>Ga0153993_100802_pt1 | contig 11622 bp, 7 predicted proteins | sample TSNC077MetaG_FD_104706 | JGI IMG/M metagenome (GOLD analysis project Ga0153993, IMG submission 104706) | Attine ant fungus gardens microbial communities from North Carolina, USA - TSNC077 MetaG | ecosystem: Host-associated > Fungi > Mycelium > Unclassified | place: USA: North Carolina, Lumber...
AAACACCAAGGAGAGATGACATATCTCAATGTTGCTGTGAAAGCATCTGCTCTATGATCTCTTTCTCAAATCTGATTTGTGTTCCCTGCATTTTTGACCCATGGTCTTTGTCATCATGGTCTTCTAGACTGTTCGCCAGTGACCCAATTACAATCTAATGACCCACAAGATTTTCCCAATCAAGCAATCAGTCTTCACTTCCATATATTTTCAGCACAGTATGACATCTTTTTTCTTAAATTCCTCGTTAACATCTTTGCTATTTCTGGGTGACCCGTATTTAGAAAAAGGCCTTCCACATATGTTATAGAATTAACGCTGATGATAAATTTATCGAGTCTACCATGATTCCTCTGTCTCCTCTTTTATTGCAAGATTTATCTCAAGGCATTGCTCCCTACATCGACTCTCGTAGCGTGTAAACAACCTTCAGGACTCCCCATTGTATCTACTACGTGTGGAGGAGTGAAAAGTGACTTAGATATACTGGAATGTCAATAGTACAGATGGGAATCTTGGGGCGTCCAACTCTCCTGTACATTCAATCAGCCATCTGTGAAAAACATGTTTGTCAAGTATTATCACAACATCACTCAAATCTTAATGAATGCAATTTCCGGTATGAGATATTTGATTTTTCAGAATGTTACACCTGTACTTGTTAGATTTTTACAGTAATACGTTGCTGGGTACACAGGTCATCTTCAAAAGAGTAATCAAGACTAGTTATTAGGATGATGGGTTGACATTATAGGCAATGTTCTGCCCAGTGCTTATCGCTCCTACTCTTTAAGGTCTCCTTGTAGCTTGTCATTTTGTCATTCTGATATCTATCATTTTTGGTCTCCAACTTTAATCATATAATCGATAATTGATTGAAGAAAAGAACATGCGTTATGTTTGTCATGATGGAAAAATAAGGTGCATAAAGTTACAATGAGTGGAACAGATCACAACTGATACAAAGGATGAGACTACTCATGAGGGAGCAATTGCGGTATGAATTGAAGCAAAGTTCTCCAGGAAATCAAGAAAATCATCATCCAAGAAAGAAACAAGTATAAAATGAGGGGAGACATCAAGCAATGCCACCTTAATACTTCTTCCGCAGTCGACTTTGCCCGAGTACCATATCGTTCGAAGATGGTTTGATACGACCCTCGCCCATCGAGGAACTAGTTGCATAGGGGTTTGCAGCGTTGACATCAACAATCGTAGTTGGCACCATACTACGTCTAGCCTTTGACTTAGTCGGTACCCGTTTGATACCAAGATAAGTCCGTTCCACATCCTCCTCGTCAACTGCCCCTCTCCTAAACATCTTCTTGACAGCACTACTATGTTTCACTGAACCAGTCGATTGGCCACCTTCAACATTGCTGAGAACAGCGGACTTGTAGTCTCCTCTTCCAATACCGGGTAAACCAACGACAGCGGCGATTTGACTGCCAGCTCTTCTCGAAGGATGTACTGGAGAAATCGTAGATGATGATGTAGGAGAGGAGAGCGCTTGAGGTAGTCTAAAAATTGACTTCTGAACAGAATCAGATCGAGGAGCAGTTTTTATATTATTGAGGGGTCTGGTCGGCAGCGAGGGTCGGGACTTGAACTTATTAACAAGCGGTGGTGTCTTGGGCTTCGAGGTTGTCCTCAGTGGCTTCAATTTCGATGAAGGTAAAGATTGTAGATCATTTGTCTCAGGTCCATTGGGTGGCAGAGGGAAACCAAAAATGACCGGAGACTCTGACCTCTTTGAACTAAATGCACCACTCGAGGCAGACGTAAGTCTGTCACGAGTTGCTAATCGTTTGTTAGTACCAGGGTCATCACTTGTCACCACACCTGGCTTGACACTTCCGGTGGCATTTCCAGCAGTAACGATGGCCCGTCCTCCTCCTTGCTTGAAGATGTCATATTGAATCTCTCGTGGCGATGTAGTTGAAAGACAGATAGATAACCGCCCGTTCTGTTTTGATGGACCGTGATTAATGACAGGAGCGCCTGATGATCTGGTGCGTGAAACGACGTTTGCATATGAGGCTGGACTAGATGTTGATCTCGGTGTCATGCGCTTATCGTCCAAGGTCGGGGGAGGCACGGCAACAGATTGCGGTTCGGCGACTGGCTTGCTCGAAACTTGTACACCAGTATTTGCAGAAAGCAGCGAATTTCTTTGATTCACGTTAATTAACTTGGGAGAATTGAACAAATATTCCTGTTCCTTCCCCTTGACTTCCTTTCTGTGACTCGACCTCGCAATCACAGTCGATGGATTTAAGGCTTGGGCGAGAACAGGCCTTACCGAAAGTGAACTCTGCGGTGCCTCTGCCCTGCTATCCAAAACTCTTGCTTTTTTCAATAAGTCATCGGCTCTGAGTAACACGGACCTCCACGAAGGATTAGTAATGGTGTCTCGTTGAGCTTCCAACTCTTCAATCGATATGAAACCTGATGATCGTGGATCAGGAGACGTAGCAGCAGCAGCAAGTAATGTCGTTGCTTCATCTGTCTCAAGATGAACGCTGCTGCATAACGGAGCGGACGTTGGAAGCTGTGCAGGTACCGATGGGGATGATGGCGATCGCGAAAATGAATGTGTGCGCAGACAGGACCGAGTATGCAGGTCGAAATCACTAACGGCTTTCTCAGTTATATCAAGCAGATCCCACTCGACAGCTCTCGCAGCACTTGGACTAGGTGGGATAATTTCTTCCTGAGGCGGGGGTGCATCTGGGTCAATTTTACCTAACCAAGACGTTACTCGTCCTCTCGTTTGCGCAGACTTTTTCAGTTTATTTAGTCCCTTTTTCTGCACCGGACCCGTCGAAGTAATCTGTAGTGCTGTGATGGGTGGTTTGGTATCTCCGGGGGACGCGATGGGTGAAAAGCTGTAGGGTTCGACACTCGTACTTTCACATTGCTGAGGGTGTTGACGACGTGATTGGAGATAACTTTGAACTTCAACAATACTTTTCCCAGCTTTATGTGTCTTTCCTCCATCTACAGATTCCTGCTCTTGTTCTTGCTCATCGTCATCGTCGTTCCTTGTTTCTTTGACCCGGTGCTCCCGTATACTCTCTCTGTATCTATCACCATCAACGTCACCTACACTGCTCTGATCCAAAGTCAGACTTGAAATTGCACTTTCATCGGGCAACATTCTCTCTGAACTGGCACTCCCAGCTCTACTCTGGACAATCTTGCCCTCGAGATTAGGCGTCGTCGACGAACTAGGTGCACTGCTCTCTGTTTTTGTGGATGGTTTTCCCCGCAAACTCCTAGTATCGAGCGAAGTCGGTGGCCCAATGTCACAAGGTAGGTCATCGCATTTCTTCCCAGTTTTTCCCATCTGCGCTGTGATCTGCCCTTCAAGTACATTTAAGCCGCTTTCCATTCCTCCACACAGATTAGTAGGCACGATGGGAACTCTTGAGGGTCGTTTGCACGCTACGAGAGTCGGCGTAGGTGGTACAGGTGGAGCAATGGCTTGAGATGAATCTTGTGATGAAAGAGGGGACAGAGGAATCATGGTAGACTCGATAAAATGATCGTCAACATTGACACCGTTGGTTTTATCTATAACGCAAGATTTTGTCACTGGTAGTGGCATCAAAAACGTCTTATTCATGTTAATTTCTTCTGACAGCCTTTCTTTTCCTTTTCTATTCCCTGTTTCTGCCTCTGAGAGACGTTCATCAGACATGATATTTTTTCCGGTGTGCAGTACACCATCGCTTTTCACCACAACTTCAGTGTTCATATCTAGAGACGTGAGGAATCGGTTGCGAGGTTTTGGTGAGAGTGACAGCAAATCGACGCCACCGTTGGGGGTAGGTGTGATAGAATGACTAATTGCTACTGCTGCCGGATCCTTGACAAAATTGATTACATCCGCAGGGACACCAGCATCTGCGGGAGGATACGCTCCTCTAATGTCGACAGTAGTACCATTGTTCACAAGAGGATACCTGTATTGTCGAGCAACAGGTGACTCAGTCACGCCTCTTCCAGTGGAAACTGAGGTATGTCTCAAAGGAGGCGATATGCAGGCTATCCCCTCTCTTTCCTTTTCTCGCCTTTCTTCCTGCAGTCCAGACAGGGCCCGAGGTGGATTTCTTGAAGGAGAGCCTTCATTTTGGGCACGATTATCATAGTGAGAAGGAATTGATGGGGTATAAACACTCAGTTGGGTCGACGTCTGAGGATAGGGATGAAGGGCAGGAAGAGGTAGAATAACGGTATGCGTCTCACTTGTGTTGGGCATTCCTGATATTGGAGAAGTGCAACCTCCGCCTTGACTAAGGACCGGTGAGAATGACAATGAGCTTGGACTGGATGGCCGAAGAGGTAGCTGCCGAGGAGGGAAATCAAGATGGGTAAAACCTTGTTGTGGATCGGGGTGCAACGTTGTTTCATACAAGGATTGAGGAATGTGAGGAGAATCGAACTCTTGGGCAAGATGGTACTGATACGATGCGGGGTCAACCCAAGCTTGTTGTATATATGAGTCAACATAGAGTGGGATGGTAGGCTGGGGAAGAGGGCGCATCTGATTTTGCTGCTCTGGGGAAGAGGTGTACTGGGGATCTATAATCGGTTTGGATGCGAATGATGGAAGTTGCAGTGGTAATTCAGCAAGAGCGTCGGGATGAACGATAGTGATCGGTATTTCTAAGGCAAAATCTTTGCTAGGGAGTGATAGGATATCAAATTCGGGCACGAATTCGAGTATAGAACTTACCTTCCCGGGCCCATAACAACCTTGACTTGTATAGTTGCTTGTAGAGTAAACAAGGCTTCGCTTACTTGCCCGTCTTCGTCGGCATCTTTTTCATAGGTTCCACCTCTCATGCCTTTTGCGGTCAGTGGCACATCGAATACCAGGTGTGCAACGCCTTCGCCACCGGGAGGAAGGGTATACTCTGACCCCTCAAAAGGTACAGTCAGAATTGTATCTGATAATTGCAATGGCGGTAAGCCTGAGTCAGGGCGAGTAGAAGGGAGAAGGAGTGTCCGATTAAGTGAAAGTGATAATCCTGTGTTCTGCATTTGATTATAAATTAGCGATTGAAATATTAGCTTGTGATAATACCTTTCGATTGGACTGGTTCTTGACTTGCAATTCAACGCAGGCACTCTCACCAGCAATCAGAACTCCTCCTATAAGACGACCATGCACCCAAAATCTTCCGCTCTCACCAACGACAATGGCCCCTTCTTCAGCCTTGACTCGACTGGCAAGTCCGAAGCCTTCTTCACAAGTTTCCAAAACCGTGACTTCGTCTTTATCAGTAACCAGCTGTCGCTCATCTTTCCAGAATACACCAACACTCCCTCGAACTTCGTAGCAAACTCTGGCAAGCCCATCAGCGAAATTTATCGACGCCGGCGACGAAAGTGGAAGTGGAATGCGAAAAAGAAATGTTGAACGTCCTCGTTTGGCTTTATAATAATGTTCTGGTAGTGGTATATCGCCAGGAAGAGGATGTGGATCAACAGCATTGGAAGGGGGGAGATATGGCCCCTGAAAAAGCCTTCTGGAATGAAGAAAAGTCATCCTTGCAGAATAGTCCGGCGATGTCAGTTCTAGAATTTTTGTTTGGTGCAGATCTAGTGAACAAAAGTATGTAATTTCATACCCTGAAATGCAAAAAGCTCAACCATGATAACTCCGATTCCCAACTTGTCTGATTTGCACTCAACCTCCATCTTTCCAGTCACATATGACCCCGCAACGACTGACTGCATGGGTAATATTACAGATACCCGAATTTTCGAGTGATTTGTTGTCGCATTTATCGGTTCTGCCACTGCGAGGGGCGCCATCCTCGCGATAAAGCCTGGACCCACGTGAGTGGGGTTGAAGAGGGTTCGGAGAATACCGAAAACAGACTTGCAATTTCATTACATATTCATGACAAGTGCAAAGAAAGACCTCTTCTTTGTCCTGTGGGTTGCCTTGATTGTGAGTGATTGCCTCACTAACCCTTTACTCTTCCAGGTTTGCCAAAGCTAGAAGCTCTTTTCCATCCTCTGGCTAGTAGCAAACTTGAGTTGTGTGTTGGTTGTATGAAGAGCTACAATGCATTAGTTGGATATAAATTTATCATCTAATATAGATTTTGACTTGTAGTGATTGATGATGTAGTTCTATCATGTAAGTACCCAGTGTTTGGGTCAGACATCTAATTATTGACCTGCCCAAAACAGATGAATGTTTTTGCACTGGTTTGCAGAAGTATCTCATGCTACATGACATTGAGAATTAATGATCTATTCATTTTGGTGTAGAAACGATCGTGGATCATAAAAGTTAGTGGAAATTTTCAAAGCAATATCCCATTCTGAAGGAAGAGCAGAAGGGGTTACCTAGTGTTTACATGACATACAAATTCCTGGATGAAATGTGTAGGGATGAATAAATGCAAAGCTCACTCGTTGCCTCGTTTCCGTGAGAGATTTTAATGGTATTGATCCGTTTAAGGCCCACTATCGGGGTGTACATCATTCCCTTAAACGAAACCGGGTTAAACCCGAGTTGGGCTCATCCCAGAGCTTTTGGTGATCAATTGTACTGTCAAACTTCGTTTGGTTGTCAGGACTCCGTGATAACTACGCGGTGGTCACCTCGAGCCGTCGAGTGTATCAAGCAAAGTAGCCAACAGATTCGTTTCTTCCCGACATCGGACAAAGAGCGACTTGTGTTCAAAAGATCAGTCTTTGAACGCTCGGATGCTGTCAGGACCATGACAATTCTTGTGTATCGGTCACGGGGGTTTGGGTATGCGATTTGATAGCTGACATCCAGGAGGTTGAATCCGTCCGATCGAAAGATACATGTCTACATCATCGACTATCGGACTTCGCTTGGGTTCTTCCCGCATGAATGTACAGCTTGGCAGTCAAACGCTTCTATATCTCTTCGTGTTTATCGGGACATGTCTTGGCAGTGTACGATTGTGGTAATTAACTATATTTATTCCGGTCTATATTTACTGAATTAACAAGACAATCCCCTTCTAATTCATACATATGCTAAAAACGTCGAACACAAATCTAGTTAGTAGTTTACTCCCGACAACTGGGACGGAGCAAAGCTTTTTATGGCAACAGCGCCATTAATCTTTGACATTCCGTACAAGAACGCGGAGATGGCCAGCGAATTTGGGTGCGAGGAAAGCTCTAAAATCGTAGTCACGCTCTCTAATAGGACCATAAGCAAGGAAGGCCAATCACGAGCAGTGAGACATACGTGGTACCACAGTTCTCCAACTCCAATTTTCTGAATATGTTACCGAGCATCAGGTAGAGCTCACACCAGCCAAGGCTGTTTATCTGTCAGTCAAGGATGATCATATAGATGAGCTCAACGAGACGTACTTGATACCTGGGCACATGCGAGGTCCTCTGGAGAACGCAATGAGGCTGTTATCAAGTTCCTTGTTGTCCAACCAGCGATCAGGATCGAAAGCCAATGCGTCTTTGAAGACAGCTGGGTTTCTATGCATGAACGTATTGCCCATTGCAACGACAGTCTGAAGAATCAATTATATCAGGCGAGCGCGTGAAGATGAACAATAAACCTACACCAGCAGGAACCAAGTGTCCAGCGATAAGCGATTCAGCTTGAGTCACTCTCGGGAGAGGGCTTACAACGCCATGTGAGAACCTCAGCGCCTCTTTAATGACAGCGGTCTTGGTGGACGTATAATTAGTGTCGGCAGTGACATAAGTGCTAAAAACTCACTAAGTAAGGTAATTTTTCGAGAGCTTGAACGCCCATTGGTGCATCCTTCTCTGGCCATGCTTCTCTAAGTTCCTTAACAAGTCGCTCGCGAATTGAGGGATTGCTCAGGATCTGGAATATGCCAACGGAGCAGGCATTTCCAACACTGTCACTGCCCGCTGCGATGAGGACACCACCCTCATCGAGCAAAGATTTTCTCGTCGGAGGCTCTCGGCCGTTTTCTGTGTTGAGCAGGTGATGATAGATAGTTTCATGCTCAACCTGTTCCAAGGATGAAGGATCGGTGAGCAATCCGTCAACTTGTTTTGCAATTCGCCTCGAAAGCTTGGCCGCTGCGAGCATAGCAGGTGTTTTGAGAAAATCAGGCATGTGGAAAATAAGCGGTGCCAAAAAAGGGAAGTGTTGTATCCAAAAGAAGAGACCATTGGTGTCCATGATAGCCATGAGAGCTGGATGTCTAAAGTTTGGGTCATCCAGGCACCTCACGGTGTTCGCATGGCAATACGAGGTGATTATCTCCACTGTTGTAGAATGAAGGCCAAGATGAAGGTCCGCTACTCGACCCGACTCTGCATAAGGACCGAGGGCAGTGATAAGTCGGTCTATCTGTATACATATTGAGAAATGGGAAATCGAGTTGGAAGAAAGGAGACTTGCCGAATGCTGAATGAGGTTCTCAAGTTTCAGGATTGCACGCCGCGAGAAAAGGGGCAGAAGGATGTCTCTACGTTTCTTTGCCAGCTTTGGATCCGTAAGGCCAAACGAAGATTCTTCTTCGTAGAAGCAATCGTAGAAGGCAGCCCACTTGCTCATCTTCTTACCCATGCCATATATGTCATAGTAGGCTTGTGGGTCGCTGAAATGTACCTTTGAGGGAAAATAAATAATGCTCAATGTGCTTGGGGCTGAGAAACTCGGCTTACCATGTTCGGTCTGTATCTGACCACAGGCCCTGGATCCCTCTTGAGTTAAATGGTGTAATACGGGTATGCATTTTGAGCTCACCGTATATTTTATGCAATACCTCTAGTTGGGAGACCTGGGCACCGTCTTTCCAGAGGTCATAATACGCAGCATAGTAATGGGTAATCGCAGCGAGGGGAGGTCCAGGGAATTTCGATAGAGGGTGAAAGTATAGTCTATACAAGGCTAAAGCCGTGGTTCCAAGTGCACCAGCAATGAGCAATGCGGAAACACTGTCCCAGGTTGAATAGGTTATCATGGTCAAGGTACTCTCGTCTAGATACCAGGGCTATGGGGGTGCCTTCTTTCAGGACTCATGCATAGGGTTATATAGGCCAGCGCATGCTTTATTAGCATCAAGAACGACCAAAAGCGTAAGGGTCAGAAAGCCTAGGAGCGAGGAGATGAAAATTGACGTAAGGGGAAATCTGACTATCACTCGTACCATTTCCTTGTTGACGTCTCGCTTTTTGATGCGACCACGAGAATGACACCTCTGTGATTGCCATACAATGTTACATGTTTAGTATCTGTGTAGACTTTCATTGAAACATGTCCACATGCTTTTGGCCTAGTCGGAGTGCGAGTGGGAATATATGACTTGGCAGTCAATTTTTTGACTCCAGAAGCTCACATACACGAAGCTAAATATTCACTGTCATCGGTGTCCGCCCATCACAAGAGAACATGAAACCTGCCATGGAATCCAATCTTTCGGTGGTCGGGAAGGACCCGTGACCAAAGGCGCGAGTTCTTGCTGTAGTCAATTTTTCATCCATTCCTGTCCTAGTAATATTGGCGCTTGTTCGTTATGACGTCTCTCAAGTTTCCGTCATGAAAGGGGTAACCTAGGATCATAAGTTGATCCAGAGTGAGTGGACGGACATAACCAGGGTCAAGCAAATGCTTAATACTGTGTAGAGCAGAGTTGTTTCTAAGTGAGCGTCGGTGTCTCGGAGATAGTATTGATCTACAACGAGTGTTCAACTGTACACTGACAGACGACGAATACAGATGATCAGAATTTGGTCTGGTAACGTTTTCTATTGGGCAAGTTCAGAGTGTTTGAATGTTATAAAGCATCATCATGATTACGTATTTTTTATTTTTTATTACACGGGGCGCGTAGGCAGACCGTACCATGACTGGAATATCACTCGAATAACACCAGATCACCTTAACCTGAGTAATCCTGATTGTATGGAAATGTATCTCTGACAATGACTTCGGACATACGCAGAGGGTCCCGCAGTAAATGTGAGCGCCGAGTGATATCGGCTTGCGCGGCTTCCCTGGTTACCGTCAACCATAGACATAACGGCTGCCAACCCAATCCTCGATAAAGCAGCATTACAAGAAACGAAACCCAAAATTTCACCTCCGTCATCCTGAATCAGCCTCTTCCAGACGATCGGGGGAATTCTAGTAGTGCTCTATCACAGAAGAAACGACTCCAAGAATCCTCAAGTGACGTCTCTCCTCGTCAGCGGGGATCAAATCATGGAATATCCTTTGGAGACGCAATGGATCAGGAAATGTCCATTGGTATTGAGATGGATGATATAATAGGCTAGTGATAGAATGTATGATTGCTATGTCTGCAGTTTATCTATCACACCACCGTGAGGTACTCTGGTTCATATCCACTTTCCGGACTGGCATAGAAGCTAGTTGTAATGGAAGCACCAACCTTCCGATGAAGCAGGTTGAGAGCGACATGTATTTGAGTGGATCCAGACGTGTTCGAGATATAGATGTATACAGAACGAACCAACATGGCTTCCCACAGATTTTGTTTATCGTGTATTAAGACGTCATCTATGAGGTCCAGTGACAAGAGCATAGCGACACAAAGACTGGATGCGACGATACCAGCAAGCAATTTTGTCTGGATTTGCTCTTGAGAAAATCTATTACATCCCAACCAACACACGATACGGATAAGAGCTCTCTTAAACTTCCCGGTGAAAATAGGCACCTACACCTAGATAGGCACCCTGAAGACCTGAATCAAGTTCGGGGATCACTCTTCATGGTGAAACGACTGTAAACAGCATGCACCCATTCTCGGTAAAGTCATCCTTCACCTCAGCTGAACAGTGCACTAATCTCGATTCTCCTAGAGTAGATTTTGCATAAATCACGCACCACTACCCCACCTATCTAATATTCAACTCCGCTAACTAGGCCTCCCGTAGACATACCTCAGTCGATGGGCCTAGTTTGGGCCCTCCGCCTCTTAGTACAGCTTGCTTGTTGCGGAATAGAAATGATTAATTAAAAAAGGCATAGGTCATGTGATACGCGCCATCCTTTTTTCATTCCATTCCTACATGAATGCTCTGTCCCGACGTGAAGAAGAGACCTTATTGAAAACGACGAAGGCACGCGCATTGAAAGAGTGCGATCCCGTCGTTAAAGGTACAGTAGAAATCATCCCAAAAATCGAATGAGCCACTCATCCGTCTCCCTGACCCAGAATTTGCTGAATGTACCTTTGGACGCATGATTTCAGTAGCATGGGCCTGTAAAGGAAAATTGAAGGCCGTCACAGACTGCATGATTCAATTGTAAGCTCGATCCTATTCTGCTTGCCCGACTTATCCATCGCTGGCAGCACTGGACCGGAGCCTATGGAAAAAGTACGCAAAGAGTATCTGCGTCTACGGAACCAACAACGAGCAGAGCAAGAGAAGTCATCAAAATCCACCCATGCAACATCATAATCTCATGCGATTCTCGTCATCACCAAACATCGCTCTTGGACTGATCGCTATCGGCCCAAAGTCTGGTTTCCAGGTATACGAGAACGCGAAACTGCAGCGTTGGCAGGAAGCAGTACGCGATCGACAGGTTGCGAGACTCGAGGCACTGGAGGAGGTCAAGACAATTTGATTTCTTGTTTTCTCTGT
>Ga0153993_100803_pt1 | contig 11613 bp, 14 predicted proteins | sample TSNC077MetaG_FD_104706 | JGI IMG/M metagenome (GOLD analysis project Ga0153993, IMG submission 104706) | Attine ant fungus gardens microbial communities from North Carolina, USA - TSNC077 MetaG | ecosystem: Host-associated > Fungi > Mycelium > Unclassified | place: USA: North Carolina, Lumber...
GGCACGCGACGCGAAGGAGCCCGCACCATGCAGAAGGTCACCACATTCCTCTGGTACGACGACGGGGCGGAGGAGGCCGCGGCACTGTACGTGTCACTGCTGCCCGACTCCCGCATCCTCTCGGTGAACCGGGCGGCCGGCGTGACGCTCGTGCGCTTCGTCCTCGCCGGGACCGAGTACCAGTCCATGAACGCCGGGCCGCAGTTCCCCTTCACCGAGGCGGCGTCGATCATGGTGCTCTGCGACGACCAGGCCGAGGTCGACCGGCTCTGGGATGCGCTGATCGCCGACGGCGGTGAGCCCAGCCAGTGCGGCTGGCTCAAGGACCGCTGGGGGCTGAGCTGGCAGATCGTGCCCGCGCGCCTGCTCGAGCTGCAGAACGATCCCGACCCGGAGCGCGCCCGCCGCGCCAACGAGGCGATGCTGCGGATGACGAAGATCGACATCGCCGCCCTGGAGGCCGCGGCCGACGCCTCCTGAGCAGGGGGTCGGATCCTGCTACTGCGCGATCAGCTTCTGCCAGCTGAGCAGGTGCTCGACCGTGACGCCGCCGTAGCCCGGAAGCTTCGAGAAGGTCGAGCGCACGATCGCGGTCTCCGACTCGAGCAGGCTCGCGCTGTCGTCGCCGAACGTGGCGCTCGGCCCGCCGGCGACCTCGGGGGTGTCGGTCTCGACGCCGACGCTGAACGGGACCGCGGCGGCGCTCGCCGCACGGGCGGCGGGGCCGGCGAGCGCCAGGATGCCGTCGTCGCCGCGCGCGTGGTCGACGAAGGCGACGATCGCGACCGAGTCGAGGTGGGGGAGCAGGGCGTCGAAGAGGGTGCCGCCGGTGGGGCTCTGCTTGGCGGCCAGCCACCAGGGGAGGTCGGCGCCGACGGGGACCGGCCCCGCGACGGCGGTGGCCGCGTCGTACAGCGCGCCGAGCTTGTCGGCGATGCCCGGGAGGTCGCTCTCCTCCGCGCCGACCCACGGCTCCACGTCGAACTGGATCGCGTCGAACGGGGCCGCAGCGAGCGCCGAGCGCGTCCAGGTGGCGGCGAGGTCGGGCTGGTCCGCCCACGCCGGGTCGCCGCCCAGAGCCGCCACGGTCTTCACCCCGGCCTTGTGCAGGGCGGTGATGGCGGCCTTCAGCCAGCTCGAGAACGGACCCTCGTCGGCCGCCCAGGGCACCGAGAGGTAGACCGTCTTGAGCTTGTGCGCGCTCGCGAACGCGGCGAGCGCCTTCGGGGCGAACTCCGGGTCGCCTTCGCCGCGCGCGTCGACGGCCGGGTCGATGGGGTTGCCCCACGCCCACATCCCTGTGATCGCGGAGGAGGAGGTCGTGGTCTTCGGTGCGAGGTCGGCGGCCGCGGCGGGGGTGGCGGTCATGATCAGCGATCCTCCCAGCGCGAGCGCGACGGCGCCGCCGAGAAGAGAGGATCGGAGTCGCTCGATACGCATGGCACACCCTTCGCACGGAACACTGATGCGCTGCAGATTCGGGTGTGCAGCGATGCAATCATTTCAGTATTCGTGGGACGTGCACACCCTCTCTTCGGGGTACATCTGGCCGGGGTACAGTTCCGGGATGAGCAGCTCCGCCTCCGAGACCGACGGCGGCCTCGCCTTCGATACCGCAGCCCTCCCGGAGACGCCCGATCTGGGTGTCGCGACCTGCTGGTCCGCCGGCTCGCTGGTCGGGCTGGCGCGTGTCGTCGGTGACGGCGTGACCATCGCGTACCTCCAGGATGTGCTCGTGCACCCGCGCTTCCAGCGCCGCGGGATCGGGCGGCGCTTGGTCGAGCTGGTCTTCGCGGCCCTCGACGACGTCCGACAGCACGTCCTGCTCACGGACGCCGAGCCGGGACAGCGCGCGTTCTACGAATCGCTCGGCTTCACCGAGGCGCACGACGTGCGTCCGGAGCCGCTACGGTCGTTCGTCCGGTTCCAGGGATGACCGCGAGCCCCGCCCGGCGAGCGCCAGGTGCAGGATCGGGTACGGCCGTCCGTCGCCGTCGAGGTCGCTGCGCCCGACCTGCTCGAACCCTCTGCTGAGGTAGAACCCGCGGGCACCGGTGTTCTGCTCGTTCACATCCACCCGCGTCACGTCGTGCTCGGACGTGGCCACATCGAGCAGGGCCGTGCCGATCCCGTGTCCGCGCGCGGCGTTCGAGACGAACAGCATCTCGAGTCCGCCCTCGGCGACGCCGGCGAATCCGACCGGCCGCCCGTCGCGCTCGGCGACGATGAGGGACACCGCGGGGAAGTAGGTCGAGGCGAGGCCGTCCTCGATCCTACGGAAGTCCGCCTCCTCGAGGAAGTCGTGCGTGGCGCGGACGGCGCTGCGCCAGATCGCGATCAGTTCCGGGTACTCCGCGGGGCCGTGGCTCGACCTGATCGTCGGTCCGGGGTCGATGTCGCGCATCGTCTCAGTCTTCCATCGCGAGCGGAACGCTACCGCCAGCCGAGCGCCGGCGCGATCTGCGTCACGACGGTCTCGAGCAGGTGCGCGTTGTAGTCGACGCCGAGCTGGTTCGGGACGGTGAGCAGGAGGGTGTCGGCCGCCTCCACCGCCGCGTCCGTGCGCAGCTCCTCGATGAGGGCGTCGGGCTCGCCGACGTAGCTCTTGCCGAAGCGGGCGATCCCGCCGTCGAGGTGGCCGACCTGGTCGCGGCGGTCCGCCTGCGCGGAGGCGCCGAAGTAGCGGCGGTCGAGGTCGGTCGTGATCGGCATGATGCTGCGGCTGACCGAGACGCGCGGTTCGCGCTCCCGGCCGGCGGCGGTCCAGGCGTCGCGGAAGAGCTGGATCTGCTCGGCCTGGAGGTCGGAGAACGCCGCGCCGGTGTCCTCGGTGAGCAGGGTGGAGCTCATCAGGTTCATGCCCTGCTCCGCGGCCCAGACCGCCGTCGCACGCGAGCCGGCGCCCCACCAGATGCGGTCGCCGAGGCCGGGGGACTGGGGTTCGATGGCGAGCGCCCCGGTGCGGCCGGTCATCTGCGGATTGGCCTGGGCGATGCCCGCGCCCGCGATCGCGGCGCGGAAGAGCTCCGTGTGGCGGCGGGCCAGGTCGGCGTCGGACTCCTCGTCGTCGGGGTAGTACCCGAACGACTCGTAGCCGCGCAGGGCGGTCTCGGGTGACCCGCGGCTCACGCCGAGCTGCAGCCTCCCCTCGCTGATGAGGTCGGCCGCCGCGGCGTCCTCCGCCATGTAGAGCGGGTGCTCGTAGCGCATGTCGATCACGCCGGTGCCGATCTCGATGCGGCTGGTACGGGCGCCGATGGCGGCCAGGAGGGGGAACGGCGAGGCCAGCTGCGGCGCGAAGTGGTGCACGCGGAAGAACGCGCCGTCGGCTCCCAGCTCCTCCGCCGCGACGGCGAGGTCGATGCTCTGCCGCAGAGCGTCGCCCGCGGTGCGCACGACCGAGCCGGGCACCTCCTGGTAGTGGCCGAACGAGAGGAATCCGATCTTCTTCACACCGGTGTGCAAGGCGTGGCGGGCCGGCGGTATTCCGGCTACAGTCCGCGGCATGGCCGATTGGTTGTGCGCCGCGTGCGCCGTGGAACAGCCCGAGGGGGAGGCGCCGCCCGCCTCCTGCCCCATCTGCGAGGACGAGCGGCAGTACGTCCCTCCCGGCGGCCAGCGCTGGACGAGCCTGCAGCAGTTGCAGCGTGCGGGCGAGCACGTGGTCGTCACCGAGCTCGAACCCGGCCTCTACGGTCTGCGCAGCGAACCGCAGGTGGGGATCGGCCAGCAGGCGCTCCTCCTGTGCACCCCGGACGGCAACCTGCTGTGGGATCCGACGGGGTACGTCGACGAGGCGGCCGCCGCCGCGGTGCAGGATCTGGGCGGCGCCGCCGTGATCGCCACCAGCCACCCGCACATGTTCGGCGCCCAGACCACGTGGTCGCGGATGCTGGGCGACGTCCCGGTGCTCGTCAACGACGCGGATCGGCACTGGGTGCAGCGGGAGTCGCCCTGCATCGAGACCTGGAGCGGCGAGCGCGAGGTCCTCCCCGGCGTGCTGCTGCGGACGATCGGCGGCCATTTCCCCGGCAGCGCCGTCGTGCACTGGGATCCTGGCGTCGTGCTCAGCGGCGACACGGTCTTCCCGGGGCCCTCGCAGCGCTGGGTCACCTTCCAGCGCAGCTTCCCCAACGACATCCCCCTGTCGGCCGCGGTGGTCCGCCGCGTGGCGGACACGGTGTGCGACCGGCCCTTCGACCGGATGTACGGCAACCTGGGCAATCGCATCCCGGAGGACGCGCGGGAGGCCGTGCTGCGCTCCGCGGAACGCTACATCGGCTGGGTGAGCGGGGCGTACGACCATCTCACCTGACCAGGAGGTCTCAACCCAGATACGGGGCCAGCGCCATGTCCATCGCGGGCTTGGGCTTCGCCCCCACGATCGTGCCGACCGGCTCACCGTCGCGGAACACCTTCATGAACGGCAGCGCGAGCGCGTGGTACTCGGCCGCGGTGCGCGGGTTGTCGTCGGCGTTGATCTTCACGATCCTCACGGCCCCCTCGCGTTCGCGCGCGACCTGCTCGAGCACGGGGGTGAGGGCGCGGCACGGTCCGCACCACTCGGCCCAGAACTCGACGAGGGTGATGCCGGGCGCCGCGAGGACCTCGTCGGCGAAGGAGGCGTCGGTGACGCTGTCGATGATTGTCATGTCCGCACGCTAAGCCCTGCCCCCGGCGGCAAGGTCAACCTGTGCGAGCATGGAACGCGGAGGTGGACATGGAGAGCCTGACCGAAGAGCAGATCCGCGAGTCGTTCGTCAACATCACGCGCAGCGAGGCCGACGACATGCCCCTGCCGCCCGGGATGCACGAGATCGACTGGTCGCGGCGGGAGTACCTCGGCTGGCGCGACCCGCGCCTCCCGCAGCGCGGCTACGTCGTCATCCCCACCGACGACGGACCGGTCGGCATCCTCCTGCGCGCCTCCGAGGCGTCGATGCGCTCGCACACGCCGTCGATGTGCGGGTGGTGCCAGGACATCCACTACCCCCGCGACGTCTACTTCTGGTCCGCACGCCGTGCCGGCCAGGCGGGACGCAACGGCGACACCGTCGGCACCCACGTCTGCGGCGAGTTCGAGTGCAGCGTCAACGTGCGCCGCACCCCGCCGCCGCAGTTCATCGGCTTCGACCAGGAGGCCGTGATCGCCGACCGCATCGCCGGCCTCGCCGAGCGGGCCCGCCGGTTCGCAGCGACCGTGGTGGGCGCCCGGATCTGAGGTTCGGCGGTAATAGGCCGAGAGTTCGCTAGGCGGCGGACACTTCGATTCGCCGTCCGGGCGCGCTATGAGCCCTCGCTCGTGCACCCCTTCTGCAGAGTCCGCAATCAAAATCGGGTAGCTGCGAGAACGTCTGGATGTTCCGCGTGCCATGAATCAGTTCGGCTCGCGTGGCTCTGCCGCGGCACGCGCTCGGGCCGTTCACAGAGCGCAACTTGGTCAGCGAGCAGCCCGCGGTGAGCATCGCAGCTCTTCTCGTAATAAATTTTACACATGAGATCCACCATTGTTACGTTGGGTCTGACAGACAGTGGAGTCTGAAGTGTCGCCAGCGTTAGCGCTGCTCCGCACGGTATGGCAACGACCTTGTAGGGATCGGGGGATCGAGTGAAGAGGTTTTTTGACGCGGCTGCCGCGTCGACTGCTCCTGTTATGGCGGGAGCCGAGGTGGAGGGGTGGCGCCCGGAACCGATCTCGAGCATGCCGTCGGGTCGGCGGCATGTGTAGTGCCAGCCACGGAACCTCGGCATCCTCAGCTCGAACGTTCCGCCTCGACGCAACGGAAAAGGATCTAGCGGCACTCGCCGCCCTCATTACCTGGCGCACCGTCATCAGGAACGAGACCCTGGAGAATTCGTCGCTGGACGACGCCGTGGGCAAACCGTGGGGGCGCGAGTGCCGGATCTTTGCCGACAATTTCTTCGACGTTTGGTACCTGCGAATAGAGGCGGGCGAGCGGACCTCCCTTCACGCCCACGTGAAGAAGGTGACCCATCTGCTCTGTCTCTCTGGGGAGGGGGTCGTCACCTCTTTGAACGGCGAGAAGCGACTCTCAGCCGGAGGGCTCGTCACCGTCGCTGCAGGCGCCTTCCACTCGACGTCGGCGACAAACGGTCCCCTGACTCTCGTCGAAATCGAGACGCCTCGGAACAAGCTGGACCTCGTGCGCTTAGACGACGCATACCGTCGCGACACCACTCACTACGAACAAAGCGTGCAGCAGACTCTTCGGTCTCGACTTCGAGAGCTTCCACAGATGCCGGGTGCGATGATCCGTTCAGACAGCCCCGATGGACGCTTTGGTTTCAGCATCGAAACCGGAACAGACGTTCAACGGGGCGGCCACGACGAGAGTGTCTTGTTCTATGTCCCTGTCGGGCTGCGCGTACTTCTGATGCAGCCTGGTACACCACTACGTCCCGTCGGCCCTGAGAGCGTCGAGGTTGATACGCGTGTCGATTACCTCGCCATACGAAGTCGAAGACCCGGTGATTACGAACCGGATGAGGGGTGGGGAATGGCGGCGACATGTTCCAGCACCGTCACGGGCTGCCCGAGGAGCTCTCGTGTTCCGTCCGTCCCGCTCCCACGCTGAGCACTTCCCCTTGATTCACAGCCGAATGGACGCGCACGATGCTGCAAAACCCTCATTTCGCCTCAGAAAACCTGTCCGAACTGCGGGCACTCGTCGACGAGCACCCCTGGGCCTCCATCGTCTCGATGACGACGCACGGCCTAGTTGCGAGTCACTACCCGGTCATGGCGGAGGTATCCGACGACGACGGCCTTGTTCTGCTCACTCATATGGGCAGACCTGACGATGAGTCTCACGAAATCGGGGCACGGGACATGCTCGTCATAGTCCAAGGCCCGCACGGTTACATCTCATCCAGCTGGTATCCACCCGGCCAATTCGTGCCGACGTGGAACCACGTCACTGCGCACCTCACCTGTGAGCCGGAGGTTCTATCGGACGATGAAACCTTCGCTGTCCTTGAACGCCTGGTAGCCACGTTCGAAGACCAGGGGAGCGCGCAGGCCTCGCTCGCTGACTACGGTCCAACGGCCCGTTCTGTCGCCCGTGGAACAGTGGGGCTTCGACTGCATGTGCGCAGATTCGAGCTGGTGCAGAAACTCAGCCAGAACAAGCCGGCGGCGATCGTGCGCCGCGTCATCGATGAATTGTCCTCAGCGCCCAACGACGTGAACGCCCTGCTCGCAACCGCCATGCGTGCCGCGAACTCAGCGCGGCTCGACAGCTGACATGACCAGGCGCCCCTACCTCCCCGAGCCCGGGTCGGGCTCTCCCGACAAACGGTTGTCGAGGAATGCGCGACGAATCTGGTACACGTCGGCGTTCGGTGTCTTTGCCGGGTTCGTCGGCGATACGGCTGTGAAATTGATCGCCATCGGAACCCTCGGCCTCACCTCATGGCAGCTCGGGCTCTTGACGGCTTCTCAAAGCAGCGGGTTTCTCGTCGTAGGGCTCCTTGTCGGCGTCTTGGCGGACCGCCTCCCGCGACGAACCCTGATGCTCTGGGCGGAGTTGGTCCGATGCGCGCTGTACCTGGTGCTGTCCCTCTTGGTCGTATTCGATGGGAGCCCACCTCTCGCCGTCATTTTCATCCTTGTGCTTGCGGGGAGCGCGCTCCAGGCCGTATTCGAAATCAGCCAGCAATCGGCCGTGCCCATTTACGCCAGATCCCACGAGCTGTCGCCAACGAACAGCGCGATCGAAGCCACCCGTTCGTTGATGCAGGCAACAGGTCCGGCAATCGCCACCGTTATCGCCGCGTTCTGGTCAGCGAACCTCAGTCTCATCGTCGCAGTGATCGCCTTCGGTCTGTCCGCCGTTGTCTCTTTTCGACTTCCACGCCTGGCGGTCGCAGCCGACCCTGGCCGTCTACCCGTATCCCAGTCCATTCGTGACGGATTCGCATTCGTCTGGGCGAAGAAGGATGTGTTGGCGGCCACGGTTGCTGGAGCGTTGTTCAACTGTGCGTACGGGGTCCTCCAGACGGCGCTTCTCTTCCTCGGAGCGATGAGCGGCGGTGAGTTTTTCGTCGGGTGGACTCTCGGCCTCGCGGGGCTCGGTGCGGTCGTCGGCGGGCTCTTGTCCCGAAGGTTTCGAACGTATGGCAATGCCCTCGCCGCGTTGGCGTTGACGGAGACCCTGTCGTTCGCGTTGGTGGCCGTCTGCTGGTTCGGTGCGTCCAGCGGTCTGAATCTCGTGTTCGCGATTCCATTCGTCCTCCTCCATATCCCGACGGCCGTATTCAACGTCGTCGCCATCACGTTGAGGCAGAGGCGAACCCCTGCGGATCTGCTCGGGCGGATGACCGCAACCGTCCGCTTCATCATGTGGGGTGCTCTGCCTGCGGGAGGTTTGGTCGCCGCAAGCGCGCTATCGATCGGAGGAGCCTCTGCGGCTGTGGGTACCGCATCGGTGCTCATGCTCGGCGCGACGATCGTCGTCGTCCGGGCGTGGGCGCTGACGCAAAGACCCAAACGACAAGAAGCACCAACTCATGAATGACGTGCGGATTGCTGGAGGCGGCTTCACGGCCTGGCCTCATATATGACGAAGAGGAGTATTCACATGTCCGGTCCGGTGTCAGTGCACATCGACGAAGCGCTGCGCACGGAGGCCGTGTATAGCGCTTGGCGCTCAGGCGCGGTGTCTAAACAAGAGTTCGCGACCTGGGTGCGTGAGCAGAATCCTGCACGGTATGGCCTCACCGCAGACCAACTCGGGCTGGCAACCCGTGCGCCCCTCGATGCAGAGGGGCACGTGGACGCGTGCCTCGACCAGTTGAAACAGGCAGGAGTCATCGAGTCCGTCGAATATCCGAAGAACGGGTTCCGGTCAGTCGCGCGCGTCATTGCACAACAATTCCAACACGACAGCTATCTGACGTACATTTTCCCGGAGGAAGCGCGACTTCTTTTCGCCCTCTCCTACCTCACCGGCGGCAGCCGCTGGGCATTCCTCGGCAGCTACTACGGCTACTGGGCGGCGTGGGCGATGGCGGGCATCGTCGAGCGTGGTGGTGAGGCAGTTCTCGTCGATGTCGACCGCGACGCGTTGCGCCTATCCCGGCGAAACTTTGACTCCCTCGGGTGGAGCGATGCCGCTACATTCCTCGAGACCGACGCTACCCACGATCTCGACCGAGGTGAGTTCGATGTCTGTGTCCTGGACGCCGAAGGGCCCGAGGACCACCCCGATATGAGGCTGCGAGACAAGGCGATCTACGGCCCGATCCTTGAGGCAGCTCTTCCGACATTGAAACCAGGCGGTCTCGTCATCGCCCACAACATGATGTTCAGCAATCCGACGCGCATCGACTACTTCGAAGCGAAAATAGCGCGAAACGTCGAGCAGTACGCAGAGTTTCAATCGATCGTGGATCAGCACTTCGATGCCCGAATGGTGCTTGAGACAACAGAGGGCGTTGGCGTGTACAGGCGATCCGGAAAGCGTGCGTAGCCCATGTGTGCAACCGAGAGCTACTTCGCTGGCTGCCTTGTCGAGTCAGATCGATGCATCGTCTCCAGCCTTCGGAGACGCCCCACCAAGCCGGCGGAGGAGTCCTACACTTCTGCCTTCGACAGGTGGTACGACCGTAGTTCGGTCCGCAGCGCGCCAAGGCGGCAGTTGACGAATGTGAACGCGGCCGAGTCCATGTTCTCACCTGCCCTCACGCCGCTGTTGAGAAGCGCCACGTTTGGTGAAACCGTCGACGACTCTGTACGAAACGCGACGATCCAGCAGGCGCTGAGATACCTCCGCGGTACCGCTTTTCTCGAATCCAGGATTGTGAACAGCGTCGTCCTCGACATTGCGGAATCCGGGATGGGTCTCCAACTGCCGGAGCGGATGCGTGTTGACGCGTACCGCATCTACACGGACGAGGCGTACCACGCCCAGTTCAGCGTTGAGCTTGCCTCCCAGATCACGGAGCTCACGGGCTCGGGAGCCGCGGCAGCGGACGCTCCTCCCACCTTCTACACGTCTCTGATTCAGCTTGAGAGCAGACTCGACCCGAGCTATTCGTCGCTGGTCCGATTCTTGTTCGTCATCTGCTCGGAAACGCTGATAACGGGCTCATTGTCCAATGCCGCGCAGGATGAGGGAGTCTCGGCACCTATACGTTCGGCGCTGCGCGACCACGCCCACGATGAAGGACGCCACCACGTGTACTTCTCCTCGATGCTCCGCATCTTGTGGGACCAGCTCGATGACAGGGCGCGACGATTCTCTGCATTCGTCATACCCGAGCTCATCAACATCTTCTGTGCTCCTGACATACCAACGATTCGCGCGGAGCTGGCTATGTACGGGCTCGAACGCCCGCAGGCGGATGAAATCGTTGACGAAGTCTTCCCTGAGCAGAGCGCGAATGCGGGAACTCGAGCATCGGCCGCTCACCTTCTGAAGCTGCTTGCCGACATCGGAATCTCTCACTATGACGCGGAGGTGGAGGCAGCCTATGCCGAGTTTGGATTTGCCTGAAGTCGGAATGCACCTGAGGCCGATTGCGAGGGCGGATTTACCCCGTATCGCGGAAATCTACAACGCCGCCGTGCCCACATTGGCGACGATGGACACCGAACCCTGTCTTCCGGACTACTGGGAGGTGTGGTTCGAGGAGCACGACGACGCTGGGAGGTACTGCGGATTTGCGTGCTGCGACACTGCAGATGTTGTCGTCGGTTTCGTCAGCCTCAGCCCGTTCGCGCGACGGGGTGGCTATCAGGCGAGCGCTGAGATCTCGATCTACATCGACTCGAAAGCGCAAGAATCCGGAGTTGGAGACGCGCTCTGCGCATTCATCACCGGGGAAGCCCGTGAGAGGGGGTTCACGATGGTCCTCGGAATGTTCACCGCGAACAACGAGCGCTCGAGGCGAATACTCAAGCGTTGTGGATACGAACTCGCGGGCTCCATCAATGGCATAGCGGTCAAGAACGGCACGCTCATCGACATGGAGATGTGGCAGTACCCGATACCTGACAACTGGGCAGGTCTCGAGCGGTTGGAGCCACAGTGAATCCGTCGACTCAAGCGGCAGCTCGAGGCGCGCAGACGTTCAGGTACCCGAAGTTGGAACTACACGGTCTGCCGGCGAGCTTCCGCGAACTCTGGGAACCTCGGCTTTCAGGAACGGCTCTCATCCTGGACCTGGACGAAGCCCTCGAGCTCGCCGCGGGGGTGGAGCTCGTTTTCGCCGCCATGAGGCGCACCCTGTCCTCGTACGGCGATCGTGTGGAGGGGTACATGGCGAGTCTTGGAATCGGCGGGCGCCGTGCCGAAAAGCTAGCGCGATTCTCCGCCATCGAGCCGGACCCCTATCTTCGCGCTGACCTGTACTTGACCAACGCGGGCTGGCAGATACTCGAGATGAACGTCGCGAGCGATTTGGGAATGCTCGACCACTGGCAGGTATCCGACCTTGTCGCTCAATCCACGCTCGCGTCAAGCTTGGGCTGGCATTCGATTTCCCCTGCCCACGCACTTCGCGAGGCGATTCTTCGGCGACACGCGAGGCAGAACAGCGCGCCGCGATGCGTCATCGCAGTTCCGCCACGCACTCCTCGGGAATTCGACC
>Ga0153993_100806_pt1 | contig 11555 bp, 13 predicted proteins | sample TSNC077MetaG_FD_104706 | JGI IMG/M metagenome (GOLD analysis project Ga0153993, IMG submission 104706) | Attine ant fungus gardens microbial communities from North Carolina, USA - TSNC077 MetaG | ecosystem: Host-associated > Fungi > Mycelium > Unclassified | place: USA: North Carolina, Lumber...
GACCGGGGAGACGAAGTGCTCGTGGAGATGCTTCGTGTACTCGATCATCCGGCCCTCCTGGCTGCCGGAGACGGCGACGTAGTCGAACATCGAGAAGTGCTGCACGGCCTCGCACAGGCCCACGCCGCCGGCGTGCGGGCACACCGGCACGCCGAACTTCGCGGCGAGGAGCAGGATGGCGATGTTCTCGTTGACGCCCGCCACCCGGGTCGAGTCGATCTGGACCACGGCCGCGGCCTCGGCCTGCAGCAGCTGCTTGAACAGCACACGGCTCATTCCGTGCTCCCCCGTCGCGATGCGGACGGGGGCGACGGCACGGGCGATGGCCGCGTGGGCGAGCACGTCGTCGGGGCTGGTCGGCTCCTCGACCCAGGCGAGGTCGAAGCGTTCCAGCGCGCGGATCCACTCGATCGCCTGATCGCGGTCCCAGCGCTGATTCGCGTCGATCGCGATCCGGATGTCGGGGCCCACCGCCTCGCGGGCGATCCCGAGTCGGCGGATGTCGTCGTCGAGGTCGTCGCCCACCTTGAGCTTGATCTGCTGGAACCCCTCGGCGACGGCTTCGTGCGCGAGGCGCCGCAGCTTGTCGTCGGAGTAGCCGAGCCAGCCCGGGGTGGTCGTGTAGCCGGCATAGCCGTGCGCGATCAGGTCGGCCTCACGCTGGGCCCGACCCGGCTCGGCCGCCCGGAGGAGGCCGAGCGCCTCCTCCGGGGTGAGCGCATCGCTCAGGTAGCGGAAGTCGACGAGCGCGACGAGCTCCTCGGGGGTCATGCGTGCCAGCAACTGCCAGAGCGGCAGCCCGGCGCGCTTGGCCTTCAGGTCCCAGAAGGCGTTCACCACGGCGCCGATGGCCATGTGCATGACACCCTTCTCGGGCCCCAGCCAGCGCAGCTGCGAGTCGTGGACGAACTCGCGCCAGAAGCCTCCCAGGTCGTCGAGGACGGCCTCCACGTCGCGGCCGATGACCCGGTGCGCGACGGCGTCGATCGCGGCGACCTGCACGTCGTTGCCTCGGCCGATGGTGAAGACGAACGAGTGCCCCGCCAACCCGTCGGGGGAATCGGTGGTGACGCGGAGGTAGGCGGCCGAGTAGTCGGGATCGGGGTTCATCGCGTCCGACCCGTCGAGCAGGGCGGACGTTTCGAACCGCACGTCCAGGGTCTCGAAACCGGTGACGATGCTCACGCCGCTGTCCTTTCGTTCGACTGTCGACAACATCCTATTGGATATAGGTATAGCCGCGCCAGCGCTCGCACAGCAGAAGACCCCCGCGCGCCAGGCGCACGGGGGTCTCGAGGATCGACGGAACCGGGCTACTCCGCGGCGCCGGCCTCCAGGCTGCTGGCGATGCGGCTGTACGACTTGGCGATGTGGTCGAGCATCGCCGCCTCGGCCGCCGCGGCGTCACCGCTGCGCAGGGCCCGGAGCACCGTCTCGTGCTCGCCGGAGGTCTCGTCGACCACGCCGTGCGTGAAGTAGATCCGGTACTGGTGCAGGTGCGAGCGCAGCCGCGAGATGGCATCGGAGAGCAGCGCGTTGCCCGAGTGCTCCGCGATGATGCGGTGGAAGTCGGAGTCCTGCTTGGCGAAGTCCTTGTAATCCTTGAAGCGGTCATCGCCGGTCTGCGCCGCCGCGCCGCTGCGGTGCATCGCCTTGCAGAGCTCCTCGAGCTCGTCGAGCGTGCGGTCGTCGAGCTCGCCGACGGCGTTCCGCGTCGCGTACGGCTCCAGCAGGCGCCGCATCTCGAACAGCTCCCGGAGGCCGTCGCTGTCGAGCAGCGGGGCCGCCGTGTAGCCCTTGAGCGCCTTCTTGACCACGAGTCCCTCGGACTCCAGGCGGGCGAGCGCTTCGCGCACCGGGGTCGGCGAGACACCGAGCTCACGGGCGATGCCGTCGATGCTGGCGCGGCTGCCCGGCTCGATCACCTGGTCCATGAGCAGACCGAGGACCGCGTCGTATACGTCGTCGGCGAGCGCCCGGCGGGCGGGCAGGAAGTGCTCGCCCGTGACCTCACGCGCGGTGCCGGGTTCGATGCTCATGTGCACATCCTAGGTCGCGTGGCACCGCCCAGAGAGGAAAGAGGATGGAGGATCCGAGTCACACGACGCCGTCCTCGGCGAGCTCCGCCCAGAGAGCGTCGGGCACCGGAGCGTCGGCCAGGGACGCGTTGCGCTCGATCTGCCCGGCCGAGTCGGCGCCCAGGACGACCGTGGAGACGGCGGCGTTCCGGAGGGGGAACTGCACGGCGAGCTGCGGCACCGTGACGCCGTACGGTTCGGCGATGTCGGCGATCCGATTCGTGCGGGCGACCAGGTCGGCGGGCGCGGCGCCGTAGTCGAACCTCGCGGATGCGACCGGCCGCTCGGTCGCCAGGATGCCCGAGTTGAACACCGCGGCGACCGCGACGGAGACGCCGCGCTCCCGGGCGGCCGGCAGCAGGTCGCGCTCGGCGGCGTGATCGAGCAGGGTGTACCGCCCGGCGCACATCACGATGTCGAGATCGGTCTCGCGGACGAACCGCGTCAGCATCGCCGACTGGTTCATCCCGGCGCCGTACGACCGGATGACGCCCTGCGACCGCAGCTCCTCGAGCGCGGGGAACGCCCCCTCGAGGGCCTCCCGCTCGTACTCGTCGGGGTCGTGGACGAAGAGCACGTCGATCCGGTCGACGCCGAGGCGGCGCAGGGAGTCCTCCACCGAGCGCAGCACGCCGTCGCGGGAGTAGTCCCGTCGGCGGCGGAGGGTCGCCGGGGTCGCGAAGAGGTTCGCGATGTCGGTGTCGCCCGGCCGGTAGTCGGGGTTGGGCTCGAGCACCCGGCCGACCTTGGTCGAGAGCACGTAGTCGTCGCGGGGACGCCCGCGCAAGCCCTCGCCGAGCCGCTCCTCGGCCAGCCCGAGGCCGTAGTGCGGAGCAGCGTCGAAGTACCGGATGCCCGCATCCCACGCCGCGGGCACGATCCGGGGCCACTCGTCCGCCGGTCGCGGCTCGTACAGCTCGCCGAGAGCGGCCGCGCCGTAGCCGATCGGCCCGACCTCCAGGCCTCCTCGCCCGAACAGCCGCACGCCGGTCCTCGTCATGACACCCGCCTGTCCTCGATCGCGTCGAGATCCCACCGTATGCCGAGCCCCGGCTCGTCGGAGGGCACGCCGTGCCCGTCGCGGATGGTCATCTCGGCCGTCGTGATCGCGCGCAGCTGCGGGATGTGCTCCAGGTAGAGGGCATTGGGGACGGCGCAGCACAGGGAGACGTGCAGCTCCATGAGGAAATGCGGGGCGACGGCCACGTTGAACGCCTCCGCGAGATGGGCGACCTTCAGCCACGGCGTGATGCCGCCCACCCGGGCCACGTCGACCTGCACGATCCCGGCGGCGCCCGCCTGGAGGTACTCGCGGAAGTGCCCGACCGAGTACATCGACTCCCCCACCGCGACCGGCACGCTGGTCGACTCGGCGAGCCGGCGGTGCCCGGCCACGTCCTCCGCGGGCAGAGGCTCCTCGAACCAGAAGATGTCCAGCTTCTCGAACAGCGCCGCGCGGCGGATCGCCTCGGCGGAGGTCATCGACTGGTTGGCGTCGACCATGATGTCGAGCTCGTCGCCGACGGCGTCGCGCACGGCGGCGAGACGCTCGAAGTCCTCGTGACCGCGCGGCTTGCCCACCTTGATCTTCACGCCGCCGAGCCCGCGGGCGCGCGAGTCGAGCGCCTGCGCGACGAGCTCCTCCGTCGAGAAGTGCAGCCAGCCTCCCTCGGTGTCGTAGAGCGGGATGCTCGGCTGCGCACCGCCCGCGGCGACCCAGAGCGGCAGCCCGGCCGCCCTGCTGCGCGCATCCCATACGGCGGTGTCGACAGCGGCCAGCGCGAGCGACGTGATCAGGCCGACGGTGGTGGCGCGGGTCGACGAGAACATCGCTCGCCAGACCTGCTCCGGACGATTGACGTCGAGCCCGATCACCACGTCGAGGAGGGTCGCGCGCAGGAGGCTCAGCACGGCGCTCCCACCGGTCCCGATCGTGTAGCTGTAGCCGAGTCCGACGGTGCCACCCGCCGTGCGCAGCCGAACGAAGATCGTCTCCTGCTTGAGGAAGGACTGCACGGCATCCGTGCGCACCGTCTCCACCGCGAGGTCGCTCAGCCAGGCTTCCGCGCTGACGATGGTGCCGCTTGCGGAGGCGCGGGCGGCGGGCGGGGCGAGAGTCATACGTGTCTCTGCTTTCTGAGGCAGGGCGGGCTTTCTGAGGCAGGCGGGCCTGGTGCCGGCTGAGGCTATTGCCTATAGGATATTCATGGAGCGAGATCCTCACAATCCATTCGATGAAGAAGGAGAATCCGAGCGTGGCGATGTTCGAGGACGATCCCGTCCGCCCCGAGAACTACCAGCGCTTCGCGCGCGAGGTGCCGGAATGGTTCACGGACGCCAAGCTCGGCATCTTCGTGCACTGGGGCCCGTACGCGGTCCCCGCCTGGGCCGAGCCGATCGGCGAGCTGGGCACGATCGAGGACCGGTACTGGTACGCCCACAACCCCTATGCCGAGTGGTACTACAACACCGTCCGCATCGAGGGCAGCCCTGCGGCCGAGCACCAGCGCGAGGTCTACGGCGACGCGCCCTATGACGACTTCATCGACCAGTGGGACCCGGCCGAGTTCGACCCGGACGAGTTCCTGGCCCTGGTCGTGAGCACGGGCGCACGCTACGTCGTCCCCACCACCAAGCACCACGACGGCGTCACCCTGTGGGACGCACCCGGCACGCGCGGGCGCAACACCGTCGCCCGCGGCCCGAAGCGCGACCTCGTCGGCGCGTTCGAGAAGGCCACTCGAGACGCAGGGCTGCGCTTCGGCGTGTACTACTCGGGCGGCCTCGACTGGCACTTCTCGCAGCTGCCCCCGATCACCGACGACGGCGAGGATTTCGTCCGCCCGGTCGACGCCGCGTACGCCGCGTACGCCTACGACCACGTCGTCGACCTCATCGACCGCTATGCGCCCGACGTGCTCTGGGGCGACATCGAATGGCCGGACGCGGGCAAGCGTTCCGGGCCGTTCAGCCTGGAGAACCTGTTCGAGAAGTTCTATGCCGCGCGCCCCGACGGCGTCGCCAACGACCGATGGGGGGAGACCCACTGGGACTTCCGCACCAGCGAGTACCAGAACGGCACCACCGTCGAAGGCACCGGGGCCTGGGAGAACTGCCGCGGCATCGGTTTCTCATTCGGCCACAACACGCAGGAGGACGAGCGCCACGTCTTGAGCGGCCCCGCCGCCGTCGCCTCGTTCGTCGACATCGTCTCACGCGGTGGGAATCTGCTTCTGAACGTCGGGCTCACCGCCCAGGGCACCGTCCCCGACCTCCAGCGCAGGACCCTCGAGCACCTCGCCGCCTGGAACGCTGTGAACGGAGACGCCGTCTTCGGCAACCGCCCGCTCGAGGCCGCCATCGCGAGCGCGTCGGACGAACCGTGGCTGCGCTGGACCCGCACCGGTGGCACGGCGAACGCCTTCGTCGACGCGGTCGGCGACGTGCGTCTGCCCGGCGTCTCGGACGCGGTGGATGCGGCGAGCGCCCGCCTCGCCGACGGCACCCCGCTCGCGGTCGCCCGCGACGCCGGCGCGCTGGTGACCACCCTGCCGGAACCGGCCGTCGCCGGTCCCGTCCTCGTCCGCTTCGACCTGGCCGAGTGACATGACGGTCGACGCCCACCTGCACCTCTGGGACCTCGAGCGGGTCGCGTACCCGTGGCTCACGTCGGCGCTGGCCCCGATCGACCGCACCTTCACGTTCGCCGAGGCCGAGCCGCAGCTCGCGCAGGCGGGCGTCGATCGCGTCGTCCTCGTCCAGGCTGCGAACTCGATCGAGGACTCGGCAGCCATGTTCGCCGTGGATTCCCCGCGGGTCGCCGGGGTGGTGGCGTGGGTCGACCTGCTCGACCCGGAGTCGGCCGCCCGGCAGTTGGACGCCTGGGCGGCGCAGCCCACGCTGGTCGGCATCCGCCACCTGGTCCACGACGAGCCGGACGCCGACTGGCTCGCCCGTCCCGCCGTGCGCCGTTCCCTGCGACTGCTCGCCGAGCGCGGACTCTCCTTCGACGTGATCGGGGTCCTCCCCCGGCACCTCGAGCACGCCGTCGCGATCGCCGATGAGCTGCCCGACCTCCGGCTCGTGATCGACCACCTCGGCACGCCACCGGTCGGGACCGCCTCGCGGGACCCGTGGGCCGGGCTGATCTCCGAGCTCGGCCGCCGCCCCGGCGTGGCCGTGAAGCTCTCCGGTCTCACGACGCTGGGCCCGGAGGGTCGTGCGACGACCGCGGACCTGCGGCCGTTCGTCGACCACGCCCTCTCCGCCTTCGGCGCCGACCGCGTCCTCGCCGGAGGCGACTGGCCGGTCTCGACGCTCGCCGGACCGTACGTCGAGACCTGGTCGACCGTCTCCGAGCTGATCGACGGTCTGAGCGAGGCGGAGCGGGCGCACGTGCTGGGCGGTACGGCGGAGCGCGTCTACCGGATCGGCCGCCGCTTCGGACCCTGATCGGCCTCTGCTCCGGCCCACTCGGGGATACTGGACGGGTGAACGATCGCCTGGTGCGCAACCTCCCCGTCCAGACCGCCCTGGAGGCGTGGGCCGATCTGAAGGACGCCCGCACCTTCTCCGGTGTCGTGCGGCAGTGCGTCGCAGGCGAGCTGCTGCTCGACATCAGCGCGTCCGTCTTCGCCGACCCGTCGGCCGGGTTCCAGGCGGGCGACACCCTCGCGCTCGCCAAGCAGACCGACGCGGCGGGCAAGGACCTCCTCGTCGCCTTCACGAGCAACGAGCGACTCGCGGCCTACCGGGGAGGCGCGGAGTTCCGCTCCCTCGCGCAGCCCGGCTGGTCGGTGCTCGCGGAGGCGATGAACCGCGCGGACGGCCTCGCACTCGACCCGGGCGACGACGCCCTCCTCATCGCCTACGCCGACGAGCTGCGCGGCCAGGTGACCGACGAGCCCGGCCGCAACGCGGCGCTCAAGAACGCCCTGGTCGACCGCGACCTGCCGTGGGATGCGTTCCTCGCGCTCGTCACGGCCGCCCCGGTCGTCTACGTCGGCCTCGACGAGGGCCAGGGTGCCATCCCCTCCGCCGTCGGTCAGGACGGCGACCTCCTGCATCCGGTCTTCACCTCTCCCGCCGAGGTCTTCGCCTGGTCCCCCGGGCTGACCGCACGCGGCACGACCGTCGAGGCGGTCGCCCGCGTCGCCCGCGAGGACGGCTACGCCGGCCTGCTGCTCGACCCGGCGGGGCCGTCCGCTGTCCTGCGGCTGGACGAGCTCGCCTGATCGGGTCCTAGGATCGTCGCATGACGGCGCTCTCGATCCTCGCGTTCGCCGGGCTCTGCCTGGTGCTCGCGCTCACCCCAGGTCCCGACACGTTCCTCGTGCTGCGGTACAGCATGGGGCGTGCGCGCGACGGATTCGCTGCGGCCGCCGGATGCGCCGCGGGTTCGCTCGTGTGGGCCGCCCTGGTCGCGGTCGGACTGGCGACACTGCTGGAGCAGTCGGCGGAGCTGTTCCGCATCGTCAAGATCATCGGCGGCCTGTACCTGATCTACCTCGGTGTCGCGGCGTTCGTCGCCACGCGCCGCAGCGACCGAAGCGGACGCCGCCCCGGAGGGCGTCGACACGGAACCGGTCGCGCGTCGCCGCTCCACGTCCAGCCTGCTGGCCGGGCTCCTCTCGACCCTCCTCAACCCCAAGGTCGGCCTGTTCTTCCTCGCCGTCGTGCCCCAGTTCGTGTCGGCCCGTGCCGGCTTCGGCGAGACGATGCTCCTGGGTGCGGTGGATGCGGCGGTCGGCGGCCTCTACCTGGTGGCCATCACTCTGCTGGCCTCCCGGATGGTCGCCTGGCTCAAGCGCCCGCGGGTCACCCGCGTGATCGAGCGCATCTCCGAGGGCATCCTCGCCGCGCTCGGCATCGGCACGGTCGTCGCCGCCGCCGAGGGGTGAGTCGCCCCGCCCGTCCTGCGACAATGAACCCATGCCCATCCTGAACAAGGACATGCAGGTCTGCATCTCGCTGGCCGCGCGTCCGAGCAACATCGGCACCCGGTTCCACAACTACCTCTACGACGAGCTGGGCCTGAACTTCGTCTACAAGGCCTTCACGACCAGCGACCTGGAGGGCGCGGTGCGCGGCATCCGTGCGCTCGGCTTCCGCGGCTGCTCGGTGTCGATGCCGTTCAAGGAGGCGATCATCCCGCTGGTCGACAACCTCGAGCCCTCGGCCGTCGCCATCGAGTCGGTCAACACGGTCGTCAACGAGGACGGCCTGCTGACCGCCTCCAACACCGACTACGAGGCCGTCGAGCAGCTGCTCGCCGAGCACGCCGTCGACCCGGCGCAGCGCGTGCTGCTGCGCGGCTCGGGCGGCATGGCCAAGGCCGTCGTTGCGGCGTTCCGCGGCGCCGGCTTCGACGACCTGAGGGTGCTCGCGCGCAACGCGGATGCGGGCCGGGCCCTCGCCGAGCGCTACGACTACACGTGGACCGCCGACGAGCCGCGCGCCGAGTACGACGTGATCGTGAACGTGACGCCGCTCGGGATGCGCGGAGACCACGAAACCGCGCTGGCCTTCGGCGAGGAGCACATCGAGCGCGCGACGACCGTCTTCGACGTGGTCGCGTTCCCGTCCGAGACGCCGTTGGTCCAGGCGGGACGCGCGGCCGGCAAGACCCTGATCACGGGAGCCGAGGTGATCGCCCTGCAGGCCGCGCGCCAGTTCGAGCGCTACACCGGCGTGACGCTCACCGCGGACCAGGTCGCCCGGGCCTCGGAGTTCTCGCGCGCCGAGTGAGCGGACCCGGGCCACGCCTAGACTGTCCCCGTGTCCGATGACCTGCTCGCCCTGGAGAACCAGGTCTGCTACGGCCTCGCCGTGGCAGCCCGGAGCGTGATCGCGCTCTACCGCCCGGTGCTCGAGCCGCTGTCGCTGACGCATCCCCAGTACCTGGTGATGCTCGCCCTCTGGGAGCGCGAGCCGCGGTCGGTCAAGGACCTCAGCGAGGCGCTGCAGCTGGAGCCGGCCACACTCTCCCCGCTGCTCAAGCGCCTGGAGACGACGGGCTACGTCGAGCGCAAGCGCAGCACAGCCGACGAGCGCGCGCTGGAGGTGCGGCTGACGCCCGCGGGACGCGAGCTGCGCGCGGAGGCGGAGAAGATCCCGCACCGCATCGTCGAGCGCCTGGGCCTGCCCGTCAGCGAGCTCGAGAGCCTGCGGGGCAGCCTGCACGGCATCATCGCGGCGGCGACGCAGGCTCAGTGACCCCGCGCCGATCGTGACCGCGGTCGGTCAGGCGGCGCCCTGCACCTCGGGGCACACCAAGCGGGTCGCGTCCCGCTGACCACCCGGGCGCAGCACCGTGTGCTCGGTCATCGGGCGCCCGCACATCGGGCACGGCGCGGCGGGCGATCGGTGGTCGGGGCCCTCGGGATGTCCGGCGCCGAGCTGAGCGGGACCGGCGACGCGGATCAGCTTCTCGTTCCAGCGCGCGTACCACCGCGCAAACCCACCGGACATGTCTCCTCGATTCATTAGGGCACTAACTAATAGTGTAGCGCGCTTGACCCTGACCTCAGGGGAGAGGTTTACGCTGTCGGCGGAGGCTCCCATGCAGATCAGCGAGCTCGCCGGGCGGGCGGGCGTGACGGTGAAGGCGGTCCGGTACTACGAGCAGCTCGGTCTCGTCGCTCCCGAGCGCCTGCCGAACGGATACCGGGACTACGACGACGAGCAGCTCCGCGCCGTGCTCGAGATCCGTGAGCTGGCCCTGACCGGCATCCCGCCGGGCAAGGCCGCGCCGTTCATCGACTGCCTCGGCTCCGGCCACGCTCGCAGCGACGAGTGCCCCGCCTCCGTCGCCGCCTACCGCGAGGGGATCGCCGAGCTCGATGCCGCGATCGCCGACCTGGAGCGGCGGCGCGATCAGCTCGCGCGGCGGCTGGCCGACCGCGACGACAGCATCCCGTCGCCGGAGCTCGGCTGCGGCTGCGACGTCACCCCCAGCTGATCGACTGGAAGGTCGCGCCGGCGGGGCCGATGGTCAGGATGGATCCCTGCACCTCGACCTCCCCCGGCGTGGTCGAGTAGATCTCCCCCGTCTCGCCGTTGGCCGCGACGCGGTAGTCGGCGTGGAAGTCGGCCGAGCCCGACGTCGTGGTCGTCACGGGCCAGCAGCCGGCCGTGAGGATGGTGCCCTGGGTGCAGTCGAAGTCCCACGCGCCGAACGCGACGGCGGGAGGCGCCGTGAGCTCCCAGCGGACGTTGGTCCACGTCTCGCCGTCTGGCTGCCCCGAATCCAGGCTGAACGAGCATCCCGGCGGCTGCGCGCCCCCGGCGAGGCAGGTGTTCACCCACGCGTTCGTCGCGGCCGTCGCCGCCTCGACGCCCGCCGGCGTCAGCGTGCTGCTCGCGCGCAGCTCGACGCTCTGGCCGAACCCGGTCACGGCCGCGTCGGCGCCGGTGATCGAGTACCAGGCGTTCCCTTCCGGGACCGTCAGCGAATAGCGGCCGGGGAAGGCCAGCAGCCGCCGCACCTTCCCGTCCCAGTGCAGCGTCGCGCCTCCGAGGGTCGCATCCAGGGCGTCGTGCGTGCCCACCGCGACCGTCACGGTCGAGAGCGAGACCGGCTTCAGCTTCCAGGCGTGCACGCCGAGCCATCCGACCGGTCCGTCGTCGCCGTGCTCGACCGTGAACGACGCCGTCCCCGTCTTCCCGCCCGCGACGGTCTGCACGTCGACGCGCAGCTGGTTCTCACCCGCGGAGCGCACCCGCTCGATGCGGAACGACGACAGCTGCTGCGACACTTTCGCGTACGCGGCGTCGGTGAGGAGCACCTGCGTCGCATCCGGCTTGCGCCCCTCCAGCTTCATCGCGGCCTGGATCTCGCCGTGCTGCACATGCGTCAGGTAGCGCGACACCAGCGCCTCCGGGCGGGCCTGGTCGCGCGCGGTGAAGTAGAGCGAGAGCGTCGTCGCCCCCAGCCCCAGCACCAGCGCGGTGCCCACCGCGATCACCGCGATCCACAGCGGTCTGCGTGACGTCATCGGCGCCCCCTCGCTCGTGCGCCCCCGACCTCCGGCGCACGAGGAATCATACCGAGGGATGACACCATCCCGACCGCGGGTGGATGCCCTGTGATCCGCACCCGGCTTGACTGGATTCATCGGCCGGACGGGGGTCCGGCCGCTTCAGGGGGAAGCAGGGAGAGAATGATGACGACACTGGACCACCGCCTCACGGCCACCTCACCCGTCCCACGGGTGAGCTCGCCGGGCCGCCGGGCACGAGGGGTGCTCGCAGCCGTGGCGGAGAACGCCTACCTCAGGCTGTTCGCGGTCCTCGTCGTCATCGCTGCCGGCGCGGCTCTGCTCGCCGTCGGGATCGCGGTCGTGATCGATCTGATCGTGCCGCTGTTCTTCGGCGAGCAGCTCGCCGCGCTGGCCGCGCTCTTCCCGCGGATCGGCGGCTAGGGCTGGCCGCAGGCGGCCCGGCGTCCTAGGGTCGGCGCATGGGCCGCCTCCTCTA
>Ga0153993_100808_pt1 | contig 11515 bp, 12 predicted proteins | sample TSNC077MetaG_FD_104706 | JGI IMG/M metagenome (GOLD analysis project Ga0153993, IMG submission 104706) | Attine ant fungus gardens microbial communities from North Carolina, USA - TSNC077 MetaG | ecosystem: Host-associated > Fungi > Mycelium > Unclassified | place: USA: North Carolina, Lumber...
CCTGCTGGTGCGTTGCTGATGACCTTGCCGCCGATCAGCTTGCCGTCGGTGGCGATGCTGGGCCGCTCGTTTCCGCCGCGCGTGTTGACGGTGGTGGCGATGGCTGTGGTTGGATTCGGGGTTCTAGCGGGATTGCTGGCGGTGGCGTTGGGGTTTTAAGAGCGGTTCGGATGTTCTTCTTGGTGTCTGCACAAAAAACTACAAAGTTATGTTTCCGATGCGGCGGCCTGCAACCGACCGCCCATGGCGGGACTGCATGATCGGCAATTCGAAGTCGCAAAGATCCGGAAATCTACTGCGCCTTTCCAGCTAAAAAGGACTTGCTTCGCAGGTATGTCGGTATGGCATGCTTTCAGCTGGATATCTCGCGGCACATGGTCCGCAAGACGAAGCTGGAAACCAATGAAAGCAATCGCTCGGCAAAAGAATGGCCTGCTGTTTGACGAAATAAATGCGCTTCAAGCAACAGGTCGGCACTACCTGGATTCGACGGCTATTAACCCGCTCGTTCGTAGGTGGCGTGCGCTCGGACACGAGATCGATGCATTGATGAAAGTCGACACATGTTCGGCCTGGGAACTCGTCGGGGCCTGGAAGGGCCTTGCGGGTGACGTGGCTTCAACCGAAGAGGCGTTTGCAAACAGCGCCCGGCTTGGAAACTCAGGCACGAATCGTATCAACTGGATGGTCAATCGACTCAATCTCGGCTTGTTCAGCGCGGCGCAGGCTCTATACGCTGAAGTAGGAAAGGCCGAAGACGGATACTTCACTGAGGTGCTCGAGGAAGGTTACTGTTCCGGTGCTATTCAACAAGCGGCGAAGTTTATTAAAAGGGCAGAGGAAATGCACATCAAAGGCAATGTCAACCTGACGAACGAAATCATCAAAGCGAACGCCATCTTGCAAGTTGCAGGCTTCTCCGATGCGCGCATCGCTCAGCACCTTGACGTTGCTGGTACGGTTCTGCGGCGTCATCGAATTCGCCCTGACGGGACGCTCCGTACTACTGCGGCCCTGAGTGATTTCAATGGTGTGACCTACGCGTTCAAAGTACCTGTCTCAGCAGAGAGCGCTTTCGATATGAATATCGAACTGGCCAAGGAAGAAGACAGGGCGGGTATCGACAAGCACATTGCGTTCGACGTTGTATTCGAGCCGTTGGCGTCATGAGTTCAAGTCCTCTCGAACTAGTCGACTGTGCTCTGAGCCTGCTGAGCGATACCCGAAGCGAACCGCAGTACCGTACTGTATGCAGCCGTGCGTATTACGGCGCGTTTCACGCCGCGAACTCGTTTCATAACGCATTGCCGGCGCCCGGAACCGTTGGCGCCGCACGCGGGCGCCATGAGCAGCTTATCGCGCAGCTAGCCAATCCTACTTGCAGCAAGCGCAATGAAAAATACTTCGTTTCGCAGGCGCTGAGTAAAATCCTTGGGACCTTGATTGATGCGCGGGTACGGGCAGACTATCTTATCGATACGGACATCGATCTGGGTATGGCCGTGAGATCGTCCGAAAGCGCGCGCGTGATTATGCTCAAGACATCGGAATTCGCGGTGAACTAATCTGTTGATCTCCAGGCCGTTCAGCCCACATTGAACGGCCTTTCATCGATTCAATGCGCCATCTGAATCAGCAGCTTGAACGGCAACGCCAGCAGCATTGCCCCTCCCACGCCCACGCACCACAGCGCGACAAACCAAAGTGTTTTCTTGAGCGCAGAGCGCTTCTGCGTCTCAACGCGCGTTTCAGTGATAGTGATGTTCGCCATGGCGCACCTTGCCTCTGAAGACCCAGTATCCGAGCGTCGTATAAGCGATGATCACCGGCAAGATCACCGCCGCTCCAATCAATGTGAATTTCTGGCTCGAATGCGGCGCGGCGAGCTCCCACAGCGATACGCCGGGAAAAATCTCGTGCGGCGAAATGCTCAGAACGAGGCCGCTATAACCCAGCAGTACGAACGCCAGCGCCATCATGAACGGCCGCGTTTCGTGACGCGACAAAATCGAGCGGCGCATCAGCCACGCGCACACGACAACCAGCAGCGGCACTGGAAGGAATCGATAAAACCACGCGGTATCGAACCAGCGCGATGCAATGCCTGCATCCTGCAGCGGCGTCCAGATACTGACGATGGCAATCGTCCCCAATTGCAGCAGCGTCAGCGGCCACACGATCCTGTAGAACCGCCGTTGCAGATCGCCTTCGGTCTTGGCAATCAGCCAGCAGCAGCCGAGCAACGCATACGTCACCACGAGCGCAAATCCGGTGAACATGCTGAACGGCGTGAACCACGTAAAGGCATCGCCGGAATAACGGCCATCGGCGACTGGAATGCCGTTGAGAAACGCGCCCAGCGCCACGCCCTGAAAGAACGTCGCGCCCGCCGATCCGCCAATGAACGCGAGATCCCACAGGTGCTTGGTGCGCGTCGCCTTGGATCGGATTTCGAACGATACGCCGCGAAAGATCAGGCAGACCAGCATGAAGATCAGCGGCAGATACAGGCCGGATAAAACGGTGGAATAGATCATCGGGAACGCGGCGAAAAGGCCCGCGCCGCCGAGCACCAGCCACGTCTCGTTGCCGTCCCAGACCGGCGCGACCGTGTTCATCATGACGTCGCGGTCATGCTCGTCCGGGAAAAATGGAAACACGATGCCGATGCCGAGATCGAACCCGTCGAGCACCACGTACATCAGCACGCCCAGCGCGATAATCGCGGCCCATGTCAGCGATAAATCCATCTCACGCTCCTTCGATTGAATGCGTCGCGACCGACATCGGACGGCGCGCGGTGTTGTTGTCATCGTCCATGCTGGGCGCGTGCGTGATCGTGCCCGGCAACGCCGGCCCGGCCTTGAGCAACTTGAGGAGGTAATAGATGCCCGTGCCGAACACGAGGGTATAAACGATCACGAAGATCAGCAGCGTCACGCCGACCTGCTGCGCGCTCACCGGCGACACCGCTTCCGACGTGCGCATCACTCCATACACCACCCACGGTTGCCGCCCGGCTTCGGTCGTGACCCAGCCGGCGAGCAGCGAAATGAAACCGGTCGGCCCCATGAAAAGCACGAAACGCTGGAACAGTTTCGATTCAAACAGCTTGTTTTTCCGCCGCAGAAACCAGCCCGCGATGCTCATCAGGATCATCAACACCCCAAGCCCTGCCATGATCCGGAAGCTCCAGAACACAACCGTGGAGTTCGGCCGGTCTTCCTTCGGGAACGACTTCAATCCGCGAATCTCGCCGTCCCAGCTATGCGTCAAGATCAGGCTGCCCAAGTGCGGAATCGATACCGCGTACTTCGTGGTTTCCGCTTCCATATCGGGAATGCCGAACAGGTTCAGCGCCGTGCCGCCTTTCTCGGTTTCCCACAAACCTTCGATAGCCGCAATTTTCGCCGGCTGATGTTCGCGCGTGTTGAGGCCGTGCATGTCGCCGACTATCGCCTGAACCGGCGTGAGCACGAGCAGGAGCCAGAGCGCCATCGAGAACATTTTCTTGATCGCGGGATCGCGCCGGCCTTTCAACAAGTGATAGGCGCCCGATGCTGCAACCACGAGTCCGGCGACGACGAACGCCGCGATAGCCATATGCGCCAGCCGGTAAGGAAACGACGGATTGAAGATGATCTGGAACCAGCTGACCGGCACGACGTGATCGCCTTCAATGCGAAATCCTTGCGGCGTCTGCATCCAGCTATTCGATGCCAGGATCCAGAACGTCGAGATCAGCGTGCCGATAGCGACCATCAGCGTGGCGCCGAAATGCGCTTTCGGCCCGACCTTGTTCCAGCCGAACAGCATGATGCCGAGGAATCCCGCTTCGAGGAAAAACGCGGTCATCACTTCGTACGCGAGCAGTGGACCCGTGATCGGACCGGCGAAGCTCGAGAAACCGCCCCAGTTGGTGCCGAATTCGTAGGCCATCACAACGCCCGAGACCACGCCCATTGCAAAAGCAACTGCGAATACCTTCGACCAGAACAGGCACAACTCCTTGTAGACCGGCTTGCCGGTTTTGAGCCACGCGCCTTCGAGCACGGCGATAAAACTCGCCAGCCCGATACTCAACGCCGGAAAAACGATGTGGAACGAAACGGTGAAGGCGAACTGGATACGCGCCAGGTCGAGCGCTTGTTGAGTGGCATGCATGGCGGGTCGTGCGGCCATCGCGGGCGCACTCTGACGAGCTCGCGAGCGGGCGCTGGTTGGTTGGAATGGGTACGACGGAAGTGACTGTAAGTCAGATTTTGAGATATTTGCTGCGATGCGGCAGGCATAAGGCGATGTGCTTAAATGTCGCAATATCGGACAAAATTCGTCGATAAATTGCGCTTTATCAAATACTTGCTTGCCGCCAAGGAGTAGAGAATGCGAACGCTTCCAGCGAAATTTACGCGACAATCGACCGCACTGCGTCAATCGGGCGCTTGCCTTCCGGAAGTGCGTTTTCAGAGCGTTTATCGGACGAAAGGCGCGCGATGTTTTACACCTCCATTCACGATTGCAGTGGCGCCGCGAGTACCATGGCGTGATCGTGGCAGGCCCGCGTTGTGCTCGGGGCATTGCTCGGCAGCACAGCCGCAAATCGGATACGAATCGAACAAGCCAGGGGAGAAAAAATCATGCGTCTGGACGACGAAAGAGAAAGCCAGAATGTCGAAGACCGGCGCGGTTCCGGAGGGGGCGGGGGCGGGGGATTTCGCATAGGCGGCGGTTCGATAGGAATCGGTTCTATCGTTATTGCGCTCGCGGCATCGTATTTTTTCGGCATCAATCCAATGGTCGTGCTGAACCTGTTGTCAGGTGGTTCGGGTGGATCGAGTTCCTCTTATACACAGCAGCAACAGCGTCCCGTGGACTCGAACGGTCAGCCGCAACCTCCTGCGAGCGACGCGGGCGCGGTGTTTGTCCGGCGTGTTCTCGGCAATACCGAGCGCACCTGGCAGCAAATCTTCCGCACGCAATTCAATCAGGATTATCCGGCGCCCAAGCTCGTGCTGTTCAGCGGCGGCACGGCGACCGCGTGCGGCACCGGCCAATCCGCTATGGGACCGTTCTATTGCCCGAACGATCGCAGCGTGTATATCGATTTATCTTTTTACAAGGAGTTGCGCGACCGTTTCGGCGCAAGCGGCGACTTTGCGCAAGCGTATGTGATTGCTCACGAGGTCGGGCATCACGTTCAGAACGTGCTCGGCATCATGACAAAAGTCGATAACGCCCGCCGCCGCATGTCGCCGGCGCACGCAAATCAGTTGTCGGTGCGCGTCGAGTTGCAGGCCGATTGCTTCGCGGGCGTCTGGGCAAACGTGGCGCAGAAGAACAACGCGAAGCTGATCGAGCCCGGCGATTTCCAGCAAGGGCTAAATGCTGCGGGCGCTATCGGCGATGACCGGTTGCAAAAGGAAACGCAGGGGCGCGTGGTCCCGGAAGCGTTCACGCATGGCACGAGCGCGCAGCGTCAGCGCTGGCTGAACAGGGGGCTGGCGACAGGCGATCTCGGGCAATGCGACACGTTTGGCGCCCAGTCGTTGTGAGGGTCATGAAGCTTCTGTGAAAAGCGGGTAGAGAAAACCGCTATTTCGACGGATAATTCTGCCCAACCGTGTTGCAGCGGTCGCGTGTGCGCGCACTCAGCGCGTCCGTGCGACAGTTTGTACAATCTTGCCGTTCATAACAGATCGCCGCCGGGCCGCCTTCAATTCGCTGAGTTTCCGCAGATAGCGCGCCGGTCAGGCGAGTCAGCTTCCGGCAGCCTCATCCGTGCGTGCATACCACGCGTGGACTCGCTCGCCGGACGAATAAAAGGTCCCCACGCATTCCCATGAAGCGAATCCTGATTGTCAAAGTGACGTCATTGGGCGATATCGTAGAGACGCAACCTGTGGTCTCCGATCTTCGCCGCGCATTTCCATCAGCCACGATCGACTGGGCCGCAGACGCAGCGTTCGCCGATATCATCCGCTGGAATCCCGCCGTGGATCGCGTCCTGTGCGCGCCGCTGCGCAAGTTCAAGAAAGCTCGCAGCTGGGCCGATCTTAAGGAAATCGCGGCGTCCATCGGCGAATTGCGGGCCGAGAAATACGACGTCGTGCTGGATATTCACGGCGTCTACAAGAGCGCGATCATCGCGTTCCTGGCGCGCGGACGCCGCCGTTACGGGTACAAGAACAAGGATCTCGGCGAGCTTGGAGCGGCGTTTGCGTACAACGCGCGCTTCGGACCACGCCCTCGCACCGACGCCTGGCGCGGCATGCGCGTGAGCGTAGCGGACGCACTGGGTTATACCTTCGACGAAACCCCCGACTTCAACTTGCGTTTGCCGCCCTCGGGGACGGCATCGGCATTGCCTGAGGGCGCGCCCGTCGCCATGCTCTTTCACGCGACTTCCGCCGATGAAAAAAAATGGCCGATCGACCGCTGGGCCGAAACCGGACGATGGCTCACCGCGCGCGGCTACCGGATCGCGCTGCCTTGGGGCACGGAAGGCGAGCGCAAGGAAGGCGAGCAGATTGCGGCGCTCGTGCCGGGCGCGGTTGTCCTGCCCAAACTGAGCGTGACTGAATGCGCGCATTGCATCGATGAATCGGCGATTATCGTTGGCATGGATACCGGACTGGTCCATTTGGCGCACGCGCTCGGCCGGCCCACGGTCATGATTTTCACCGCGACGTCGCGCGAGCATTTTGGTATCGCCGCGCCGGGGCGTTCGGTATCAGTCGGCGACCATTTCGCGCCGCCCGATGTCCCCGCTGTTTTGAGCGCGATAGAAAGCGTAATGCCAGGAATGCAGCGATCATCGGCAAGCCCGGTCGCCGCCGGCCAGACAAGCGCGTAGCGCGAGGCACTTGACGCGGCCGCGGACACATTAGACGATTAGCGCTTACGAGTGCCTCTAATCGATCCCAAGCGACCATGTCCGAAGAAGAATCCATTACGTTGGATCAATCGTCAGCGATCCGTCTGGCACTGTCGGACGTTCCTCTCGGCGAGCCGCTTGCCTGGGCGATCGTTTCGGCCGATGGCGCGTTGCTCGTCAACGCCGGCGCGATCATCGCAGGAGCCGCCGAGCGCGCTTTTCTCTTTGCACATTTCGAGCCGCACAGACTCGAAAATCCAGCTGAATCTCTTACGCGTGCAGCGCCAGCGCTTGAATCGTCCTCTTCGGGCGCGGAGTTTCTAACGCTCGAAACCATTGGATTGAAGATCGGCGCGCGCCTTGGCCTGCGCGGATCGGCCGCCTCCGCCATGTATTCCAGCCGCGTTATCGGGTTTTCAACGCCGGGCCCGCAACGCACGCGGGCCGTGTTCATCACGCAACCTGTGATGGCCGGGCATGAGCCGCTGGCTTTGAGCCACGGCGAGCGAGTCGAACTCGTCGCGCTCGGCACGCGAGCAGTGTTCCAGTTTGCGTGCACCGTCGATGCCGTTTGCCGCGAGCCGTTCAGCTATCTGATCTTGTCGGAACCGGGCGCGATTCGTCGATTGCGGGCGCGTAGATTCGTGCGGATGGTCACGCGCCTGCCGGCGCATTTTTCCGCGACCGACTCCGCGCAGAACGATGAACCCACCAACCAGCTTGGCCTGATCCGCGATATCAGCCCCTTCGGCATGTCGCTCGCGGTCCCCGAAGCGCAAGCGAAGCTCGGCGACCGGCTGCGGTTATCGTTCCGCTTCAATACAGACGATACCGATGTCGATATCGATTGCCACGCGATTGTGCGGCACGTTCATAACGCCGATGCGCGCAGCCCGGATGCCGTATATGGACTCGAGTTCGAGACGCTCGAACCCTCGCAGCGCATCGCGCTGAAGTCGTTCATGGCGGAGCAGATCTAAGCCTCCCGCGTCCGAGCCGCCGTTGCGGTTACGGCAGGTTGCCGCCGCTTGCGCCCGGAGGAAAACCATCGGGGAAAAGGCGATCGACCGCTGCCTGGAAATGCTCGATCGGCGCCGCGCCGCGCAACGCGATGGGCGGCGGCGGTTCCTGGTCGCCCACGCCATCGCGCGACAACACCACAAACGGAACGCCCGTCACGCCAAGCTTCTTCGCGAATTCTTCGTCCTCGATCACCGCGTCCGTGAGTTCGTCGCCGAGAAGCACTTCTTCCAGCGATTCCGGATCGATCCCGCAAGTCGCCGCGATGTCCAGAAGCGCATCGGTGTCGCCGATATCGATGCCATCCTCGAAAAACGCCTTGAAGATCGCGCGATGCACAACGTCGAAGCGCCCCGACTCGCGTGCGAAAAACGCGGTCTCGAATGCCTTGCGGCTGCGCGGCTGAACCGGCGGAAGGCGCATCAAGAGGCCGCGGTCCGTTGCCATCGGGTAGACGGAGGTTTCCCAACTCTGATGCAGAAGGTCGCTATCGGGATCGAGTTGCTGCGTGGGTTCCGGGCGCAGCTCGAACGCATGCCAGCGGACTTCGACGGCATCGCCATAAGCGTTCTGGAACTGGTCGATGACCGGCAATTCCAGATAGCAGAAGGGACAAACAAAGTCCGACCAGACATCCAGGTAAAGCGTGGGGCTTGTCATATAAGGCTCGATAAATTTCGTGCGAAATTTTACCGCGCATTTGGCTTTGTCTCAGATGCCGCGAGAGCCTGCTTACGCCGTTCGCGTCGCCGGATTGCAGGTCCGTTCATTCGCCTGACATGACGTGCTGCTCGAATATTAGCCAACCTGCCCGGTGCGGTTTCGGGCATCCTGTGTGCTTGTCTCAATCCGATGGCACGCCAAGCCGGCCTCGTTCAAACGCGGCTTTGCGGTCGAATCCTTGCTGCGGCGGTACTGCGCGGCGATCCACCCTGACTTACTGGAGAACACTCGTGCAAAAGACAGCATCGGCAAAATGGAGTGGCGGCATCAAGGACGGTAAAGGCTACATTTCGACGCAAACCGGTGTACTGAAAGATGCGCCCTATGGCTTTGCCGCACGCTTCGAAGGCGGCCCGGGCACGAATCCCGAAGAACTGATCGGCGCAGCGCATTCGGGCTGTTTCACGATGGCCTTGTCCCTGCAGCTCACGCAGGCCGGCCTCACGGCAGAAAGCATCGAAACGAAGTCTACCGTGACGCTCGATAAAGACGGCGAGGGTTTCTCGATCACGGCGTGCCATCTCGACGTCAAGGCCAAGGTTCCCGGCGCCGACAAAGCCACCTTCGAAAAGCTCGCGAACGCTGCCAAGGAAGGTTGCCCGGTATCGAAACTTTTCGCTGGCAACGCGAAGATCACGCTGAATTCGGAATTCATCGAATAAGTTCGCTTAAACTGGGACTGACAAGAAGCGCGACTCATGAACTGGTCGCGCTTTTTTATCGTTATCGATTCAGCCGACACCGCTTCGACGCTTGACCATCAAAAATAACAGTTCGCGCTTCTCGCTGAGAGAAGGAAACACGCAGAGTTGTCCACAGATTTTGTGGACAGCCGTGTGGGCAACATGCGCAAGCGCTCTGCAACTTGCTGACGCATAACGGTTTGTAGTTCTACGGCGTTTCGCGAGCAGCAGCGCCCGCGTTCTCGCTCACGCACCTGAGCATCGTTCCCGCAAGTGTTTATTCCGATTATTTCGATGAGGAATCTGTAGTCTGAAGGCTCTTCCGGCAATCAAGCCCGGCCTGGTGACGTGATCGTCCAACGCATTACGTACAAGACTCGCCGGCCGGCTTTTGCCATTCATCTACCTGCATTACCGCCCTGGAGCATCGATGAAATTCAAGCTGGACTGGACGGGCATCGCGCCATTTGCCGCACTTGTCATCCTGGGATTGACGATCGCCATTCCCAACGGATGGATCTTCGGCCTGGCCGCCATTGCGCTCGCCGCGGCCGTTTTCGCCGCCGTGCATCACGCGGAAGTGGTGGCGCATCGGGTGGGCGAACCGTTCGGGACGTTGGTTCTGGCAATCGCGGTGACGGTTATTGAAGTGGCGCTGATCGTCTCCGTGATGCTCACGGGCGGTCCGGAAAAAGCGGCGCTTGCCCGCGATACCGTGTTCGCGGCAGCCATGATCTGCTGCAACGGAATTGTCGGCATCTGCTTGCTGATCGGCGGCATGCGCCATCACGAACAGAACTTCCAGCTAAGCGGCGCGAGCGCGGCGCTCGCCATTCTTTGCGCGTTGTCGGTCTTGACCATGGTGCTGCCGAATTTCACGAGCACGGTCATCGGGCCGGGATTGTCGACGTCGCAACTCGTGTTTGTCGGGGTTACGTCGCTCGTGCTGTATATCGTTTTTGTGTTTATCCAGACCGTGCGGCATCGCGATTATTTCCTGCCGCCGGTTCCCGCGCTCGATCCCAACCGCCCCGACGACGTCCACGCGCCGCTGCCGACAAATGGCTACGCGCTGGCATCGGGTGGATTTCTGCTGCTTTCGCTGGTGGCGGTGGTCGGTCTTGCCAAGGTCCTTTCTCCGACGGTCGAGGCAGGCGTTGCAAGCGCCGGCGCGCCGGAGGCGGTAGTGGGCGTTGTAATTGCGGCGCTTGTCCTGTTGCCCGAAGGTGTGGCCGCGTTTCGTGCCGCGCGCCTGAACCGCCTTCAAACGAGTTTGAATCTTGCGCTGGGATCAGCGTTGGCGAGTATCGGCTTGACGATCCCGACGGTCGCAATCGTCTCGATTGCCATCAGCCAGCCGATTTCGCTTGGACTAGGTCCTAAAGAGATTGTGTTGCTTGCGCTGACCTTGCTGGTAAGCGTTCTAACGCTGGGCACTGGCCGCTCTACGGTGTTGCAGGGCGTGGTCCACCTGGTGATCTTCGCGACGTTCCTGTTTCTCTCGATCGTGCCGTGAGAGAGGCGCAGGTCGTGATCGAAGCGTTGCATCGACACGACCTTCACGTGCTTTTTCTCAAACATTTTTGCAATGCAGCACCAAATGCGTATAATTAAGGGTATTCCCTAAGGGTGATTACCCTAACTACGCTGAGGTGCTTTATGAAAACCGCCGCTCAAGGTTCTGCAGTCGTTTCGTTTGGTTCATGGTTCCGCAAGGTGAAAGCCGTCATTCGTCGCGAATCGATTCGTGCTTTGAACCTGCATCTGCAAAACTGCGCTGTGATGGCAGAAGCATATCGCCGTAAGTAAATCGGCCTGGCTGGATTGTTTGGTTGGATCGGCGCGTCGATTGAGCAGCTTTCGCTCTCGCACGCCGATTCGCAGCCAGATTAGCTGAGCTTCAGATTGCCCAGCCGCCGAGATAAAACGCGGCGAGAACAGCTGCAATCACGACCGTACCTACATTCAGCTTCCGGTATTCGCCCGCAATAACACGCCCGACCACGAGCGTGCAGAAGCCGAGCATGATGCCGGTGACAATATTCGCCGACAGCACAATAAACACCGCGCAAACCAGGCCTGACATGGCGTCGACGAGGTCGTCCATGTGGAGTTTGCTCACGCTCGAAAGCATCAGCAAACCTACGTACATCAACGCCGGCGCGGTTGCGTACGAAGGCACGAGGCCCGCGATTGGCGAGAAGAACATCACCGC
>Ga0153993_100810_pt1 | contig 11504 bp, 13 predicted proteins | sample TSNC077MetaG_FD_104706 | JGI IMG/M metagenome (GOLD analysis project Ga0153993, IMG submission 104706) | Attine ant fungus gardens microbial communities from North Carolina, USA - TSNC077 MetaG | ecosystem: Host-associated > Fungi > Mycelium > Unclassified | place: USA: North Carolina, Lumber...
AGCAGCTCGCCAGCCACCCGGTACCGACATGACGAATTTCGCAAGACAACTCCGGGTCAACTACTACCCCGAGATGCCTGAAGACGCTGTTGTTCAGGTGGTCGTCATAGCCACTGGTCACCACGGGGATTCGTCACTGCCCACGACGTAGTGCGACCGAACTCAGCCGTCGAAAACGTCTGTTGCACTTCCGTGTGCGTAGAGGTCTGCGCTGCCGGCGCCGATCGGGTAGTTGCGGCCCATTCTGGCTGGGTTGATCGGTCCAGGCGCGCTGGCACTCGTCCGGGGTCAGCGTTGTCGTGGATCCTCTGCGACAGGGCCGCCTTCGTTTTCCCACCGATCCAGTGCGCGTTTTTCCTGCTTGGCGGCGGTGTCTTTGCGTGATCCGAGTGATCTTACGGACTTGAGTAGTTCTGTGAGTCGGCCCATGACCGGACCATACTCGACTTTCCGGCGAAGCTGACCCGGGGTTGGATGTATCTCCATCGGAGATGCCATAGGGGACTTCGACGCCGCCATCGACGGCGTCGACAACCACGAAACTCTCCGCCCAGCCGTGCATTGCACTACCCGCACGAGAACGCACGATCCGCGTGCATTGCGACCAAACCGCGAGCACGACGGCGGCGAAGCTACGCACGACGTCGCTGCGTCGTTCGGTGAGAATACTGGACCTACGCCGGGAAAATCGGGTGCTTCAGCCGTCGAGATAGGGATAGGTTGTGGTGCGTGAGCGACGCACCAGTGATCATTCTGACCGGCCCACCAGGGGCAGGGAAGTCGACCCTCGCCGCGAAACTTGCCCGCGGTTACAGCAAAGGCGTTCATCTGCACACAGACGACTTCTGGCACTGCATCGTTTCGGGCGCGATACCTCCGTACGACCCCACGTCCGATGCGCAGAACCAGACTGTCATGGATGTGATCGCCGGCGCCGCCTATACGTATGCTCGCGGCGACTTCACCACGGTGATCGACGGAATCATCGGGCCGTGGATGCTCCCTCACTTCCGAACTCACGCGACACAGCACCCGAACTTGGCGGTCCACTACATCGTGCTCCGGCCGCAGCGCGACGTCACGCTGAAGCGAGCCCAAGCCCGAACCGCGCCAAGCGCCTTGATCGATGAGGGGCCAATCCTCTCGATGTGGGATCAGTTCTCCGACCTCGGCGAGCTCGACGATCATGTACTGGACACGTCGGGCGACGCGGAAGAACAGAGTGCCCAACAAGTGGCAGCGGCCATTCGCGACGACCGTTTCCGACTCTTTGCACAGTAGCGGCTCAATCCGCCGGAAACCGTGTTCTTGCAGGACATCTCGCGGGCCATACGAGGCATACCAGCCAGGGACCCTCCAACCAGAGTGGAAATCCCTCTTTGGTTCGCCGACTGCGGTCTCGGATTTCGCTGTCAGTCTCAGAATCGGCCGTGAACTGTTGAGACCAAGGCTGTTTCTGAGGCACCGGAGGATGACACATGTTCCCTTATGTGACTGAGAAATAAGTGCAGATCACCAGCTAACCCTCGTCCGCCGACAGAAAACAGTTCCGGAGCGAAATCGATTTCAACAGTTGTCGAATCGACAGCGTGTCCGAGAAACCCGTCTCACCTTGTGGGGAGTTCATTAACCAGGTCTGACATTTCTGATTCGGGCATTTCATAGCCGCGGGCGACCTCGCGTGATCCGATGACCGCAGCTCAGGAACCACCGTCCGTCCTCGGTGGTGTCGAATCCTTCTGTGAGGGAGCGGAATGCGATGGCGCGCCCGCCGAGTCTGTGGACGGTGCCGATAACGTGGCGGACACCGCTTCTGTTTGGGCGACGAATACCGATTCGAGTATGTTGCACCCGAACCGACCTACACACGGTCTACCGATGAATTTTGTCGAGTTGACACTATCGAAGGATGACCCTTGGTTTTCGAATCCGGCCACCCAATGATGATTGCCCTCGACATTGACGGCACCCGGCACGTCGCGGAGGACACGAATCCACTCGCGCACGAAACGATCAGCATCGCAGTGAGATCGGCTGTGCGGGCCGCTGTTCGATCCGGAGCCCACGTCGTGCTGTGCACCGGCAGACTCGCCCCCGCCACACGACCGTTCCTACTCGAGCTCGACATCATGACAGGGTTCGCGATCTGTTCCAACGGGGCCGTGCTGATCGATGCCGCAACCGGGAAAATCGCGGAGCAAGTGGTCTTCGATTTACGCACTCCCATCGCGGTACTACGCGAACAACTGCCCGGCGCGATCTTCGTAGCCGAGAACCCGGGCATCGGGGTCAGAGCAACCGGCCGTGTCGACGACGCGGATATGCACCACGGCGAGGTCGAGCTGGTCGATGTCGACGAACTTGCAACCACGCCGACCACTCGACTTGCGATCCACTGGCCTGGACGCAGTGGGCAGGAGCTGACCGAAATCTTGTCTGCTCTCGACCTCCCCGGCATTCGAAGCCTGTGCTACGGAGACGAACCACTGGCCGACTTGACCGCAGCCGGCGTAAGCAAGGCTGCGATGCTGGAAAGGCTGCGCATCGACCTCGGCGTCGCCGCAACACGGACCCTAGCCGTCGGTGACGGCATCAACGACCTGGAAATGCTGGACTGGGCAGCTCACGGCGTGGCCATGGGTCACGCACCCGCTTCCGTGCTTGCCGCAGCCGACCAGATCTGCCCACCAGGCACCGAGGACGGTCTTGCCACCGCATTGTCGGCATGGTTCCGATAGACGAAAACGCGAAATTGCCTCGCGTATTTTTCACTGTGAGGACCGATGCGGGCAGTAGGAAACTCGAACCCAGTGGCCGACTGCGTCGAACCCGGGCCCGATTTGGATCAACACGCAGACACGAACCGCAAGTTCCCCACGTCCTCTGCATCGATTTCAGCCAGTGATTGCCGCCATCGCCGAAAATACGAGACAAAATTCGGGCATGGTGAGATTCTGAGACAACGCCTGGGGGGTTCGCGGCGTTGATACCAATGTGGACTGCATCTTTGCGCATTTTCTGAAGTATTGGGCTGATGGTGTTCGTCGTACTGCATGGAAGATTGCTGGTGCCTGTGCAGGCCGAAGGCTTGCTGTCGAAGGTCGAATCTGACAGCAGGGTCTCCGGTGTCCCAGGGATTGTCTCGTTCGGGTGAGTTGGTCATAGCTGGGGCTATTCAGGCGATTCTGGCGTGCAGGTGCACGTCGTGCCATCCGTCTGCGTGCAGCATGTACCTTCGCAACGTGCCTTCCTGCTGGAAGTGAGCGTGGTGGGCGACTGCGCAGGAGGCTTGATTATGTACCGAGTGTGTCAACCACAACCGCTGAAAATTTGCGGTGGCGAAAGCCCACGCGCTCACTGTCTCGACCGCTTGGGCGGCAAGGCCTGAGCCTCGCATTGCCGGCCGAAGCCAGTACGAGATCTGTGCGCTCGACGATGGTGAATGCACGGTTCGTAGTGAGACAGATCCGGCGACGTCCCCTCGGTCGGTGGTGATGGCCCAGCCTGCGTCGCTGTCGGCCGACCATTGTGTCCGCCATGATCGGATCCAACTTCGGGCTTCGTCGATGTCGTTCATAGCGCGCATGTTCCACCGCTGGATGTCAGGGTCGGAGTACGCATCGACTACGGAACTGGCGTCGCTGTCGACCCACGGTCGCAGGAGAATCTTGGGACCCGACATGACGGGTTGGTTGCGGCAGCTCAACATATTCGGCGAGGAATCGGGACCGACGAGAGCGGGCATGAATAGCATCCTTTCACGCCAGCGGAGTTTGGTGGTTCTCCTGTTGCGACAAGGTGTTGACCCCGAAGATGCAGGTAAGAGCGGTTTGCCGGTGACCTCGTTGACCACTCGAGACCGCCTTTCCCCCTACAGGTGTTGTGCCGGAGACTCTTTCGCCACGCTCCGCCAGCGTTCACGCCTGGGTTTATCCGCAATCTTCATCCAACGCGCAAAATCACGGCCCTCCGTGGAGTCGCTCTCCCCTCCCACGTCGACTGCTGCGAGAAAACTCCACCACCGCAACAAGTCATGCCCGTACGATCGGATCATCGCCGACGACGACCGATCACACGCTTAAAGTTCCTCGAAAAATAGGGTCTCTGTGCCGATTACCTCGCCTGACGCATCGAGCAACCGATACGGCTCTGCTTCGGAACCGGCCGAAATCAGCCGCCCCACGTCGGGAACGACGAGCCTTGCAAAATCCTCCCGGTGCGTCTCGCTGCACATACTGAGGAAAGCATCAGCACGACCCCGACCTGCAATGATTCGATCCGCTAGTTCAGTCAATATGCCAGCGCGCCCCCGTTAGTGGATGCCCAAGTGGGGCGAGCATCGGCGGCACTGGCTTTCCGGTGGCGGCACTCGTGCCTTCTACTGTGCGCGGGTTTGTACCGGATTCGGCCGGTTTTCGGAAGTTGAGACAATACCGAGTTGAGCGAGAGCGCAGAACCGGATGAGACTGCAGCGTGGAGCCCGGTCCCGGACGAGGGCCAGGCAGGGGGTGATGTTGGAGGGCGGTCAGTGGGCGTACCGATACACCAAGGGTGCTAAGCCGGTTCTGATGAAGGTGCCGGAGCATCCTGCCCGGTGTAGGAGTACAGCAGTGAGGCCCAGACCGAATACGCTGCGGGCCTTCTTGGTTGGTCCGCCCACTGTGTATTCATCTTGTTCGCGAGCCATTCCGCGTCCGACTGGACCATCGGTCCTCGCAGGCAGCAGCGGCCGCCGTTGCCTTGGACGTAATGGGTGAAGCACTCGTTCTCGTACCCGCCGTGTTCTCCGGCGCGGGGTATCACGACAAAGCTTGTGAAAGAAGCTGTTTCGATCATGGTGATGCCTTCCCTCGAATATCGAGCGTGCTCGACTACAGTCCCCTTCATGGGACGGACCTGCGGAGTCGGACATGTGGCGGCATCGTGAGTAGAAGCGATGAGTGAGGTTTCTCCGGCCGTCATTCGTTCATCATTTCGCCGCTTTCTCACGGCCGCGGTGATCAGTTCGGCCGGCTCGTCGGTGACAGCTGTGGCGATGCCCATTTTGGTAGTGCAGCTTCTAGACGCGACGCCCTTCGAAGTCGGTGTGGTGAACGCGGCTCAGTTCATCCCTTACGCGGTACTCGGGTTGTTGGCGGGGGTCTACGTCGATCGGTGGCGGCGCAAGCCGATACTCGTGTGGGCCAGCGTCGGTCGAGCGGTAGCACTCGGTACTGTTCCGCTTCTGTGGCTCGCCGGCCTTCTGCACATCTGGGTTCTGGTCATCGTGTTGCTGTTGTTCGGTTCCTTCTCGGTGTTCGGCTTCGCTGCGATGCAGTCCTTGTTGCCCCGGCTGGTTCCACGCAGCCAACTGGTGAAAGCAAACGCTCGACTCGACCAAGCTGACGCAGTAGCAACGACATTGGGACCAACGGTCGGAGGCGGACTCATTGGCCTGCTCGGCGCTCCCGTGGTGATTGCCGTCGACGCAATCAGCTATTTCGCTGATGCCGCACTCAATTCCGGTCTCGACGTAGACGAGCCGCGACCCGCTTCTCGCTCCCGCAACCTGATGAACGAAATGCGTGAGGGTCTGAGATTCACCTACCGCCACCGCACTCTCAACCCGCTCGCAATATCGACACACGTGTGGTTCCTCGCCAACGGAGCCGCGTTCACTGTGCTGTCTCTCTTCGCCCTCCGCACACTCGGGTTCAGCGCCTACACATACGGCTTGCTACTGACGGCGTTCGGTGTCGCAAGCCTCCTCGGAGCGTCCAGTGCACATGCGATCGGCACGCGAATCGGATCAGGACGAGCAGTCATCCTCGCTCGCACGGTATACCCCGTCACCTGGCTTCTCGTGGCCTTCGCGACGGACACAGGGGTCGGCCATGTGATGCTCTTCGCAGCTCTAGGCCTGCAAGGGTTGGCAGCGGGCGCGGAGAACGCGAACGAGATGGGCTATTGGCAAGCGTTCACTCCGGATGAGCTTCTCGGGCGCGTGAATGCCGCCCGGCGTTCCGTCAACCGCACCATGGCCGCCCTCGGTGCCGTGATAGCAGGTCTAATGGTCGGCGCGATCGGCGAACGCCCCACCCTGATCGGCGTCACCATCGTGTTCGCCATCGCGGCAGGCACATTGGCGTTCTCGCCGCTGCGACACTCGGCGCGGGATCTCTGACCTCAGCGTTCAGCGCAGCTCTACCTCCGCGGCGGCCGAGTTCTCTGACAGCGTGTAATTCCTAGGAGCCTCCGTTCCAGGTGCAGGTCATGTTGACACTCGCAGATAGCATCCACGCATGCACGTCGACGTCGAGGGCGCCGCCCGCATTGCCTGCCTCGCCGCAGAATTCGACTGGACCTGGGCCGTCGACGACCTGGAACCCTTCTGCGCACAGGATGGATGGGAGCTCGTTGAATTGGATCAAAACGGCGCCTCGATGCGGACCGGCCTCCGTGTCGGTCGGCCCGAACCGATAATGTTCGGGCGTAACCGTACGATGCGCTACATCTCAATCTTCGTCTCGGACGTGGCAGATGATGCTACGCCCATGACAGTGGTGCGCCCGTTGCTGGTCGAGGGGTTCACGAACCTCGATGTGGCATTTACCGCACTCCTGGGGACAGCCACGAGCGCCGAACCTGAGGCAACTATCCGGTGGGATCTACCGAAAGCGGTCATCACACTGAACCGGGGTGTCAGTGCGATCCACCTGCGTCTGAAGAGTCCGGAATATCAAGCATGGATGGATGAGCCTGAACCGGAGTAGGAGGACGAGGACTAGCGACCTAGGCCATCTCCTGACCAGGCTCAGTCGAATTCTGTCGCCAGGAACAATATTTCAGCAGAACGGTCAAAGTCGGTACGCCTGGTCGCATCGCACTGTGGCTGGAATGGATCGATGCCGTCGACGGCCTCCGACCAGTCGAATTCTTCCTGAAGACCGGCGAGGTGGGGCGGTGCACAAGTATGCGCGGATAGGGTGGCTGTAGCGATATCTGCGTGCTACACCTCCTCGTCGGGCTCTAATTGACGATGTACTCGTCGATTTTGTCTTCTTCTGCTCGGTATTGAGGGCTTGCAATGTTCACGAAGTTGTCCCGCTTTCCCCGATAGGCAGTAACCACCACGGTAGACAGGTCCCACCGCATCCTGTCCTCCCCACGACGAGTAGTAGCCCAAGCTCAGTCAACAATCGATGAGGCAGTCCGCTGAACCACACCCCTGGCAGCCCGCTGGATTCAGCTTCCTGTGTACCCAAGCGATCCGTAACGTCGAAGTCGATCGCCTGGACGCTGTACGTGTCTAGATCCGCGGCCCCCAGGACATGCGATGTTGAGGTCTATGGTTATTGACGCGCCTCGCTCCCGATGTTCGGTGAGGGTCCAACCTGCGGCGGGGACAAGAGCCTCGACGCCATAGCTGCAACGCTCGGCTTCGGCAGATCCTCGGTCAGCCGCGCACTCCTGACGGTGCTGAGAAGATGAAAACTGGGTCGGACAGGCCCTCACGAAACGCATGATTCACCTACGGCTGGAAGAGATTCCGGACGAAGGAGAGGCTTTCGGGGAGCGCTGCCCGCATCGTCTCGATATGACCGTTCGGATATGTGCGGAATGTAACTGGCTGGCGGTTGGCGGCGAGTTCGGCCGCGAGTTTCAAAGCCAGCGGTGCCGGCACCATCTCGTCCGTCAGCCCCTGTCCGAGGAACACTGGCCGGTCGTACCCGGTCGTCGGGATCTCCAGCATGCCGCGAGCAGCAGCCAGCACCGCGGGATCGTCGAGGGGCCGGTTCACCAGATCGCCGATCGTGACGTCGCCGAGGCCCGATGCCATGTCTTGGTAGCAGTCGGTTTCGGCTCGGGCCAGGGCATCCGTGCCGCGTGGTGTCAGGTAGCGATCGATGTCGAGATCGGGTCGCGCCACCCGGAGTCCGGCCAAGAGGTACGAGACGAACACGGTGCTGCCGGTCAGTGGCAAGCGGGGAAAGTCCGGCCCCACGAGTGGTGCAAGGTTCTCCAGATTGGACGGCGCCCCGGTCGCGACCGCGCCCCGATAGTCCAATTCGGGTGCGTACCGTGTGGCGATCGCTGCCGTGACCATAGCGGCCTGCCCGCCCTGAGACTGTCCGAGTGCCAACCACCGCGGTGAGAGCAACGGTTCGACCGCACGCGCGGCACGCACCATGTCGATCACGCTGTGCGCCGCCGACGGTCCGTCCAGGTACGCGTGGATTCCCGGCGTGCCGAGCCCCACGTAGTCGGTCGCGACGATCGCGTAGCCCTGCGAGAGCCAGTTCGTGAGGTATGGACTGCCGACGGTCCCGGTCACGGTGGGAGCGCACTGGTCGGAAATACCTACAGTGCCGTGAGCCCACGAGATGACCGGCCAACCGCCTTCGGGTGGATCGCCGGGGGGCAGGAAGAGCGCGCCCGTACTCAAAGCGGGCCGGTTCAGCGGTCCCGTGGACCAGTACGTGAGCTTTGATGCGTTGGCGGCGCCGGGAATCCAGAAGGAGTGCGGCAGGGAAGTTGCCGCGGTCACTGTGCCCGGCGTCGTGATTGGCGCCGGTTCCTGCGCGTGGACGGGCGCGGTCGAGACGGCCGCGAAGGCGAGCGCGATCACCATCAATACTTGGCCGAGCCGTCGTCGGATCATTGCACCGCTCCCCGGATTCATCCGCGTGTACGCCGACTACCATTCTGCGCGAACCGGGGGTGCCGGTACACCGGTTCGACCATCTTCGGGTGCCGCTCCTGCAGTCGAGGGGCCAGCGGACTGTGCGCGACGAAGAACTTCAAGCCGAGGTCAGCCCTGTGCATACCGAGAATTATTCGGTCTACGGTGCACACAAGGTGTGGCTGGAAATGCGTAGTGAGGGCATTGATGTGGCACGGTGCACGATTGATGGGTGTCTTCGGGCTCGAATGCGCACGAAGAGGCATGACCAACCAAGCGCACCGCCATCGCCGCTCCACAAGGACATCGCGCGGACGATCTGGTGCAGTGAGGTTCAACCCTGTGACGCCAAAATGTTGTGGGTCGCCGATCTACTTACGTTTCGGCGTGGTCGGGTTGGGTTTATGTCGCGTTCGTGATGGATGTGCACTCACGGCAGATTCCGGGCTGGAGGACGGCTAGGACGATGATGACATCGTTGGTGGCTGATGCGATTGAACATGCGATCTGGACCCAACGGCGAGAAGGGATTACGTACTGTCTGGACGCACTCATGTCTGTGGCGTCACCACCCCAGGCGCGCAATAGATTTGACGCCCGATTCGTGAAAGCCCCATCTCGATCGACGAGAGTGTTGTCGAGATCGAGCAGAAGGGCCATGGCCGAGAGGTCTATAGCCGAGCAACCTCTGCGACGAGGTGGTGATGACCGACAAGGTTGACCCAGTACAGCCCACTGAGCTTCTGTGGTTCCGAGGTGATTGCCACATCCACTCGATCTACTCCGATGGGGAGCAAACTCCACCGGAATTGGCGGAGACCGCTCGTCTACTGGGATTGCACTTCGTGGCCACTACCGATCACAACACAACCGCGGCTCACCACGCGTGGCAACAAGAAAACATCGCTCAGGAGTTCGCAGTAATCCTCGGAGAAGAAGTCACCACCCCTCACGGACATTGGCTCGCTCTCGGACTCCCACCCGGACATCTCGTTGACTGGCAGTACGCCGACGTCGTCGGTCTCCACGCCCAGCGTGACCTCGTCCACGACGCCGGAGGAATATGCGTCGTGGCACACCCATACGCGCCCTACCCGTCAGGTACCTTCGCTTACTCGCACGTCGGGTTCGATGCCGTCGAAGTCTGGAACGGTACTTGGGAGTCCGATCTACCGTGGCAAGCAGACAACGAACGAGCCCTTGCACATTGGGCACGTCAGTTAGTTGTCGACGTTCCAGCCGGGCGCTGGACCCCCGCGATCGGCAACAGCGATACGCATCTGAGAAGCCAGATGGGCTTACCCCACAATGTCGTTGCAGCCGAACGATTGAACACAGACGATCTCCTGACATCCATCAAAGCTGGCCGGACTTGGATCTCAGCCGCAACCACCGTCGACCTGTCGTTCATGGCAACTTTTGACGATCAGTGCGCACAGATCGGCGACGAGCTCGATACACATGGCAAATCGGCCACGGTTCAGGCCACCGTCCACGGCGTGCCGTTCGGCACCGTCACCATTCACACCGATGCAGGACCAATTCACTCAGAATCGTTGCCCGGCAGCGGAACCTGCGAACTGTCGCGTCCTGTCCCTCCAACTTCGACGTTCGTCCGCGCAGAGGTGCGTTCACGAACCGGTCACATGGCCGCACTCAGCAACCCAGTCATTTTGAGGGACAGGAGAACACCTTCACAGGAGAACCTCTGACGAAGACGGTTCAAGCGATAGCCGACGCGCAATGAAACGCGGCCCGCGACCGCTCCGACTACGGCCCCGGGAGGTTGACTGGCGGATGTGCAGCATTCGAAACGTACAGTATTCCTTCACAGCAATTACGGTAACTCGAATTCGATCGTTGTCGGAGCCAGGCCGAACTCGGGATATGCCACGGTGATCCACAAGGGCCCCTGAGGGGGCGGGCTGAGAAAGTATTCGCCGCCGGTGGTGATGCCGAACAGGTTCTCGGCGATACCACGCCACGAACGGCCACTGTACAACCACGGCTCATTCGGGTCGTCGGGGTAGTCGCCGGGGTGGGTCGAGTTCGCGAGAATCGGCCCGGTGATGGTGTCGACAATGAGTCGAATTCTGTGCGGTTCAACGGGTTTGATCCGGGATCCGAAATTCATCTGTTCGTTGCTCGGCTGGGCGAGGGAGGGCATCTCCTCGGGCGTGGGTTCGTGCGCTACGACATGGAATGCGAGCCCAGTACGAAATAGCTGCAGGTTGGTCAACCGGAGATCGAAGCCGGGGTCGGCGGGGAACGGTAGGGATATGTCGTATGAAGCGCGAAGGTTGGAATCGGCTTGCGGGAGTCGCCGCCAGTCGGGGAGATCTCGGCTACGAATCAGTTGTTCGGTACGAGATCGTTCAGGACGGTTCAGGGCATCGAGCTTCTCCCTCAGTACCGGGTCCGGAATTTGTTCGCCAGCCAGCCGCAAGACCTGACCACTGCGCAGTACGTGCGCATCCCACTGCGGAGTGGACCGTACGTAGGCGAAATTGATACGTTCCGACATCTTGTGATCCTCTCGCCGCCGGGTGTTACAAGATCGTATTCCGCCGCCGACCGGCTGCAGACTCAGCCAGACCAAATCTGTTCCACAATCATTCTTTACGTTGGAGGACCATGGAAGGATGCTGAGATGCGTACGTTGATCGCAGCGGGGGCTGCAACCTTCTTGATTGGTGGTCTTATCTGCGTTGGCTTCGTGCTTTGGTGGCTCGGACAACCGACCCATTGCTCTTCGTACGCACCTCTGACATCGCAGATCACGGATCCGACCAACTTACCTACGATCTCCCTCTGCCCTGGCAGTGATGAGAGCCCGACGCTG
>Ga0153993_100813_pt1 | contig 11419 bp, 11 predicted proteins | sample TSNC077MetaG_FD_104706 | JGI IMG/M metagenome (GOLD analysis project Ga0153993, IMG submission 104706) | Attine ant fungus gardens microbial communities from North Carolina, USA - TSNC077 MetaG | ecosystem: Host-associated > Fungi > Mycelium > Unclassified | place: USA: North Carolina, Lumber...
CCCTTACATTTGACGAATCTGGGTACGCCGTTCCCTACACACTCCGCTTGGACTGCCATAATCATTCGATACCCCAATTTGACTCACACTCTCTGTTTCAACCTGAATATGTACGCTCAACGGAGAGCGAGGGTGTCGTAGGACCTGATTGTTCGGCGACCTGTGTGAAACCAGCCACACTCTCCTTTTTTCAGTTCGGTTTCCGTCAGTACTTCAGTCCTGCAAGTTGTCTGTTCACTGACCCATACTTTTATCAAGTGTTTCCACCGCTTTGGCTAGTGGGCTCGTTCGTTCTCTTATACCGTCCATTTTGTACCAGCACTTCCGACGATAACTCATGGATTCACGCAAAGACGCCAACTGAAAAGCAAGCCTTTTCCGCTCGCACCAGAAAGGCCGAGCTGAAATATGCCAAGTGGTGCCTTTTGGCTTTGGTCATGTTCGTCTGTGTTGTCGGAATTGTAACTGGATTGGCTCTCTGGGCCTCCAGGAGATGATGACCTGTCACATCAGGACACCTTGGAAAGGAGCGCATAACGCGTTGTTGATTTCCCATCTCCTTGTGTAAGATATTAATTCATGTTTGCTTATCGTTTATTCGGTTGTGATTTAGCTCTGTACCAGTATACCTGTAGGCGTGTTGGATAGCGAACTGTCGTTACTTTGGGCTTTTCTCGTAGATTTACGATGTTTCCACCGCAAGACGGTGGCTCTTCTTAATTGCAGCTGGCAGCAAGCCAAACTTTTCAGGGTCTGATTGATTTGAATCATCCTCATCACTGTAGAAAATTATCACAATGCCTCCGACGCTAGAATACAAATACAGGTCAAACAACAAAGCAGCACAGCACATGAGAATATTACCACAAATGAAGAAATCACTCAGTTACTGCCACCACGCTTTCGAAGCTTCCTCTAATAGAAACTTCGATTTTAGTCATTTACAGTCATGTTTACATCTCTATCTGTAGAGGCACGTGCTTTCTCGTTGCGGTACCTGACTTCACACAAATTAGAATCCCAACATCAAAATCACATTGGCTGACATCTTGCTCTTCCCGGACCGTTAATGGGTATTGAACGTGAGAATGAGTTCCCGAGCAGAAAGAAAGCCTCATCCTGCTTCCTGGCTGATTCCGACCTTGGTTTTCCCTCGACAACAAACCCACTGAATCGAACTAAATACCTTCAATCCCAAATTCACCTTCTTACACTCTTTAGGTCCGATTTTCAATGAAATCAAGGCGAAAGGAATCTTATCTTCAAATTGCCCTATACCTGCTTTGGTTCGTTTTGAACCTTGTCAGTGCAGATTCTTTGACCAATATATCGGTAAGCTGGGCTTTACGCTAATCCAATTTCTGATATTCAAGTATACTGTACCTTTTTTGCGTCTTTATGACGAATACAGGCTTCAGAATGGAAGGGAATTGTGAATATCAGACCTGTCGTTGACAAATAGTCAATCTCACTGACGTATCACAGTTTAAACATGATAATGTGTCTGATCTGCAGAATTGGATGCAAGAGGATTGCCCGTCAGACCCAGGAAATATACGACGTGGTAAGTCTCATACGATCAAATTGTAGAGCTTTGAATCCATCGATGTGTAGGTATCAGCGCTCGGAATACGACATTTCCGACCAACAATTGCACATGGTAAGAGCCTGGAGGTATAAGGTCGGATTTTCGATTGACGAATATCGCAGCACTATCCCTTACATCAACTTTTGGTGTGCTTCGAACCTTATGAGCAACCAGACGATCGACAATATACTTGGGATGTGGAGCAAAAGCTGCAATCAGGCCGATCTAGTTAATATAGATTCTAGCTGGTTACGCGAAGAAAACAAGAAGATTCCAAGTTGGGCATACATCGGTATCAACAATGGCACCTGCAATTTTGCAGTAATCAAAGGTAGTGAGCGACCATACAGCATTTCTTGCTCATGCCTCAATGAGTTGTCGGTTCCAGATATCCTAGATGCTCTACATCCAAAATGGACTGCAGTACAAATCTTCACACCAATCCTGGTCTTTTTAGTGACTGTCCTTTCTGGAGCGAGCTTTCTCGCCTGGCGTCACAGCCGTCTACAAAGATCATCAGGGAGAAAAAATCCGTCCTGTTGGACCTCGTTTCTCAAACTATTCAAAGGTCACGCTCCGGGCGTCATCCACCGATCTCCGGACCCCAAATGGATGATCGATGGTCCTCATGGACTGGCCGACCATGACGCAGAGTCTTTCATCAGTATCAACTCATCAAACCACGAAGTATCCCACTGGTCCGCTGACACCGATCATGGTATGTTGGGTGTGGCCACCATCAAGGGACTTGGTAAGCGTGTGAAGAATCTACTTTCATGGTTCGGTGCTCGGTCAGCTCGCAACGGCCGTGAGGAAAGCAATGATTCGAGAAGATCTAGCTCTATGAAAAGCCCGTCGTCGACAACGAAGGAAGAATATTCTAAGATAGGGAATGATGAAAACATTACAAGCAGTATCATTGTCATTGGAGGTACACCCGCACAAAGCTCTGATTCCAACCACCAACCTCTCCAGGGAGTTGGGACAGTCGGTGATGCAGCGAACATCCCCAAATCCCCTACAATCAATGTCTCTCTCGAGCCTCCCTCGCCATCAGATGAATACGTGCCAGTCAGATTCCCTCCCACCATACCCGAAGTACGTCAATTTTTCCAACCAACCCAAATACCTGGCTTATTATTCTAAAGTCTCCAGGACCACCTCCCCTTCTCCCTCCAGCTCCCCGAGAACGGCCTCCTTCCCCTCCACAAACGACCCCCGCTAGACAAACATCCCCACAGCACATAAGCATCTCTACTCAATTCAATGGTCCTCCACTCGATCTCTCCAGGAATCCCAGTAACCATGTCTCAGATGAACATGCCAACTTATCTTATGCCACCATTCCCAGAATCTCCCAATACCACTCACAAATTGACGCCAGAAGCACCAATGAATCCCTGACAGGCAGTGCCCTAGATACTGAACAGCGCTCGGGTCTCCGCCCACTCCCACCGCGACCAGCAGAATCTTCCGGCCCCACTTCTGGAGTTCCACTGTTGATACACCACAAATCTGACACTTTGATAACCGTTCCAAACGGTGCAATGACTGTCATTCGAGGTTCGTCTTCGGTTGATGATGTGCAATCTGTAGCAAGACAAAGGGAGTTTGACCCTTACACTACTTCGGGCATTCCAATCTCCCTTCAACCAAATCGTCCTTCTAATGCTTCATCCCAACGCCCATATATTCAGGATCACCAGCGTACAGCCTCTAACACGTCTCTTCTTCGTGATATTGGTGATTCCTTTTCACATCCTCAAAGAGGATGGTCAGCGGATGATGATATGTCACTGTTAAACCACTCTCCTATGGAAGTAGACGACGCCATGGACAGCAGCAGAGGGGTTTACATCGCGCCGCTTAGGGATGTTGAAACACTACCTAATCGGTCTACCCAACCTGGAGTAATTTCTACCGAGAGCTTGCCCATTTTTTCGAGCGATCCCGGTGTGATTGAAAATGCAAGTAGTAACAGTCAAAGTGGAACAGGTGGAGATTTCTCACCCCAGTCGCCCACTCTGAGCATGTACCATGCGGATGCACGCCTCCAGCGTGCCAGTTACGCAGGGATACAGACCTATAGCGAACCTTCTGGATGGGATGACAGCACGCAATCGACACATGTTTCACTACCCAAATCCTTCGCCCAACAGCCTGGTCCTAGCTTGGCTCATGCCAACCGTTCCAGAGAAGATAATCTGAACCATGGTCCTGTGAGATCATTCCCTGGAAATGAATTTTCTGTAGGTCGTACGACTGAACTCGGTCCTCATTCTGTTCCTGTTCCTTCGTCGTCATCAACGCCTCGGCCCCCCGCTGACGCAATCATGGTCCCGGGTACTAGTAACAGACCTCTAAGGGGACATGAATCAAACATCAGCGATGTACAAGGGTTAGCGAGCAGCGGGGCATTTTCTGCATATGTAACCAACAGGGGGAAAATTACCAGCGGTGGAACGTGGGGCACGGACAGCTCCGGGGTACAATCTGTTTATGAATCTAAGCAACAATCTCCGGATGTTCATAAGACTCCTTCACAAGGTCCCGGGCGGATGCCCTAGTTGTATGTTTATATCCATCTCAGCCGACTCGATTCATTGTCCATGATGTTGGTATCTGTTGTACCGTATTATCGGTCCAGATTCAGCTTGTCCCTTGTCCAAGGACTAGGCTTCTTAACGTGTATAATACTTATGTAGCCTCCTGCTGACACTTGTTGATATAAAACCCCATGTTCGTGTCGAGTCATGTAAGTTACGACATTTAGGGAGATCAATGCCATATATTTGTACTTAGTATGCAGACAAGTCAATTGAGTAGGGGAGCCGAGAGCTCAATTTCTCAATGAATTCTCAAGGATCCCGAGCATTGTAAGTAATGCCGATTTGCAACTTCGTATCGAGATCAAATACCGATAACACGCGGAGAGAAGATTTCATGGGCTGGTGAATGGACTCTTCTAACAACTTACCAGCAAATGGACATTCGTAGGTCCTCAGGGGAGGCTCGCTTGAGCCTTGCGTGGATCAATCGATTTTGCCATTTTGAAGGCGCATGGGACCGATAAGACTTCATGCCTAGTCCTGGATCTTCATCTTATATAACTTCCCTGTCCACAGTGTGATCACAATAGAGGTGAAAGTTTTCATCATTATGTTGGAGATCAAACAGCTGTCAAGACAAGAGAGATCGTTACTCGTTACCATTTGGTGCATGTTCCCATAAATATTGTTGTCAGCGAAGGTCCTTAAATATGCCTGGATTATTCTACATACCTCAGTTCTCATCGTCTTCGAGATACTGAGGTTAGTATGCATAACTATCTACAAATCACTCTTGCTTACTGTAACCCAGATTCTATATTCTATCAGGTATACAATATATACAGAGTTCTCATCGTCTTCGAGATACTGAGATTCTATATTCTATCACATTAATGCTAGCAGAAATATTTGGCTGGAGAAAGAGACCTTAAGCTTCTCCATGTCCCGCTTTCTCCATACCCGGTTCGTCACCAATCAAATAGACGAGCATTGAGATATCAATCAGTCTACTTATAATATCATATTTTTGGAAAATCGATTGTTGATTGACTGTTGTCGATATAACTACCCTTGTAATTGCCTGCTCCTTTGAAAATAATCATCTCAACTTTTGGTATGGAACGTGGCAAAAAAGGGGGCGGAAACATTTCAAAGTAGTGATAAGAAAAACATGGTGTTTTGGCTCTTGAAAACATTCAAATGATCTAAATAAAAACGAGCCCACCGCGAGGCTCGAACTCGCAGCCTTCAGATAACAACGCAAGATCATGCATAAAAGTCTGACGCTCTGACCAATTGAGCTAGGCAGGCCCTTTAAAAGCTCGCTTCCAAATATTTATCACTCTTGCTATCTCAGAAGCATGTGCAACAGACGATGAATCTCTCAAGCTCGCATGCAGAGGTATTGTTGTCGCCTTTTTCTCATGTCCCGGGGTTTTCATGACGGAGCCTTTCATGAACGATCGATGGGTCATGCTATTTCTGACCTTCTCTTCCGATTGCTGTTTAGAACAACAATTGATGCCAGTCGCTCACCCTCTGCATGTGGAGCTTTCTGTTGCGGACATGTGGACGAAGAAGGGCGAATCGGGGTCTATAACGGAGAGCTTGTCGAATGAATTTGTCATTATGCGGTGAGCGCTATTGACGATCGAAACATGTAGTGCTCGTGCCACAGGTGGTTGTTTGAATGACGTTGAAGCACGAATTTAAACTTGGTGGGGGGAGGGAACTTCACACGTAGCCGACGAACATTCCAGGAATCCACATTTTTCTTTGACATAGAACAAAGCATGGAGTACATATGCCACTTTCGAAGGTTGGGAATTTGACGGTCTTCTGGGCGCCCATATTTGACGGATGCATATGATCTATTCCTGGTTCGTCTCATCTATCAAACATGATAATGGATGTGTTATCTTTCACAGGGGGCACTTATGTGAAAGCGCTTGCGGTTGGCTATGAATACCCAAATTATTTCAATCCGAATAAAGATCCTGGGGTGTGCCATAGTAGGAAACCATTAAAGCTCCTCGACTGATAGTAAAAGCAACCCCCCCATTCGTAGGTCCCGCGAATGTAATTATACCATCTATATATTTTTTTTGTCAGGAATACCAAAGGAAATCCTTCACGCACATCTTCTCCCTTCCAAAGAAAAGGTCTCATTCGAAAATATTGATATTACAACAGGCAACAAACTTATGAAATTCGTCGTCTTCTTTTTTCCTGGTTCATGAGCTCTCGCTCTTTCCTGAATCAGCTGTTTCTTGTTTTTCTTTTTTCTTCTTCCAGGGAATGCCCAGGTTTACAATATGATTTGAATTTGACATCAGTTCAAGGTACGTGTGTGTATATGAATCGCTACTCAAAGCTCTTCTTTTCACAATAGTACGAGCACGGCATTGACGGTTTACCTTGACGCATGCATCATCTGAAAACAAGAGAAAGCTTGAGGCGATCATGATCACGATAACAAAAAAGTTCCATATATACTTCCATCTATCCTGATACTCAAAGTACGCTATCTCATTTTTTTTCTCCCCTTTACCCAACTCAAAGGCGGTCTTCTTTCAGGGCTAGCACTATATCTCCTCTTTCTATCCTCCGAATCTACTCCAACTCGGGGCTGTCATCATCTATCCCGCAAGAGACATGCCTTTTTACACACACTCTCTCTTGACTAGCCAATGTAAGTTTCCTCTGTTCTCTCACAGGTGCATTCAGCGGATTACTATCGCAACCGCTCTATATCCTCAAAATACAAGAGCGTGTCGAATCGCCCGGGACGGTACTGGATTTTTTTTTCCATATTTAAGAAAAAACGATCACCGTTTTTGTTTGGGTTGTCGGGCGTTTTAGGATAGTCCCCTTGTTCTTCGATGAAAACGAAAGAGAGAGAGATCAGACATATTCATTGAAAAAAAACGAAAATTGTCATGAGCCAGATATGAGGTAACCGAAGTGTCTCCCAAGCTGAAAACACTACCTACCACCACCACCCTCGTCGTCGTGGTCTTTCGCGTTCAACAATTCCATTCAAGCGCTAGGACATATTTCATCAGGGAGGAATCTCTCTGTCTTCGTTTCATAACACAGGAATAAGCACGTATGCGTATGCTCTCAGATAATCAAATCAAGCTCACAAAAAACAACAACAACATTTACCAGTTTCACTACCACCTTCCTTATTCATTCTCTCGCATACCCCACCTAATTCAACCTCGACTCACGATAGTTCCACACTGTATAGGTAGCTCAGAGGAAAAGAATATACATCTTATTACACACCCATACTCTATACAAATGAAAAATATACAGTTTCGTTTCGTTGGGTAATCGCTTTTTCGTCAAGTATCAATTTGCAAAAAAAAAAAAAGGCTTAATATCCCGTCCCATCCCTCATACTGCTCTATACTCGAATTATTCTCTCTACCTCAGTTACGAAAAAAAATACATCTCCACACGCACGCAGGCAGGCAAAAAAAACTTTCACCGACAACTAAACTCTACACCATCTTCCTCTTCCTCTGCCTCACTATCACCAATCACCATCGATTCCCTTCAATCCAAAGGGGGCACACACCAGACACACGGACGGCAGTAAGTAAGACATGAAATAAGGTTCGGGTACATACTCGGTTTATTTATAAGGATAAAAAAAAAGGAAATATCACATAGCCCACCGCGAGGGTCGAACTCGCGGCCTTCAGATCCCCCACCTCCCAAGACTTAAGAGTCTGACGCTCTATCCGATTGAGCTAGGCGGGCCTTACGTCTGATAAGCGCACAATCTCTCATCACCCCTCAACTCTTGACTCTAAATCCCCGAAAAAAAGGGCCTCTATTAATTCTATTCTAGACACTACATTTCTAGTCCACATCCATCTCTCTTTCCTCTTTTTTCTGCTCTTCCTGCTGTTGCTGTTCCGGCTGCGGCGTCTGCGTCCCAGGCGTCCCACCCGTACTCGAAGATCCTCCTCCTCCCGCAACCGACACTTTCGGCTTCGGCCTCCCCATAATCGGCGCCGCAAAATAAATCACCTCATCCCTCTTCCTCAACACCTCCTCATTCCTCAACACCGGATCCACATTCTTCGCCCTCTCCCCCTGCCTCACCTCCATATCCTTCAACCACTGTTCCTCCACCACACACTTCTCCACCACCTTTTGCTTTTCCGTTTCCTCAATATGCGAATACTTGTCTTCCGTCGATGTCGCTTGTGCGAGGTACGTGTTGAGCGTCTCGCGGAGTTGATATACAGATTTGGCCCGCTCTTCGTGTTCTTGGTATCGTTTCGCTATAGGATCGCCTAGAGCTTTGAGTGTGTCGAGGCGAGCGGTGTAAACGGATTTAGTCGAATCTTCTCCCTCTTCAGTGTAAAGCCAATCCTCCGCTTCGCTCAACGCAGCAAGGAGAGCCGATTTTTCAGACTCTTGGACAAAAGGCGCATACCGATCGTCCAACTTGCCACGAGTGTCGTAGATATATTCTTCCAGAGCATTTTTACGGTCCTGTATGGAGATTAGAATCAACGTCATAATCGAGTCGAGGACTAGATACCTCGGTATCCTGCACGAGTTTATCGCTAGCGTGCATCTCCGATTCCTTCTCCTTGTAGCTCTCGAGAACGGCCTTGGCCAATGAAGCATTTTGAGCCGCCAGAGCGACTGGTATCTTTTTGACAATCCTCTTCTTTTTGAGGGGTGCAGGTGGAGGTGCAGGTTCAGCGCCGTCAGCAGGATTGGCGTCAACGTCCATGGCAGGAGCAGGTTCCTCCTTTTCCTCAATCTCCTCAGTGTATGCAGACTCGAAGGAAAGAATTCCATGGATATTGAGGCGGGTTTTCACTTTGACAAGTGTAGTGTCGCCTTTAGGATCGGGGGGCACCTGGGGAACAGCGGCAGAAGCAAAGACGGAGCCGTTGGGAGCATAGGCAGCATCAATGGAGAAGCCGTCTTTGCGGTAGAAAGAGAGGATCTTGGTAGAAGGGACCGGGTTGCCTTGAGAAAAGACCTCTATTTCAGTATCGTCATCTGGATCTGTGGGGACGGGTTGCCACTGGAGCTTGATGGGATAATGGTTTATATCGTGGACGGCGAAATCGCGGACGCGGAAGACCGGTGATAGCATGGCACAGGCAAAAGTGGCCCCGCGAGCAATGGCTTCGTCTTGGTTGAGAGTGAAGGAGAGCTGCTTTCCACCAAAGGCCTGTTGAATTCTGTTGCGAAGGGCGGGAATGCGGGTGGAGCCACCAACGAGTTCGACGGAATCGATCTGATCGAGGGAAAGACCTGAATCGGCAATGGCGCGCTGGATAGGATGCTGGACAGCATCGAGGAGAGGAGCGATGAGTTCCTCAAGCTGGTCGCGGGTGAGCTTGGAAGAGGCGTCAATGTCATTCATAAGGGATTCAACGTTGAGAGGGGCTTCCGAGTTTGCGGAAAGGACCTTTTTGAGTTTTTCGCAGCCTGCGGAGAGACGGAAGCAGGCTTTGGGGCTGGAGAGGACATCGATGTTATACTTTGCATTGAACTCTTGGGCAAAGTGGGAGAGGAGAGCATAGTCGATGTCTCTACCGCCGAGGTTGGGGTCGTAGGCGGTGCTTTTTACGGTCAACTGGCCCTTGGAAAAGGCGACGATGGCGACGGAGAGACCGCCATGGCCAGCGTCGACAAAGGCGACGTGACGAGGGGCATCTGGGTCTGGAAGGTCAGACTTTGTGATGCCGTAACCGAGAGCGGTAGCGGTGGTATCGTGGATGATGCGGAGGATGTTGAGATTTGCGATTGCGGCGGCATCGATGATGGCGCGACGCTGGAGATCGGTGTACCAACCTGGGACGGCGATGACGATATCGGAGACGTCTGTTTTGAGCTCGTTGGAGGCGATGTCACGGATCTTGCCGAGGTAGGCGGCGACGAGCTGGGTGAAGGAGAAGACGGACTGATGACCGAGATAAGCGACCTATGGGCGGATGAGAAGCAGGGAAAAAGGGACAGAGAAACAAAGGGCACCTGTACGCCGACGGAGCCGCCGACGTCGACGAGAGTGGCGTTGAGAAACTTTTTTTCGACTGAATGGACTCGGGGATCGTCGAGGGATCGGCCGATGAGACGCTTGAGAGAGCCGATGGTGTTTTTAAAGTTGGAAGTCTCCTGGGTCTTTGCTGGCTCGCCAATGGCACGCTGCTTGGGACCAAAGCCGATGAGGGATCTGGGAGAAGGGTGAGTGGTGGGAGAACAAGGAGAAGAGGCACACACACGGCGTCGCTCGGTTCGATACTTCGTTGGTGATGATGTCCACGCCCCGACGACGGGCAACACCGATCTGAGCTGGGGTCAGCTGTGCGCAGACGACGACGACGACGACGACGACGACAAACCTTGCTGTGAAGAGTGCCAAAATCGACGCCGACGACGGCCATTGCTCACAACGAAAACAGGCTGGACTGCCTATAAATAATAAAGTGGCAGCTTCTGGAATCTTCGTGGGAACACGTGATGCACGTTGATGGAAGGAGAGAGTCACGTGCTGCCAGGCATGTCTAGCACAAGCCATGAGCTCGCGTTGCTGCAGAGCATAAAAGCCGAGATTGTCGCCGGCAAAAATCCGCTCTTCAAGCCTGTCCCCAATCCAGCCCACCTTGCAAATCTTTACACCGGCGATCTCTCTCCTCAGCTCAATGCCCAGCTCACTGTCGACTCTCCTCCACCACCCACGATACCAACTACCCCTCCCGCGATAACGACGACGACGACGACGACTGCCCCCCCTGCCCCTCCTCCCCCTCCTCCCCGTCCTCCCTCCCCACGCCGTCCCCACTTCAACAGGAGGCCTCCCCAGCCCCGTCACTCTCACCAGCCTCCCACTTCCGGTGGCTATCCTCCACGCCATTTCTCTCCTCCCTCTCAAGCTGATCTGGCAAGGGACAAGGAGAGAGAGAGGGAAAGGGTCAGCTACAGAGACCGGCCACGTCCCACCATACCTCCTCCACCACCACCTCCACCACCACCACCACCACCATCCGACGACCGCTACGACGACAGACGATATGCCCCCAGAGACTGGTACACCAGAGAATATAGAGACCGCGACCGACGCCTTTATGACCCCCAGCCTCCTCTCAGAGACAGAGACTGGTCCTCTATAGACTTTAGAGCTTCATGGGACAGAGACAGGGACTACAGAGACAAGGACCGCTACCCGCCCCCTGACCCTGCCCCTGCCACCTGGGACAGGGACTATCGTGGTCCGTCCCTCTTCTTCTTCCATCCAGTC
>Ga0153993_100814_pt1 | contig 11415 bp, 9 predicted proteins | sample TSNC077MetaG_FD_104706 | JGI IMG/M metagenome (GOLD analysis project Ga0153993, IMG submission 104706) | Attine ant fungus gardens microbial communities from North Carolina, USA - TSNC077 MetaG | ecosystem: Host-associated > Fungi > Mycelium > Unclassified | place: USA: North Carolina, Lumber...
CCTACCGCACCCGATCCCGCCGAGAACTTCTGACCAAGAACCGATCCAACAACGATTAATGACAGTAGGTGGGTCAACTTTGCGGGACCCGTAAAGGGTCAGAGTTCAGAGACCGTTGACACATGTTTCTCTCGATGTTTGTGACCCCGGCATCCGCACGTGTTGCGACCGCGAAAAGAGCCAAAGACAAGAAGCGCAACACCGCCTCATCTACCTCGTCAGGCGCCGCTGCGGTGTCGTCCGCACCATGCTCCGGAACCATCAGCCATACTGCCAACCCGTGACAAAAGCCACTTGACTAACCACATAGGGACACCCCCTCCTAGGAGCAGCAAGAAACGCTACTTAGTTCAGGAAGCCTCGCAAAAGCTCGAATGAACAGTCCAGATCACTTTCTTGGGTGCCCCAGCCGTGTACTTGCTTCGGCCGCAATTTGAGTCACTGTGGCAGCTGTACGCGATAGAGATTTGAGAGACATTCGACTTATAGGGGCAGAAACGGCAAGGGCACCTACGATCTGGCCCTCTCGATCGAACACAGGAGCGGCGACTCCCGCCAAATCCGACTCCCATTCTCCGAAACTTGCGGCATAACCCTGACGCCGAATTTGGTCGAGTTCGCGAGCAAGTGCATCACGGTCCGTGATTGTGTGGTCGGTCATAGCTACAAGTGACCGACCACCTAGGAGTTCCTGTGCTTGAGTATCGAATGCGAGGAGAACCTTGCCTGGTGACCCTACATACAGAGGTAGGGCGTGCCCTTTGTAGAGCTTGCGGATCAGAGAGTGGTTTGCAGTGTCTTCAGCAACCGCGACGCAGACACGCTCGGTACCAGATCGAATAAACAGCCCACAGGTTTCCTTCAACGCGTCGCGAAGCTGTGCGACTAGTGGCTCTATCGTGGCTAACGAGAATCCCGCCTCCGCCGAGCGAGCCCATCGGAAAACTGACATTCCCACTCGATACTCCGTCCCGTCGTAGGTTAGTACTTCATGAGCAACGAGGTCTCGTACTAAGCGGAGGCACGTGCTCGCTGGAAGCCCGGTTGTGCGGCGAATCTCGGCCAGGGCGAGCGCCGGCCGTTCAGGCGTGAAGGCATCCAAAATCGAAAGAGCTTTTCCAAGTACAAGAATTTGAGGCGCCTCTGCCCCACTGCTCTCCTTGTCGGCTCGGTTCATCGCACTCGAACTTCCTTTCGTTCTGAAACTTCCACGAGATGAACCCAGACAGCCAGCCTGTGTGCGCCATCCCGTTGACGGATTGCCCGTAACGACGTCGCATTTAGGCAACATCAGCACTGGTCACGATATTCGTGACGCCAGCGAGTCGGGCGCTACGCGCACCAGGCCAGCATGAGATGTATGTCATATGTCGTCATAGATATGACTCGAATCACTAAAAAGTGTTGACGCCCCCGAGTGATGAGCCATACACTCATCTGACCACATCGTGGCGGATACCACCACAATGTGGAACGTCTTGTATCAACCTGGAGGCCGGTTCAAAAATGTCAAACGAGTTTGCTGCAGATGGGCGGTCCGTCGAGCCGCCTACATTCCGAGCAGCACTTCACTCCCCACAGTGCTCTATCGGTCACCTCATTTCACCGGTACATCTGACTCCACCCGGAAGAAATACCATCGAAGTCGCATCCACCCCGCGGGTAGTCATACACCAACATGCTCCGAGGCACTCACTATGACCAGTCACTTGGGAGTTCCATGCGAGAAAACCGTACGGATCGGTGCGGGATCAGGCTTCGCGACCGACAGGATCGACCCCGCCGTCGCCCTCGTAGAGGGCGCAGGACTCGATTATCTTGTCTTCGAATGTCTCGCCGAACGCACCATCGCCTCAGGAAGTGCACGTCGTCTCAATAACCCCGAGGAGGGCTTCGACCGACTACTCACCAGACGCATACGGGCAGTGCTCCCAGGTGCGCGTGCCAACGGCACACGCATTGTGACCAACGCAGGTGCGGCAAACCCCCGCGCAGCGGCTCAAGCCGTGGCCAGGGTCGTGACTGATCTCGGCTATCCGGACACACGAGTATTTGCCGTGCTCGGCGACGATGTGCTCGACAAGGTACGTGAACTCGACCCGCATATATGGGAAACTAACCGCAAGCTCAGTGACCATAAAGAGGAACTCGTCAGCGCGAACGCATATATCGGCGCCGAGTCCATAGTAGAAGCACTTGCCCGCGGAGCAGACATTGTGATCGGCGGTCGTATCGCGGACCCAAGCCTGTTCCTGGCACCCCTCATCCATGAGTATGGATGGGCCATGTCCGACTTGCAGCATTTGGGGCGAGGAACAATGGTCGGCCATCTTCTGGAATGCGCAGGTCAACTCACCGGCGGCTACTACGCAGACCCTATTACCAAAAAAGTTGACGATCTAGCCCATCTAGGATTCCCATTTGCAGACGTTGAACGAGACGGTACTGCACAATTCTCAAAATTGCCGGCCACCGGTGGACTTCTGACGGTGCGCACTTGCGCCGAACAGCTTCTCTATGAGGTAGATAATCCGCATGCCTATCTGACGCCAGATGTCGTTGCCGACTTCGGGGCAGTGACATTCACTCCGACGGGCGATAATACGGTTCGTGCGCGAGGCGCAAGCGGACACGCGAGGCCCGAGACATTGAAAGCCACCCTTGGATTTCGCGACGGATGGATCGGTGAAGGCGAGATCAGCTATGCCGGACCACGAGCGCACGAGCGCGCTAACCTGGCCGCGGAAATCGTCGCCACTCGATTGAATGAAGTTCACGGGCTGAACGGGGAGTGCGTAATCGAGATGATCGGCGCTGGCGACTTCCGATCGATGGCCCCAAACCAACTATGTGACAGAGATATTCGTTTGCGCGTGGCAATGGTTACCCCAACGCGGGAAGCAGCTGAGACCGTCGGATGGGAGATTGAATCGCTCTATACAAACGGGCCAGCTGGCGGAGGCGGCGCCCGCACGACTGTTACTGAGAGACTCACGATCAGATCATGCGTGATACCTCGATCTGCCATCAATACGAGAGTAGAAGAAATATACGCATGACCCATTCAAATTCTCATACACTGGATGACTACGCCGATGTCCGCAGTGGCGATAAAGGAGACACACTCATCGTCGCAGTGTTTCCACGTATAAATTCAGACATAAATATCCTTACCAAAGTAATGACGCCCGAAAGGGTGGCAGAGCACTATTCTCCACTAGTTCGGGGTCCAGTAGAACGCCGTGTAGTTTCATCAATCCCTGGAATTGTGTTCCGTCTCCCAGGGGTTTTGTCGGGCGGGGCGACTGGCTCGCTTCATCTCGACGGACACGGAAAAACCCTCGGCTATCACATGCTGTCATTACCCATTGAATAAAAGGACGGTGGAGGAGTTCATCTGACCAAACAAAATCCAAGCTAAACAACCTCGATCATCGAAAAAATTCTTCTTCTTTTCAATGCCAGAAAGGCCAATACCGATGTGCGAATTCGACGCTACAGCCAACCATGATGCGATCGCTGCGCTCATAGCCAAAAAAGGTATGCCAACGAAAAGTCCGTTCGGAGAAAAAGATCAAATCGGCATGCTTAATGCTATGACGCCTGAGTCTCGTCGTCTAGTCGCCGCCGAGGCTGATTTCGGTCGCGGATTCGATATGGCGGTGAGCTACTTTCCTACGATGCCATCCTGGACGGCAGCCGGTGACCCGTCCTTCCAAATCTGGATGGGACACACACCCACCGGAAACGCCGTCGACAATGGCACAGGTCAGGGCCGCGCAGTCAACGAATGGGTGAGCTACTCCGGTGACAGCTTCATGATGTACACCCATACCGGAACTCACATCGACACGCTCAATCACTATGGCTACAGCGGAGTGATTTGGAACGGATTTAACGAGCGCGAACACCTCGGGAGTAGAGGTTGGCAAGTCGGTGGCCCTGATCTCTATCCACCGATCGTGGCTAGGGGTCTGCTCGTCGACGTAGCCGCTGCAAAGGGTATCGACGTCCTTCCTGACTCTTACCCGATAGATTCCGCAGACATCAAGGATGCTCTCGCACGTCAGGGCAGCGAGATCCGTCGAGGCGATGTAGTGATGGTCCGTACCGGACGAATGAGCACCTGGCCGGATGGGGATTTGTACATGGCACCTTCACCCGGCCTCAACCTCGATGGCGCTCGGTATCTTGCCGAAGCAGGTGCCATGATTATCGGCGCAGACAACCTCGTTCTGGAACATATGCCGAGCGAAGTGGAGGGCAACTGGGTACCCGTTCATACGTATCTACTCGCCGAAGCGGGCATTCCAATCATGGAGGTCGTTGACACTGAGGCACTGTCCCAGGAAAAGATTTACGAATTCGCCTTCACCGGTTCTGCTATGCCCCTGGTAGGTGCGACGGCCGCGCCGATGCGCCCGGTCGCCTACCCACTCTCTACCAAATAACATTTACCCCTCTTTGCGAAAAGGCCGATCCATGACCAACCCTCGCGCTACGCATGTCGAAACATGTTCTGATGCAGAGGACTTTGAGAGATCACTTTCCGAAAAACACCGGACTCCAAAAGGAGTCGAACAGTACGGTGTGGAAAGTGTTCCGGTAGTCAAGCGAACGACTGGATTCTGGGATTTGTTCGGGATCCAGATGTCGTTTCAGATCAACAATCTAACCATTACGATTCCGGCTTTAGCAGTCGTGGCGGGCCTGAGCGTCGGCGCCGCAGTCTTTGCACAAGTTCTTGGAGCAGCACTAGTCTTCATCGGATACTCTTTGCTTGCCACGATCGGCGCTAAGTATGGAGTGCCGGGACAAGTTGCTTCTCGCATGGCCTTCGGCCCGATAGGGGCTAAGCTGATAGTCAGCGTGATGCGCTCCATCGTTTCGGCATATTGGTTCGCTTGGCAAACTATCGCTGCGGCTCTCGGCCTTCAGGTAATAATTCGAGCATGGACTGGCTCGGATGTGAATTTAGTCTTCCTCTCGACCGTGTTCGCTGTATTGCAGGCCGCCGTCGCCTTAACCGGCTGGGAATCGCTGAAATGGCTCACTCGGACCATCCTCCCGTTAAAGATCATTATCCTGGGTGTCGTGCTGATCTCATTCCTCACATCCGCAGCACCGGAGTTCTCCTCAACCAACATCTGGGGAAAAGGAAGTTGGGACTGGGTACTTATCGCTACCTTTGCGAGTACGACAGCTGCGGGACATCTTTCGATGTACACGGACTCCGCGGACCTTGCCCGCTATGCACGGACAACCCACATAGCTGGATGGTCGTTCTGGCCAGCTGCCGTCGTATCAGCCACATTCTGTGGGTTTATTGGCGCAATCGCTGCTGCTGCAGCAGGCGAGCAAAATTGGTTCGTCGCCGCCGCTGAAGTTCATCCCTATGCCTGGATGTACATTCTGCTGCTCATCGTGTTGGTCGCGGACAATTGGTTCATTAACATCATGAATCTATATACCGGAGGTTTCGCTATTGTAAACGTCTTCAGTCGCATAGGCCGATTTTGGTCGACCGTTATCTGCGCAACGGCAGGAATACTGCTCTCGACCTGGCCTGCCGTATACAACAACACGCCCGCAATCGTCACAGAAATAGGATATGCGTTCGCACCGGTGGGCGGCATCCTTCTCGCGCACTACGTGGTCCTTTCCGGAATGCAGCTAAGCCTCCCCGACCTATACCACTCACGAGAGGGACTCTACCGCTACACATTCGGTGTCAATCCCATTGCTGTACTGGTGGCGGTGGCCGTGTACCTAGTGGCACACGCACAGATCCTTCCGCCAGCTAGCTTCGCTGAACTACTTATCGTCCTAATAGCTGGAGGACTGTATGTCATTGGAATGCGAATCGCCGCGCGGGCCAGTGGCGCCATCGCAGAATCATTCGACACCTCTAAGTTTGTCTCAGATCGCGACTTGCTCGCGTACGAGAAACAAGAGTCGAAACCCACCATCGAGCGAGTCGGAAGATAGGGTGGTGAACACGCTCTTTGGAAACGATCCCGCGACCTTTGCCGCCGCCGCTGCGATCGCAGTGATTGTCGGCATAGCTCGGTTCATTATCATGTTAAAACGCGACGTTAAACGCCGATTTCATCGCGGAAACTTCAAGTGAAAATTGATTGAAGTTGATTAATCGAATTATTCGACCCTCAAGAAAATATACAGCGCGAAGGAGTGTATAGTGAGTTGGCGCGACGACGCTGCGAACCTTCCGGGTCTCGCCCCTGAGGAATTCGACCTGAATGTGGACGATACTGCACTCGTCATCGTCGACATGCAATATAGTGACGCCTCCCGTGAGCACGGATGGGGGCCCAGCCTGCACGAAACCCATCCAGCTGTGTGGTCGTACTATTTCGATCGTATTGAGAATACTGTAATTCCGCAGGTCCAGCGCCTCCTCTATGCATTCCGCAAAGCGCACGGTCGAATTGTTTACATCACGCTCGGCCCCGCGTTACCAGACGGTAGTGACCTTATTCCCAACCGCCGAAAGATGGGAGGCGCAATCGGCGCCCTTAACAACCATGTAGGAACACCAGAGCATCGCATACTTGCCGAGTTAGAGCCTGAAGTCGGTGAACTCGTCATCAATAAAACCTCTCGCGGTGCATTCAACAGTTCCGCAATCGACCAAGTATTACGAAACTTCGGTACGAAGGCAATCGTGGTAGTTGGCGTTTCAACTAGCTCCTGCGTGGAGACCACTGCGCGCGACGCAGCTGACCGCGGTTACAACACCGTGCTCGTCGAGGATGGGACTGCCGAACTTGACGAGCCCTCTCATGAGGCCACATTGCGCCAGTTCGCTGTCCGATGGGGTCGCGTGTGGACTACGAACGAAACCCTTGACCACTTAGGCCTCGCAGAATGACGGCAAAAGAGATTGGGTAATTAATTACCCAGAACGGAAGGATAGAAATGGATGATTCATCATCATCCCCCCGCGTGGCTGCAGTTCAGATCGATTCTCGCGCCGGTGATATGAAACGAAATTTGGATAAAATTCTTCTCGCTCTCACTGAAGCGGCCAGGCTCGGCGTTCAACTTGCCGTTTTTCCGGAAGTAACTATACACGGATACGGGTACAGTGACCCTACCGCAGTAGAGTCAGATGCCATCTCGACTACAGATTCAGTATTTAAGAATTTGTGCGCAGAAATATCCGGCCTCGGCCTTTATGCCGTCATCGGATTTATTGAACGAGACGAGGACAAACTATTTAATTCGAGTGCACTAATCGGCCCTGACGGGCAAACGATAGGAAAACATAGAAAAATCCACAGCCCCTTCTTGGGCGTAGACCGATACGTTGACCGAGGGAATGAAGAGCCCAAAGTATACGACACACCAATCGGCAGAATCGGCCTCCTAATTTGCGCCGACATGGTCTTTCCTGAAGCTTCTAGAATATGCGCATTGAAAGGTGCGGATATAATCGCGATTTCAGCATGCGTTCCGGACCCCCTTCACATCTATTCGAATTCCCTAGTACAGGTTCGCGGTTACGAGAATTGCGTCTATGTTATATACTCAAACATGACAGGTGGAGATGGAGACTGGCGCTACGTTGGAAGAAGTCAGATTGTTGATCCTGGGGGTAAAATTTTGGCAGAAGCCTCGACCATAGGAGTAGAAACGCTAGTAGCAGATATCGATCTCACACTAGCTCGAGAGAAACTTCGCATCCGGCCCGCAGTGGGAGGAATTCCACATGCGTACGAATTTGATTTTGCACGCGAACGACGCCCTGAATTATACAGATCGATATCTTCGCCAGATACCAAATGGTGTGAAAACTCACCGTGATCAATTTTGCTTCTGTATTATTCACCACAGCTAGGTGAAATAGTTACCACTCGCATGACGAGTATTTAGATGAGGAAGCTCAGCGGTTGGCGGCATTGATACGGTCCAGATGGATACGGTCCGGCACCGATCAATACCATCGCATTCTGCTCGCTTTCAATCCCAACGGAGTTCGTGGCTCTCCAAGGGATAACGCGCGACTGTGCACCCGGGCACGCTGCATTGTTGCGGCATTGAAATCAGCGCGGGACGGTGACTGGGTCCTTTCCGACAACGACGGATTGACACGATTTGTTCGCTGCCACTGTGTAGAACTCGAAGGCAAGGCCCAGCCGCTTCAGTTCCCGATCCTGAAGGCCTTCGGACCTACAGCGTCCAGATCTCCTAGTTCCGTTCCGTCTTTACCCCGGCCGCCTCACCGGCGACACACCCAGCTCATCGAACAGATGATCGACGGCGCCGTGATCAACCACAACCATCGAAAGAATGATTTTCATGCACTTCGAATTGACCTCCGAACAGCAGGAGATCCGCGCCGGAGCCCGAGAGGTTGCCCGTAGCTTCACAGATGACTACTGGGCCGAACGCGACGAAAGATGCGAATTTCCCTGGGAGTTCTACGAGGCGTTCGCCAAGAGCGGCTGGCTCGGCATCGCCATTCCCGAGCGGTACGGCGGCGGCGGTCTGGGGATCTTCGAGGCGTCGCTGCTCCTCGAGGAGATCGCCGCCTCCGGTGCGGGCATGAACGGCTGCAGCACCATGCACCTGACCATCTTCGGACTCAACACCATCGTCAAGCACGGCAGCGAAGAACTCCGCCAGGAGATCCTGCCCGCCGCAGCAGACGGATCCCTGCACGTGTGCTTCGGCGTCACCGAACCGAACGCCGGCACCGACACCACCCGCATCTCCACCTTCGCCAAACGCGTCGACGGAGGCTACATCATCGACGGCCGCAAGGTATGGATCACGAAGGCCGGCGACTCCACGAAAATGATCCTCATCGCACGCACCACCAAACGCGAAGAGGTGCAACGCTCCACCGAGGGCATGTCGCTGTTCCTGATCGACATCGATCCCGAGCACGTGCACCTCAATGCCATTCCGAAGATGGGCCGCAACGCCGTCTCCTCCTACGAGATATTCATCGACGACTACTTCGTCCCCAACAGCGCCCGCATCGGCGAAGAAGGCAAAGGCTTCAAGTACCTGCTCGACGGCCTCAACCCGGAACGCATCCTGCTCGCGCACGAGGCACTCGGTATCGGCCGGGCCGCCCTCGATCGGGCCGTGCAATACGCCAAGGACCGTGTCGTGTTCGACCGACCCATCGGACAGAATCAGGGCATCGCCTTCCCCCTCGCCGAAGCCGTGACCCGCCTCGACGCCGCCGAACTGATGGCCCGCAATGCGGCCTGGCGCTACGACCAGGGCCTGCCATGCGGCCGGGAGGCGAACATGGCCAAGTGGCTGTGCGCCGACGCCGGTTTCACGACAGCGGACCAGGCCATTCAAACACACGGCGGAATGGGCTACGCCCGCGAATACCACGTCGAACGCTACTTCCGGGAATCGCGGATTCTGCGTCTGGCCCCGGTCAGCCAGGAGATGGTCATGAACTACGTCGCCAACCATGTCCTGGGTCTGCCCAAGTCCTACTGACCATGAGTCCTACCAACCCCGATCGGACGGTTACCACTGTGCTCACCACCACACCACCGGCCACCGGAAGCCTCGCCGGTCTTCGCGTGCTCGATCTGTCCCGAGTTCTCGCCGGCCCCCTGTGCACCCAGATGCTCGCCGATCACGGCGCCGAGGTCATCAAGGTCGAACCGCCCGCCGGAGACGAAACCCGCACCTGGGGACCGCCTTTTGTCAGCGACACCATGAGCGCCTACTTCAGCGGCGTCAACCGGAACAAATCCAACATCTGCCTGGACCTGCGCACTGACGAAGGCCATCGCGTGCTCGCGGATCTGCTCACCGACGCCGACATCCTGGTGGAGAACTTCAAGGCCGGCACCCTAACCAAGTGGGGCTATCCCGACGAGCTGCTGCGCGAGCGGTACCCCCACCTGATCCAATGCCGCATCACCGGCTTCGGCACCGACGGCCCCATGGGGGCCATGCCCGGATACGACGCCGTCGTGCAGGCCTACAGCGGCCTGATGAGCATCAACGGCGAAGTCGACGGACCGGCCCTGCGCGTCGGAGTGCCGATCGTCGACATGGTCACCGGAATCTACGCCTTCTCCGGAATCCTGCTCGCCCTCAACGAACGTCACCGCACCGGCACAGGACAACTGGTGGACTGCACACTGATCGACACGGCGATCTCCCTGCTACACCCGCACGCCCCGGCCCATCTAGCCGACGGACGCATCCCCCAACGCACCGGGTCGGCACACCCCACCATCGCCCCATACGACACCTTCGACGCAGCCGACGGAAAAATATTCATCGGCGCCGGCAACGACCGTCAGTTCCGTCACCTGGCCGCCCTCCTCCGCCTCCCCGACATCGCCGACGACCCGCGGTTCGCCACCAACGCCGACCGCGTCAGCAACGTCACCGAGCTGCGCCCCCTGCTCGCCGGGAAGATCCTCCCGTTGCAACGACGCCAATTGGCGGAAGAGCTTCTCGCCCGCGGGGTGCCAGCATCCGCGTTGCACGACGTCGCTGAAGCCCTGCGCGACCCCCACGTGCTATACCGGCAAATGGTCCTGGACACAGACGAGTACCGCACCACCGGGATACCGATCAAACTCAGCCGCACTCCGGGCAGCGTGCGAGTCCCTCCCCGCGACCGCGGCGCCGACACCAGGAACATCCTCACCAGTATCGGCTACAGCCCCGAACAGATCGACACACTTATCGACTCCGACATCGCACACCCTTGCGACCGAGTCATAACGGTAAACCGCAGCTCCCTTCCTTGAGTCAGACATGTCCTAGCTTACCAACACTAATTCTTTTCGAGCATCCTGCTCACTAATGCCGTCACACCACCGCGGGCTCTGCTGCCGGTTCAAGCCCAGGAGGAACCACGAAGGTCGCACAACAACTGGATTGGGCGTACTGGTGGGTGGAACCCCAACCGCCCAGGCAGTTGAGGCGCCCACCCAAGCTACTCCATCCCTCGCCAAAGTTACCACCTCGCCAATGATCGAAATCGGGATTAACATGTACTTTTGTACATGCCTTGGCGCATGCGTTCCTCTCTTTCCCCTGCGAAATGTGGACACAGAGGAGCATTCATAGTGTCCATAGAACCGGATCGGACAGATCTCCCCAACCCAAGGTTTCATTGCCGTCCTCGTCGAATCCAAGGGCCGATCGATTTCGGTGTCCGATCCCAGGGTCCGAGAACGGAGTTCCCAGTCCTTTTCGGCGCACCGAGAGCCAGGACGGTTCTATGTCCAGTCGATGTGGACGGATTCGATGGAATCGAAGTGAAAGCCGAAAGTGTCGCCGTACTGGTCGAATCCCTTGTTCTCGGGGTAATCCATCGTGGCGTGACGTTCGAGGATGGCAACCACCCGGGCATGATCGTCGTTGGCCAACGCCATGGCGAGTTCTCGTGTTTCG
>Ga0153993_100817_pt1 | contig 11400 bp, 10 predicted proteins | sample TSNC077MetaG_FD_104706 | JGI IMG/M metagenome (GOLD analysis project Ga0153993, IMG submission 104706) | Attine ant fungus gardens microbial communities from North Carolina, USA - TSNC077 MetaG | ecosystem: Host-associated > Fungi > Mycelium > Unclassified | place: USA: North Carolina, Lumber...
ATGCTTGACGCCTATCCCTGAGCCAGACGTCTTTCCGCGCGATGACCGGCGAGCGACAACGCACCGTTGATCACGAGATAGACGAGTCCGGCCGCCACATACGCTTCGAGCGGCCGATACGTGCTTGCTGCAATATTTTGCGCGGTACGCGTGACATCGGCGACACCGACGACCGAGATCAGCGACGACGCCTTCACGAGCATCACCATTTCATTGACGAGCGAAGGCAGCGTCATGCGCAACGCCTGAGGCACCTGAATGCGCAGCACGGCATGCACGCGCGACAACCCGAGCAATTGCGCCGCTTCAAGTTGCCCGTGCGGAATACCGATAAACCCGCCGCGCAAGATCTCGGCGAGGTAAGCGGCCTCGCACAGCGAAACAGCCGCGGCGGCCGCGACCAGCGGCGGAACGTTGATACCGATAAAAGGCAGGAAGTAGTACGTCAGCAGAAGCTGCACGAGAAGCGGCACGCCGCGAAAAAATCCGACGTACGCACCGCCGAGCTTCGAAACAAAAACGTTCTTCGACAGCCGCGCGCTGCACACGCCGATAGCAACGATAAACCCCACCACCAGCCCGACGAGCGAAATCAGGACCGTGGCTTGCGCGGCCTTGATGAGAAGCGGCAGGGCGTCCAACAATGCATAAAGGCTGAACATGGGCTGTCCGGCAAATGATTCGACGGCGCCGAAGCGCCGTCGACTCCAGGATCAATAGTTGGGCGTGGGCATGGTCGTCGGCGTTTCCATCGGTACACCGAACCACTTTTTCTGCAGGGCAGCGAGCCGGCCGTCGCCATGCATCTTGATGATCGCCTGGTTGATCGCATCGATCAGCGGTTTGCTGTCCGCATCCTTGCGGCCGAGGTAACCAAAATAAACCTTCGTGCCGAACGGCGGCTGCACCACCGCAAAGGTATCGGGACGCTGGCGCGCCACATACGCAATGTTCGGCAGCGAGTTGCCCACGGCGACAATCCGGCCGGCTGCAAGGTCCGCATAGGCCTGATTGTTGTCGATGTATTCACGCACGCTGGTCTTGCCGGGCAGCGTCGCGACGTATTGCTTCAACTGATCGAGCTGCGCCGAACCCTTGCCGCCGCCAACGGCTTTGCCGGCGACATCGGCATTCGTCTTGATGCTCGTGTCGTTCGCACGCTTGAGCAGCGCCACCGTACCGTCGGCAATCGGCAGCATGAATTCATAGCGTTCCATGCGCGCTTTCGTGATGGTCACAGGGCCACTGACAATGTCGAACTTGCCCGCTTCGAGGCCCGGCAACACGCTCGGCCAAGGCAGGTCGATGGAGCGAATCTTGACACCCATTTCCTTCGACAGTTCGGCAAAAAAATCCTTGTTGAAGCCTTGCTGCTGTCCGTTTTCCAGGAAGTCGAACGGCGCGAATTGCATCTCGGTTCCAACCACGAGCTCACCCGCTTTCTTGACCTTCGCCAACTGGTCTTCCGCGTGGGCCGACACTGAAACCGCGGTCGCGATCAGCGCGGCCACGAGCGCACGGCCTTTCCACTTCGAGAACAAATTCATTAATGAAATCCCCTGATTTAAGAGCGCCCGGCTTTCAAGTGAGTGCAGGCGAGCAAGCGGTTTGGTGAGCGGTGCGACGGACTACGGCTAAGCGGCGACGTTGAAATCCAGGTGGTGCGATTCAGTATATACCGTCAATTTGCGGTGCCAAGCGTGTCAAAAATACTTCGTGAGGATGAGTGTCGGCCCTGTACGAAGCCGAGTTCAAGCTCGAATAAACGCTGGGTTGCGTTCGTGGATTTGGCGGTATATACAGACTGTATTGTGATCGGAATCCAAACCCTGGAGTCATGAATGAGCCCGGCTTCTCACATTCCTGTCGTCGATATGGCGGCCGTTCGCGCGCATGATCCAGTCGGCTTGCGCGAAGCCGCTGCGGCGATTCGCGATGCCTGCACGAGCATCGGATTTTTCTATGTAAGCAATCACGGCGTGCCTGCCGACATACTCGATGGCGCTATAAAAGGCGCACGCGAATTCTTCGCGCATGCGCCGGAAGTGAAGCGTCGCGTGGCGGTGAATCATCGGCATCGCGGCTTTAACGCGCTTGGCGACGCGGTCATGTATCAAGCGACCAAACCCGATTACAAGGAATTCTTCAGCATCGGTCTGGAACTCGCCGAGGACGATCCGAGCGTGCTCGCGGGTGAGGCTTTGCGCGGGCCGAACAATTGGCCGGACTTCATGCCGTCGCTGCGACCCGCTTTATATGGCTATTACGAAGCCATCGGCGCATGCGGTGCGGATTTGTTGCGCGCGGTCGCGGTGAGCCTCGATATCGATGAAGCGTTTTTCGCCGATAAATACACCAAGCGCATGCAGCGCACGCAGATGGTGTATTACCCGCCGCAAGCGCCTAAATCCGACGCCGATCAGTTCGGCGTCGCGCCGCATACCGACTATGGCTGCATCACGCTCTTGTGGCAGGACAACGTGGGCGGCCTGCAAGTGAAGGAGTTAGCAACCGATAGCTGGATCGACGCGCCACCGATACCCGGAACGCTCGTGGTGAACGTCGGCGATCTGCTCGCGCGCTGGTCCAACGACCGATTTCGTTCCACGCTGCATCGCGTGATCAACAGTTCAGGACAGGAGCGCTATTCGATCGCGACTTTCTACGATCCAACTTACGGCGCACGCGTCGATCCTCGCGATCTCGGCTTGAGCGACGCGCCGCCGCTCTACGATCCAGTCGCGGCAGGCGACTACATTCTCGGGCGCATCAACGACTCGATGGGTTACAGAAAAAAGCGCGCGAATGGCTGAGACCGTAATGAACCAGATAGTACAAATATTGATCGATGTCTTGGGTGCGCAGTCGGTGCGTGTGGGCGACGGCATCGAGCCGCGTTATCTCGGCGACTGGAGCGGGCGCTCGCCCGTTGCGCCAATGGCGGTTGTTCTGCCGCGTTCGGTCGATGAAGTCGCGACCGTCTTGCGGCTTTGCAATGAAGCGCATCAAAGTGTCGTGCCTCAAGGCGGCATGACAGGCCTTGCGGGCGGTTCCATTCCATCAGGCGGCGACATTTGCATTTCGATGGAACGTCTCGCGGGCATCGAAGAACTCGATGAAGCATCGGCCACCATGACAGTACTTGCCGGCACGACCTTGCAGACCGTTCAGGACGCGGCACAGGCTGCAGGTTTCGAGTTTGCGCTGGATCTCGGCGCGCGCGGCTCGTGTCAGATCGGCGGCAATCTCGCGACGAACGCAGGCGGCATTCGCGTGCTGCAATCGGGCACGGCGAGAGAGCAGGTGCTTGGACTGGAAGCGGTTCTCGCCGATGGCTCCGTGCTCAGTTCCATGAACAAGATGGTCAAGAACAACACGGGCTACGATCTGCGCAATCTGTTCATTGGATCGGAGGGAACGCTCGGCATCATCACGCGTGCCGTGTTGCGCCTCAAGCCGCGTCGCGCCGCACGCAGCACGGCGCTCTGCGCGTTGAAGGATTACGACGGTGCGGTTGCGTTGCTGCGTTCGCTGCAATCCACTTTCGGCGATGAAATCGGTGCATTCGAAATCATGTGGCCGGAGTTCTACGACTTTGGCGTGGCACTGACGCGTTCGGGACAATCGCCGCTCGGCCAGGCGTATCCGCTATACGCGCTGATCGAGCAAGCCGGTTTCTCCAATGACCACGGCGAGCGTTTTGCCTCCGCGCTCAACGCGCAACTCGAAGCGGGCGTGGTGCTCAACGCGGTCATCGCGCAATCGCAAGCTGAGACCCAGGCGCTCTGGTCGATCCGCGAGGCAACCGCGGAACTGCCGGTAAAACTCGAACCAATCAACTTCGACGTGAGCTTGCCAATAGGCGAGATCGGCCATTTCGTCGATGCCTGCCGAAAGGATTTCGGCGCGCGCTGGCCGACGCATTACGGTCTGTATTTCGGCCATATCGGCGATTCGAATCTGCACGTCACGCTCGACGCGCGATCGATACCCGGCGTCACCGTGGAAGAGGTCGATCACGCGCTGTACGGCATGGTCCGTGACTACAAGGGATCGATATCGGCGGAACATGGCATCGGCTTGCTCAAGCGGCCGTTCCTGGGTTACTCGCGCAGCGCCGCCGAGCTTGCGTGCATGCATGCGATCAAACGCGCGCTCGATCCGCGCGGCATTCTAAATCCGGGCAAGGTGTTGCCTGCGGAAGGTGCGCAATGAGTTTTATCGATGGCGTGCGTGCCGAAGTACGCAATTTGCCTGCTTATAACGCGGGCCTATCCAGTGATCTCGTGCGCGCACGATACGGCGTCCCGCATGTTGCGAAGCTCGGCAGCAACGAGAATCCGCGCGGGGCGAGTGCATCGGTTCTCGCTCATGTGGCGCAGTGGACCACCGCTGCTTCGCTCGCGCTTTACCCCGATCCATCGTGCAGCGTGTTGCGCGCGAGGATCGCTGAAAAGCTGAATGCCGCGCCTGAACAGCTGCTCTTCGGCAATGGCTCGGAAGACTTGCTTGCCATCGCCGCGCATGCGTTCCTCGCTCCGGGCGATGAAGTGGTGACCGTGGTTCCATCGTTCGGATTGCATATCATTTATCCGCAGAGCGTGGGCGCAACAGTCAACACGGTTCCCATGCGCGCCGATCTTGAATTCGATGTCAATGCGTTGATCGCCGCAATCTCTCCGCGAACCCGCATGGTGATTATCAGTAATCCGAGTAATCCGGTCGGCTGTGCAATGAACGCGGATGAAATGCGCCGGTTGTTAGGCGCTGTCTCGCCGAATACGCTCATGCTGTGGGACGAAGCCTATTTCGAATATGCCGCAAATGAAGCGGGGTATCCCGACAGCTTCGCCGTACTGCGCGAATCCGGCTCGCCGTGGTTGCTGTTGCGTACGTTTTCGAAAGCGTACGGGCTCGCCGGATTGCGCGTTGGGTACGGCGTGGCATCGTCGCCGGAACTTGCCGGATTGATGGATCGTGTGCGTACGCCATTCAACATCAATCAGATTGCGCAGGAAGCAGCGACCGCTGCGTTCCACGATCAGGCGCACGTGACGGCGAGCGTGGAAGACACGCGCGTTAGACGAGAGCAGATGCGCGCGGCGCTCGTTGCACTCGGCATCAATCCGGCGCGTTCGCTCGCCAACTTCCTTTTCTTCGATTGCGGTGAAGATGCCGCCGCGCTCGCCGAGCGCATGCTTGCCGATGGCGTGATCGTGAAGCCGTGGCGCGAAGCCGGTTACGAGACCTGCATGCGGGTGTCCATAGGAAGCGCCGCCGACAACGCCATGTTCATGGAATCGTTCGAGCGGCGCCGCGCAGTTTAAACGGCCATCATTTTTTTCTCTTGCGCTTCGATCCAGTCGCGATCGAAACGCCCTTCGGCGATGGATCGCAGCGCGGCAGCTTCCTTGTCTGCCTGACGTTTCGCGCCTTCGATGACGGCGGCCACGTCGTCCGGCGGAATGGCAAGTACGCCGTCCGCATCGCCGACGATGATATCGCCCGGATGCACGACCATGCCGCCCACGGTCACCGGAACGTTCACTTCGCCGGGCCCGTTTTTATACGGTCCGCGATGCGTCGCGCCGCGTGCATAGACGGGAAAGTCGTGCTCGCTCAGCGCGCCGACGTCGCGGATGGCGCCATCGATCACGAGACCCTGCACGCCGAGACTCTCGGCGTATGTCGCCATGATCTCGCCCATCAAGGCTTGAGTGAGATCGCCGCCGCCATCGATCACGAGCACGTCGCCGGGGCGGCAGAAATCGAACGCCCGATGAATCGCGAGGTTATCGCCGGGGCGCGTACGCACGGTCACCGCGGTGCCGGCCATCGGCTTCGCCTTGTGATAGGGCAGAAGTCCTATCGTGCCGCTGACACGCGCCATGTTGTCGCTCAACAGCGACACAGCGAGGCCGCGCAACGTCTCGAGCACATCGGGACTCGCTTGCGGCGCGGATGCATTCCGGCGCCATCCAGGTTGATTCATGACTTCTTCTCCTTCAGGAAAACTGGCGGGTGATCTGGTTTGAAAGACGCGGATAGACGGCGCGCGCGTTGTCTTCATAAATGCGTTGCCGGTCGGCGGCGGTGAGCCATTCGATGGCATCGATATAACGGCGGGTATCGTCGTAGTAATGACCTGTTTCGGGATCGATGCCCTGAACAGCGCCGATCGTCTCCGATGCAAACAGGATGTTCTCCACAGGTATCACCTTGGCGAGCAAATCAGTGCCGGGCTGGTGATACACGCAGGTATCGAAGAACACGTTCTTGAGCAAATAGTCCTTCAGTAAAGGCCTTTTCATGTCCTGCGCAAGCCCGCGATACCGGCCCCAGTGATACGGAACAGCGCCGCCGCCGTGCGGGATGACGAAGCGCAACGTGGGGAAGTCGGCGAACAGGTCGCCGCTCAGCAACTGCATGAACGCAGAGGTGTCGCCATTGATGTAATGCGCGCCGGTCGCGTGGAAATTCACGTTGCACGACGATGAAACGTGGATCATGGCGGGCACGTCGAGTTCGACCATCGCTTCATACAGCGGATACCAGGAGCGGTCGGTCAAGGGCAAGCCGGTCCAGTGACCGCCGGATGGATCGGGGTTCAGGTTGCATCCCACGAATCCGAGTTCTTGAACACACCGGCGCAACTCGGCAATGCAATTCGAAGGATTCACGCCCGGTGCTTGCGGCAGCTGGCATACGCCGACGAAATTGCGGGGAAAAAGCGTGCACACGCGATAAACCAGGTCGTTGCTCTCTTGCGACCAGTGCGCGTTGGCATCGGCGCCGGCGAGGTGATGGCCCATGCCGGCCGCGCGCGGCGAGAAGATCGTGAGGTCGGTGCCACGCTCGCGCTGAATGCGCAACTGTCCTGTTTCTATGCTCTCGCGTATCTGGTCATCGGAAATAACCGGGCGCGGAGGCGGCGGCAAGCCCTCCTTCAACGCTGCAATCTGCGCCGCGCGCCATGCTTCGTGTTCGGGCGGGGACGTGGTGTAGTGACCATGACAATCGATAATCATCGCTGGGTTCCAGATCAGGGCTTAATGAAGATGTCCCGCGGGTGAATCGCCGGCGGGCATGGCATCGAGTTCGTCTTCCGCGGGCTTCACGCGCATCACCAGCGCAATGACGGTCGCCACGACGAGGAAGGCCGCAATGGTCAGGAGCGCGAGTTTGAAGTTGCCCGTCGCGCTGCGCACGAGGCCAATGCTCCACGGTCCAACCAGGCCGCCGAACTGCGCGATGGTGTTGATCAGCGCAATCGTCGCGGCGCCCGCGGCGCCCGTCCTGAACGACGAAGCGAGACTCCAGAACAGCGGATTGCCTGCATAGATGAAGAGCCCCGTCACGCAGAGCAACGCGTAGGCGATCACCGGGTTCGGCGCATAAGCGCTGCCTGCAATCGCGAGTGCGCTCATTCCATACACGAAGGCAAGATGCTTCTTCCGATCGCCGGTTCTGTCCGAGCTGCGGCTGATCACGAGTGTGCCGACAACACCAAGAAGCGGTGGCACGGCTGAGAGAAACCCGACCTCGAGATTGCTCAGATGACCCAGGCTTTTCACGATCTGCGGCAGCCAAAGAAAGAGACCATAGATGCCTACGAGCGCACAGCCGAAGAGACAGGCAAGGCTCCACACGCGGATATCGCTTGCCACGCGCAGCATTGGAAAATGTTTATCGGCGCCGAGTGCTTCGCGTTCTTTCGTAAGCGTGGATTCGAGCCAGTGCTGTTGTTCGGTCGTGAGCCACGCTGCTTCCGACGGACGTTCTGTCATCAGGCGCAAGGTCAGCAAGCCGAGCAGCATTGCAGGTACGCCTTCGAGAATGAACATCCACTGCCATCCCTGCAGGCCAAGCGGCCCGTTCGCGTAGGTCATGAGCGCGGTCGAGATCGGGCCGCCAAGCACCGCCGAAAACGATCCCGCGATGATGTAGCCACCGACCGCTCGCGCGCGATAACGCAGCGGAAACCATTTCGTCAGATACACCGCGACGCCGGGCAGGAATCCCGCTTCCATGACGCCGAGCAGGAAACGCAGTACGTAGAAGCTCGATTCATTGAAGACAAAAGCAGTGGCGGCCGCGACCGCGCCCCACGTCAGAAGAATCCGCGCGATCCAGAGCCGCGCGCCAAGCCGATGCAACAGCAGATTGCTCGGCACTTCCAGCAACATGTAGCCGAAGAAAAAGATGCTGCCCGCGAAACCGAACACGGCAGGGCTGAAGCCGAGCTCCTTGTTCATGTCGAGCGCGGCGAAACCGATGTTGATCCGGTCCAGGTAATTGAAGAACATCATCGCGAAAAGCAGCGGCATCAAGCGGCCGTACACTTTGCGCATGGTCGAGCTTTCGATCGGATCGATCATCAACGTCTCCTGTCTTTATAGCGCCCGTGGACCGGGTGTCGTATATGCATATGGTTCAGTACGGTTACAGCGGGCGACCGTATCCGCGCGCGCTGACGCTCGCGTTGGCATTGCTCAAGTCTGGAATGTATTGCCGAGCGAGCGCTCAGGACTGCGGCGGAACGTGCCGCGCACGGGATGCCTGACTGATGATTCGATCTTAAGAACTTGAACGCCGCGCGTCCAAGACGGTGTTTTTATCTTTTTATAATGATTTTCTTATAGTGCGGCCGCTGGACCAGCCTCAAGCGCCGGTACGGGCGTCAGGCACTTCAAAAAAGCTTGAAGATGAGACGATGTATCGTCGCTTCGAAAGCTCGCTGAAAGCGTGGTGGTCTGCGAAGCCAACGGTGCATCGAGACGAAGATAGACCACGTCGGATCGTCCGTGGCGCGCGACCGATTCACCTACGAACGTCACGCCCAGTCCAGCCGCAACCAATGCAATGGCCGTCTGGATTTCATAAGCCTGATGCGCTATGTGCGGCGTCACGCCGGCATTACGATAAAGCGACTCCACGAAGCGCGAGTAAAGCCCGTTCGAATGCTTCGGGTAAAGCACCAGCGGGGTATCGGCGAGTTGCGTGATACGCACCGATTTCTTGCGTGCAAGCGGATGATCCGGAGCGAGCACGACCGTTACCCGTTCGTGCAAAAGCGGCAGCGTGGTGCAGCCTGCAATGGCCTGGACCTGCCGCCCGATCGCAACATGAATCCGCGTCTCGTGCAGCGCGTCGGTTTGCTCTTCGGTAAGCATCTCGTAGAGTTTCAACTCGACGTTCGGGTATGCGCGATGAAACGCCTTGAGCGCAGGAGGCAGCACGCTGTACATCGACGAACGTGTGAATCCTATGCCGAGCCACCCGCGCAAGCCGAGCCCGATTTCACGCGTGCCGAGCGCTGCCTGATCGTACGAAGCAAGTATCTGCCGCGCCTCGATGCACAGATAACTTCCTGCTTCGGTCAGGCGCAGCGGCCGGCTGCCGCGATCCACGAGTTGCGTGCCGAGCCGTTCCTCTAGCGCGCGGATCTGCTGGCTGAGCGCTGGCTGCGCAATATGCAACCGGTCCGCCGCGCGGCTAAAATTGAGTTCCTCCGCGAGGACGACAAACGCGTGCAAGTGCCTGAGATTCATGATGTCCTTGCTCGCTCAGACCACATTCAGCATGGCAAGCGCGGTCTCTTGCAGATGATGCACCACGCGGTTGACCGCGGCTTCCGTGGTTTCGCGTCCTATCGGCATGTTGGTGCTGAGCGCCGCCACGACTTCACCATGCCTGTCCTTCACCGGCACCGCAATGCCGCGCACGCCGACCTGCAATTGCTGTTCGATGACCGCATAACCATCGGCGCGTGCCTGACGGATCTTCTCCTGCAGCCGGACCTTGTTGGTCAGCGTATGCGGCGTGAACGGTGCGAGCGACGTGGTGTCGAGCCACTCGTGGACTGCGTCTTCATCGGGCTTGTAAGCGAGCAGCACGACCCCCGGCGAAGTCAGTGGCGCCGGGACGCGCGCACCGAGCACGAAGCCGGTCGTCATCACGCGGGAAGTCCCGTTGCGCGCGATGAACACAAGCTCCCATTCGTCGAGCACGCTCATGTAGACCGACTCGTTGAGCGTTGCGCTGAGTTGTTGCAGGTAGGGCTGAACCAGCTTGGGCAGGCGCGCGGAATCGAAGTACGACCATCCAACCCGCAACACGCGCGGCGTGAGCCCAAAGAGCTTGCCGTCGCTTTCAACATAGCCGAGATGTTCCAGCGTCAGCAGATGCCGGCGCGCGGCCGTGCGTGTCATGCCTGTGCGCGTCGCGGCCTGGGTCGGCGTCATGCGCGCATGTTCGCTGTCGAAGGCCTCGAGTATCGCAAGACCTTTTTCGAGTCCCGCGATCCAGTCGCGTTTGTCGAGCGGCGGGCGTTTGGTCATGAGCAATAACCCTTGGATTGTGTGCGATCAGTGATGACGTACGGGCGATTATCGCTCACGAGGATGTGTTTTTGTTCGTGCGGTTCGATCGCGGAATCTGGCCATCTTGGATCCCGAACGAGATCCAATGCCTTAGTGCTAACCCCATAAACGATCGTTAATCGCACATTCTCGTTCGATAATCGCGTTGCATTCGCATGAAACCGTTGATCCGCGAACTACGCCAACCTATGCTCCATTCACCGCTGAACCGATCGGCTCGCCAAAGTGGGCGGCACGCAAAAAACATCGGACAGTCAAACCAATACAGATCAGAGACAACGCAATGACTATCGCAATCCAGCCTGTCGATGTCGCCAGAATCGACCTCGACAAGAGCCGCGCCCGCAAGGCGGCACTCGGCAGTTTTGTAGGCGCAGTGGTCGACTGGTACGACTTCCTGCTCTACGGGATCATCGCCGCGATCGTGTTCAACACCGAGTTCTTCCCGAAGGTCAGCCCGGCGATGGGCACGCTCGCGGCATTCGGCACGTTCGGCGTAGGCTTCCTGTTCCGGCCGCTGGGCGGGTTCGTGTTCGGTCACTACGGCGACAGACTCGGCCGCAAGCGCATGCTCGTGCTGACCGTGATGATGATGGGTTTGTCGACGGCATTGATTGGGTTGTTGCCGACGTTTGCGTCGATTGGCTGGTGGGCGCCGGTGCTGTTGATCGCGTTGCGTGCGATCCAGGGATTTGCCGTAGGCGGTGAATGGGGCGGGGCGGCACTGATGGCCGTGGAAAGCGCGCCCAGCAAAAAGAAAGCGTTCTATAGCAGCGGCGTGCAGGTCGGTTACGGCGTGGGGCTGATCCTTGCAACGGGCATTGTTTCCATTCTCAGCCAGACCATGGACGACGCCACGTTCAAGAACTGGGGCTGGCGCATTCCGTTTGTGTTCAGCGTTGTCCTCGTCCTGATCGGATTGTGGGTTCGATCGAGCATGGAAGAGTCGCAGGAGTTCGTGCACAAGGTCATCGAAAAGGGCCAAAAAGCCAAACGCATGCCGATCTTCGAAGCGTTG
>Ga0153993_100820_pt1 | contig 11373 bp, 11 predicted proteins | sample TSNC077MetaG_FD_104706 | JGI IMG/M metagenome (GOLD analysis project Ga0153993, IMG submission 104706) | Attine ant fungus gardens microbial communities from North Carolina, USA - TSNC077 MetaG | ecosystem: Host-associated > Fungi > Mycelium > Unclassified | place: USA: North Carolina, Lumber...
CGGCGCCGAAAGCCGCCAGGAGGACTGACATGGCCCGCCACAACCTCTCCACCGTCATCTCGTTCGAGTTCAAGCGAACGGTCACCAAGCGGTCGTTCTGGGTGGTCACGCTCATCCTGCCGCTGCTGGTCTTCGGTCTCGGCGCGCTGATCATCTCGGCCAACGTCTCGACGTCGAACTCGGCCGACGCGCAGAAGAACGCGCGCTTCGACTTCCTCTACAGCGACGCCTCCGGGCTCGTGAACCCGACGATCGCGCGCGAGTACGGCGGCAAGGTGATCGAGAGCGACGCGGAGGGCGTCGAAGAGGTCCAGATCGGTGGGACCAAGGCGTACTTCGACTACCCCGCCGACCCGAAGACGGACACCATCAAGGTCTACGGCGCCGACGCCGGCGTCTTCCAGAACGGCAAGTATTCCTCGGTCGCCGAGTCCCTGCTGTCCGCGAGCGTGGAGCAGCGACTGGACTCGCCGACGGACGTCGCCATCCTGCGCGGCGAGGTGAACACCTCGACGACGACCTTCAAAGACGGCGCCGTGGCGCCCGGCTTCGAGGCCATCATCCCGGCCCTCATCTTCCTGGCGGCGTTCTTCATCGTGATCGTCTTCCTCGGCAACCAGATGCTGAACTCCACCCTGGAGGAGAAGGAGAACCGGGTCACGGAGATGATCCTGACCACGATCAACCCGACGAACCTGCTGATCGGCAAGGTGATCTCGCTCTTCGCCGTCGGCCTCATCCAGGTAGCGGTGTTCGCACTGCCGGTGCTGGTCGGCTACATCTTCTTCCGAGATCAGCTGAACATCCCGAACCTCGATCTCAGCGGGCTGGTGTTCGACCCGCAGAAGATGATCGTCGGCTCGCTGATCCTGATCGGCGGCTTCGCCCTGTTCACCGGCACGCTGGTCGCGGTCGGCGCGGTGATGCCGACCGCGAAGGACGCCGCCCCGGTGTTCTCCGTGGTGATCTTCGCCGTCGTCATCCCGCTGTACGCGTCGAGCTTCGCGATCAGCGCTCCGGAGTCGCCGATCGTGCAGGTCCTGGCGTACTTCCCCTACACGGCGCCGATCACCGCGCTCATCCTGAACGCGTTCGGGTCGTTGCCGCTGTGGCAGGCCATCGTGATCATCGTCGAGCTCTTCGTGCTCGCCGCGATCGTGCTGCGCCTGGCGGTGCGCCTCTTCCGCTACGGCTCGATCCAGTACTCGAGCCGGGTGAAGATCCGCGACGTGCTTAGCGCCCGCAGCGACGCGGAGCGGGTGTCCCGCTGATGCGCGCCGTGACCATCACGGAACCGGGAGACCCGAGCGTCCTCCGGCTCAGCGAGGTCGCGGACCCGACGGCGCGCGACGGCGAGGTCGTCATCCGCGTGGCTGCTGCCGGCCTCAACGGCGCCGATCTCAGCCAGCGGCGGGGCTTCTACCCGCCGCCGCCCGGCGCTCCGGAATGGCCGGGCCTCGAGGTCTCGGGGACGATCGCCTCGGTCGGCGACGGCGTCGAGCGCTGGCGTGTCGGCGACCGCGTGTGCGCTCTGCTGCCCGGTGGAGGCTACGCCGAGCTCGTCTCCGTGGATGCCGGCCTCGTCCTACTGGTGCCGGACGAGGTGGATCTGGTCGAGGCCGCGGGCCTGCCGGAGGCCGTGGCCACCGTCTGGTCGAACGTCTTCCGGATCGCTCGACTCGCCGCGGGCGAGACGCTGCTCGTGCACGGCGGATCCAGCGGCATCGGCAGCACGGCGATCCAGCTCGGCCGGGCCTTCGGGGCGCAGGTCATCGCGACGGCGGGCAGCGACCTCAAGACCGCGTTCTGCCGCGACCTCGGCGCGGACGCGGCGGTCGACTATCGCACCCAGGACTTCGTCGAGGCCGTGCTCGCGGTCACGGACGGGCGCGGCGCCGACGTCGTCCTCGACATCGTCGGCGGCTCGTACATCGCCCGCGATCTGGACGCCCTCGCCGTCGGCGGCCGCATCATGTCGATCGCCATCCGCGACAGCGCGCCCGCCGCGCTCGACGTCGGTCTGCTCATGCACAAGCGCGCCCTCATCCACGGCACCACGCTGCGGGCGCGCCCGCTCACCGAGCGGCGGGAGATCATCGCCGACGTCGAAGCGCAGGTGTGGCCGCTGCTCAGCGACCGTCGCCTGCGCCCGGTGATCGACTCTGTGTTCCCGCTGGCCGATGCGGCGCAGGCGCACCGCCGGATGGAGTCGTCCGCCCACCTCGGAAAGATCCTGCTGAGCGCCGACTGAGGGCGTCCACTCCGGCCGCCGCACCGACGCCGACGGCGTAGGCGAGGAGGTCGATCGTCTGGAAGGTGCTCCCGAGCACCAGATACGCCCCCGGCACCGCTCGGGACAACACGGCGGAGACGCCGGTGAGCTGGAGCAGCTCGATCCCCCAGCAGAAGATCAATGCCGCACCCGCGGTGAGCAGCAGAGGCGCGCGCGGGGCGATCAGCGAGACGAGCAGGAAGACGAAGACCGCGTAGAGCGCGTCTCCGGTGAAGGCGCCGAGCCCGCCCGGCACCCACTCGTACACGCAGAGGCCGACGGCCAGCACCACGATGGCGCAGATGAGCAGGAGAAGACGACGCATCCTGCGACGCTACCGAGCCCCGCGGCGCTCGGTCATCGGCCGCACGGATGATCCGCCCCCGCCGCAGGTGGGAGGATCGTTGCATGACCGACGCCGTACCCGCCCCCTCCCCCTCCCCCTCCGACTCCGCTCTGATGGCGCTGCCGAAGGCCGAGCTGCACCTGCACATCGAGGGGACGCTGGAGCCCGACCTCGCCTTCGAGCTCGCCGGCCGCAACGGGGTCTCGCTCCCCTACGGCTCGGTCGAGGAGCTGGCCGCGCAGTACGACTTCGCGGACCTCCAGTCGTTCCTCGACCTCTACTACGCCACGATGGATGTGCTCCGCACGCGCGACGACTTCGCCGAGCTGACGCGTCGCTACCTCGCGCGCGCCGCCGAGCAGGGCGTGCGGCACGTCGAGCTGTTCTTCGACCCGCAGGCGCACGTCGCCCGCGGGCTGCGCATCGGCGACGTCATCGAGGGGATCGGAGCCGCGCTCGACGAAGCGGAGCGCGACCTCGGGATCACGAGCGGGCTGATCCTCTGCTTCCTGCGCGACGAGTCGGTCGACTCGGCCGAGCAGATCCTGAGCGCCGGGCTCAGCCACACCGATCGGATCGTCGGCGTCGGCCTGGACTCCGCCGAGGTCGGCTACCCGCCGTCGCTCTTCGAGGGCGTCTATCGACGCGCTCGCGAGGCCGGCCTCCACGTGGTCGCTCATGCCGGCGAGGAGGGCCCCGCCGAGTACGTGCACGAGGCGCTCGACCTGCTCGGCGCCGAGCGGATCGACCACGGCATCCGCTCGATCGAGGATCCGGCCCTCGTCGCCCGGCTCGCAGCCGACCGCATCGCGCTCACGGTGTGTCCGCTCTCGAACCTGCGCCTGCGCGCGGTGCCGAACCTCGCCGACCATCCGCTCCACCGGCTCGACGAGGCCGGCGTCGCCGTCACCATCAACTCCGACGACCCCGCCTACTTCGGCGGCTACGTCGGGGACAACTTCATCGCCGTGCGGGACGCGCTGGGGCTGACGGCCGATCAGGCCGCGCGTTACGCCCGCAACTCGATCGAGGCGTCGTTCGCGAGCGACGACCGCAAGGCGGAGCTGCTGGAGGAGCTGGAGGCGTGGCGCGGATGAGCGCGACCGAGCCGTGGTCCCTGGCCCTCCCGGACGGGCGGGGCCTGCGCTGGTTCGACACCGGCGGGGACGCGGACGCCCCGGTGCTCGTCTGGCATCACGGCACGCCGCAGACGGGCGCCGTCATCGCTCCGATCGCGGCCGCGGCGGCGGCACGCGGACTGCGGGTCATCTCATGCGCCCGGCCCGGCTACCCGGGCTCGGACCCGCTCCCGGGCCGGTCGGTCGCGGATGCCGCGGCCGATGTCGTCGCCGTGCTCGACCAGCTCGGCGTCGACCAGGTGATCGTCGCGGGAGCCTCGGGCGGCGGCCCGCACGCCCTCGCTCTCGCCGCGATCGCGCCCGACCGGGTGCGCGCCGCGGCCGTGCTGGCCGGCATCGCACCGTACACGGGCTCCCCCGACTGGTTCACCGGCATGGCGGACCCATCCGGCCTGGGCGCGGCGCTCGGCGGTCGCGACGCACGCTTGGAGCACGCACGGACGGCCGAGTTCGACCCGGACAGCTTCACCTCCCGCGATTTCGAAGCGCTGAACGCGGACTGGGCGCCTCTCGGCGCGGACGCGGGAGCCGGCGCCGCCGAGGGGCCGGACGGCGAGGTCGACGACGACATCGCCTACGTCTCCCCCTGGGGCGTCGACCTCGCGGCCGTGCGCTGCCCCGTCCTTCTCGTGCAGGGCGGCGCGGATCGGGTGGTCCCGCCGGGCCACGCGGCACAGCAGCTCGAGCGCCTTCCGCGGGGCGAGCTCTGGCTGCGACCCCGCGAAGGCCATGTCTCCGTGCTCACCGGCTTCGGCGTCGGCCTCGACTGGGCGCTCAGCCGCTAGGTCCCGCCGGGCTCGATTCCTGCGATTCGTCGGTCGGATCGTCCGGAATCCCGCATCGTCCCGACGGAGTGTGTGGCGCGTGTCGCTCCGCCGCTCTGCCATGATGGCTGTCACTGCTCGCGGACGAGCAGAGTCGCTCGGTCCGCACGCCACGTCGGTAAGGAGAGACTGTGACGAGTACATCCGCTCCCGCGATCCCGAAGTCGGGGAACCTCAAACGGAGCCTCGGCCTCTGGGCCATCGTGGGCCTCGGCCTCGGCTACATGACGCCGACAGTGGTCTTCGACACGTTCGGGATGGTGGCGCGCGACACCGACAACGTCGTCCCGTCCGCTTACCTCGTCGCCCTGGTCGTGATGATGTTCACCGCCATCAGCTACGGCAAGATGGCGGGCGCCATCCCGAGCGCCGGCTCCGCCTACACGTACGTGCGCGAGTCCATCCACCCGAACGTCGGCTTCATGGTCGGCTGGACCTCGCTCATCGACTACGTGCTCCTCCCGATGGTGAACTGCCTGATCATCCGCAGCTACCTCGAGGCGATCTTCCCCGACGTGCCCGGCTGGATCTGGGTCGTCATCTACTGCGCCGTCGTCACCACGGTGATCTACCTGACGATGCGCGGCACCTCGAACATGAACATGCTGCTGCTGGTCTTCTCGATCGTCGTCATGGCCGTGTTCGTCATCATGGTCATCGCGCAGCTCGCGCAGGGGCAGGGCGCCGGCTCCGTCGCGTCCGTCCAGCCGTTCTTCCACGACGGCGTCACCCTCGGCGCCGTGCTCATGGGCGCCACGATCGTCTGCTTCTCGTTCATCGGCTTCGACGCCGTCACGATGTACGCGGAGGAGGCGAAGCACCCGAAGATCATGCCGAAAGCCATTCTTTTCACCGTGATCATCGGCGGCGCGATCTTCCTCGTCGCGGCCTACTTCACCCAGCTGCGGTTCCCCTCGTCGTCGGCGTTCCCGAGCGACGCGATCGAGGACAGCACTCTGCCGCAGATCGGGCTCCAGGTCGGCGGCCCCGTGCTCCAGGCGGTCCTGACAGCCGCCGGCTTCGCCGCGACCCTCGCGTCGGGGCTCGCCTCGCACGCGTCCGTGTCGCGCATGCTGCTCGTGATGGGACGCAACAACGTCCTCCCGAAGCGCCTCTTCGGTTACATCAGCCCCAAGACGCACACCCCGACGTTCAACATCGTGCTCGTCGGCGTCATCAGCCTGCTCGCCGCGGCGTTCACCCTCGAGCTGATCGCCGCCTTCATCAACTTCGGCGCCCTCATCGCGTTCACCTTCGTGAACATCTCCGTGATCGCCTGGTTCGCCATCCGCAAGGGCCGGCGCAAGACCCCGAAGGACATCTTCACCTTCATCGTCCTGCCGGGGATCGGCATGTTGATGACCGGCGTCCTCTGGGCCAACCTCCACACGGACGCGCTGGTCGGCGGTGTCATCTGGGCGGCGATCGGCTTCGTCTACCTGCTGGTGCTCACCCGCGGCTTCCGCCGCAAGGCCGCCGCCTTCGACGAGGCCCAGCCCGTCACCGGCTTCAATAAGGCGATCACGAGGGACGACGAATAGTCCCTGACTCGAGCGCGACAAGGCGGCGACGCGCGACGAGCAACCGGCGGGTCCCGACCGCGATCATCGTCGCCCAGAGGAGGAGCTGCAGCGCGGCGATGACGACGCCCGTGCCGCCGGAGACCACGAGAAGCGCGATCGCCAGGGCGCACCCGAGCGCGCCCATGATGGGGTAGACCAGCCCGAAGACGCGCGTCCTCCCGATCGCGATGCGCTGCATCGCCGGCGCCAGCGAGTGCGGCGGCGGCAACGGCGTCGGCTTCGCGCCGGCGACTGCCGCCGTCATCGCCTCGAAGAGTGCGGTGATGTCCTTGCCACCTCTCCCGTAGTCGGTACCGACCAGGGGCGTCGACGAGCGGGTGACTGCGACCACACGGGTCCGAGACCCCTGCGGCGCGAAGGTCAGTGCGATGGTGCCCGCGCGATACGCGAGGGTCGTCTTCCGAAAGAGGGTGCCCGCTTCCGGCCCCAGCTCGGAGACACCCAGCCTCGGCACGGAGGCGACGGCCTGCCGGACGACACCCGGCACCTGATCGACCGTGACATCGAGATCCAGCGTCTGACGGCCGCTCGACCAGCTCCGCACCTCGTTCATCGACTCATCGAAGGTGGACATGCGCCGACGATACGCTCCCAGGGGGGGCGGATACGGCCATGATGGGCACCCAACAGTGACGCCTGAGATACCTCTTGTGAATGTCAGATTCATACCGCTAGTTTGAAGGAAATCGACGCGGAGGGGCGGACGACATGATCAACGCACACGCGCCGCGCGATCGCCGCGCCTTTCCGTTTCCGCTGCACTTCGAGCGGATGCTGACAGACCGGGAGGATACCCGTGGGCATTGAGGCGGCCGGGATCGAGCGGCGCTACGACGATTCGGACGTGTTCGCGCTCCGCGGGGTCGACCTCAGCGTCGCCGACGGAGAGTCCGTGGCCATCCTCGGCGCGTCGGGATCAGGCAAATCGACCCTGCTCCACATCCTCGGCGCGCTCGACCGCCCCACAGCAGGCACGGTTCACCTGGACGGGCGGGACATCGTCCAGGCGTCCGAGCGGGAGCGGACGCTGTACCGACGACGCGACTGCGGATTCGTCTTTCAATCCTTCTTCCTCGTCCCGTCGATGACCGTCGGCGAGAACGTCGCCGTCACCGCCATCGTCGGGGGTGAGCGCCGGTGGAGCGAACGAGCGGCTCGGCTGCTGGCTGCGCTCGGACTCGAGGGTGCCGCGGATCGGTTGCCGCAGGAGTTGTCTGGCGGCCAACGGCAACGCGTGGCCGTCGCGCGAGCACTCTTCGCACGCCCGAAAGTCGTGCTCGCGGACGAGCCGACCGGAAGCCTGGACAGCACGACGGGCAGAGCGGTGCTCGATCTTCTGCATGAGCACGTCCGCGCCCAGGGGAACGGATGCCTGATCACGGTGACACATGACCTGACGGTGGCGGCGCGCTCCGAGCGAGTCGTGCTCCTCTCCGACGGGCGCGTCGCCGGCGAGATGCGGCTGGGAGGTGACCCGCATGAGCAGCTTCGCGCGTGGCTGGAGACGGTCACGCCGTGAACTGAAGCGGCTCGCCCCCGGTGCGATCGGCTTGGCGGCGGGTGCGGCTGTCATGATGGCGACGTTGACCGGTATCGGCGCCGTCGAAAGGACGGTCTCGGACGGCGTGGAGGGGCTGGGCGGCTTCGGCCAGTTGGGGATCGTGCCGACCGAGAACGGCGCGACCCTCGACGAACGCGATCTCGCCGCTGTGTCGTCCGCGCCGGGAGTCGCTCTCGCGGTTCCGACGCTGAGCAGGAGGACGGTCATTCGGGCGACTGGTTCGTCCGACGAGCAGAGCGTTACTATCACGGGCTATCCCCCGGAACTGAATGACCGCGTCTCAGCCGCTGCGACATCGGGGAGGCTGCCTCGTGAGGGTGCCCCGGAAGTCCTCCTCCCCGACGACATCGCCGCATCCCTTCGCGCCGAGGTCGGCGACTCCGTCGTGATCGCATCCCCGTCCGGGCCGATCGACCTGCGGATCGTGGGGATCGCGGACGCGAAGAAGCTCGGTGTGCTGGCCTACGAGAACGTGTTCACCAACCTGCGTCTCGTGCAGCGGATCTTCGGGGATGACCATCGAATCACGCGTGTCGACCTGATGCTGGATGTTCCCGCGGAAGAGTGGGAGTTGTCGGAGTCGGCTTCGCTACCCGCCGGATCCCGAGTGCAGGACACGTCGGCGCTGTCGTCGACGCTCAGCCCCATCCTCTCGGCCTTGAGGTGGGTCATGATCGGGCTCGCGGTCCTGATGTCGCTCCTCGGGGCACTCCTCGGAGCATCGGCCTATGCGGATGTCGTCGCTCGGCGTCAACAGTTCTACAGCACGCTGCGCGCTGTCGGGGCGACTCGTGCCTGGATGGTGCGCTCACTCCTCACCGAGTCCCTCGCTGTCACGGTCGTCACCGTCGCCGTGGGCCTGATCGCGGGCTCCTTCGGTTCGCTCGCGATCCAGGCCGCGGTGACTCCGCTGATCGGGGGCGATCCCGCGCTCTCCCCGCCCGGAGCCGGAGATGTGCTCGTCGTGGTGGCGCTCGGAATGCTCGCCGGACTCGCAGCGGCGGCGAAGGGACTCATCCAGCTCGCCCGGATCCAGCCGGTCATCGGTCTCACCAGCCAGGTCGTCCGCCGACGGAACAGGATGGGGTGGGGCCTCTCACTCGGCGGCACCGCCGTCCTCGCGGCTGTGCTCGCTTCCCTCCCGCGGTCGCCGCTGCACGACGCCATCGCCGTCGTCGCTCTCGTCGTGGCCGCTGCCCTGGCGAGCGTCGCGCTGCTGCCTGTCGTCGGGCGAATCGGCGCCGCCAGGTGGACCCGGTCGGCGAGCCTGCGCAGGATGAGACAGCGCGGCGGCGTCACCACGGTCACGGCTGTCGCAGGTGCCGCGACGGCCGTGATCATCGCCTTGCTGTCGGGCGCGACAGCGATCGCGGACGCGACCGTCGCTCAGATCGGGAAGCAGTTCGGTTCGGACGTCCAGGTCGCGAGCACGGTGGCGCAGAGCTCCGACGCCATCGGCGCCGACCTTCGCGCCGTCGATGGGGTGAAGAGCGTCGCCACTCTGGTCACCGGGACCGTCTCGCTCTCCACTGCGTCGTACTCCTGCGACTGCGACGTGCTCGCCGCGGACCCGTCCGACTACTTCGCCGGCGCCGACTTCTCCTGGATGGGGACCACCGGCGACGTCGCGCGGGCTCGGCTCGAAGACGGCGGCTACGTCGCCCTGCCCACCGCGCTCGCCGAGAAGGCGGATGCGCGACCCGGCGATACGGTCACGCTCGGCCACGGCGACGCGGTGGGCTCCTTCACGGTCGCCGGCACGTTCGGAGCCATGATCACGGGCAACCAGATGTTCATGACGCGAGCAGACGCCGAGGAACTCGGCGTCGCAACGATCACCGGATGGAACATTGCGGTTCGGGAAGGTACGAGCATCGCGATCGCGCAGGACCGTATCGAGTCGTCGGTCGGGTCGGTTCCCGGCGTCACCGTGATCTCGGCGGCACAGATGCGCGAACGTGCCGCCTCCGAAGTCCTCGGCTATACCGCGATGGTCTTCGCCATCGCCGTCGTCCTGGCGGTCTTCATCTGCGTGGCCGCCTCCATCGGTTTCTCGGTGAATCAGCGGAAACGCTCTGAGGAGTTCGCTGTCCTCCGAGCAGTCGGCGCATCCCGGAGGAGCTCGGCCATGCTGGCTGCGTCGGACGCCATCAACACCGGGGTCGCCGCGGCCGGCGGAGGCCTCCTTTTCGGCATCCTCGCCGGCGGTCTCGTGACCCGGGTGATCGGTGGGCTGCTCGGGGCGACCCTGTCGTGGAATCCCGCACTGCCGGGATCCGTCACGATCGCCATCGCGATGGCTCTCGCCGTGCAACTCGCAGCATGGACGTCGATTCGAACGGCACGGCGGGTCCAACCCCTGGATGCGCTCAGAAAGGAGAGCTGATGGATGCGAACTGGCGGCCGCGGGTGCGCGGAGAGGTGATGGCGTTCGAAGGCGAGTACCTTGTTCGTTTCGTCGATCTCGGCTCTCTCGAAGTGAAGGACTTCGCGATCGCCGAATGGGGTCCGCGCCTGATCAGGATGCTGACGGGCGAGAACTCGGTCGGAAGCATCGTCGCGGCGATGCGGAGCGACGCGTCCGAGGGCGACATCATCCAGTGCATCCAGGTCTTGGCCGACGAGCGGCTCCTGTCGCATCCTCGCGCCGCAGAGCCGAGTGAGGGATTGCATTCGCGGCAGATCGCTTATTTCGACGAGATGGTCTCGCGGCAGTCGGAACTCGCCGCGACGTCCGGCGAAGAAATGCACGCGCGAGTTCGACGTTCGTGCGTACTGGTCGTCGGTTGCGGTGGGATGGGCACCCATGTCCTCGACGCTCTCGTACGCGCCGGCGTCGGCGCGATCGAGATATTCGACCCTGACAGCGTCGAGGCGTCGAATCTTCATCGGCAGATTCTCTACGCTCACGCAGACGTCGGTCGACCGAAGACCGACGCTGCCGCGCAGCGGCTGGAAGAGATCAGCCCGGACACCATCGTCCGCGCCCGCCGGGAACGGTTCGAGAGAGCGTCGACCCCGCGATCGGACCGGATCGACCTCGTGGTCAATTGCGCGGACGAACCGGATGTCCTCGAGATGTCCGACACGGTCGCCGACTGGTCGATGGGTCGGGGCATCCCGCATATCGTCGGTGGCGCATACGGCGCCAACCTCGGGATGTTGCCGGTCTCCGTCGTGCCGGGGCGCTCGGTGTGCTGGAGCTGCATCCGGGCCGCGACGGAGACTCTCTCCCCAGGAGCTGGGATGACGGCGATCAAGGGACGCGCACGAACGACCGGCACGTTGGGACCGATCACGGGCCTGATCTCGAACTACGTGGCGCTGGACGCGCTGAGGATCCTCGCCGGCCTCGCGCCGATCCTGGTCAACGCCGTCCGCGAGCTCGACCTCGCGGGCTTCGGATGGCGGACGCTCGACATCGAGCCGCAGCAGGCGTGCGCGGTCTGCGCGGGTGTCGGATGACGGGAACCACGAAGGCCGCCCCGGTTACGGGACGGCCTTCGTGGTTCTGCGCCTATTCGGACAACGCGCGACAGCGGCCTGGTGGTGGAGATGGGGGGAATCGAACCCCCGTCCACTGCTGTGGTCATGTGCCTTCTACGGGTGTAGCCAGTGAAGGCGTGTTCTCGGCCCCGGATCTTGCCA
>Ga0153993_100825_pt1 | contig 11334 bp, 16 predicted proteins | sample TSNC077MetaG_FD_104706 | JGI IMG/M metagenome (GOLD analysis project Ga0153993, IMG submission 104706) | Attine ant fungus gardens microbial communities from North Carolina, USA - TSNC077 MetaG | ecosystem: Host-associated > Fungi > Mycelium > Unclassified | place: USA: North Carolina, Lumber...
ACTCTAACCTCCGATACAAATACTCGTATTGCGGCAGAGCTAAAACTTGCGGAGTTGTTTGGTAATCCTGGTATGCTTGTCCACATCTAAGACGTGGATAAACCTGACATGAACCTGACGCATGATAAGATACTGGCCTCGTCTTAGCACAAATCACCCTTGCTCATGAAGCGGATATCGCTCTCAGGCAGATATGTCTAAACATCTTATTGACATGTGTCTATCTCATTTTTCTTGGACTAATACTCAGCTAGCATTGCACTGCGGAAATATGTGAAGGAAAGGTGGTCGCCGTACTTCTCTGGTTTTCGAGGCGCTGCCCCACCTCCAGAAGTACGAACAATCTTAAATCGATGACATTCTCATATGTAGACATAGATTAAAGCCCAAATTCGTCAAGCTGTTTTCCAGGGACTGTCGGACTCTAATCGCCGCATTCGATCGCTATGTGTACGTTCATCTGGAATGTAGAGGCCACAGCAGTCCGATTGATGGTGGCTCTGCAATAGGCGCATACTCTATCATCTATAGCAAATTGTGATTGGCCCGATGAATATCCTGATCTGCTCACCGCCCTCATTAACCTTCTCTCCTCGGGTTCAACGGATTCGATACACGGCGCGATGCAAGTATTCACTGAGTTTATCAAATCTGACCTCACAGAAGATCAAATATTACCTGTCCTGCGCCAACTCTTACCTGTTCTTCTAGAAACCCTGGGAGCGACACAAGTAGGTGAACTTCAGTAATTCTATGCGCCGACTTGAAATTGTCCCTAGACTCATTCTCCTCTAACAAGAGCCCGTACAGTTTCTGTTTTCCGGCAATGTGTGACTGCTCTTTTCATGGTTAAAGACCAACATCCTCAGGCTGTGAAAGAGGCCATTGGAACTGTCCTCCCAATCTGGTTGGAAGCCTTCAAAATTCTTCTGAACATCGACCCCACGTCTGATGTTTCTAATTCCGAGAACTGGGACGGCCTTGCTGTTCGCATACAGATATTCAAGGTGAGAAACTTGGAAGGCGGCCTATTGATTTCACCTCACTATTTGCAGACACTCTCGATAATATACATATCATTTCCCAAAGCTATCGATTTGTCCCTCATAACGGATTTCTTAGCAGCTTCCATCAGCCACCTAGATGCACTATCCCCCACATTTGCTCATTATTATATCAATTCTGAGGATAGCGTTCCTATCACCTCTGAAGATGACACCATTGAACTTCCGCAGCTTGTCTCCTCTATCTTTGACTTCATGTCTACTGTAGCACGACATAGCAAGACTAAGGGGTGGCTAGAGGCTAATTTACAGCAAATAATATCTGTGATTTTCGGTTATGCACAAATCACGAAAGATGATGTACGAGATTTGTTGACAGCTTACACTTTTGCTCAAATCTGATGATAGGAAGAAAATTGGATAAGCAGCGCCAATGCGTTTGTCGCCCAAGAAGAGGACGAAAATCAGGTGTACAACACCCGAGTAGCGGGTTTCGATCTACTGAGTGTAAAGATCTCGCTTGTGATCTGGTACTACCCTCACTCGACTTGAAACAGATTTTGATAGAGAGACTCCCTGTTCAGACGATGCGTGGGTTCTCAACAGGGACTCAACAAATCATCCAAATTTCCAAGTCCCTTCGTGATAGTGGTCAACATGACTGGTTGGTGAAAATGATTATCCGATTGTTTGCGGTCTTTGACAGCCAAGTCACCAGGTGGAGGCATCTTGAAGCTGCTCTCGCTGCTCTCGGATCACACGCAGAATCCATTCTTGACTGCATCCAAGACGAGCAAGATTCTGGAAGAGAAAAGCCACTAGATATTGAAAATCTTCTTGTGAATATTGTTCCCTCCATTCTTGGGCTCCCTGGTGGGTATTGGCGGCATTGTTGTTACTGGTGTTACTGACAAGTTTTAGAATACCCCTTTCTACAAGGCCGTGGCTTCGTGTTTTCCAGTCAATTCGCCCAACATCTTCCCCTATCGTCAACAGGACAGTATCTGGAAGCTACCATCAGCATCATTGAATCAAATGAAACAGCTATACCAGTCAAATTGTCTGCTCTTAAAGCTGTACACAAGTGAGCTATCTGTCATTGTCTATTCCCCGATATCTTCATCACCGGGAAGTTTTTTCCAGACCGGAGAAGACAGTGTATTAGTTCCATTTGCTTATCGCATTGCGATGGATCTTGGTCCCTTCCTTCCAGCTGCAACAGATGATACATTGGGTCTCGTCCTTCAAACCCTCTCGGCGGTCGTTGGAGTTGATAAGGGCAGATGGATCACGCCTGAACTCGCTTCTTCGATGATCTACGCCATCTTGGAGGTTTGGCACAAGAACAATAGAGGTATTTGAATGAATCAAGCTGGTCATACATTCATGATTTCCATGCCATTAGATCCCATCTTTATCTCAATCCTCACTGACATCGTTACTACGCTTGCCGGTGCTATGTCATCTGGTGTCTACGATACGATGATGAAGACAGCTCTTCCACTGTTGAGTAGCGCAACTGCAAATACAGAGGAGGAATCGTGGATTGCCAGTACAGCTATCGAATTGATGACGAGCCTCGCAAGGGGTGCCCCAGAATCAGGTCTTGGTGAGGATTTCTTCGCCTTGGCTGCCCCTGCTTTATTTTCGTCCTTGGGGAAATCAGAGGACAGAGATTTAATCCAGGTATATGATGCTGCCTTGCTTCATTTTTCGGCCTACCAGTCTCAACGCCCTACAGAATGGTATCGAATGCCTTACAATAATTATTAGGAAAGATTGCCACCAAGTGGTGTCTTGGAAGGATGGTGAAGGGCGGAACGGTCTAGACTACGTATTAAACGTTGTGGCCAAACTTCTTGAAAGCCAGGATGAGGCAGGAGGGCTAGTCATAGGCGATCTCATCATCCACCTGTTCCGCAAAGCAGGTGAAACCATTCTTCCAGTTCTCCCTCAACTTCTTCGGGCAATGGTCGTTCGAATGAAGACTGCTAAGACGGCCACTTTCCTTCAGGTATGTTTACCTCTGGTTATGGGCCATCTAATCATTTGCTTCCCAGAGTTTAGTTTGTCCCTTTGCATTCCTAATCAATAATCAACGCGATAGCATCCTCGATCTTCTTGAGTCCATCAATATAGAGGGACGTTCAGGTCTGGATATCTTGATCCAGACCTGGTGTGAGAATGCGGAGACATTCCAAGGTTTCTGGTCGTCAAGGATCAGCACCTTGGGTTTGACAAAGCTCTTAGCGTCAGAGAGATCCTCGCTTCATACTTTGATGGTCAGAGGCGAATTGATTGTCAAGCCTGAGACGAAACATGGTGATTTTATGAACGCCCTGTTTGTGATATAATACTCATCGATTCTTGAGTCATAATGACACGTTCTAAAACCAAGAAAAGTGAGGCTATCCATTCCATGATCACTTTTGTCAATTTCTTATTTAGCTATTACAGTTCCTCACGAATTTACCTCAATACCGTTCCCAACCAAAGCCCTCAAAATTATCATTCACGATCTTCAATCTGGTGGTGATTCGGCGATTATCACAGCGCAATGCAACACCTTCGAATTGGAATCTGACGACGGAGTGAGTGTATAAGGAGTTTCAATTTTACTTAATCTGAAAATCCTGCCTCCAGGATGAGGAATGGGCAGAGGAAGGGACTGATAAACAGGACTTCAAAGACGAAAAATATGCATTATTATCTGAGATGCTTGGGCCCAAAGAAGTGGCATTCGACAATGACGAACTGCTTGATGCCAATGATGATGATGATGATGATTTAAAAAATGACCCCGTGTCGCAGATAAATTTGCAGGTAATTGATCTCGCAAGCCAGTCATGAGAAAGTCTATTCACCCTCATGCCAGGATTACTTGGTTGAATTCCTCCGGGGTTTTGCCTCCCAGAATCCACCCAACTTTAATCATGCTGCGGACAAACTCTCTCCCGAGGAGTTACTTGTCCTTCGTAGAGCTGTCGGTTCTTCTTGAGTGGAGTAGGAGACGAATTACAGGAACCTTGTATTATATTAACAAATTGGATCATCGATCGTGGGAATCAATCTTTCGATTGATGGAATTTTCGCCCAACCCACTGCACACTACAGTTTAGATCCATTAGAATGGTGCCGACGCAAAAAGGCACCTCGTTGTCCAAAAGCCGCTCCTCGCTATCCCTGAAAAAAGTAAAGGGTGAAAACTTTTATCATAATGCAAAACAAGTCGCTCGATTGAAGATGCTCAAGGGAGGAAAAGCAGTGAGAGACAAGGATGGCAATGTCATAGAAGCTGCTGCATTTCAGAAAGGAGAGGATGAGACGAAGCCTGGGCGAGTGCAACCTGATCGTAGATGGTTTGGTATGTTCATGCCTATTGCGTGTGGGTTGAGACAGAATGATGTTTTGAATGTATTGTATAACTAGGAAACACGAGAGTAATTTCTCAAACTGCTCTTGATCATTTTCGAACGAGCCTTGCATCAAAGAAGGATGATCCTTACTCTGTCCTTCTACGACGGAATAAACTGCCCATGGCTCTGCTGGATGATGCTGCAAATCCTAACTTGAGAAAGGTTTGTAAAACTGGCACGGTTTGCCACTGGCAGCTTATCTTTTTCTCTCAGCGTGCACATATTGTGGAAACCGAACCATTTTCTGAGACTTTTGGGCTGAAAGCACAGAGGAAACGACCAAGACTTGATGTTGGCTCATTCGAGGAACTTGGTAAAGCGGGGACTGCCGCTGCAGAAGAGGCAAAAAATGTAGCAGGCGAGGGTACGATACTTACCCATCTTCTGATCTTCATTCGTGTCAAGTCTCATCTCCAGAACTCGGGGCGTCAGCCGCGGCTGAGCCAAAAACACATGCTGATCACATTGAACCCATCTATGCCAAGGGCACATCTCGTCGAATATATGGAGAACTCTATAAAGTCATCGACTCCTCGGATGTTATTCTGCATGTTATTGACGCCAGAGATCCATTGGGTACCTTGTGTGAATCGGTATTGGACTATATCAAAAAAGAAAAAGCTCATAAACAGGTCGTGCTGATTATCAACAAGTGTGATCTCGTTCCAAGCTGGGTTACCGTACGCCTTGTTCTCCACTAGTACATGAAACCATTTACCCACCCAGAGATCATCTAGTCTCGCTATATACAACATCTCACACCTCGTTATCCCACTATCGCATTTCACGCATCTCCTAATCATTCTTTTGGCAAAGGATCCTTAATTCAGTTGTTGCGCCAGTTTTCTCAGTTACACTCGGACAAGAAACAAATTTCAGTTGGGCTCGTAGGATATCCAAATGTTGGGAAGAGTAGCGTCATTAACACCCTCAAAAGCAGCAAAGTCTGTAGGGTGGCGCCGGTTCCAGGTGAAACTAAAGTATGTAAAGTGTGCTTACCCGGTAGATACCTTCTAATGATGCGAATAGGTCTGGCAATATATTACTCTGACCAAACGCATCTATCTTATCGATTGCCCTGGGATTGTACCCACATCTGCCACGAGTGACTCGCAAACTGATACGGTACTCAAAGGTGTTGTCCGTGTCGAAGCTTTGCCAACGCCATCAGAACACATTCCTCAGTTAATGGCACGAGTCAGGCCATTGTACCTGTCAAGAACATACGGAATTCCCTTACCAGACAAACACGATCCAACTCAAGGGTGGGATCCTGAAGAATTCCTCGACAAGCTTGCCCGGAAAAAGGGAAGATTGTTAAGACAAGGAGAACCAGACCTAGATTCTGTGGCCAAAATTGTTCTAAGCGACTGGGTACGCGGTAGGATACCATTTTTCGTGGCCCCTCCTGAAAGACCAGAGGAGCTCAATCTTACGGAGGCGAAGGCTAGAGCAAAAGCCGCGAGAGATATGAAAGCAAAGGGAAAGGTTTCGGAGAAATCGGAAGTCCCGAATGTCCAACAAAATCTGGGCTCTATCATGCAGAAGAACACATTCTTACCAGAGGACATCAGACCTTTGCAAGTATCTGCCGACGCTGAAGTGGAGAAACATGATTCCCAACGTGAAGAGGATGCCACGCTGGCTTCTGAAAATGGAGATGACGACAGCAATGACGACCTCCAATGGGCGGACGTCTTCGAGGGAATAACGAAAGAAGGTCTACATAGTTCACTGAAAAAGCATTCCGAAGATTCAAAGAAGGGTATGTAATCTCGAATAATCCCCAACGGAAAGCTAACTCAAGCTAATTTAAATCTACAGATAACGATACAGCGGTGAATGTTCCACTAAACGATGAAAAAGGCTCACGAATGACAACAAATAAGGTAAGATTGATGCATTACATAACATTGTTGAGTTATCGATGGCCTTTGCCGCAGCGTAAAGCAACAAACTTCTATACAACTGCAAATGTGAAGAACAAAAACAGAGAAAAAGCAACTCTCATGAAATCATTGCGGAGAGGAAAGAAGAGTAAGTTGTAAGAGACGTTCATGCCGGTCGTCCAGATTTAGATCATTACCCAGCCTATATCTGTGTATGTGATACTACTCTCAGACAAACATGAAACTACGTACCTATCTTAATTTGATTAAGGCGAAAGAAAGATCTTGAAGTCGAGTTCTGGATCCTTCGTGAGAAAATCTAGAAAGTACTAAGATCAATTTGACTGATAACTTCAGGCGTCCATCTCAACGTTCTACCATGTCTATTTCCAAAATTCACGCTCGCCAGGTAGATATCCTCACTACGCCCAGTCTGGATCCTCCTGATTACTTTTCAGATCTTCGACTCTCGCGGCAATCCTACTGTTGAGGTCGATCTCTACACCGCTAAGGGTGAGCGCTTTCCGGCACTACGATCATGTTTTCCTCAATTATCAGCATGTTATAGGCCGCTACCGTGCTTCTGTCCCCTCTGGTGCCTCCACGGGTGTCCATGAGGCTGTCGAACTCCGTGATGGAGACAAGAACGCATATGTCGGCAAGGGTACGCGTTTCAAGTAGAGCTTATCAGCCATGCAAATTGTGACAGGGTCTAAGGTGTTTCAAAGGCTGTTAATAACGTCAACGAGATCATCGCTCCTGAACTAATCAAGAGCGAATTCACCGTGACCCAACAAAAGGACATTGATGATTTCCTCATCAAGCTTGATGGTACTCCTAACAAGGGCAAGCTTGGTGCCAACGCTATCCTTGGCGTATCTATTGCTGTAGCCGAGGCTGGTGCTGGTGAGAAGGGTGTTCCCCTCTACCAGCACCTTGCCGAGCTTTCTGGAGTCAAGCCTCCCTACGTTCTTCCTACTCCTGCCTTCAACGTTATCAATGGTGGCTCTCATGCCGGTAACAAGCTTGCCTTCCAGGAATTTATGCTTCTTCCTGCCGGTGCAACCACCTTCACGGAAGCCCTTAAGATCGGAACAGAGACTTATCACACTCTCAAGAAGGTCATTAGTGCCAAGTATGGCATTGACGGTAGGCAGATATCTTATGTCGAGAAAACTGAGTGTTAACTCAAAATAGCTGTAAATGTTGGTGATGAGGGTGGTTTTGCTCCCAATGTTTCTGGTGCCGATGAGTCTCTTGAACTCTTGTCGGAAGCCATCAAAAAAGCCGGCTATGAAGGGAAAATTAAAATTGCCCTTGACGTCGCTTCCTCCGAATTTTATAAGGACGGCAAGTACGATTTGGACTTCAAGAACCCTAACTCCGACCCTTCCAAGTGGATCTCGGGTGTTGAACTCGCTGACCTTTATCTGAGTTATATCGAGAAATATCCCATTGTTTCCATTGAGGACCCCTTTGATCAGGATGACTGGGAGGCCTGGACTCACTTCACCAGCAAGAGCGGCATTCAAATTGTTGGTGATGATTTGACAGTGACTAATCCGCGTCGTATCAAGACTGCTATCGAGAAGAAGGCCTGTAATGGCCTCCTCTTGAAAGTTAACCAAATTGGTACCATATCAGAATCCATTCAGGCGTGAGTGAGGTTCAAGTTCTTGTGACATTTTTTAGATTTTGATGTCTCCGATAGCGCTCAGCTCGCTCAGTCCGACGGCTGGGGTGTTATGATCTCACATCGTAGTGGCGAAACGGAGAATACCATCATCGCCGATCTTGCTGTCGCTCTTGGTGTTGGTCAGATCAAGACTGGTGCTCCTGCCCGCAGCGAGCGTGTTGCCAAGTATAATGCCCTCCTCCGTATTGAGTCCGTCATTCTCTCTTAGAGGGCCTTCTGTATGCTGATTTCCGTTTAAGAGAGGAGGTCGTTGCCTCTGGTGCTACCTATGCTGGTGATAAGGGATTGTCCGCTGGACCAAACCTCCCTAAAATCCTCCAAAAGTGACAGTAGACCCGAAAAACGACTCTTAGGTTGAACTCGATCAAAAGAAACTGTATCTTGCTACAATTTAATGATATCCAACTGTTAACGCAAGCTATGGTCTTGCCAATGTGGAACTGATGAATCACCAAGACTTTGAATTTCACTTATGCAGATTGGGATATCACCTTAGTAACCCAAACACGTGGAATTTTTCCATGGTTCGAACAACCCATACTAGAGTATGGTTTCAAGCTTTCAGACTTCTGGATCAGAATGTGAAGATTCTGAACTCTTGCGAAGACCTGCTTTTGATGATGTGATTCTTCATATCCGGTTGTCTCGCGGGAGGTGTCGTGCTTCCGTTCCTTCTAACGTATCCACGAGACTTTTGAGCCATTTGAACCAAAGGCGGGCCGAAATGCTACCAATGGTACTCTTTTGTTTTGCTATTGAAAAATCTAATGAAAATAAATACATCACACTTTGTTCCTGGGCTCGTCGAGGTACTTCATAAATCAAACTTTGAAACGACAATGAGCTTAGAGTGAATGTTCTTTGTAGCGCACATTTTGATGTTGAACCTTCAACAACTTGTAGCAACCACTCTCTATGGATATTTCTGAACAGAACTGCTGAGAAGGACGGCTCTTGATAAGAACAATTGCTGATCTCGTTGACCTGGTGCCATCTTCCCTCTTTCGATGTGATAAAAGGTGGTCCATATGTAGGCAAAAAGTTTTGTTGAAAATAATATATAGAGGTGTGGCTGCCATAGCAGCCACACCTCTATATATTATTTTCAACAGGTTATGGGCCCCGGGTTGCCTCGAGAGCCCTTGATAGTAACCTAATAAAGAGAGGAATCCTTCCTTATAATATTGGGTTTAATCAAATGTCCTTCTATTTGATCACTAATCTACTGTAAAACAGTTCCCTTAACCCAGGAAACGTTCTATCAACAGTATTAACTGAGACACCAATGGCAACCATCACAGTAAAAGATAATTTACCTGTCATGAGTTGCCCTGACTATGACAAAGTACTATAAATAGATTGGACATGAACTGGATGAACCAGTAGCTGATGGACAGCTTGTAGTATAAACAAGGACAAATAGTGTACCTGTATATATAGTAGACTGCAATTAAGTGAGAACCCCATCAAGTTCTCTTCTAACCCTGAAGAACCACCTTGAGTAAACCCTAGCTTAAGGTTTCTGAGTCAGTTACTAATAGAAGAACTTAATACCATACTCCAGGCACTGTTTGCTTCGAACCCTGTCTAAACTTTACTCTTTTATCATTCTTGATTGGTGATCAGCTCAATCACTGGTCTTTTTGGATAGCGGGCCCTAGCTGTAAAGGGGACTTAGTAGTCAGTTAGGGACTGCTGGTAGAGACTTAGTACCAAACCCAGGTATTGTATTCAAGACCTGACCTAGCAATTGGGTGGTGTTGCTTAGTAGAGTACCTGTACCTTTTTAATCAGTAGAAACCTTGTACTGGAGATGTATTATCATCTATATATGCTGTCACAAACTTTATTTGGACCATAACTCTGGGAATACTTGACCAATTTCAAAGATCTAAATGGCTACCAAAAGCCCTTAAGAAGACCTTTCAAATGGTACCAAAAACATCTCAAGACAATCAGTATTCACCGAGTTATCAGCAGATCAGTCAGTGACAGGTGACTTTTGTCTCCAAAGTTGCAATTCTGTTGTATGCAGTAGTCAAGGCACCATTATAATGGTTAATTGCTCCATTGAGCACCTAGTCAATGTAGTTCTTGAGAAGGAGAGAAGTTCCTTGATACATATTTCATAGCACCTATATCTCAGTCTCATCCCAGGGTATGTATTCAGCACTTATATCACAAATGGCCACTTACTGATTTATAAGTTGATGATTTGATAATCAAAGGCTCAAAAAAGTGAAGTTTAGATAGTAGCAAAAGATATTGTTAAGTCTGAGGTTCATTCTCAGACATACAGTCCTTAAATACATGATTGTGGTGGTCTATGCACCTAGAACAGCCTACAACATGATCACTACCTATTGTTCTACATATAGGAGTGCTATTGTTCTTGAAATAGAGATAACCTAACTGTTTTAGGGCAGTCCTTTGTTCTATTCTAGGACAGATGATAATCTATGGGTAAAGATCAGTATTATGTGCAAACATTGAGGGCCTTGTATCTCCATGGGATTTTATTGCCTTGGGTTCTATTTATAGCCAAAAGAAGAGCATTGAAGAGAGCTTCACAATGGTCATTGAAGCAAACAATTATGTTAAGCAGTTCCTGAGATGTTGGCAATTTAGTGTCTGGTAACTTGGTGATCACTAACTGATCTGCTAATAACTTGGTGAATTCTGATCGCTTTGAGATGTTTTTAGTACCATTTGAAAGGTCTTCTTAAGGGCTTTTGGTGGTCATTTAGATCGTTGAAATCAGTCAAGTATTCCTGGAGTTATGGTCTGAATGAAGTTTGTGATATTACTCTCCTTCTTGGTTTGAGCTCTATTGAGAAGTTATCTCATTTTTGGTAAACTCTGAAGATATTCCTGCAGCTTTTCACCTACATTATATAGATTTTCCTCAGGTTCCCATGTGTCATCTCCTTAACTATATCCTTTCCATTTAACAAGGAATTTATTTTTTCCATGTCTTTGTCATAAATCTAGGATCTTCTCTATCTCCCATTCTTCCTGGCCCTGTATTAAGGTTGGTGGTGGAGGTGTGGATTTCTGTCCATGGATGGTGGATTCAGAGTACTGTGCTAACTTGCTAGCATGAAAGACTGGGTGCAGCACTTGATAGTGAGATAGCATTCTAAGCCAGAACGTAACCAAGGACAACTTTTCTATTATTTCAAATGGTCCTTTGTACCGGGGTTGTAATGCTTGCTCTGTAGTCTGGTAATCCTTCAGATTGAGTAGCATCTTGTCACCAACTTTGAATGGGACACTTTGGACTTTTTGGTCATAGTACTACTTTATTCTTTCTACTGCAAGAGTAAGAG
>Ga0153993_100830_pt1 | contig 11300 bp, 18 predicted proteins | sample TSNC077MetaG_FD_104706 | JGI IMG/M metagenome (GOLD analysis project Ga0153993, IMG submission 104706) | Attine ant fungus gardens microbial communities from North Carolina, USA - TSNC077 MetaG | ecosystem: Host-associated > Fungi > Mycelium > Unclassified | place: USA: North Carolina, Lumber...
CCTGAGTGGGTGCGTCGACGCCCTTGGGCCGTGTCTGCGCGGTCCACTGCTGACCGTCCCAGTAACGGTCGATCGTGGGGTCGAAGGGGTCGGGGTTCCAACCGGCGGGAGGGTTCATCAAAAGTCCGTTCTGCGAAGAGTGCCGGAAATAGGTTCGCACGGACTGGCCGGTTTGTTATCAATTCGCCCACACACCTCGACTGCCCTTCTCACGGACGCGGGCACCGCTGGGCCGCCCGGTACAGTTCCTCGAGTGTTCCGAGTGATGTTCCACGAGTTGGACAACAACCTCCACAAAACATAGGTAGCCCCCAGCGTGCTGGAACACGCTTGGGGGCTCGGCACTAGACAATTCTGGAGGTTGTCTTGCACCAGATCGCCAGCGTACCAAGCGAACCCGGCCGTTACGAGTCGAGCAACTACGCCATTACCTGCGAGGTTGAGAGCGCGTATCCCGAGCGTGTCGATCTCGGCACCACTACCGCTCCCGTTGAGTTCATCCGGGAGCGCATCGCTGGCGTAGCCCGAATCTCTGGCAATCCGGTCATCGAGGTCTGGACCGACGAGGACGGGACCACCGTCGCCAGGTTCGAGTCGGGCACTCACCGCATCTACCGCGTCAGCTAGCGACCCGTTCTCTAGGCCACGGACTCCGGTTCGTGTCCTGGGGTGCGGGCCTTTGGCCTGCTCGTCGTTTCCGGGTGAGTCCGACGTAAACCAACCACCAGCAGGAAGCTACAACCGCCCAGGCTGACCTGCCAGCCTGGATCGAATGCCGACCCGGACTGATCATCCAGCAAGGCCCGATAAGCAACGGACGCACGCGGTAAGTGCGCCCGGCGGGCAGAGGGCTCTATGCCGCGATTGAGCTGGGTTACTTACAAAGGGGTGGAGGCTCCCGTTTTGCCTTCCGCGCCAACACAATCCCGGAGGATTACCGATGAACCTGGACCGACGAGACTGCCCCGACTGGATGCATATTCGCCAGTGGCTCTATCTCGAACAGACCTCTCCTCGCGCACTCCTCGGAGTTCTCCCGGATGCGAAGTACTCAAGGGAACGTCACCGAGGAGAACGGCGTCCAGAGTCCAGAGTCCCGAGTGCCGATTAACACGGCTGGGATGATCCGGCAGCGGTTCCCGTAGAAGTTCCTGCAGGGCAACAAGTGCGGCCTGTGCGGAGTCCACACGGTACGCGGCGAGTCAGTGGCCTACTGGGGTTCGGCACCCTCGTTCGGGCACGCATTGTGCCGGGTAGCGGAGTGGACGGCGCTCCACGACGCACGAGAGCTGCAGAAGCGGAGGAACGCCACCTACGCCCGAGGGCGACGGATCCACCGGTAGGGGTGGCCATGCGACAGCGTGATCACGTGCCTCTACGCCTCTATGCCTCTATGCCTCTATGCCTCTAGAGGACTAATCGATCAGTCCTCTAATCGACCTATATCACCTGCCGACCATGACGTACTCAGCTCGAGCTGTACGCGGAGATCCGGTGTAAATCAGGGGTCTCCCTCGATGGCGTACCGCTTGCCGTTCACTCGACCGCGTACTGAGCACCGATCAGTGCTGAGTACGCGATCAGCCCCCAGTCGGTACCTCGAAGTAGTCCCGTCGTCGGTCTCGGCCGACGACACCGGCAGCCTTGGGTGCTCCGTTCGGTAATGAACAGCGCCCGCAGGGCACCGACGTCAGGTCTCAGCCGACCACATAACGCCCTCCGGCAGGCCATACCACATAAACCTATTACGAGAACCTGATAATCCAGGGCTACGAGCCCCGCCAGAGTGCCGCACGGTTCGGCACCTCAAGGTGCGCCGACCAGGGAATTTCATCTTTGTTGTTCACAACATCTCGGGGTTCTACGGTTTGTCAGACACAAGGTGTAGTGTTCTCGGTAGCTGATACGCCAAAATCCCGACTGTCGGGCGGAGGCTCGTTCAGTCGGGTCTGACGTTTTCAGTTTGCATTGGCGTGCGACTGCGACGGTACACCTGACAGCTTGCGCTTGTTCCAATCGGGGACAAGTTGAGTGAACGGACTCACAGAAGCGCAGCTGTTAGGAAGGGCCATGCCCCCCATCCGCACCACCCGCCGGACCCAGACCCTTTCCGTGCCGATCAAGATCAGGCGTGGCGGCACCACGATCACCAAGACCGTGCCGATGAAGGTCGACACGGCCACCCGCACCACCACGATGCGGGGGCTGTGACCATGGGTTGCACTGCCCCAGTACAAGGACATCGCTCGGCGAGCGCGCGCGCGAACTGCCCTGAGTGCAGGTCTGGATCTCGTTCGTATTCGTCGTATCGGCCCTCCTACCCCGCGCCGGTCCCCCAGGTCTTCCGGCTTCCCGCGGTCCGGAGCAGCAGTGGGTCGTCCGGCGGCGGGAGTTCGCGTCGATCGGCAGGCGGGGTGTTGTACACGGCTGCCCAAGATCGCACTCTTGCCCCCGTCCGCAAGGCAATCGAGCGGCAAGCGGAGTCTTACTCTGCGCAGTCCTCTCCTGATCGTTACGACCTCTTTCTTTGCCATGCTTGGGGTGATCGGCAGGGTGCGGCGAAGGAGTTGAACGATCTGCTGGAGGACCTGGGCGTGACGGTCTGGTTCAGTGAGAATGCCGTTAAGCTCGGTACATCTTTGGTCCGCGAGATCGACAGGGGGCTGAGTAAGTCTCGAGCTGGCATCGTGCTGGTGACCCCGGAGCTGTTCAAGAGCCTCAACGCGCAGGGCATCGCGGACAAGGAACTCTCCGCGTTGCTCGCGTCCGACCTCGTCATCCCCGTTGCTCACGGCACGACGTTCGAAGCTCTCCGTAACGTCAGCCCCTTGCTTGCCGCGCGCTCCGGGTTGACCACCGGGGAGGAGTTGTCGCTAGCGGAGGTCGCTGCCATGATCGCCGAGACGGTGGACGCCTAGGACCGGTTCCGTCCGATCCGGCATGGGTGGCCTCTCGCCGTCCTTGGCAGACGCTGCCGTACCTCGATGGGCCTTGGAATCGACCTGCTCAGGTCCTGGTGGATGACGTACTCCGCCCATGCCGGCAAGGGAGGGCCACCGCGTAGGCGGTGGCCCTCCCTTTAGGGCACCGGCCACGCTCCCTGACTGTCGAGCGTGGCCGCCACCGACTGTCCCGATCGACTTGGAAACCCGTACACGATGGCTCAACCGCATAACGTCCCGGTCTAGGAGGGGGCCTGGGGGGCTCCCCCCTGGGGGGTCGACTGGGTTCGATAGCCGTCTGAACTGCGGAGACGTATGATCGAGCGTCGCCGACCCGGTGGTGTCGGCCCCTGGACCTACGATGTGCCGATACAGACAACAGACGACACAGAGCAGCCGACGATCTACGACGGCTCGGATGCCTTCTTTGCTGCGGTACTCAAGGACGAGGGGATCACCCCGAGCCCGTGTGGTGCCTCGCGCGTCGAGATGCTCCCGATGCCCGTGGTCATCGAGGACGACCTACTGGCCGCCTTCGGGAGTAGCCGGCCTATCGGGTGCGTACTGAGCAGCTTGTGTAGCCGGCTCAGCTAGGCGAACAGCTCGGCTATCGCGGCATGCGGCGCAGCGATTGCCGGTGCAGGGTCGTTGCCTTCGCTGACGGCGAACCACAGATACATGAGCGCGTCGTCCACTTTCCCGGACAGCATGCCGGGAGGTGCCACCTCCCGGCATTGCAGGACGTAGTCGATCCCCCCTCCAGAATCCCGGCGTCCTCGGCTTTGGTTATCGGCCCCGACTGGACATGATCGGTCACAGTACCGCCTCCTGTAGGTCACAGACCCAGCGTCCTGCGCTGCCGGCACGTTACGCAACGCACCTGTTTGCCGCTATTCGGATCGGCAACGAAATCGTGGTCGAACAGTTTCCAGTGTTGCCTGTTGCGCTCACAGGTCCGGCAGTTGCGCCAACCCCTCTTGAGTCTCGTATTGGCCGGCGTGAATTCATGACCACGCGGACAAAGCTGTGGCACCGCGTGTTTCGCCTCGAAGCACACGAGGCACCGTCGCACCATGGTCGGACTGTTCGGGTCAATAATGTACTCGTGGCCGTGCTGCGGGACATGACTCGCGTTGAGCCGGCACATAACGCAATTGCGCTGACCCTTCGCAGTGTATTCGGCAGTCAGTTCGTTGTACTCGTGTCCGTTGATGCAGTGGGTCCGATCCGGTTTGGACTCGTGGCAGGTGAGGCACCTGCGCCGCTTCTCCGATCCGCCATCTGGGTCAGTCGCAAACGGGTGGCCGAATTCCGGGATATGTCTCCGGTCCCACATGCACTGCTGGCAAACCCGTTTGCCCTTGCTATCTATCCGCTTGTTCTCGGGCGTGTATTCGTGCCCCTGAGGACAGAACTGCGGTGTAGCCTCCTCCCGTCGTCGGCAGAGCAGGCAACGTCGCCGCACTTTGCTCGCGTTTTCCGGGTCATCGACAAACTCGTGCCCGTGCGTGGCGACGTGGTAGCGGTCGGTGTTGCACTTGCGGCACCGGCGGTGCCGTTCGGGGCTGTAGTTCGTGTTCTCCTCGTCGTACAGGTGTCCCTCCGGGCAGGCCACGATGACTGCGGCAGCGCGCCGGAGGTTCTCGGCGATGGTCACTGCCTCCAGGTGGTTCGGATTACAGCACAACCGGACGCCACACAGGTGGTCGATGGTGAGGTTGTGGGCCGACCCATCCCCGTTCGCCAACTCGTAGGCGAGGCGGTGAACCTGAACGTTCCGCCCCCTTCGCTTCTGTCCCGGCACGCGAAGGTAGAGACGGCCATAACCTGCCGGGGTCTTTCCGCCGGTCCACACCAGGCAATCGTCCGTCAACCCATAGAAGGACTTACCGCGCTCCGACACCTGCTGGGTCATGGAGTTCTTCTTCAGTTTCACGTCCGGTGAATCCGTGAGACCCGTAACGCCGTGGCCATCGATGTAGGCGATTCTCGTGACGTGCCCTGCCACCGTGATCAGTTCGCCGCAGCCACACCCGCACCTGACCTTGTTGGGGTCGCCATGCTTCCTCAGTCGAACGTAGTGCGGCCGACACAGCCCGTGTGCGTCGTGTGGACGCACACACCCCTCCAGCTCACACCGATGACCCTTCGGTGCCGCGCGGCGCTGCACCGGCACCGGGGGTAGCGCTTCACCCGGGGGAGTCGCTGCATCGGACACGGTGTTGTACTTGCGAGCGTTGCACGTCCAGTGAGCGGCCCGGCAGTTCTCCATCGTGTGGGGCCCACCCTTGGACAGCGGGATCACATGGTCGATGACCGGGGATAGTGGTTCGTGCGTGCCCCCGAGCACCCGAGTTGTACGCAAGTGCTCCGGGATCGTCTCCCCGCACAAGTGACAGATCCACCCGTCTCGTTCGAACACTTCTCGGGCGATGACGAGTTCGATCTCGACACCCCACTTCTCAGCACGGGCCACCATGTCCCGCGCCCGCACGAGCTCCTGTTTGCGTAGCTTGACGTGCTCGGGGCAGCGCTGACGGCTCGGCCCACGCCCCGACGGTCTCGGGTCGAACATCAAATCGCAGTCAGCGCACTTGGCGAGCATGAAACCTCCTCGTCGCATTGGATCATGCACTACCGACAGCGATTAGTTGCCGAGAGTCGCCGAAACGCTCGCTGAGCGTCTGTCCGAGCCAGAGAGACTGCCCTCACCGAAAATCGGGTGCCTACTTGGCAGTTCCTAGCTGCCTTGGGCGCAGCCGTCTTGAACGGCATGTCACCCCTGGTCGGGCCGGATGCCAGCATGGAGGACCGACAGATTTGGTCGTCAGACGGCACCTCGGGCGCAGTTCACATACCGAGGGGCCCATCAGGACCGGACCCCTCGCCTGTCCGCTGTGTCAATTTCGATTCAGTGTCACTGGCGACTGCTGTTGATCGTCCCGTCCCCGCCGGCTAGTGCAGCGCGGAGGACACGAGTGCCGTTGAGCGGCATGGTCGATGAACGCTGCCGGGTGGCCCCGGCGAGTGCTGAGCGAATCAAGTCCGGTGTCGATTGCGCTGGATGCTGATCGGCTTGTTGCTTTGCCTCGCGTTCGGTGAGGAACTCCTCGTGCCGGCGGTGGAGTTCGATGGCGATGTCGTACCACTCTGGTTCCGGCTGATCGTCGGGAAGGCCGGGAACCGTCGCGATGTTGCGATCCTCCAGCCGGCGAGCGACCGCCTGAGCGAAGCCGCCTTGGACGGCGTCGGGCTTCCGATTGGTCAAGTTGATCTGGCGAGTCAGCAATGCTGCGGCGCTGAGGTTCCTACGGGTTGTCATTGAATCTCCTGCTCGTGCTGTCGGGGTTGTGGGAGTCAGGCCCCCGGCGGTGGATCGCCGGGGGCCGTTCGCGAGTACGTGGGTTGTTCAGTGGACGATCGTCACGCGGCCGCTGACCTCCTCCAACGACTGCCGGATCTCGGCGCACTCGCGCAGTGAGTTGATCCCGAACTCGATGCCTTCGCGAGCTGCGGTGTAGAACACCGGATTAAGTGACTGCAACGTCGGATCGACGTTGTACTTGCACTGAGCGGCATCGAGCTTGGCGAGCTGCAACACGTCCGCAGGCCGCAGGATACGAAGCGCGACCGCGACGTCGAGGCCGGCAAAGCCTGGAAGGCCCCTGGTCCCTGCGACCCATGACGAAACCTGGTTGAGCCAAGCGGCTTCGGTCTGAGCGGTCATGTACGCCTGCACCGCAAGGGGCCCGCCTGCAGCAGCGAGCCGGAGTCGACTTTCTCGGGGAGATCGCCGATGGCGGCGGTGTACGCCGCTGCATGCGTGTCGAACTCCGGAGTCAGCTGCTCGATCACGACAGGAACGGCGGCAGTCGCCTTGCCCAATACTTCACGTGCGGTGGCGTCGAGCATTCGACGCTTGGCCTCCTCCAGCGGGGTGCGGCTGAGGTGATCGCCTGTCTTCAGCGCGGGCACAAGCCGGTTGGCGAACTCGACAAGCTTTTCCTCCGCGTTGGCGGCCGTGATGTCGGCCAGGTCGAACTGGACCGTGTGGCCGGTCTCAATCCATCGGATCGCTTCAAACTTGTCGATTGCGGTCGAGAGTTCCTTGGGGAGCTTGACGCCCAAGCTGTTCCAGCTGCTGACGGCGTGGGCTGTGCTGATGGAGTCGTACATAGTTTCCCTAACTGTTGTGGAGTGTGGTGTCACACACCCCGATGAGAGCTGCCGGTTGGCAGCCCGGATTGCCACCCGTCCGGGGTGGCCGGTGCGGGTTCGGTTGTCCGACCGAGGGACAACCGGAAGAAAGATCACCGGATGGCCGGTGATCCACCGGATTGTTTTGAGCGGCAGCCGTATCCAGACGGCCGCCAGTGTTTGATGTGATCGAGCTCGATCACCTGATGAGGCCGGTCTATGCCGGCCTAGTCATCTGATCCCTCGCAACCGCTACGAAGCGATTGAGAAGAGAGGGGTGGTGGGAACATGTTCACACCTATATGGGGGGACACCACCACCAGTCCGCTAGCTGCGGAAACGCCCTGCGACTGGTGGTGGACTACCACCACCTACGCGGCGAGTTCCCACGTGGTCGACTTGCCTTCCCCGGTGCGGCGCAGCAACGCCGCTACGGCACCTCGAGTGAGCTTGTCCTTACAGGTCGACCGCGACTTGTTGAACTCGTCCGCGACCCGAACAGCGGCCTGGTTGACTCCGACGCCCTGGAGGTTCTCGACCACCCAGTGGCCGATGCGAGCGTTCTCGTCCAGCGTCTCCTGCAACCGCTTCTGCTGCGGCTTGTCGTCGAAGTCATTTCGTGAGACCCACGGACCACACTTCAGAACCTTGTAGTCGGGGCCGGCCATCGGCTCGACGACGATCTCCTGCGGCTGGTCCAACAGGTTCGACCGGATCGCCAGCGCAGTGTTGCCGCCGCGAAGTTTCCGCTTGTTGGTCTGGCGAACCTGAATCCAGACGCGGGACTTCTGGACCGCTGCGGACGCTCCCATCGAAGTAGCGCCGGCGACAGTCATGCCCTTCTCCGACTCGTGGTGAGGACCACCACGGGAACCCCTCGGTTCGTAAGACGGGTCAACCCGTCGAACACCGTAGTCATCACGGCAGCGTCGTTGGTGTCCCCCGTGGCACCCATCAGGTTGTCGAGCACCACGAAGTTGATTCCCTCGGCCAGGAGATGATCTGCCAGCGCTTCCCACTCGTCACCGCGTGCAGTGCGCCCGATGTAGTAGGCGGGAACGTCGACATCGGCCAGCGCCGTATGAATACGGTCGCCGTACTCTTCATCAGAGCCGGGATCGGTCCACAAGATCGCCGGCTTCCACAGCTTGGTCTTGTCGGTCGGCTGGAGACCGAGAAAGTCGCGGTCCTCGACCATCAACGACAGCAGTAGGGAGCTGACCAGGTACGACTTCCCGACGTTCGACCTGCCGTAGATCATCGTCACCGACGAGCAGATCAGTTCAGGGAACACTCAGCGTTCATGTTGCGTGGAGCGTTCGTACGCTTCCTTGGTCGTGGAACGCGGGAACCGTCTCGCGATGTCGATGGTGTGGCTCAAACGATTGACCTCCTCGGGTCGGTTATGCGCCGAATGGTGGCGCGGTTGTGAGTCCTGGACCACGTGGTCCAGGTGATGTGCTGTCAGGACGTCAGCTCGGCCTTGAGTGCCCGCAGCGCATCGCGGCAGCGGGCTGCGTACCGCTTCCGGGCTGCCTTCTGGCAGAGCTGACATCGTCCGTTTCGACGGTGGGGACCGTCATGCGGGTGTTCAGTGCATCTGTAGGCGGGCATGTGCCACCTCCTTCGGGATCGGATACGGGTAGTCGTTGTGCGCCGAGAACACCCCCGGTCTGCTGTCCGACGAGACAGACCGGGGGCATCTCTCAGGAGACGGGACACGGGCTAGGCGTCCCACCTCGCCGGGTCCCCTTATCCGTCCGATCATCCGGACGGCTCACACGCTGGAGCAGATGGACCAGCGCGAAGTTCGGGAGGTCGGCGGGAAGGGAGAGAATCGCAGCGACCGACTCCGGGTGCTGAAAAATACACCGGGAAGTCGCCTTACACCGGAAAGCGGCGCGACTTCGAGAGAGCCTGGCCCCTCTACTAGTTGCGGGGTTTCTGTGACATCACGCTCGGGCGCGCTGCATCAGCTTCGCCCGAACCCCCTCGCGGTGCTCTACCGGCACCTCGTCGATCCGAGCTAGTGCGCCGGCAGTCTTCTCTCGAATCCGTTGCCGGCGTTTGCGCTCCTGAGCTGCCTTCCTCTTGCAGTCCGAGGCATTACACCGCTTCGCCGGTCGACCGCCCCTCGGCCGGTATTCGCCTCGCAACCACTGGCCTCTGATAAGACACCAATTGCATCCGCACTGGTCCCATTCCGTACTGCCAGGTTGGCACCCGAGTTCACAGAGCCACCCCTCGGCAGCCGGTGGAGCGAGCGCGGTTCCGCACAACTCATTAGTTGTGCGCCAGAAGGTTTTTCGGGTTGTACCGATGTCACAGATCAGGAACCCGTGGCCTGACTGCAACATGTCGGCGGGGGCAAGCGAGGCCAGTAGACGAGCCTGTAGATTCGCATCGTCGCCCAGCGCTCTGGCAGGGTCCTAGTGTGGTCGGCAGGGTTCACGTTCCGGCCAGGGTCGGCATCGGCCAACGAGCCGCTGCGTCACACCCGAGGATCAGCGTCCGTCTCAGAGGCTCGGGAATGTAGACGCTGCTGACAAACACGGATTTCGGTCCTCGCCGCTTGTCGGTGAGGCCGAACGCGAACGTCATTCCTGACTTCAAGACGAGTTGCCATCGGTCGTCCTCGCCCAGCGACTCCCACGCTCCCCGGTAGGTGCCTCCAACCTGCGTGTACTCGCACCGAGCTTCTCGCTTCGGCTTCGGCTTCATCTCCAAGTTGCTGATCCGCTCATCCCGAGCTGCGATCTTCTTTCGGGCACGGTCGTGTGTAATCTCCGACCGGGCAGTCTCAAGCTACACGAACACGGCATCAAGTGCGGTGGTCGCGTCTCGCAGCGCTTGCTCGTTCGAATCTCCCGACACCCAGACCGTTCTGTCACAGGCAGGACTCCAGCCTGTTCCAGGAACGACTCCGCTACTGCCTTCTCTGCCTGGTCGGCGGGTATGAGACGCTCGCTCGTGCTGTTGGATGTTCGGGCAGCGATAATAGAAGTACTCATGGCCTCGCGAGACGTTGCGGTTGTGCCACAACGGAAAGTGACACCAGTAGCAGAAAACAAGCCCGACCAACGGGCTGGCATCTGGTCGTCGGAAGTGACTGCGTCGCTCACGGTGACCGTCGAAGATCGCCTGGAGCGCCTCCCAATGGTCCGGCTCCACCACCGGTTAATCCTCAAGCTGCAGCGGCGTCCCGTCGTCACCCCGCGTAACCTGGCCCTTGTGGTGGACGCGTACCCACGCAGCGCCGGGTTAGTCAGCAGGTTGCGGAGCGCTGTAGACCGCCACTCCGAACTCCGCGTCTCCCCCGCTGCCAGCTTCAGCGACGATTTCCCCGCATTTACAGTCTCGTAGTAATGCCGTCGTGTCCGGTATCCGTTCGGGTTTAGCTCCGACACGACCCGAGCCACAGGCTTACCGTCCAGCACATCGGACACGACCTTCTGGACCAGGTCAGCTGCCTGCGCGTCCTTCTCCAGCATCCACCCGCCGCCGGGATGCCTCTTCTTGCGATAGCCGAAGGGCGGCTTGCCACCTGCGAACCGAGCGGACTCCTTCAGCTTCACGCGGGAACCCATGGCTCACTCACGGATGGTCTCCAAATCCCCTCGGCTAGGCCCGCAACGACGCTGGCAAGAATCCGACCGGACCAGCTACTCAGGTCGATAGACTCGGAGCAGGACACCAGGGTGCTGTCATGGTCGATTCACTAGCCGAAGAGCTTGCTGAGCTGGATGGCATTACGACCGAGCCGATCGAACTTCCAAGCGGCGATCATGTCGTATTCCTCGATACGCTGGTTCAGCCACCTGCCTAGCTGCGGAGTATCGAACGGGTCGACTGCACCAGAGACGTCCGCATCCTCGGCCCAGCCGATCACCGTGTGGCCTTGGGCCTCAGCCCACCGCTGAATCGTCTCTCGCTGGCGTTCGATGGAGTTCGACTCGTCCGTGGGCCTGGACAGTCGAAGCCTGCAGAGGACACGCAGACCTGAAGCAGGCAGTTCGGCGTACTGTACGGTTGCGTGCTGTGTTCCGAGTGATGTTCCACGAGCCCCGCATCCCACCCAACACCGGAAACGCGATCCGCATGGTCGCGGGCACCGGTTGCGAACTGCACCTGGTCGGCCCTCTCGGGTTCGACCTGTCGGAG
>Ga0153993_100833_pt1 | contig 11278 bp, 8 predicted proteins | sample TSNC077MetaG_FD_104706 | JGI IMG/M metagenome (GOLD analysis project Ga0153993, IMG submission 104706) | Attine ant fungus gardens microbial communities from North Carolina, USA - TSNC077 MetaG | ecosystem: Host-associated > Fungi > Mycelium > Unclassified | place: USA: North Carolina, Lumber...
ACGCCGTGATCGGGCAGATCCTGCTGGACGTCGAGGCGCCCGTGGAGAACGGAGCGGCCTGAGGCGGATGGCAGAGTACGACGACACCTCCTCGCGGCTGACGCGCACCGTCACCGGCACGCGGACGCGTGCCTCGACGGTCACGAGCGTCACGAGGAGCAGCACCGGCATCGTCGAGGACGGCGTCTTCTGGGGCCGTGCGGCCGCGGCGGCCGTCGGCTCGGCGCTGCGCGCCTCCGCGCGCTGGTTGGCGGAGACCGTCACCGCGCCCGGGTGGCTCGTCGTGTGCGTGCTCGTCGCCGGTGCCGTCGCCGGCTGGGTCGCCGGCTGGAGCCTCGGCTGGATCGTCGCCGCGGCCGCCGCGGCGCTGATCGTCGTCTGCGTCCCCTTCCTCCTCGGCTCGCACGATTACCGGGTGCAGCTCGCCCTCGATCGGGAGCGCGTGGTCGCGGGGGACGACGTCACCGGCAGCCTCGTGGTCCGCAACGCGGGCAGCAGGGCATCGCTGCCCGGGCGCGTGGACGTGCCCATCGGCTCCGGCCTCGCGGAGGCCTACGTGCCGCTGCTCGCCGCCGGGGCCGAGCACACCGAGCGTCTGTCGATCGCGGCTGCCCGTCGCGGTGTCATCGACGTCGGCCCGGTCTCCGTGTCCCGCGGCGATCCGATCGGTCTGCTGCGGCGGGAGGCGCTGTGGCCCGAGGTCCACACGCTCCACGTCCATCCGGTGACCGCGCTCATCCCCGGCACGAGTGCCGGACTCATCCGCGACCTCGAGGGCCTCCCCACCAGCACGATCGTCGACGCCGATCTCGCCTTCCACGCCATCCGCGATTACGTCCCCGGGGACTCCCGCCGTCACGTCCACTGGAAGTCGACGGCGAAGACCGGACGCCTGATGGTGCGGCAGTACGAGGAGGCGCGGCATTCGCGCATCGCTGTGACCATCGGCATCACCGCCGAGGAGGAGTACGAGTCGGACGACGAGTTCGAGCTCGCCGTCAGCGTCGCCGCGTCGCTCAGCCTCCAGGCCGTGCGCGACGGCCGCGATCTGGTCGTGACCACGAGCGCCGAGCGCCCGGAGCTGGTGCGCGGCGAAGTCGTGACCATCCGCACGCTGCCGACCCGCAACGCCGCCGCCATGCTCGACGGCTTCTCGGAGATCGAGCTGGCCGAGCGCGCCAGCCGCCTCGAGGACGTCGCGAAGCTCACCGCCCAGTCGAACCCGAACCTCTCGGTCGTGTTCCTGGTCACGGGCGCGCACACCCCGCTCGGCCGGTTGCGCGGCGCCTCGATCGCGTTCGGGCCGGACACGCAATGCGTCGCGGTCCGCTGCGAGCTCGGCGCGGACCCGGCGTTCCGCCGCTTCGGTCCGATGAGCGTCCTGACCGTCGGCGCTCTCGACGACCTCGGCAAGCTGATCGCCCGCGGAGCCCTGCAGTGAGCGCGCCGGTGGGAGGCGACGGCGCGCGGGCGGCAGCGCGCCGCGCCCGCAGGCAGCGCGCGGCCGTGCTCCGGCCGGACGTGCCGCAGACGATCCTCGCCGTCGCCTACGTGCTGGTCGGCCTCGCGCTCGCCTGCGCCCTCGCGTGGCCGCTGTACGAGACGCCGCGGCTCATCGCGGTCGCCGCCTACGCCGGTGTCGTCGGCGTCGGCACGGCCGTCGTGGCACGTCTGCGACGCTGGCCCGCGTGGCTCCACATCCTCGTCGTCGCCGCCCTCTATCTCGTCGGGGTAGTGCCCCTCGCCGTGCCGTCGGCGCTGTCCTCGCCCCTCGGCGTGCTGCGCGGCCTCCTCGACGGGGTGACCGGCATCGTCCTGGGGTGGAAGCAGCTGCTCACCCTCGACCTGCCGGTCGGTCAGTACCAGGCGGTGCTGGTCCCGGTCTACGCGCTGTTCCTGATCGGCTCCGCGATCGCCGCGGCGCTGGCACTCTCGGCCGAGCGCCGGGCGGCTGCAGCCGTCCCGGTCGTCCTCGGGATGGGCGTCTTCGGCATCGCGTTCGGGGCCACGGACCCCGGCGCCCCGTTCCTGCTGCTGGGCATCCGCATCGATGCGCCCCGGGAGGTGCTGCTCGGCCTGCTCCTGGTCGCGGCCTCCCTCGTCTGGCTGACACTGCGCGCTCAGCTGCGCCGTCGCGCCGCCCTCGCCGCCGCGCGCGGAACGGTCGGCGTGGTGCGCCAGGGTTCGGCCTCCGCAGGTGCCGCGGTCCGTCGCCGCCTGCTGGGCGCCGGACTCCTGATCGTCGCCCTGGCCGCGGGCCTGACCGCTGGTCCCGCCCTCGCCGGCACGAGTACGCGCGAGACGCTGCGCACCTCGACGGAGCCGCTGCTGGTGGTCCAGCAGCAGACCACGCCGCTCGGCCGCTACCGCGCGTCGTTCGAGAAGGACGCGTTCGACCGCGAGCTCTTCTCGGTCACGGGTGCGGGATCCGGCGTCGACCGGCTGCGGCTGGCCACCCTGGACGACTGGGACGGCGAGCACTTCCTCGTCTCGGGCGACACCCGCTTCTCGCGCCTGCCCGGCGGTTCGCCCGCGCCTGGCGCGCGGACCCTGACCGTCACCATCGGCGACGGGTACTCGGGGATCTGGCTGCCCATGCCGGCCGACACCCGCACCTCGCCGACGTTCAGCGGTCCGCGCGCCGCGGCGCTGACCGACGCCTTCTACCTCGACAAGCAGACCGGCGCCGGCATCGACACCACACCGGGCGCCGACGGGGCGCGCGGCGTGCGCAGCGGTGACAGCTACGAGGTGCAGGGGACGGGGACCCCCAGCGTCCCGCTGGCGGACCCCGGCACCAGCAGCCTCGTCGATCTGAAGGCGCATCCCGAGCTCGCGGCGTGGGTAGAGGCCCAGGGCCAGCCCCGGACGGCCGACGGCTTCGAGGAGCTCATCTCCCGGTTGCGCGACCGCGGCTACCTCAGCCACTCGCTCGCGGAGGACGACCAGGCGGCCAGCTGGATCGCCGCGCTGCGCAGCCAGTCCGCCTACCCGTTCGAGTCGAGCTTCGCCGGCCACTCCACCGCCCGGATCGAGGCCCTCTTCAGCCAGCTGCTCGAGCAGCAGAACCGGGTCGGGAGCGCGTCCAGCGCCGAGCTGCTGGTGGCGGGAGTCGGCGACGACGAGCAGTTCGCGGCAGCGGGCGCTCTGCTCGCGCGGGCGGTGGGCTATGAGTCCCGTGTCGTCGTCGGCGTGCGCATGGGCACGGGCGAGACGGGCGGCGTCCCGAACTGCTCGGGCACGTGCACGGGAGCCAACCTGGCCGCGTGGATCGAGGTGCGTGCTCCGGGGTCGGGGGAGTGGACGACCGTCGACGTCGAGCCGCAGTTCAAGAAGGCCCCGACGCTCATCTCCCTCGACCACCAGCTGCCCAAGAACCCGACCGTTCCCGAGCAGCCGCAGGTCGGCACGGTGCTGCCGCCCGCCGCCCAGCACGACGACCGGGACGCGACGCGCGCTGTCGTGCAGGAGCAGCCCGAGTGGGTGACCGTGCTCCTGCGGGTGCTGACGATCATCGGCCTCGCCGTGGCGACGCTCCTGCTGCTGACGCTGCCGTTCCTGGTGCTTCTCGTCGCGAAGCGGATCCGGCGTGGCCGCCGCCGTCACGCCCCGGTGCCCGAGGTCGCGGTCGTGGGTGCCTGGGCCGAGCTGATCGATGCCCGGACCGACGGCGGGGATCCGGCGCTGCCGGGCACGCGCCGCGATGTCGCGGCGGCGATCGGTTCTCCCGCCGCCATCGAGCTCGCCGCGCTCACGGACATCGCCGTGTTCGCCGAGCATCCACCCACCCGGGAGGCGGCGGAGCGCGCCTGGGAGCTTCTCGACACCGAGCGCGCGCGTCTGCGCGCCGAGCGCGGTCCGGTCCGGTCGCTGCTCGCCGCGATCAATCCCGCCTCCTTCGTGCGGGCCCTCGGGCGCCCGCGTCTGCGACTGTCCTGGCGACTGCTCGCGGCGCCCCGAACCCGGAAGGCGAGCGCATGACCGACAGCACCGCCACCCTCGTCGCCCTCTCTCTCATCGCGGCGCTCGTCGGCCTGATCATCGGGCTCGCGATCTTCCTCTGGTACGCAGCCGCGCTCTCCCGGGTGTTCGCCCGGCGCGGCGTGGAGCCGTGGCGCGCCTGGGTGCCCGTGCTCAACGAGGCCGAGATCCTGCGACTGGGAGGGCGCCCCGCGTGGACGGTCGTGTTCTTCTTCATCCCCGTCGTCTGCGTCTATGCGATCGTCCTGCGCGCCCTGGCCGCCCACCGGATCGGTCGCACCTTCGGCCGCGGCGCGGGCTCCACGGTGCTGGCCGTCCTGCTGCCGCCGGTGTGGGCGACCGTGCTGGCGTCGACCCGGGAGCCGGTCGCGACCGAGGCGCGTGTGCCCGCCCGGATCGCGGAGCCGGGGCCGGAGCCGGCGGTGGAGTTCGTCGCCGTGGCGACGATCGCGGAGCCTCCCGTCGCCGTCGTCCCACCAGTCCCCATCGCGCCGCCGGTTTCCGCGGAGGCGCCCGAAGCCGTCGCGCCGCCTGCGGAACCCGTCTCCGACCTCCCGCCGATCCGCACCCCGTTCATGGACGCGCCGGCCGAGCCTCCGGTGCCGGGATCGCCCGAGCCCGAGCCCGAGCCGGAACCGGAGCCGGCGATCGAGCCCGCGCCAATGCCCGAGCCCATCTCCGTCGAGGAGAGCATCGACATCGACGACGACGCGGCGGAGACGATCGTGGTCGAGCGCCCGGCTGTCGTCAGCTGGACTCTCGTCACCGACGACGGAGGTCGCCACCCGCTGGAGGCCGACGTGGTCGTCCTGGGCCGCCGTCCGGCGGGGGAGGAGCCCGGCGTGCAGTACCTCGCCGTCCCCGACACCTCGCGCACGCTCTCGAAGCAGCACGCGTGTCTGACCCGGGAAGGGGACGGCTGGATCGTCACCGACCTCCAGTCCACGAACGGCGTGTTCCTCGACCTCGGCGGCGTCGAACGCCAGCTCGCGCCGGGCGACTCCGCCCCCGTCTCCGGACGGCTCCTGCTGGGGACCGTCGGTCTGCACATCGAACGAGAGGACCGCCGATGACCGCCGTCGTCTCCGGCGTGCAGCTGAGCGCCGACGCCCGCAGCGATGTGGGCCGCCGCCGGGCGGCGAACGAGGACTCCTGCCTCGCGGTCGCGCCGGTGTTCGCGGTGGCCGACGGGATGGGCGGCCACGAGGCGGGCGCGCAGGCCAGTGCCGAGGTGGTCGGCGCCCTCCGCGACACACTGTGCATCGGCGGCCCGGTCGGTCTGATGCAGGTGTCGACGGCGATCGACGAGGCCTCCCGTCGCACGGCCGCGCTGGCGGCCACGACCGCGCGGGGCGCCGGGAGCACACTCAGCGGCGTCATCCTGGTCGTGCACGAGGGGCGACCGCACTGGCTCATCGTCAACGTCGGCGACTCGCGGGTGTACCGACTCATCGGCGGCTTCCTGGAGCAGTTGACCGTCGACCACTCCCTGGTGCAGGAGCGGATCGATGCGGGTGTGCTGCGCGACGACGAACGGGCGACGGCGCCCGACAAGAACGTGATCACGCGGGCCCTCGGTTCGGTGGACGCGCGCGCGGACAGCTGGCTCATGCCCGTGACCACGGGCGAGCGCCTGCTGGTCTGCTCCGACGGTCTGCACGGCGAGCTCAGCGACGAGCAGTTGCGCGAGATCCTCGTCGCGGGAGGACGTCCCTCGGCCACGACGGCGGCACTGATCCAGGCAGCGAACCGAGCCGGAGGGCGCGACAACGTCACCGCGGTCGTCGTGGACGTGCTCGCGGGCGGCGACCCTGGCACCGCCGGACCGGCCGACACCCGCGAGCCCTCCGGGTGGACCGACGATGGGGACACGGTGCCGGTATGAGTCGCGACGACGAGCAGCAGGTGGACGAGTTCGGCGAGCTGGACGAGCTCGACGAGACAATCATCGTCCGACGCGCGGACCACGAGCCGGACCCGTTGGACGAGACCATCGTGGTGCACCGCCCAGAGCCGGCGGACGAAACGGTGGTCGTAGAGCGCCATGCCGCGGAGCCGGAGCCGGAGCCGGAGTCCGAACCCGAGCCGGAGCCGCTGGACGAGACGGTCGTCGTGCGCCGGGCCGCGCCTCCCTCCGAATCCACTGCCGAGCACGACGCGACGGTCGCACCTGTCGTCCCTCCCGTCGTTCCCCGGCTCGCTGTGGCGCCGGTGCCGCCAGCACCTGAGCCCGAACCCGAGCCCGAGCCCGAGCCCGAGCCCGAGCCAGAGCCCGAGCTCGACGACACGATCGTCACCCCGCGTCCGCTGACCGACCCGGAGCTCGACGTGACGCGCGTGGTGCATCGCGAGGAGGGCGACGAGGTCGAGGCGACCCGTGTCGTCTACCGTCCCGACGACGACGCGGAGACGCCGGACGACGACTCCGACGACACCGTCATCGCCCGCCGTGCCGCCGACACGGCCGCAGCTGGATCGGAGGCGCCGGTCGTCCCGCCACGGACGCCCGTCCCGCGCACCCGGCGCTCGCTCCGGGCCCAGCGCACGCCCATCGTGCTTCCGACCAGCGTGTCGCCCTCCACCCGTGCCGCCGAAGCGGTCGGGGCGAACGCGGTCGACACCTACGAGCCGCGTCCCATCCCTGCGCCGCCTGCTCCCGGCCCCGACCTCGGCTCAGGCCCGGACGCGACCCGCGCCGAAGCGCCGTCGATGAGCTCGGTTCGCCGTTCCAGTAGGAAGGCCGGGTGGATCACCGTCGCGGGGATCGTCGGCGCCTGCGTCGTCTCGATCGGCGGACTGACCGGGATCGCCGCCGTCGTCTTCGGCGGCTAGGCCTCCGTCGTCGCTTCGGCCCGTCTCCGGCGCGCGAAGAGGATGCTCAGCGCGGCGATGGCGGCCAGCAGGCTGCCCCCGACGACCGAGATCGCCACCGCGATGGCCGACTGCCGAGCCTGGCTGTCGTCGTTCGCCCGTACGCTGACCGTCCCGGCCGCCGCCGTGTCGTCCGCGGGCGTTGTGCCCGACGTGAAGGGATTGGGCGGTCCTGCCGTCTCAGCACCGGGGACGAGCACCATCGCCTCGTACGGCTGCACCACGCCCCACCCGGACTCGTCGTCGCGGGTGCCGGGGTGCGGGCGGATGGCGCTCGCGGTGAGGCGGTACGCCCACTGGGCCGGCGTCTCGTCGGGATGCGCGGAGGCGACCAGCGCCGCGGCCGCCGCGACGTACGCGGTGGCGAAGCTGGTCGCCGGTGCGCTGGACGCGTAGACGCAATCCCCGCCGGTGTTCGCCGCCGTCAGCACGTTCTGGCCGGGGGCGCTCAGCGCGACGTGCGCACCGTGGATGCTGTCGTCGGTCACGACGCCGCTCGCCCCGGTCGCGGCGACGCCGAGGACCCCCGGGTAGCCGGCCGGATAGCGCACGCCGTCCTGCTGGTCCTTCTCCTTCTCCACCGCGAGGGAGGAGTCGCGGTTCCCTGCGCTGGCGACGACGAGACTGCCGTGCGCGGTCGCGTATGCCACCGCGTCGCGGAGGGCGGGATCGTCGACCGCGGTCGAGAGGGAGACGTTGATCACCTGGGCGTGGGCGTCCGCCGCGAAGCGGATGCCTGCGGCGAGACGGGAGATGCTGGGACCGGTGCCGGCGGCGACGGCCTGGTCGTCGGTGCCGGCGAAGACGCGCACGGACAGGATGCGTGCGTCGGGGGCGAGCCCCTGCACCCCGGAGCCGTCCACGGTCTGCGCGGCGATCTCACCCGCGATGGCCGTGCCGTGGCCGTAGCCGTCCGCATAGCCGGCCGAGCCGACCCCGTCGCCGACCAGATCGGTGCCTCCCGCGAGGACCCCGGACAGGTGCGGGTTCGCCGCATCCACTCCTGAGTCGACCACGGCGACCACGACGCCGGCACCGCGCGTGACGTCCCACGCCGAGGGCGCCTGGAGCTGGTTCAGCGCCGGCGGGCGCTGGGGGATGAGCGTCGCGGCGTCGGTGCAGCCGGTGTCGGCCGCGACGACGACCGAAGGGAGGGAGGCGCCGCGCGCGATCGGGGCGCCGGGTGCGACCAGCGCGGAAGCCGGGGCCGCGCTGAGCAGCACAGCGACCGCTCCCGCGAGTCCCGCGACCGCGAACCGACCGCGAGGGCGAGTCATCCGGCCGACGCGGTCGAGGTCGCCCCCGCGGCGGACGTGCTCAGTTCGGGGCCGCTCTTCAGCAGCGCCACCCAGCTCTGCTCGATCGTGCCGACGTCATCGGGAGCGTAGCCGAGCCGTTTGACGGTCTCGTCGTCGGCTCCCGGGAGGGCGAAGGCCGTGCCCGTCGCATCGACCAGGGTGAGCATCCCGACGCTTCCGCTGCCGCGTCCCGCCGCATCCACGAGGGCGCCGTGGCCGGCCTGCACCGTGACGCCGGCTGTGGCCGTGCGCGAAGACGGCGCGGTCGCGAGCACCGTGCGGGTACCGCCGGAGTCCGCGGACAGCAGTGCGCAGGCGCGATCGCCCGACGTGATCGAGGTGAAGCCCTCGGCGGGCCAGTCCGCGCCGCCGGCGGGAGCCTTGGCGGTGTGCAGGCTCGCGACCGCCGACGCGGAGACGTCGCGCACGGCCGTCATCGTCCGCCCGGAGCCGAGCTGGTAGAGCTGCCAGGCCAACGGGCTGAGGGTGGCGAGCGCACCGTCCGGCTGCACGACGAAGCGCTGCTCGGCCGGGCTGCCCGAGGTGTGGACGACCTCCCCGACCAGCAAGGGCCCGTCGTCGAGCGCGCCGCCGGTGACCGGTGTCCCCGCGTCCGTGATGACGAGCGGCTCCAGCGGGGCGCCGGGGGAGAAGAGGTTGAGCCAGTCCGACGAGACGCGGACCGGCGCGAGGGAGTCGATGCCGGCGGCGCGCAGCACGGCGTCGGCGTTCTCCCCGTCCACCCGGTAGCGCAGCCCGTCGGCGACGACCCAGCGGTCGCCGCCGTTCTCGACGACGACGGCGCGGGAGGTCGCGGTGGCGGCGGGGCGCGTGGCGATGGTCGTGGCGATGCCCGCGTCGTCGGTGACGCAGGCCGTCCAGCCGGTGTTCACCAGGGCGTCCGCGGCGGGAAGCGCGTCCGGAGCCCCGACGATCCCGACCGGGTCGGACACCCTGATGCCGGAGAGGGCGTGCGAGTCGGTCGTGATGACGGCGAAGCTGGAGGACGGGATGAGGAGCCGGGCACTCGCCGTGTTGATGACCGGGTGCAGCACGCCTTTGACGGAGACGTAGCGCGCGCCCGTGTCCTTGGCGATGACCATGCGGCCGTTCTGCCAGCCCTGCGGCAGGCCGGGCTGGATCAGCCCGTAGAACGCGCCGGCGAGGAGCACGGCCGCGGTCAGCACGACGGCGATGACGACCGCACGCAGGGGGCGGGCGGGCTCGAGCTCCTTGCCGCCCGGCGCACCGCTGACGAAGGCCGTGAGCAGCCGTCGGCGCGAGAAGTTCTGGGCCTCGATGAGGTCGGTCTTGCTCGCCACGGATCAGGCCAGTCCGGCCGCGATGACGCCGATGGGGAGCAGCAGGGCCAGGACGACCACCTCGGCGGTGTCCGCCAGCCGGCCGAGCCGGATGCGCACGCGCGGGTCGAGCAGCGTGACGACGATCGTGATGACCGTCACACCGCCGAGGACCGCGAGCAGGGCCGGGATGAGCGCGGGCTGGGCGACCGCCACCGTGAGCCCGGTGGCGGCGATCCCGGCCGTCCCGAGCGCCATGAGTGTCAGCACGTTGCTGCGCGAGTAGCTCTGCCGGGCGGGGAACATCAGGCCGAGGAACGCCAGCGCGCAGAGGACGGCGCCGAGCGGTGTCGCCCCCGCGACGACCGGCGTCGAGGCCAGCACCGAGAGGCCGAGCGCGAGGCGGAGCGCGACGAGGGCGCGGTGACCGGCTGCGGCGCGGCGGCGCACGTCCTCCGCGTCGATCGGCGCGGGAGTCGCGAACACCTCGCTGTCGCTCTGCGGGCTGATCACCCGGAGCCGGGTCGAGCTGAGCGCCAGCCAGGGGAGGGCGTTGGCCAGCGTGGCGACGATGGCGACCGTGAGCGAGTACGCGGCGGTCTGAGCGTCCGGGATCAGGCCGGTGATCACGGCCGGGATGCCGACGGCGGCTCCCGCGGCGACGGGGACGAGCTGCAGCTCGGGACGATAGGGGGTCAGCGCGAGCGCAGCACCGCCGACGACCACGGCACCGAGACCGGCGGCGGCGAGGGGCCAGCCCCAGAGGGATTCTCCGCCCGGGACGGCGAGGTAGCCGCTGACGGCGCCGAACGCGGCGGCGGCGAGCCCGAGGCCGCAGCCCGCCTCCGGCTGCCCGACGCGCGACAGGACGGCGGAGGTGGTGAGGAGGAGCACGGCGCCGCAGATCGCGACGATCAGGCCGATCGCGAGCGAGTGCCCCGCGGCGACCAGCAGCACGGCGCAGACGGCGAGCATCGTGAGGCTCACCGCGAGAGCGGTGCGGGTGTTGTCGGCGGCCGTCCACGGACGGTGCTGCTCGGCGGTCGCGTCGAGCACCGCCTCCACGATGTCGTCGTAGACGAGCGGCTCGGCGAGCAGGGCGCCCCGGGCCAGCGTCAGCAGCTCGCCTTCCTGGATGCCCTGGTCGAGCGCGCCACGACTCGGATCGACCGTGCTGCCGTCGGCGCGCTGCAGGGTGTACCCGACATGCGTCATGGTCGGGTCGAGCACCCCGAGGCTGCGGGCGAAGCCCGGCATCAGCTCGATGAGCGGGAGGTGCGCGGGGACGCCGACGTCGAGTCGTCTGCCTTCGCTCTGGACCGAGATGCGCAGGAGCGCCCGAAGTGTGCTGACGGATTGACTCACCCGGTCCGTGCCTCCCCCTGTAATCGGCGTGGCGGTGCCGACCGCCACGCCGTCTTATCCTAGCCAAGCCGACACGCCGTCGGCCCGCATGGGTGCTAGCACTGATATCCCCCTGAAGAGGTTGCACTCCCGCGGTATCGCCAATAGCGTGGCGGGTGTCGACATGACCTCATGTGCACTTGCATGTCGGTGAGCTTGGGGGGTCTTGCCGTGCGTACCAGTGATGGAATCAGGAATGGAGTGTCATGGTTGATGGAGTGATCTCAGCAGAAGAGGGCGCGCTCAAGCGCGGAGCCCAAGCGGTCGGGACGGCCAAGTCCGGAATCGACCAGCAGGTCAAGTTCGTCCGGGGCGAGATCGAGCAGCTCCGCGGCTTCTGGACCGGCGAGGCGGCGGGCGCGTTCTCGCAGCTGATGGCCCGCTGGGACGACGAGACGCGCAAGCTGAACGACGTACTCATCA
>Ga0153993_100838_pt1 | contig 11259 bp, 8 predicted proteins | sample TSNC077MetaG_FD_104706 | JGI IMG/M metagenome (GOLD analysis project Ga0153993, IMG submission 104706) | Attine ant fungus gardens microbial communities from North Carolina, USA - TSNC077 MetaG | ecosystem: Host-associated > Fungi > Mycelium > Unclassified | place: USA: North Carolina, Lumber...
AGGGGGTGCACCTGCAGGTAACTCCGACGGCGCTCAAGATCAACGACCTCTACGAAATCGAAACCGTGGAGGACTCGACACAGCTAGAGCCGCACGAGGGCCCACCCTATCGTCTCGATCAGCACCGACTGAGCCTCGCAATGGCTGCCGAGCAGTTCGATCCCACGGGAGACGGCGGCGACCCGACCGATTCGGACATCGACGCAGCGATGGCGAGCGCTTACGGCATCGGATCGGTCGACCTTTACGCAGTGTTCGGAGGTCTCGCGTCTTGGCCAATAGACGGGACGACTGGCGACATCGCCATAGCCACAGTGGACGGCGCTGTCGAGCAGGTTCTCGCCACTACCGAACTCGCGCACGACAACGACGGAGCCGAGAAGGTCCGAGATGGCCTAACTCTTCTAACGTCGACGACCGACTCACTTTTCGACGGGCAATGGCAACCATGGCGCACCAGACAACGAAAGCGCCGACTCTTGGCTCAGCCCATTCCGGCGCTCTCTGACGGAACCCTCGTCATTGCGCCACACTACTTGCTCACAAGCCTGAGGATCTATCAGGGCTACCTTGCTCAAGGCGTCTTGCCTTGGACACAGCCGGAGCCGCCAAAGGCGCTAGGTCAAGCGCTCGAGAGGTTCCGCAACGCCAAGAACAAGTTGCTCGAGGATGACGTCGCGCAGCTGCTAATTGCCCACGGCTGGACCGTTGAGAGGAACATCAAAGAGACGAAGGCGCGCCGCCTCGGGCTAGACACGCTGAACACGGAAATCGATGTCGTGGCCGGCAAGCCGGGGAAGCGGACGCTTCTTCTACTCGAGGCGAAAGACCCTGCCTCCGTGCACGCGCTGTCGCAGATGAGGGATCAGCTCGACGACTTTTACCTCGACCGAACGAACAAGCCTGCGTATGCGACCCAGCTTGCGCGCAAGCGAGACGATTTGCTCTCTAACGAAGCGGAGGTGGCCACGGCGCTCCGATTGGCTCATTCGGAGCAGGATCACGTGCTGCGACCTCTCTTCGTAACGCGACACCCTATCCCTGCCGGGTTTGTCGACGGCCCGTTCGAGGTCTCGACCGTTGCCGAGTTGCGGAATGCCCTGGAGAGAGACGCACTGGAGTAGTGGTGCAGAGTTAACGGGGCATCTGGTGCACCTGATGTGTCTTACTGTTTGTCGACACCGCGGCCTCTGCCCGGGGCAGACGGCTTTGCGACAACGCCGCGGCGTAACAGCGCATACATTCGATAGCGTGAGCGACGTCCCGGATGAGAGCCTGTCTAACAAGCCATCGATCGACGAACTCCTTGATCAAGCCAAGGCGCGAGCCGATGCAATGTTGGCCGCGTTCATGGCTCAGGATCCCTTGGATATCGATGTAGCCGGGCGCGTCGAGTTTCTTCCGCGGAGAGTGCTCGACGCGCTAGTTGAGATGAAGGATCAGCTCAACGAGGCGTCGCAAACGGCGATCGATGAGTGGCAGGAACGTCAACGTCAGCGTGCTCGCGAGCTCTGGGAGCTCATGGAGCGCAACCACGCACTCTTCGTCGCCTCGCTTCCACCGAACTGGCAGACACCCGAGGTTGAGTTCCCGGGTTTGAGTGAGCTGGAAGAGCTTCAGCTGAAGGAAGGCATCCCGCTTGCGTGGGTTCCACCGAACCATGTGCTGCGGCGAGTCTTGCAGGCTAAGTCCGCTACTAGTCGACGCAGGATAATTGCCGCTGAAGCCAGCGCGATCCTTTCCGCATGCATGAAGGAACTGCGCCGGCTTACGTCCCAGGAGACGACGGAGTGGCGTAGGTCAGCCGTCGAGGCGGCTCGCGTAATGAAGTCGGGCCATTGGCGGGCAGGTCAAGCCCTTTCGGCCATCGCCCTCGACACCGCGGCGGACACTTTCGTTCGGTCATCGTTCAGCGATGCCACTCGGCACCTGCGTGACGGGAAGCCGAACCCACCCGGCTCCTCACCCTTGACTGCGCCTTCATGGGACGAGGTTGACTACCCACGTGCGCTGCTCGTGCTCCACAGTCTCTATGGCGCGTTTCACACGTACCGCGCCAAGAACGGCGAACCCCTTCCAAGACAGTTCACTCGGCACGGAACGGTTCACTCCATGGGCGGAACGCAATACAGCAAGGCCAATGCGCTCATCGCCCTGATGCATCTAGTTGGGCTGCTGTGCCTTATCGAGGACGACTGAACCGCTTTCGAATCAACATGCCGTCTCTGGATGATTCTCATCCGACGTTGAGTCGCATGTTCTCGGTGGCCCGAATCGCTGGCTCAAAGCACCACGCGATTGAACGTTGGGAAATCGTGACCCCTCACAATTCGCCTGGTCGCAGCCGCCCGAGCTGGCCGACGCTTGTGTCAGCTGCACTGGTTGGCGAAGATTGCGGTGTGACCGACGAGGACAGCTGGACGGACCTTGACCAAGCGCAGTTCATTTTCGAAGCCCTCGCCAAGGATCATCCCTCGCGGGTGGTGACCGCTTTCAACGATCTCTTTCACACGGAAGATCCTTTCGTCGAAATACTCAAGCTGTTCGTCACTCCTGAATCGGAGAGCGACTGGGGCGACTTTAGCGATGGAAGCCGCTTCTTCCGCGACCAAGACATTGCGATTTCAACACGAGCCCTCCGACACAAGGGGGCGCTCGATGTGGCCTATGTGAAGCTAGTTCCGGATGACGGCGTCTACTTGACCGAGGTTCCACGCCAGGATGCTTTGGCTTACGTGACGTTGATTTGGAGGCCCGACTTGGGCGGGTGGCGTATCCATCGAATCGGAATGCCTGCAGCCCCACGTGACTTGCCCCGAACGGACCACGGAAGCAATTCGCCAAGCTACGACACCGACCAGGTGGTGGAGCTGGCCGACTAGCCGCTGACGAACAGATGGGGCGGATCTATGAGCATGCAACAGCCAGCCCGGGTGCAGCGCGGCGACGTCGGCGAGCGGGCAGTCGAACTCTTCTTCCTAGAACTGCAATGGGGGCCGCTCCCCACCGGCGTCCAAGACCTAGGAACGGATCTATTCGTTCAGATGCGCGATGCGACCGCCGTCGACCTGAGGCTGATGCTCGGCGTTCAGGTCAAGACGGGCGATAGCTGGTTCGACAACCCCGCCACCGTCAACGGTACGGATGGATGGTGGTTCAAGGAGTCGACCAAGGCGCATGCGGAGTACTGGATGAATCATCACGTTCCGCACATCATTGTTCTTCAGTCCGAAGATCGAAGTACTCGAGTCTGGGCGTTCCTCACCAGGGACACCATTATCGACACCGGGATGGGCTTCAAGGTATTCGTACCCTCTGACCAAACCCTCGATCCCGAGTGGCGAGACCGCTGGATAAGCTATGCGTCCGAGTCGCGCGTTCGGCCGGCCCTGGAAGGAAGCCGCTGGACCTTCTCGTTAGGTGATATTCCGACTACAGATTGGGCGAGGTTTGCGCTGCTGGCGCCCCGGCTGGTTGCTCCTCATCCGAATAAGGGTTTCTCAGCTGACCTTTCATGGCCAGAGGCCGTAGCACTTTGCGTCCAAGCAGAATCCGAGCGCTGGGACTACTTCGCCGAGAATAGGGCTTCGGTACCATCGTCTGACGATGCAAAAGCTCACAATGAAGCGGGCTGGCGGCTTGCCGCAGCAATCCGGCAGTGGATCGATGAAGGGTCGATTCAGCTTCTTGAAGCGTTCGATTCGGGCGACAATGCCCAGCTGAATTTGGCCAGCTCGGTCTGTCGTTCTGTGGCATATTTTGATCGCCTAGATTTCGAGCGCTCCCTCGCGGTTATCGAATCGGTTATCTCTGACGAACTCAGCGTCAATCAGGTTTGGCTAACAGTGCATCGTGGCAGAATCCTCGCGGAAACAGGTCATGTGCAACTCGCGCTTGAGCTTTTCGCGAGGGCGAACGTTCAGGTCGCGAGCGTGGCGGCCGACGTCACCGTGTCCGCGCTTCGATCGTCAATACTGTGGAGCTTGTTCGACCTGAGCGATCGCGAATCGGTTGACCTGTCGGCGGTCGTTCCCGGCATGGACACCACAACCTCGTGGTGGCGAACGCAATCCGTCGTCTCCGGACTCGAGTCATGGACGAGGCGAGTCTTCCGCACATGGGGGCGCGATCGCGCCAAGCGGTTTGCCACGGCAAATACTGCACATAACGAGCTGTTCTCGGCATCGCTGATCGCCCGGCTTGCCGGCGATAACGCTGGGTATCGATCAGCCGCAAGCTTCATGGCGATGGCTGATCTCGCTGCGCCAGCGGACCTGAATCCTTCGGTGAAAAGCAGCCTCGAAACCCTGCGCGAGACTGGAAGCGAGGAGGAGCTCAAACTCGCCATCGGCCGGGTCAGGGACGAAGGCCCGCTTGCAGACCTCGCCGCAGCGATAGCGTCAATCAGGCCTGAAACAGTGACGCACACAAGCTGGCGGGCTGACCTGGTCGCGCTCCAGGTCGGCGGTGGGCTCTACCCCAAATCACAGGCCACTGCGCTTCTGGACTTTCTAATTGGTGTCGTCGAAGACCCGCAACCCTTTGAACGGAATTATGGCGTCAGGGTCGGGCTCAGCGGACTCCTCCCTGCGATCGATGGGCTCAGCGCCGTTCTGAGCCCCGCTCAGTCCGAGCGCATAATCGCATACGCTCTAGCTCTCGATCACAACGCGTCTCAAGTTCAAGAGCGGCCATTGGGTGCACTCCTGCGAGATCTCGACCCGTCGATACTGAAACGGCATGAGGCTGACTTTAGGGCTCGGTCTTACGACACATCCCTTCCGCAGTGGCTTCGCGTACTTTACGCCGAACACGTCAGAACAAACCACGAGGCAGTTCGCCCGCTGCTACTCGCAGGGGATGTGCGCGCACTCAATGGAGTACGGGAGATTCAAGACCTTCAGCATGATGAAGCGCTGGCCCTTCTGAGCACCGTACGGGACGCTCTCGCAAAAATGCGGTACGACGCCAATGGCGTGGGTATCGGTGGCCCCGACATGGCGCAACTTGCACTACAGATCGGGAAGTTCTGCTCCGTTTCCGAGGGGATCGAAATCGCCATCGAGTTCGTGGCAGACCCAGACGCACTTCGCGCCCCCAAACGCACGGCATCAAAATGGCTTGCACAGGAGGGCGACCTTATTGGTGGCGCTTGGGCGGCTACCTTACGAGAACAACTACCTCGCGTCATATCCGAGACTCGATATGACCCCAGCGCAGACCTGTTAGATGACTTTGGGGGCGCCGGTCACCTGCTGCTCCTATCGCTCCTATCGGAAGATGATGCGGCTCGAAACGCTCTCGAGGCCGAGCTGATTACCGGCAATGAACAGATGCGTTTCGACGCCTGCGACTACTACTCACGGCGAAGGGGCTCGGAACCGGTGCTGCTTGCACTATCACGCGACGTGAACTATCGCGTGAGCCATCGAGCAATTCTGGCGTTAAGTCATCTCGTCGCGAACACCGAAACCCCCGAACAGCCTTACCTCAACGCACTCGCCCGTTTCGCTGAGGCCGACGGCGAATCTAACGCGCTATTCATGCTCGGAGGATTGGAGAGCACCCCGATCAAGGGCACGCTTCGCGAGATTGTTGTGGGGCTCACGGACCACGCGAGCGCTAAGGTGCGAGCGCGTGCTCACGCAATACTCAGAGCTAAAACGGACCCTTCATAGCCACTTCTTTGGAGGGCGCGGTGAGTCGCCGAGGCCAATGCATGAGTCGTGAACGAGCCGAGACCATTGATCATTCCGAAGACCGCTGTTGCGACGCTCGCCTGTAGAGCCCCATTCGCGGCAGTGGCCGGCCGGAGATGGTGGACGTAGTCCTAGGGGAACAAGCTGTCGGCGCCTTTCATGGGAGGGTATCCGCAGTCTGTGACATCTCGGCCGCCAAACCCCGCGAAGTCGGAGTCAGTTTCGGCCCCCTAGGCGTGGATCATCCAAAGCGTCTCAACTGCCCCGGCACGACCGGTGCGATTTCGTCCATGTCGCCGCCCCGCTGGAGGGGCACCGCGGGCACCTGCGAGCGTGTCGTCCCCTTAGCTCGAGCCGGCGCGAGTCGGTTCGTGCTCCGAAGGAATGATAAACACTGCCATCCCACCTACTCGACCCGACATCCCTTCGGGCGTTTCACCGTTCGCTAGGAAGTTCCGTACGTATTCCGGTGCGCTCGCCCTCAGCCCGGCGAGTGCATGCGGGAAGTATGGCGTTGACCAGTGCCCGTAGTCGTCCGGGAGTTCCGGGAACACCGCGTCGTCGGGCAAAGTGCTGACGTCGGCTGTCGCGGCCGTAAACATGCGGGCGCGAGCCGATCTGATCTGGTCGACGATTTTGCGCGCGATCTGACGAGAGCCTGCCTGCGGCTCGTGTAAGAAGCGCACGAATTCATCGGTGGCACCCGCGAAATCCGGGCTCCAATACTCTTGCGGATCGACGTCGGGGTCTACCAGCTCTTCAAGAGAGACGTGGTAGCTCATCGCAATGTCAGTCTGGTCGAATTCGCTGCCGCCCACCACCGTCAGCAGGGCTGGCACCGCGGAGAGAGTCGACATTCTGCACAACTCGCAGCCTGGCTGGTGGCTGTCTTCTCGGCAGTACACGCCCCCTCGGTAGTCACTTGTTCCCAGATAAAGGACGTAAAGCGGAACCACGCCAAAGTAGTCCCCCACGAAGAAGAGGTTCGATCGTTGTCGGTTATCGTCATATCCGAAATCGATCCACCAACGGCTTGACTTGCGCTTCAGCCGTTTGGCCTGGATAACAGCACCGAACGCCTCGCCCGTCGTTGCGTCGATCCACCACCAAATCCAGTCTGCGCCGGTCCACTTGCCCTCTTCGACCTGGTTGAATTTCACGAACCGGATAAGGGGATGCCCGGTCGTCAGGAGGAGGTTTGTGATGGCAGTCTCTTCGAAGCTTTCACCCTGCGACTCGAGTACGCTCATCTGCCCCTCAGCGGCGACGCGAGCGGCATGCATTCGTTCTATCAGTTCACGAGATCCGAAACGGGAGGCCACTTCATCACAATAGGGCTCTGTCATTCGAAGACGATATTGCCGCAGCCACGTCGACCCCGGATTGGCACGAGCCTTTGCCATGGCCGCGGTGCCCGTGGCCGGCCGGCGCGGGTATCAGTTAGATCACAGGACCAGGTCCAGACTCAGCCCGGCAAAGTTCCGGCGATAGTTGGCGGCTCGCAGGATCGTCATCGCACCGCATTTCCCATCATCGTGATCTATAAGGATGCGCTGAGCGATCGAGGATAACCGTTCGTTCCCACGTCAGCGGGGTGTGCGGACCCGGATCGTCATCGTCGGCATAGTCGGGGTCGAGCTGATATCCGTTCGCTAGCAGCAGCCACTGTGTCGCAGGTTTTGCGCTGTCCGGCGCATCAGGTCCCAGCCGTATGGCGCGGATCGGTAGCTTGGGCGCAACGTCTGCACGCTCATGCCGCTCGCCCCACCGTCTCTGGCTGCTAGCCACCAGCCGAACCTGCGGCCGTGGCCCCATGCTGCTCGGCGTGGTCATGAGCGCTTTGAAAGACACCCCGTCGACGGTCACCCGCTGCTCGTGCTCGTCGGCGAATGCAGGATCCTTCGCGCTGGCGCGGACCCTGGAGCGTGCCTCGGCTAGGTTCGTGACGATCACGCCGAACGCTGCGTCTGCGGAGTGTTCTGTGAGGCCATCTCCTCTCTCCCGCAGCCATTGATCGCCTAGCCGCACGAGAATACGTTCCGCTTCCTGGCGGATCTTGGCAGGCGAGTACACCACCGGCCGCCAGTGTCGAACCCTGTGCTGCGACGGGTTCGCATCAGGGTCGACTACGCCCAAGGCGACCTTCGGGTCGAGACCGATTGCGCAGCTGATGCCGCCATGCGCATACGTGCGCCACGCATACAGCGAGTCTGGATCGTTTGAAGCGCACAAGATAAACCGCGCATTGCGCGTAAGTTCCTGAGAAACGGAGCTAACCGTTGCCTGCCATTGATCCTCGTCGTCGAGAAATCGCAGCGCCGCCCGCGCGAACTGATGGTACTTGTCCACCGCCTTTAACGATGTGAGCGCCTCCCTGAATGCGGCGTCCGCGGTCACGGTTTCGCGAATGTCGTTCTGGAAGCTGACCTCGGTGGCAAGCAGAGAGTTGCTCTGCAGGATCAGTGCGAGCGTATCGAGGGTCGTGTAGTGCCAGACCAAATCCCCGGGTGTGCGAGATCTCCTGAGAGCGGCATGGAAGTCCATTCGCTCATCCAATCGCAAAGATCGCGCGAACCGCGGACCCCACTCGGGGCGCAAGCGCGCACCTTCGCGGACACCGCACGAACTGTGCTGCCGTCCCGCGACTACTCGGCCGCCTGGGCTGCGGCGAAAGGCCGGCAACAGCTTTTGGGTAAGTGAAAGTTGCCACCGCCGGACACGATGGCGAAGCCCCGATCCCCGAGACCGGCCGCGCTCTCCATGGCGACGTGCTCGCCGTACCCGGTCGCGGCGCGGGCACCGACGAGGGAGACGGAGCGCTCCAGTGCGTGGAGCCGCTCCGGGTCCCCGCGCAGCCAGAGGGCGAGAGGCTGGCCTGCGCCCAGCGCGGAGAGACCCTCGGGCCACCCGGTCGCCTCGGGTGTGAGAAGCCGAGCGCCCACATGCGTCGCCATCTCGAGCGCTCTCACCCCACTCTCCGGCGAACCCTTCGTACGCCAGCGCGTCAGGGCGTCCGTCATCCGCGCACGCTGACGAGCACTGGATGCGTCGCCTCCGATGCGGCCGAGCACCTCTCGACCATCGAGCTCGTCGACGATGCTGAGGAGCGCCGCCGCGGGACCGAGGGCGTTCACGAGCGCGCCGGCATCGGTATCGCCGGGCTCGATCATGGTGCCGAGCGCCACCCGAGCGAATTCCGCCTCCAGGGCCGCCCGCCCGGAGGACGGTCCGCCCTCCACCCCTCGGATCGAGACGGCCGCCAGAAGCTCTGCCATCGTGCGGTGCGGGATGCCGGCGAACGTGTCGACGCCGCTCATGCGCCGATCCCCCTGCGCAGGAACAGCGCACGACCGATGTGGTCCGCGGACGGTCCTGCAGCGCCGTCGAGATCGGCCAGGGTCCACGCCAGCCGGAGGGCGCGGTCGTACCCGCGCATCGTGATGGCACCCCGCTCCAGGGCGCGGTCCAGTGGGCCGATCGCTGCCGGCCCGATCCGCCGCGCGCCAGCCCGCAGCCACGTTCCCGCAACATCGGCGTTGCGCCGCCATCCTGTGCCCGCGAGCCGGGACCGCGCGACCTGACGTGCCGCCTCCACGCGCTCCCGGAGGACCGCACTGGTTCGTGCGGCGTGCTCCCCGTCGGCGCCGGAGCGCAGAGCGGCCAGCCCGAGCCGCCGCACCGTGAGGTGGATGTCGACCCGATCGAGCAACGGACCCGACATCCGCGCCAGGTAGCGGCGGCGGGCGATCGGAGTGCAGGTGCACTCCTCGTCCGCCGAACCGTAGCGCCCGCACGGGCACGGGTTCGAGGCCAGCACGAGCTGGAACCGGGCGGGGAACGTCGCGGCGCCGCTCGCCCGGTGGATGCTGACCGCTCCCGACTCGAGGGGTTGCCGCAATGCGTCGAGGACCGAGGGCGGGAACTCCGCCGCTTCATCGAGGAAGAGCACGCCATTGGTCGCCCGCACGATGGCACCGGGAACGATGCGCCCGCTCCCGCCGCCGACGAGCGAGACGGCACTGGCGGTGTGGTGGGGCGCTTCGAACGGCGGACGACGCACGAGGCCGCCGCCGATCCCGAGTCCCGCGAGCGAGCGGATGGAGGTGGACTCCAGCGCCTCGGCTCCCGTCAGGTCCGGCAACAACGACGGGAGACGCCGGGCGAGCATCGTCTTGCCCGCTCCCGGCGGCCCGACCATGGCGACGTGGTGTCCGCCCGCAGCGGCCGCGACGAGGGCGTCCACCGCTTCATCGTTGCCGGCGACATCGGCGAGATCCGGTTCGTCCGGCTCGGCCAGGTCGAGGGCGGGTCCCTCGACGGGTTCGAGGTCGATCGGATCGAGTTCGGCGCCGTGCGCGATCGCTGCGGCGCGCAGCCCCGCCACCGCCACGACATCCACGCCATCGACGAGTTCCGCCTCCGCCGAGTTCGCGGTCGGGACGAGGACGCGCCGGAACCCCGCGTCCCGCGCGGCCAGCACGGCCGGCAGCACGCCGGGCACGGGGCGGAGCCGCCCGTCCAGACCCAGCTCTCCCAGGTGGACCGCACGCGAAGCCGACTCCGCCGGAACGTCGCCCGCGGCCGCCAGGGCGGCGATCGCGATGGCCAGGTCGAACCCGCTGCCCTGCTTGCGGAGCGACGCCGGCGACAGGTTGACGGTGAGCTTGCGCTGGGTGAGCGGACTCCCCGCGTTGACCGCTGCCGCACTCACCCGCTTGCGCGACTCGCCGAGAGCGGCGTCCGGCAACCCGATGAGGACGAACGCCGGGAGCCCGGCGGAGATGTCGGCCTCGACCTCGACGATGTCGCCGCGGACCCCGGTCAGCGCCACGGCGAATGCCCGTGCGAGCGCCATCACGCCACCCCGCGCAGGTGCTCGATCGCCGGCTCGCTGCTCCACGCGTCGATCACGGCGACCGCGTCGATCCTGATCGCTCCCGAGACCGGTCCGTTCGCCTGGCACCACTCGGCGACCAGCCGCCGAAGTCGCGCTCGCTTGGCCGCGGTGATCGCCTCGAACGGATGACCGTACGCGACCGATGTGCGCGTCTTCACCTCGACGAACACCGTCGCGGCGCCCTCGCGCACGACGAGGTCGATCTCCCCCGCCCTGCACCGCCAATTGCGCTGGAGCACGACGCACCCCGCCGCCTCGAGCCACTTCGCCGCCACCACTTCACCGCGGCGACCGAGTTCGTCCTTCTCTGCCATGTGTTCCTCCCGCCACCAGCCTCGGTGGAGGGAAGCCCGGGCGGGCGCGAAAACGAAGATCAGTGGAGAGAGCGCCACTCGGCGCGAGGTGTGGAGCGGAACGCGCTACTCGTCGAGCGCGAGCTCCTTGGGGAGCTCGAACTCCTTGCTCGAGAGCTCCTCGATGTTGACGTCCTTGAACGTCAGCACGCGCACGGACTTCACGAAGCGGTCGGCGCGGTACACATCCCACACCCACACGTCGTTCATCGTCAGCTCGAAGTAGAAGTCGTGCTCGGTGTCCCGGCGCACGAACTCCACCTCGTTCGCGAGGTAGAAGCGGCGCTCCGTCTCGATCACGTACTTGAAC
>Ga0153993_100840_pt1 | contig 11246 bp, 10 predicted proteins | sample TSNC077MetaG_FD_104706 | JGI IMG/M metagenome (GOLD analysis project Ga0153993, IMG submission 104706) | Attine ant fungus gardens microbial communities from North Carolina, USA - TSNC077 MetaG | ecosystem: Host-associated > Fungi > Mycelium > Unclassified | place: USA: North Carolina, Lumber...
CTTCGTGAACAGTCCATTCGCGCCGCAGTTCGGGACTTAACGCCCGAACACGATGACTAAATCCGGTCATATTTAAGTTATAACCTTATGCATTAAACTTGTCGGCGTGACTTCGAAGGCACGGGCAAAATATGACGTCGTGATTGTCGGCGCGAGCATCGCTGGATGCGCGGCCGCAATCATGTACGCGCAACAAGGTCTGCGGATAGCGCTTCTCGACGCCCGCTCCGACGTCCGGGCGCACAAGGTCCTGTGCACTCACCACCTACAACCGTGCGGTGCCCCGATCCTGCAACGACTGGGCGCCACGGAAAAACTGCTCGCCCTGGGAATGGTGGAAACCGTTCCGAAGTTCTGGACCCCATGGGGATGGATCACCCCTGACACCGCAGACGACTCGTCGCCACCTGGGTTCAACGTCCGAAGGGAAACGCTCGATCCCCTCCTGCGCCAACTCGCGAACGACTACCCGAACGTCGACCTTCTTCTCGGACATCGTGTTTCCGGGTTGCTGACCGAGAACGGCGCTACTGCAGGCGTCTACGGAACCGCACAGGGTTCGGCCTTCACTGTGGAAGCACGATTGACCGTCGGAGCAGACGGCAAGGATTCGACCGTCGCACGATCCGCGCGTTGCGACTCCGTGACTGCATCCAACGGACGTTTCAGCTACTTCGCCCAACTCTCCGGACTCGAACGACCCGACGGAGAATCTTCGCTGTCGTGGTTCATGGATCCCGACGTCGCCTATCTGCTCCCCAACGACGGCGGAATCAGCGTGCTGGTCGTCTTCCCCGCCCTCGACAAGCTCGGCTCGTTCACCGGCGACCTGTCTACCGCTTTCCTCGAATACGCCAATGCACTACCCGGCGCTCCACTGATTCGCCGCGAGCACATCGTCGGGAAGATCGTTGGTACCAAGCACTTCTCCACAACTCTCACGGAACCGGTAGGTAACGGGTTCGCACTCATCGGCGACGCCGCGGCAACCAACGACCCGCTGTGGGGCATCGGATGCTCGTGGGCACTCGAGACCGCACAGATGCTGGTCGACGCCACCGCGCACATGCTGACGGAGACGACGGCGCACCCACTCGACTCACATCGGAACGTGAACGCTGCCTTGACCGAATACCGCAGTGCCAGAGCGAGTATGACGAGCCATATCGACTACATGAGCGGGTACGCCGGTGGGCGAAAGTTCACCGCGATCGAACGTCTGCTGATCTCCGCGGCCACCCATGACAAAGACGAAGCTCGAAGGTTCTACTTGTTCGGTTCCCGGTTGATACCGGCCGAGCAGTATCTCTCGGCTCGCTCGGTGGCGCGGGCAGCACAAAAACATCTCAGGCACCGTCTGCGTCGTAGATCTGTGGCCGGGACGTAATCTGCCAAGCGTTTTTTCGGCGCCGGCAACGGGGAACCCTCCGATCGCAACCGAGCCGGAGGAGCGACCATGCGTGCACACATCGCCATTCCGAATGAATCGACTTGTCACAGGTACGTAGTCGCGGTCGCCAGCTCCACCTTCGCCGAATCGGTCATCTGGTGCGACGGCCCCGCGTTCGACGCAGTACTCGTTCTGGGCAGCGAGATTCCGCAGCACAGTGGCCACCGAGCCGTACTCGCCTGGAACCACTACTTCGGGTGGGCGCTCGGCGTGGAAACCACACCGGATGCGTCGTTCGCCGTTGTCGAATGCCTCGGTATCGGGAGAATGCCGGATCCGGAACTGTGCGCCGACCGCGCTGTCGAGTTGATTGCCCAGGCGGGTAGTTAAGGAACTCGTCGCGCGGCGCGCAATCCGGCGGGCATAAGATCGAGCGCGAGTTTCGCACGCCCGACGAAAGAGAGCCCGACATGGACCCGCTGAGCAGGCCTGCCGGTCAGTTGGCTCTCGAGAACGAACCGGACGGCAGGGCGACGCTGCGGGCGCGTCAGACGCCTCGCAGTGAGCGTCGCAAGATCGGGAAAGGTCTGCGTAAGCGAGTAGCGCGCTCGTCGCTCGGTGACTGGACGCCCCCACCCGACCGACGTGACCCGGTCGATCAGGTCAACACGGCACACGAGGGAAGACTCGACTGGTTGGTTCCGATTCGGGTGGGACGCATGGTCGCTTCACCGTACGGATTTCTGCGCGGTACTGCCGGATTGATGGCCGAGGACATGGCGCAGCTCCCGTCCACCGGCATCACACCCGTCATCTGTGGGGATGCGCACGTCGGAAACTTCGGGTTCTACGGATCCCCGGAACGCGAACTTGTCATAGACCTCAACGATTTCGACGAAGCACATCCCGGCCCCTGGGAATGGGATCTGCGAAGGCTGGCCGCGAGTATCTGGGTGGCCGGGCGGCAGAACGGTCTCACCGAAGCTCAATGCGAAACAGCAACAACCTCGTGTGTGTCCGCGTATCGCCTCCACCTGGCAAAGCTGTCCGAACGTCCACTGTTCGATCGCTCCTTCGACCGGGTCGATCTCGACGGACTCACCGACCACGTCACTGATCCCGGATTGCTGGCGGAGATCCGACGCGCCGCGGAGCGCGCACGACGACGGACGAGCGATCACGCAGTGCCACGGTTCACCATCGAGGATCACGGGCGACGCCAACTACTCGAGAACCCGCCGCTCACAACACGACTCACGCCGCAGGACACCGACTTCCTCCTGGAAGGCCTGGACGAGTATCTCGAAACCCTTGCACCGCACTGGCGCCGAGTGGTCTCGGGATACAACGTCATCGACGTCGCGCACCGGGTCGTCGGAGTCGGAAGCGTCGCTCTGCGTGCCTATGTCGCACTGTGCGAAGGGAGCATCCCGGACGACGTCATCTTCTTACAGCTCAAACAGGCACGCCGATCCGTGGTTGCGCCCTTCGTGCACGGCGACTCCGCCTGGCACGATCACCAAGGACGACGCGTCGCGGAATACCAGCAGGCTCTCCAGACGGTCAGCGATCCACTGCTCGGTTGGTGCACCGTCGACGACCGCCAGTACTACGTCCGTCAGTTCCGGAACATGAAAGGTTCTGTGGACCTGAACAATATCGACGCAGCAGCGCTGACCGACTACGTCGCGATCTGTGGTCGTCTGTTGGCGAAGGGGCACGCCCGAACCAGTGGTGCGTCACTGATTTCCGGTTACCTGGGAAGCTCGGACGCGGTCGATACCGCCCTCACCCGGTTCGCTCGGCTCTATGCCGATCAGACCGAACGTGACCACGACGCTCTGTGTCGGGCGGTATCGGCCGGCACGATCGCCGCGGAGCCCGGAATCTGATCTCTCACGCCGCGACGATCCTGCCCTGCTCGAATTTCACTCCACCCCAGATTCCGGTCTGACCAGTGACAGAGGCGAATTCACGACACGAAGTCGCGATCGGGCATCTGTTGCACACGTCGGTCGCGTAGTCGTATCCCTCGGACGGGAAGGGAAACCAACGGTCCGGCTCGGGGTCACCTCGGCATTCCGCCTGCCACCAGGTCCGTCCGTCCGAGATCGGCAGAAGCTCAGCCAGATTCGAGATTTCGTCAGTGCTCATTCCTTACTCCCTTCGACCGTCACGTCCGACTCAGTTCACGCCAGATCTTCTGCTGCACCTTCTCGATGCGTCGAGGTGCCTTCGGTTCCCACAGCAGCCGCATACCGGCCTCAGCCGGTGTGCGGTCCGCTTTGCGCTGATTGCAGGAACTGCAGCAGGCCACCAGATTTCCCCACGTGTTCGGCCCGTTGCGGCTTCGCGGCTGGACGTGGTCGATGGTCGTTGCCTGGTCGGCGCAGTACGCACATTGACGACCGTCCCGGTCGAAGATGCCGGCGAACGTCGCCCTGCTGGAATCGGTGACCGTGACCCGGTGGGCGACATACACGTACTCGGCGAGCAGGATTGTGCGCGGCAGTGGGATCTCGACGTGCTTGGAGCGCACCGGAAATATCGGAATCACGTCTTCGGTGGACTGCGCGGAACCGGTGGCGATGAGGACCACCGCACGATCGGCGCTCACTTCACCGAGGTACTCGTACGTGGCGTTGAGTACACGGACGGGTCGGTTCATCCAGCTGTGAGAAGCGCCGGTAGATGCGCGGTTCAGGTTCCGCATGGGAAGTCTCAGTTCATGTCGAGGAGTGGAACTCCTGGACACGAAGACTGGTCAGGAGCAAGTGCGATAACTGGGGAACGGCATATATCCAGCGCCACTCTGTTCCCCGAATGCGGGACGGGAAATGCCGCGGGGTGAGTGCCCGCGCAGGTGCAACGCTTGCTTCCAGTCGCGCATGCCTGTCCCCTTCCACTTCTTGTTCGCTTCACCGGCGAATGCCGGCGCCCATCATCACACGGGAGATGCCCTTCGCGGTATCGATTTATCAGGTCGGAACAGTCGTCCTGAAAACATCGCGGTTTGACGCCGGATCGCGCAACTTGATCGAATGAGCCATGACTTCGTCGTACATCGACCTACGTTCGGACACCGTCACCAAGCCTGATGCGGAAATGCGCAAGGCCATGGCCGACGCCGAGGTCGGTGACGACGTCCTCGACCACGACCCCACCATGGCGGCGCTCGAGGAAGAAGTGGCGCACACTCTGGGGTTTCCGGCGGCGCTGTGGGTGCCGAGCGGATCGATGGGCAACTTGATCGCGCTGATGTTGCACCTTCGCCGCGGCGATCAGTTCCTGGCACCGGAACACTCTCACGTCTTGGGTTCCGAGTTGGGCACCGCCGCCTGGCTCGCCCAGGGAATGCCGGTGGCGCTGCCGCACGACGGCGGACCGGGACGTCCCAGCCCGGAGACCGTCGTGAAGGCGGCAGGCTCCCCCGGCCCGTACTTCACGTTGAACACCACGCTGCTCTGCCTGGAAAACACGCACAACTTCGCCGGTGGCGCCGTCATGAATCCAACCGAATGGACGACGCTGGTCGACGCGGCGCGATCACGCGACTTGAAGGTTCACCTCGACGGCGCCCGTCTCTGGAATGCCGCTGCTGCACTGGACGTTTCGCCTACCGAGTTGACTTCCGGCGCCGATTCCGTCCAGGTGTGCCTGAGCAAGGGACTCGGTGCGCCCGTCGGCTCGATACTGGCCGCATCACCCGAATTGATCACCGAAGCCCGAAGGATCCGCAAGATGCTCGGCGGCGGCGTTCGCCAGGGTGGCGTGCTGGCCGCGGCCGGCATAGTCGCGCTTCGCTCACAAGCTCGATTGTCGGACGATCACGACAATGCGCAGCGCCTCGCGTCGGGCCTTCGTGAGCGCGGCTGGGCTGTCGACGAACCCGCCACCAACATCGTTCTCGCTGCCACAGCCGATCCGTCGGCCACCGTCGCTCAGCTGGCCGCTGTCGACGTCGGCGCGGTCACCGTTGCCGGGAAAGTTCGGTTCGTGACACATCGAGACGTGAGCACTGCCGACATCGACGCCGTTCTGTCCCGAATAGCCTCCTGAACTACGCCAGAAGCGGTTGAACCTCCTGCGCGACAAGGCGAATGAACTCTCGGACGTCCGGCTCGTCAACGGTCGGTTGGAGTACCACGGTGGTCGCACCCGCGTCCGTCCATCGCTGCGCTGCTACCGCAACGTCGGCCGCAGTGCCCACGGCAATCGCTTCCTCCGGCGACTCGCACCCGGACCCCAAGGCTTCGGCAAGGGCGCGCTCACGACCGCCAGAACCAAACGCACAGATGACGTAAACGACCACCTCGTGATCCTGCGTTCCGATGTGAGCGATCGCTCGGCGCACGCCGTCCGGGGTCGTCCCTCCCGAGAGCACGGTGCCCTGAGCCAACTCGCCACTGAGCGCCAAAGTCTTTGGCCCCGTGGCACCGACGAGCAACTGCGGCACCTTCTCCGGCGGCCACGCCAGCTCGACGTCCGTGAAATTGACGTATCGACCGGAAAACGTCACCGACTCACCGCGCAGTAGCCGCTCGACTGCTCCGAACTGCTCCCGGAGGAGGGTCAACGGCGATGCAGCCTTGGCGCCGACCTGCCGCATCCAACTCTGAACGCCGTGACCGAAGCCGACCCGCAGTCGATCCGGATGAACTCTGGCCAGCGCCGAAACCTCCATCGCCGTGATCGCAGTGTTGCGCATCGGGGTCGGCAGCACACCGATCGCCACTCCCAGACGTTCGGTTGCAGCCAATACAGTTGCAGCAGTGGCAATTCCTCCGCCGAAGAAGCAGTCCTCCCACAGCCAGACCTCCTCGATACCCACTTCGTCGGCATACCTCGCATGCCGAACCAGATCCTCCGGGGACTGCTCCGGGCGCACGACGACGGCGATCCGTGGGGCGCTCATGCCGTCACCAGAAACGCGGCGATCTCGTCGGCTGTTCGACGGCCCTGTTCGCGGCCGAGTTCAGCTGCCGGACGTCTGGTTGTCGGCGAGAGGGAGTTGGTTCCGATCGCTTCGACGACGGCGTCGTCGGCGAAGATCGGCAGCACGCGCTTGGGCGCCATCACATCGATTTCCTCTCGTAGACTGCCGCCCAGAAGATTCGGGGCGGGGTCGGCTGCAGGTGAAAGAACCACGACCACATCGCAGTCGGCAGCCAACTGAACATTCGAGCCACTTGCCATTCCGCCGTCCATGTACCGCTCGCCGTCGATCGCGACTACCGGCCACACCCCGGGGACGGCGCAACTCGCTCCGACTGCGTCGACCAGGTCTACGCCGTCGGCATTGCCGAACACCCTCAACTCACCGGTCCGTGTGTTGATCGCCGGGATGCGCAACTCGCGATCGGGCCACACGCGATTGCGCAGCCTCGCCTCGATGACCGCACGACGCACGGCGGGTTCGACGGTGTCGGCGTCCGTCGCCGCCTCGCCGAGCGCACGGAGTTGCTCGGCCCGGTCCTGCGATCCTGCAATCGCGTCGACGAACATCTGGCCGAGAATCTCGACATCGACCTTCGGGTCGAGTTCCCCGGTCGCCTCCGCTGTTTGAGCGTCGAAAAGTTCCTGCAGTGTTGCACCGCCCGCAATCTGAGCGCTCACCGTGGAGCCTGCTGATGTGCCGATCAACACGTCCGCCGTCAGCAACGCTGCGGCAGCGTCCGGCGATTTGTCCTGAACGCCCAACAGAAAACCTGTTTCCCAGGCAATTCCTGCTACGCCGCCACCGGCAAGTACCAACCCCAATTTCACGCCGTCCACCTCTCGTCGATCGTGATCCGTGCCCGAAGTCGACGTTAGACCTACTCTGAAGTGATGTTCATGCGCAGCGCAAAGACATTTGTTCCCGACGCACTCCGCGGGTTGATCGCATCCACCGACGACATCGCGTGGAATCCCGACCCGGGATACCTCACTCGCGCGACACCACTTCCCCGCGGACGTGTCGCACTCGTCTCCGGTGGCGGTTCCGGTCACGAACCCATGCACGCCGGATTCATCGGCGAAGGAATGCTCACGGCCGTCTGCCCCGGTTTGGTCTTCAGTTCACCCAATGCACTTCAGATCCACGAGGGATCCAAGGCTGCCGATGCGGGCGGCGGCGTTCTGCACATCGTGAAGAACTACACCGGCGACGTGATGAACTTCGGCATCGCGCGAGAGTTGCTACGCGAGGACAAGATCGACACAGACGTCGTGCTGGTGGACGACGACGTCGCGACGGAACGCGCGGACGGCAGCGGCCCGGGGCGACGCGGTACTGCGGCAACCATCGTGGTGGAGAAGGTCTGCGGGGCTTCCGCCGCCCGCGGCGACGACCTGGCCGAGGTGACCCGGATCGGACAACACGTCGCGCACTCCGCACGAAGCATGGCCGTCGCTCTGCGCCCGTGTACTTTGCCGGGGGCTGACGAGCCGTCCTTCGACCTACCGGACGGCCAGATGGAACTCGGTATCGGAATCCACGGCGAACGCGGCACAGAACGCGTGGACGCCCTGCCCGCACCGGAATTGGTGCAGCGGCTGACGGACCCGATCATCAAGTCCCTGAGTCTCGCCGAAGGTGATCGCGTCATCGCCGTCGTCAACGGTCTCGGTGCAACCCACCCGCTGGAGTTGCAAATACTGTTCGCCGAACTCGGAGAATATCTGGACGAACAGGGAATTCACATCGAGCGGACATTGATCGGAACGTTCGTCACTGCATTGAACATGGCCGGGGCATCCATCACCCTTGTTCGCACAGACAAAGAAATCCTCGAATTATGGGACGCACCAACAAAAGCGCCCGCCTGGCCGAATGCTATGGCGCGTGAGTACACCGGTGTAGGCAAGCGCGAATCATTCGGTCCCACATTCACACCCGACACCTCACGCACGGCCGAAAGCAGCTTCGTCGGCAGCTGGATTGCGGACTGGGCCGAAAAGGTACTGGAGCAGGAGCCGGCACTGACCGATCTCGACCGACGCGCGGGCGACGGCGATTTCGGAACCAACATGGTGGCCGCACTGGATCAGCTCGACATCTCGGCGATCCGTGACACATATTCCACCGCAACGATATTCGATGCAGTCTCACAGGCGTACCTCGGCCATGCCGGTGGTACGTCCGGCGCGTTGTTCGGCATCTGGTTCCGGCATTTCTTCCGCGTCGCCGCAGACTCGGCGGACTCCGAACTCGGCCTCGGTGCGATCGCGGCTGCAGCGCGGGCGGGGCTCGACAACATCACCTCACTCGGCGGCGCACGCGTCGGCGACAAGACGATGGTCGACGCGATAGTTCCGGCGGTCGAGTCGTTGGAACAATCCGTGACCGCAGAAGCGGATCGGGACACTGCTCTGGCGAGCGCAGCGGACGCGGCAGCGGCCGGGGCTGAGTCGACCGAAACCATGCTCGCGAACCGCGGACGTGCAAGTTATGTGGGCGAAGCCGCTCGCGGAGTGGTCGATCCGGGGGCGCTACTCATAGCGTGGTTCTTCGCCAGTGCAGTGGGTCACTAGCGAGCACTTCGGAGCTGTGACTAATCTGGCAGCCACAGCACATCGTTTGTGACGGCCCGTGGGCAAAAGCACCGGTCTCACTCACCACACAGGAGCAGCCCATGCTGAGCACCATGCAAGACGCCCCCCTCTCCATTGCTCAACTTCTCCGCCACGGCGCATCCGTTCACGGCGCCTCCGAAGTTGTCACGTGGACCGAGTCAGGCCCGCGCCGTGTGTCCTACGCTGACGTCGGCAAGCGCTGCGCACAGCTCGCACACGCTCTGCGCGGACTCGGGGTCGAGGGTGACGAGCGAGTCGCCACGTTCATGTGGAACAACTCCGAGCACCTCGAGGCGTACCTGGCGATCCCCTCGATGGGCGCCGTGCTCCACACGCTGAACATTCGCCTGTTCCCGGAGCAGTTGATCCACGTCGCCAATCACGCCGAGGACCGCGTGATCATCGTCGATCCGTCTCTGATTCCGCTTCTCTCCCCGCAGCTTCCGTCACTGACGACCGTCAAGCACATCATCGTCACCGGCTCCTCCACTGCAGGGCTCGAAGCTCCCGAGGGCGTGCAGGTTCACACCTACGAGGGCTTGATCGCCGATCAGCCCACCGAGTTCGACTGGCCAGAGGTCGACGAACTCAGTGCTGCCGCAATGTGTTACACGTCCGGTACCACGGGCGACCCCAAGGGCGTCGTTTACTCCCACCGTTCGATCTACCTGCACTCCATGCAGGTCTGCATGAGCGACGGCCCCAACCTCGCACAGGGCGATCGTGCACTCGCCGTGGTACCTCAGTTCCACGCCATGTCGTGGGGACTCCCCTACGCCGCATTCATGATCGGTGCTTCGCTGATCATGCCCGACCGCTTCCTCCAGCCTGCCCCGTTGGCAGCGATCATCGCCAGCGAGAAGCCGACGTTCGCCGCAGCCGTACCCACCATCTGGCAGGGCCTGCACCTCTACCTCGAGCAGAACCCGCAGGACATCTCCTCGATGCGCGAGGTTCTGATCGGCGGGTCCGCGGTACCGCCCGCACTCATGCACGCGTTCGAAGCCGATCACAACGTCTCGGTCCTGCACGCCTGGGGCATGACCGAAACCTCCCCGCTCGGATCCGTTGCCCGCCCGCCGGCCGGTGTCACCGGCGACGCGATGTGGAAGTACCGCTACTCACAGGGCCGCTTCCCGGCATCGGTCCAGGCACGTCTCATCGACGACGACGGTAAAGTTGTTGCACACGACGGTGTTTCCGTCGGCGAACTCGAAGTGCGCGGACCCTGGATCACCGGGTCGTACTACGGTGTCGATGCGGAAGACAAGTTCAACGACGGCTGGCTCAAGACCGGCGACGTCGGATCCATCACGGCCGACGGCTTCCTGAGCTTGTCCGACCGCTCCAAGGACATCATCAAGTCCGGCGGCGAATGGATCTCATCGGTCGACCTCGAGAACGCCGTGATGGGTCACCCCGACGTCACCGAAGCTGCCGTCATCGGCGTGCCGGACGAGAAGTGGGACGAGCGCCCGTTGGTCGCGGTTGTTCTTCGCGCCGGTTCCGAGACCACGATGTCCGAACTGCAGCAGTACCTTTCGGACAAGGTCGCCAAGTGGCAGCTCCCCGAGAACTGGGCTGTGGTTCAGGAAGTCCCGAAGACGAGCGTCGGCAAGTTCGACAAGAAGCGCTTGAGGGCCGACTACCACGAGGGCGGACTCGAAGTCACGCGACTCTGACCCGGGTTGGGATCCTGAAGTACGAATACCGAAGGTGGGCAACAGGTTTTCGACCTGTTGCCCACCTTCGTTCAGGCCGAGACACTTTTACGGACGATACCCGACCGTGTGAAATGTGATGTCGACGTACTTCTGCGCCAATTGCGACGGTGACATCGGGCCGCCGGTCTGAAACCAACGCGGTAGCGACTGGGCCATGCCGAGTATTGCCCGGACAGTCTCTTCGGTGTCGGCGACCGAGAAATCTCCAGATGCCACACCGTCGTCGACGATCCTGCGCATGAGCAACTCGAGCCGCTTACGACTGGCGGCGTACCGGCTGCGGCTTTCCGGTGAGACATGCCGGATCTCGGTGTCCAACGCAGCATGCCGCGATCGGTGGGTCATGTAGAGAACGATCGCCTCCACCACCAAGGCGAAGCGTCGTACCGGGTTTTCGCCGGCTTCCGCCTCTGCCGCTTCGGTTCTGGTATTCAGCTCACTCATCGAGATCTCGAACAGAGCGACGAGGACTGCCTCTTTGTTCGCGTGGTGATAGTAGAGCGCGGGAACGGTTACCCCGACACGATTGGCGATCTGCCGCACCGTCGTGCCGTGGTAACCGTTCTCGTCGAACA
>Ga0153993_100851_pt1 | contig 11166 bp, 15 predicted proteins | sample TSNC077MetaG_FD_104706 | JGI IMG/M metagenome (GOLD analysis project Ga0153993, IMG submission 104706) | Attine ant fungus gardens microbial communities from North Carolina, USA - TSNC077 MetaG | ecosystem: Host-associated > Fungi > Mycelium > Unclassified | place: USA: North Carolina, Lumber...
AAGTTGTATAGCTCTGCAAGGGTAGATGGTGCACCAACTGCATATATAATGGAGTACCTTGACCCATCCACCTGGCAAGCATTGCATCGATACCTCGAGTCAGATGCTGGTGCAGACATAGTTCTTAGTCAACTACGGAAGGCCCTTGAGAACATCATTACTGTGCTTGAGTTGAAGAAATATGTCCATGGAGATCTTCGAGCTAACATCATGATTCGGAAAGATTCCCCACGTGACGCCCCAGACCTCAGAATAGTTGATTTTGATATGGTGGGGGTAGCAAATCAGGTTTGTTACATTGTAAACGTAAACGAAGAAATCAAGTGGCCTGGTAAAGCAGGAGGACTGATCCAGGTTGGTCATGATTGGGAAATGGTATCATCCTGGCTCTAGGGATGATAGTATTGAAATGGAGTGCGACATCAATACTAATATTTCGTCCCATTATTCCCAGAGTCTATCCGATTCTACATCTAGTTCATCTTCTGTCTAATCTCTTTTGTGCCTGTACAGGTACTCAGTAGTCGTACTCACTTATATACATCAATTCTGAATAGGTACACAGTCGTCCACACTGCGGTGACTTCTGAGTTTCTTACTTTACCATAGATAGCAGGGCAAAGAAATATAAAGTGATTATGATTTGAGATCAATATTACCTTGGCTGAACAGTTGCACAGCTCGGTAGTTCGTATTTGTCCCTCAGTATTACATCCGGACAGTGCAGTGCTGCAGCCTCCTTGCCAAACATTAGGAGTATCTGGACCAGGAATTGAGCATGTACATGACTGTAGTAGAGGCACAATGATATTTTTGTCAGCCTATGGAAACCCCTCCTCGTATTAGATCCTCGACTGGTGACAGATCAACATTATTATTTTTTAATCAAGACTACAAGCCCAAGCTGCTATATCAAACGTCGAAAGCCTCGCTTCCTGTACCCAACTATACTTCTAAAAAAAGCATCATCAAACGACGTTATGAATGCACAAGAGGAAGAAAAACTGACCAACAAAACGCCCGGGGTGCCTCTCATGTCGACTTCCTTCTCCAAACAGGCATCGACAAACTGCTCGGCCTGCTTTGTAAACCTGCCTTCAGGCAACCGAGGAGCTGGTTCTCTGACGATATGATGCATCAATTCTATAATGGACATGGTCTTTCCTCCACCGTGTAAACTGACACCACTGCTCTTTCTTCTCGTATGATGGTAGTGGTGGCGATGATGATGGGGATGATGAGATGGGGAAGGTGGACGTTGAGTCGCTGTGACGGTGGGGGTGGGCGTCGATGATGATGAATCTGTCAATTGCATACTTGCGGTGGCAGCGGCGATCATGACGACATTGTCTTCATCCAAATCAGGTAATTGAGTTGCCATAGGTGGTGATGTAGTAGCAAAGTCGGGCTCGTCTGTATCTGAAAAAGGAAAACGACCTGTGGCGAGTTCGACAAGTGTGATGCCGAGGGACCAGATATCGGATTTGACCGAGTATTCTGCGCCTTGAATTCGTTCAGGCTGATCATGGTTTTTGAAGGCGTTGAGAGGGAGAGGGAGGAAGGGGGCTTACGCTCATGTAGATGGAAGTACCGACAAAGGTATTGGCTATCGAGTTGATGAGTTCCCCAGAGACGCCAAAGTCGCATAGTTTTATTTCTCCCTGAGTATTGCAGAGGATGTTGGAAGGTTTGATGTCTAAGGGAAGATGAGGTGTGGAAGGTGAGTTGAGAGAGAGAGACGGACCGCGATGGATGATTCGATGGACATCGTAGAGATAAGTAAGACCTTCCAAAACACTCATGGCGACTCTGGCAACGACCTCTATCTGGATAGGACCAATCTTTTTGTAGATGGATTCAAAGGAGCCGCGGTCCATGAATTGCATGCAGATGGAGATGTTGGGATCGGCGAGGTAGGAGCCGTAGCACTCGATTATGAAGCGTGAGTTACATTCGTGCATAATCTGGAGCTCGCGGACGATCTGTTTGCGGACACTGGGCTTTGCGTCAATTAAAACGACCTGGTGGGGAGTGAGACTGGGAGAGGGTAAATCGGGAGAGAAAGAGACCTTTTTTGCCATGACAATGCCGGTATCGCGGTGGCGAACAAGGGAGACTGAGCCGCCGTTGCCGTGGCCAATTTCGCGGAGGTGGTCGAGCTTGTCATCGTCGAGGTCGAGGTTCTTGCTATGAAAGCCAGCGATGGTCTGGGTGATGGTAGCTCTTATGGCACTCCTGTGGGATGGGTCTGGTAGGGACTGGAGACGACGGGGGGTGGCAGGGAGCTGGGTGGGAGTCAGTGCTGTCGGCAGCTGCAGCGCCTTAAAATTGCGTTTTGTACGGAGAGGCCGTGCCATGAACTGGAATATTAATTAATTATTTCTGCGCACCCCAGGAAAACAAACATGGACAAACATATGCCTTCAGCTCTTCGTCACATGTCGACTCCTCCCATGTCCTCTAGTCTGGCAACATCTATTTCTACTCGAGCAACATCCGTCTCTACTCTGGAATTATCTATCTCTGTCCTGGAATCATTAATTACTACTCTGGAAACAAATACCTCTTTGGCAGCACATTCCTCCACTCTAACAACACGTACTTCTACTCGGGAAACACCAACTTCTGCCCTGGAAACATCAAGTCCTATTCTTGAAACATCTACTTCTGCTGCTTCGACGCGTACCTCTTCAACACATACTTCTACTTCTTCAACATCTGCCTCCACTACTTCCTCCAATGCTACTTCTGCATCCAACATACCCTCTTCTGCAATCCACAGATCTACGTCAATAACCTCTCAAAGATCTACTGCTTCAATCGTCAATCTCTCTCAGGCTCTTCCACTCAATCTTTCCACTGCCTCACATACCACCTCACATACCACCCTGCTCGTCACTCAATCCGATGGACTTATCATCACCGTGCGTCATCTCCTTCAACCCAACTCATCAGCTTATATCACTCTAGACATCATCCCCTCTACCTACTGCATTATCAACTGAAGCGCCCAGTCAATCCAATTCGACCCGCGTAGCCATCATCGCAGGCGCAACCGTCGCTATCATTGCCCTCCTTCTCGCTCTTCTTGCCCTCATCTTCTTCTATCAACGCAGAAGATTACAAAAAATATGGGATGATATTCCCTCTCGTGGACGCGGTAGCGGTAGGAGAGAGAGGAAAGGCTTGTTGGACGATGAAGATCTTGATGATCACCTTATCAGAGGACGCCCAGGTTTCGGCCTCAGGATCTATGGAGGAGGAAGAGTAGCCTCCAGCAGGCCTAGTGGCCGTTCAATGGCTAGTCCTAGAAACTGGGCATTTGGGAGCATCCGATCCATAGATTTGCCACCCTCGTCTCCACGATCAACCTCCCCAGTCTCTTTACCTGCACAAGGTCCTTCCATCAGCACATCCTCAGCACCATCGCTTTATCGTATTCGAGCTTCAGAATCAGGTTCCATATTCAGAGAAGAGGACGTTTGGCCGCCACCAGGTGAAGCCAGTGAATTCGCCGATCCCTTCCTTGGTAATGTCAGGAAGATCAGTGAGGAAATGACGACGGCGGACTGGAGTCGAGCGTCTTATGGTAGGTGCCACTGATACGATGATTAATGCTGGCATTAATTAAGACGATAGGGTCTTCATCACCACCACCGCCACTACCATTACTATCATCCTATATCCCTTTATCCGCCCCATCTAGTACCACTCCCCAAGTCCAAGCTCGTCGTACTGAACAGGGATCAAAATTCAAGTCTACACCGCTAAAATCGATCTTGAAAGCAACACCATCGTCGGGCGGTGGATCTATCGTTCCTTCGGGCAACCATCGTTCTGGAGTCGGGACAGAATACCCGGACAATATACCTTTATTTGATACACCCACAACTGCTCCCACTGCTTCTGCTCATAATATTGCTCATGCAGCGGGTAACATACAATATCGACATGATAGAAGTGATACTGTGGGAACCACAACATCGAATATATCAGAATCGATATATTCAACCGAAACAGCGGATGCGGCTGTTGAACTTGGATATGTCACTTTTGGATCGACACCGGCTTTATCACCAACTCCTCCTCTTCCTCCTCTTCCTTCTCTTCCTCCTCTTCCTTCACCACCACCACCACTACCACCACCACCACATCAATGTACATTACAAATGGCATCGGATGGTTTACTACCGCCTGGAGCAGCAAAGAACTCGATGATGGTGGTTCCTGGTCCATTATACGATAACCAGTCCACCTTTTCGAGTTTTTATTCTCAGTCGTCCGCTGCTGTTCCTACGACGACGACGACGACGACGACACGTACAGGTGGTTCTTTGTATTCCCAGGAATCTGCTCCTCAGGGTAGAAACGTGGTTGGTGAATTTGGCCAAACGTCGTCCTAGTTGTTCTTTATATATATGTGTATGGTTTGATAACTTTTTTTTACCTTTTATAAAAAAGGATGGTGTGGGTTGTTGTAACATTCAGTTTTTGTCACATAGACAGTTTATATCGGTTGTTATATTTAAATGTATCTACTCAGACATCTTAAAAGATATTTATTCTTTGTTAAAAAAAATCATCGATTTCTAATGGGGTGCGTACACAGTCTACGGACTAAGACCTTGTTAGAATACTTGAAGACGATATTCAAAGTCAGGATCAAAGGGGAGGGCCGGCCAGCCAGACAATCAATGTATGGCAGTGCATGTGCCAGAAGCCACTAGGTGGCTCAAACTCGAACCGGAGGGGAGCCGTGTAGATTTTTACTTTTTTTAAAGAACAAAACAGCCTTGTATGATGGTTGTTTAGCCAACTTTTATCAGACGATACGCACAGATTTCCTGTCCTTTCCTTTCCTTTCCAGGAAACGGTAGAAAAAAGCGATGCAACCCGGTGATAAGCTGATTGATTGCATGGCGACGGTCGTTTCTAGGAAAGAGAAGAGCCGCGCAAGGCTAGTGTATGTCCTATGCTTGCAGTTTTCATCTCCTTTTTTATATTTGATCATACCAATTTTGGGTGGACGTGCTGTTTTGGATGGAGCGTCATGTCTTCAGCCATAGTATCACCTTGGTCATGTCTATACTTTCCAGCATGATTTTTTGTCGCTGATTAATGATACGCGATGTAGTGTGTGAATAAAGTCCTCAGATTAATATCACACTCTACCATGATTACTAAGTAATGACAACAGAAAGATTATCGATCTCACGGGCGCAACAGATGACTTCAAGTTATCCTCCTATCGCCGTTCAGCCCTGCCAATGGAAAAAACCTTCCCCAATCCGAGCATTCCTACCCATCTATCCGCCGTCCGATTCAGTCGACTCTCCTCCTCCCTTACCTCGTCCTCCTCGAGCACAACCGTTCTCTAAATTTTTTTCATTATCGACGCATATCGTGCCTGCTGTTCACCTTCGTCAAGGACCTCGCGTTCCTGTTCCTGTTCCTGATCTATCTACCGTCCCATTGAAAGACGAAGGAATTGCAAAGCTAAGCCGAGAGCTCCAGAGCAACGCGCGAGATCAGGGTATCAAAGCCGGAAAACACGAAAATCGGCTTTGGAACGTCCTCAATCGCTACGTGAACACTTGTCTACCAAAGACAAGCGGAACACCGAGTTTGAATGGGCTCACGCTGTTTTTCGCTCCTGCTGGTGGTTTACCCAAGGAGGTTGGTTGTTTGTCGTTTCTTTTTCTTCTGTTCAAGGGATTGAGTGTTGGTTTTTTTTTTTTGTGTATGTGTGTGTAGATTTGGGAGCCTGCTCTTGCTCGTATTTTCTCGTCTTCTGCTGCTAGGTTGATTTCTGAGGTGTGGACTTGGGAGTCGGTTCAACATGGTGATTCGGGACTTGTCAATGCCGAGGCTCTTACAGGATTCTGTGACTACCTTTCTTTTTCAAATAGCGTTTTGGGACTAATTTTCTTTAGTTGATTGGTCCGACAATAGTCGCGATATCGTTAATTTCTTGCTCCATTTCTTGCCGTCGATACCTCTAAACGAAACACTTCCTCTCCACCTAGCACGTATCACCCAAGAAGAGACAAAACAGCGTATTTCACATGGGTTCCAGAAGCGTAAACTCATCCTCGTCGGACAATCCTTCAGCGGGGCGTGCTTGTAAGTAGTTCGGTAGACCTCTCCGAACCGAGTTCACTGGCTGTCTTGTTTTTCCTTGATCGTTTAGAGTCCTTGGGGCGTACCATTATCCCAACCTTGCTTCTGCTATGATTCTTGTGGACCCTGTTTTGATACGACCGGGATTGACGGAGGGCTTGTCGCACGTTCGCAAGTGGAATTCACGGGCTATACAAAACCTCCTCGCACGTCAAGACACATGGGAATCAAAGTACGTTTTTCTTATCTCTCTTCAACGATGTGTTGACTTTCTTCCATCGAAAAAAAGGGAAGAAGCATATGTTGAATTGGCTTCATCCTCAATTTACGCCAATTGGGATCCTGAAATGTTGAGGGCGTTCGTCGAGTATGCGTTGTATGAAACGAGCACTATCACATCCACAGGTCATGCGAAACGGGTCGTCAAGACCAAATTGACATACTTTCAGGAAGCACTTGTTAATGCCGGAGGAGAGGCACCTCAGGAGGCTTTCATGTGTTTGAGTGACTTAGATGAGCGAATCAAGTTGCATTATGTATTTCCGGCGCGTCAAGGTGTTATGGAGTTTGGTCCTCCTGGTGCACAACAAGAAAGAGCATGGATGAGACCCAAGAATTCCTCCAATACAAGGATAAACGGGGCAGGGCATCTGGTATCTAGTTTATTTTTTTTTATTGATCTTGTCAGGACGAGTGGCTTGACATTCTTCTTTAGGTCCCGCAAGAACGTATTCAAGAATTTGGTTTGTCATTCCCAAAGACACTGAATTGGATGTTTATTATATACAGCTCGAGACGTTATTGAATTTCTGGAGAGGCATTATTCCTCGAACAAGAACATCCGCGCGTCCCTCTGATTTCTTTGCCTGTCAGTCGCTTGTACGTGGTTTCGTCTTTCTATCTCTTCTCGACCAGTCTCTAATCTTATTCAGAAAATTGCCCTTTTTCCGACCTCGTTGATCATGATATGCTGTGTGCGACAGAGGTGGGGTATGCGAGTTGTGAGGAGGTGATTGTTCAATCTGGACGGGGATTTGTGATGTGGATGGTTCAGGAGAGGTAGAGTGCATTCCTTCCTCTTCTTTCTCATGACCTGCTGTCGCGGTGCTGGAAAAAACTTTTTGCATATTGGTTTCTTCCACTCGGGTTCCAAGTCCTGTTGATTCACCAATAGTTTCCTCGTCCAAGTGATTTAAATCTTCCTGCTTTGCATCTACTTTGTTGTCCCCCTATGTGTTACTATTGAGTTGGACAGATAGATGGGCTTGTAGATTTATTTACGTCATTAGTGGGCTGGTTCTCGGATGGATGGGTATCTGGCTGTTTGAATGTTACTACGACAGCTGAGTGCTCTGAATTGAACCGAGAGTTTTGAGATTCACCTTGGGTCTCTGAAACTGTGATTTCCTGAGCTAGTGGTGGCGGTTCACGAGTGTGGATGCCAGATTGTGGTTCGAGAGCGTTATCTGAATCGCACGCTCTCGATCAGTGAAGAGTGGATAGACTATTTCTCTTAGAGATTACCGGGCTGAACGGTGGATGTGCTTGTTGGAGTCGCGCTTGTACCACGATTGATGAGGACAAATGATCCAGAAGTTGTTGGTGTTGTCTCCAACTCCTCGATTGGTGACACGACGGTGGCTTCTTGGGTTGCTGCCGGTGGACGGTCGGGGCGCGTCAAGAGATATCTAGTTCAAACGAACCTGGATGTATATAGCCTCGAACAGCAGAGATGCGTTGTAGTGGGAAGTATTGTCCTGAGGGAGCTGGTTCAGAGGTGCTCGGAGAGTATGGATATGCCCCTGGAAAGTCAAGACTAGAGGTTTTGAGTTGGGGGGACATAGAGGAAGGGAAGCTGACGTCATACAATAGCGGATCAGGGTGTCCGATAACACGTGACCAATAGGTGCCAAACAAAAGGAAGAGGACGGGTGACTCTCTGCTTGTCTCCCATGGCTGACCCTCGCCACAATGCCCATCACTCCCTCACCTATCCTGTTCCCAGCTATCCGAGCCGTCCGATCTCCCGGCCCACTCTTCCGCTCCAGCCGATTGCTCTTTCTGTGTCCACCTCCACTGTTGCATCTGAGCTCGATCCCAACGAGCAGACTGCACGTCCAGGAAATGCTCACAACCACCGTCTCTTCCTCGACGGCCTTTCTCCCCCTGTCCCTCCTCCTCCTCCTGCTTCTGATCCTAATCCTGATCCTGCTGCAAAACCCGATCCCGGCGCTACACCCGTTGATGCCCGCCCGCCGGCCGTATCACTCTCCAGGCCCTTCTCGAGCGAGGAGGAGGAGAAGCTTGCCCATCTCGACAGCCTCAAGTTCTTCCTTGCCACCGCGCCCTCCCAGTGGTCCGGCGGTCGGCCCCAGCCCATGTCGGTCACTGTCGGGGGCAGCTCCGGGTGGAGTACGCCGCCGGATGGTCACACACATGCACTCCACCTCTCCCTCAACCGCTTCCTGCTGCCCTCACAGGAGTTTGTTACCTGTATCTTTTGGAATGGTCTCTACCACATCACTGGCACCGACATCGTCCGTGCGCTCGTCTTTCGCTTCGAGGTCAGTCTCTTCATCTCTCCCCCTACATCTTCCTCACCGAGGCCCAGGCATTTGGCCGTCCTGTCCAGAATATGAAAAAGTTCGAGGAGGGCGTCTTCAGCGACCTCCGCAACCTCAAGCCTGGCTATGATGCCTCGCTCGAGGAGCCCAAGGTATGCCCCTCTTGGTCTCTTGATTTTTTATTCTCAGCCATACACAGTCGCCCTTCCTTGATCTCCTCTTCAAGTACCAGTGCATCCGCACTCAGAAGAAACAAAAGGTTTTTTACTGGTACTCCGTCCCACACGACCGCCTTTTCCTTGATGCCCTCGATCGCGATCTCAAGCGCGAGAAAATTGGCCACCCCCCTACCACCCACGTCGTTGGCGAACCCGCCCTCTCCTTCACTTACGATCCAAAGCGTACTCTCTATGATCAGTATGCCAAAAAGAACAACGCCCCCGAGTCAGAGTCTGACCAGGATGCCGACCTCAGCGAAAGCGATACTGATTCCCTCGTCGGCGCAACCGGAATCGACAATCTTCGCATTGATCCGGAGGACAGCGAAATGAGCGATCCAGACCAATCTCGCTACAAATCATACGCCAACGATAATAACAACAGTAGCAACACCAATACCAACGTTACCTCCTTCTTTTCCAATCTCTTTGGCATCTTTGAAGGTTCCCCTACCTACAAGCAGAGGCGCAAAAAGGGTCATGCTCAAAGTTCTCTGAGCAGGAGTGTCAGTCGATCCTCCTCTGTCTCTTCCCCTCACATTCGCCCCGACGATTTTGTCGACAGAGGGAGATCAAGGAATATTGCTTCTAGCCACCACCACCCCAGTGCCTCTCTTTCCCGCGAACGTTCCCAGCCGTATCCATCTCCTTACTCCCATATCCACCGACAGCATTCTCTCCCCCACCTACCTCCCACCGATGCACCCTTCCATTATGACGAAATTCCCCCCGATACTGCTCCTTTGTTCCATCAACAGGCCAGAGGTGATTCCATGCCTACTGATCGTTACATCAGGAAATCGCTCCCCGATATCAATCCCATCATCTCACATGGATTTACCGCTCAGCAACAGACTTTGCAACAATCAAATCCATTCTCCGTAGAGGATTCCTCAATTGGTTACGATACATTCCCTGCTGTTCCTTCTCATTCTTCCCCCGGTCTACATTACGATATCGACTATAAGCACCGTTCCCACACGTGTCCTATGATATCCTGCAACAAGCTGTTCAAGAGGACGGAGCATTTGAAAAGGCATCTCAGGACGCATACGCTTGAGAAGCCATTCTTATGTCCTGTCTGCCACAAACATTTCTCCAGACGTGATAATCTGAATCAGCACATCAAAATTCATGACAGGAGTGATGGTACAATTATAGGATTGTTGAAGGGCGATCCTGCTCAGGAGATGGGAGGTCTGGACGATCTTAATGCAATGGGTGCGGGTCCTGAGATGAATACTCTTGGCGGCTTGTCGGGTTTGAATCCTGCCACGATGGGCATGTGGAGGGAGGGAAGTGAAGATTCGGATTTGAGTGGTGCGGAGAGTGAAGGATTTGGCGATGATGGAATTGGATTCTTTGACCAGCAACAACAACATGCCATGGGTGTCAACGCTAGTAATACCGCGGCTACAGCGACAGCCGATCCCATGTTTATTGACGTGGGTGCGTCGAGTGTGGGAGGCATGTCGGGAAGTTTGGGTGATATACAGATGGAGGATGAGATTCCAAGAGGGAGCGAGGAAGGAATGATGCAGTCTCACGCTCACGCTCTACAATACGCAACTGTCGCTCAGAATTTTGCACCGGATTCGGTATTATGGGCTCAACAGAGTCCGGCGTTTCCATCGCCTTCTCAACAACAGCACGTACGGCACACGAGTCGTTCGTCGATATCGGGATCTCCTGTTGGTATGATAGCGCGTCATCACCACTCGAGTTCGTCGTCTGCTTCCTCGTTGTCCGCGTTTGTTGGGAATGGGACGGGATCGGGAGATGAGTATGGGACGAGCATGTCGTTGCCTTTGTATGAGCGTCCTGGGATGTATGCTTCTGGAGGTATTGTTGCTGCCGAGACTGGTGCTGGTGCTGGTGCTGATGCTGGGTCGTCTACGAGGCGACCGAGGAGTATGACGCCGAGTTTGTTTGGGAGGGGTGTTGAGGAGTCTGGGATTAGGAGGCCTTTGAGTAGTGTATCGTCGTTGAATGAGGGTGGGGTGAATGGGAGTAGGAGTCGAGGTGAGAGTGGTGGTGGGAGTGAGAGGCCTTCGCCTGTGCCTATGATTAGTTCGATGAATATAGGTGGAGGACAGCGAGTCTATCATCATCATCATCAACAGCCACAGCATCATCCTTACGTGAATAATGATTCGAGAGGAGAGTCGTCGACGCATTCGAGTCCGGCGGTGTATAATGTTTCGTTGGGGAATGTTCATTCCGCTGCTGGCGACTCTGTACAACAACCACCTCACCCGTCACAG
>Ga0153993_100853_pt1 | contig 11162 bp, 12 predicted proteins | sample TSNC077MetaG_FD_104706 | JGI IMG/M metagenome (GOLD analysis project Ga0153993, IMG submission 104706) | Attine ant fungus gardens microbial communities from North Carolina, USA - TSNC077 MetaG | ecosystem: Host-associated > Fungi > Mycelium > Unclassified | place: USA: North Carolina, Lumber...
AACCTACGACATATATGCAAAACCAGAGTCATTTTCAATGAGAACCTGGCAAAATAATTAAATATAGCACAAGTTTGAGAAGCCAAATTCCGATATCAAGGCATTATACATCAGGGTATGGGATGAGGAGACGGTGGTGAGGTGTTCACTCTGTAGATCCTTTATTACACAAAATAGATAGTTATGCCTCCGATAAGATCTAAACCATGTAACACTTAATAGCTGGTGTTTGAGCTGTCTGATTTCTCGAATAAACATTACTGAGTTGATGTACCAGCTTGAGCTGTACCAACGTTTCTCATTGTCACACTTGAACCAGTTAGTGAGGTGGTTTTCGAAGTGCTCGATGTTCTGTCAATGTCAATCTTGATTACCAATATTTATTTTCGAAAACTACAGGAGCACTGGCTTAACTACACAAGACTACAGTTCCAACTTGAAACATTGTTTCGGACATGGATGTTGGTAGTTTCCTACCCATTTCCGTATGCGGAAAACATAAAGATTCGTATTCTTTTGGGTCCATGAAAATCGACTTGCTATTCATTCTTGTTCAGGGCGTGTTTCGGAATCCCATCAGATACTGCATTGTCTGGAAAGCGGCCTAGAAAGTCCCTGTCAATTGATGAACTCTTCAGAAATGGACTCTATCCAACTCGCCTTGGGAGAAAACTGTGGCACCCTAGTTATTGAAATATGTCAATGGGGCACTTTTTTCAGTAGTCACAAGGACTTACATATGACCACTGAGGGCAACTTCAAAGTACGTCAATCCTCTTTCGGTGTGTGTATTACCCAAAGCTCCGACACCATCAATGATAAAGCTGTCATTTTGAATAGGCGTCTGGAAGCCTTGCTTGCCATTCCCTAAAGGAAAGACAAGATGAGATTGGTAACTGGGTTGTTCATCGTTCGATCACGTACAGGTCATACTAAGCGAAAAAAATCATGTATGTCACCATTGGGCCACATCACGCTGTTAATGTGCACTCACTTTTGAATCACGATCCTCGTTCTAAAGCAAAGAACAGTGAAGACGTCGCTCTCGAGTGGCAGCACCACTTACCCTTCAGCAATGAGAATGAAATCAGCTAATCCATGAACAATCACGGTCCGGTTGTTCTTCTCAATAACATTTGGGAGGACACTGAGAGCGGAAGGTAAACTTCCATCTCCTCGAGGGAAGACATCTTCGTCAGAACATTCGGTCCAAGTCACATTAGGTGCGTGGATTGCTTGTTTGACGTCGGATCTGTCGAAGTAGAGAGGTTGTAATTGGACTTGAGCAAATGAACCACTGGGCAAGTTCATTAGATGAGAATGATCTATGAAACGTATATCAAACACTGACGGGAAGCCGAGAACGTCCCAGAGAATTGGATAAGTATCGAAAATCCTGTATATATCGAATGCAGGGTTGACTGTAAGCGCCGCTTCGAAAATCATGTCCCAGACGTCGCAACCTCGGTCGGCAAAAATCGATGTCCCCGGGAGCGGGAGGAGACCCTTGGGTGGATACGTGACATGTTTTTCAAAGTACCCTGTGTAGTTACAGTGTTCGGCAATGGCATCGAGCTCATCCATGACGGTTTTACTTGAAATAACAGATAAACACAACGAAGATGATGGAGGAAAATATAGACACAAACTTTAGAGCGAAGACATTTTCATACTTATGTACGAAATCGACAGCAGGAATTTGTTCCTGTACAACGTCCCATGACAACGAAGCTGTAATGTATGAAGACCAAGTGCTGCAGTGCAGACGAGATGAAACATACGGTCAGAAATCCAGATACCCTGCAAATCCAAATCAAGTGCACCAGGGTTTTCGTGAATGTAGTTGGCGATGTCTATGGACGAGCATTAGTAAATACTATTGAATGATTCTGGGTAAACTTTTACATGGGACATATGTTCCTGCATACTTGATGAAATGAAGTTAGGATTGATCTACATGGACCAAAGCTGCAACATACACTTTCACCGGAAACATAAAATTTCTTGTTCTTCAGCTCCGAAAAAACTTCCAAAAACTGTTGAAGAAACCCGACAAGCTGTTCGGCGAGATCATCTTCATTCTATCCAGAAATGAAAAAACAACAATTCAGGGACTATTACGGAGACTACAGTAAAACTTCTCACTCGGATATTAGGCACTCCTTGTGAAAAGCCAGTACCGACAGGTTGTTCCACCCAAAGTACACTTGATAGATTTGTCCAGCTAAATTCGTTTTGGGTAGGCTTCGCCTGACCCCAACTCCATGATATCGGCTATAAGAATGTCAGATATCGACATCATGTCAGGTGGTCTAATCCAAACTTACACCATTCTCCTGCAACAGACCCTCGAGTGATGAGCATCCGGGCCCGCCGTTAGTCCAAAAAATTAAGTCATCAAGGCTTCCTGCAGGTCCGGGAGGAAAGAACCAAAAGAAGAGCTATGGCGGTGTTAAATCGGGATTCCCGAACACTTCAAACAAACTTACCTTTCGGGTCTCATTTGAGTTGCCGCTTATAGGCAAAAGGCCGGCCCAGCTCGGACCCACATCAAAATCAACCTCAGGTATAGAAGCGCCGTCAACGAAGAATTCTTTAGGAGTAACGGCACTTAATCAGTACAACGACCCCTCAACTTATTTCGACGTACGGGATGCTTTGGGGTTGGAAAAGGTGATATTCTGAACTCCACCCGAGGACTCTATCCTTTCTACAAAAGATGCCTTCCACCTCTTGGCAGCTTCCGACTGCCGTACCAACAATTCGCTTTTCCTGAATTGTCGTGCATCTACGACGGAGCTCAAGAGCAGAACCACCACAACCAGCGAGGAGAATACAGTTGAGAAGAGTGTATTCCCAGTGCCCATGGTTTACAGGAGACGGGAGAGTTGAAGTTGAAACTCAACCCTAAGAATTGATACATGCGCTCCTTTACCACGCTTCACAAATAGCGTTGGGAAACCCGGTTTATCAATGTCCTAATAAATCCACATTGCAAGCATTTTCTCACAGGAAGCTATCTGCGGGAGGTGATGCATGGTCATGCAAACACATGCGGGACAATTGGATAGTTGTGAAAGGACAACTGATGATCAAGGACAAGCCCAGACTAGGTTCAGTCGGATATATTAGCAGGCAAGCCATCTAGCTCAGAAACAAATACAAGAACGACGACGACGTGTTGCAAGATTACAGGGCCAACATCTTGAAGCGGCGGACAATCAGCTGTCCACTCGCCGGCCGAGTGTCAACTGATTTGGCTGTCCACTAAATCTGGCTGTCACAAATGTCACACTTATGTTCATTGGAGTGAGGGTATCCTGGTGGATAAGAGTGCTCGTTGCTTGGGTTCATGAGGGTACAAACAAAAAAAATGGTAACTGAAGGCTGATCCCATTTACAGTCATTGTAATACCATTCAGAGCAGCATTTGAATTTGAATTTCAGCAGTCATTGACATAGGGAGTAAGCCAGAAATTTGAAGGCAAGGCTTGTTGTAATATCAAATGCTATACTAAAATTAGCTATGTCTTATTGTTCATGCCAGACAAAATGTTTCACTTTATTGTTCTAGTTAGTGATAAATAGAAAGCAATGTACATTGCATCTTTGCAACAAGTTCTCCCTCAGATTTGCATTGCTCAACAAGGCTTTATATTGAACAATGAGTTATCACATAGTACACAGAGACATCCTGCTATGTAGTCAGTCACAATGTGAGGAGAATTCATAGGCCAATGGCAACGAGGTCAATGGGAGCAACTGGGAAAAACATAGGTGTGATAATTGTGACAGCCAGATTTAGTGTACAGCTGATTGTCCGCTGTGAAACAAACATAGCACGAGAAAACTTTATATATAGTTTGTTACATCAAACTACTCCCCGTGGACGGGAAGGGGAGTTGGGCTTCAACTATCAAATAACATATCAAAATAATGCTAGAATGCTAGAATATTGGAATGTAATGTAATGTGCAAGCAGTCATATCGACCTAGTGAACGACACCATCATAAGTTCGTTCATTCACAAGCAGATAGAATTTCATAGGTCGTAGAACAGGGCCTTTCTTGACAGCTTCAAGCTCTTCCTCTCCTTTCTCTGAGTCTAACCACTCGTGTTCAGCTTGCCTTTGTCATCAGTATTAGGCTATGACTAGAATGTTAATAGTTATAAGACATTGTCATCCTCGAGAGGAGAGATCAAAAAGAAAGACCAGAAACACACAGAAAGGGAAGTGAAGGAGAATAAGAAGATCCTCAACTAGGGGTCTCGGCGTTAGAATAGCATTAAAGACGTCCAGGCGCACTCCTCTCCATCCAAGCCATAGAAATTAGACTCAGCCCTCAACAGCTCATTCGTTCACTTCTAAATCCTCCGCACTCCGATTTCTCCTGTGAACAACATCCTTTATTTCTGTCATGGTCAGTTGGAAGATGAGAGAAAGTGGGAGTGCCTCAGCGGTAGAGACGAAGGAGTGGGGTGGACGAGATGGGGAGTGGCGGTCGAGGAATTGCCATTATTTTGCCACTTCGGAGGAATTCATCAGGACGGACGATCTCGAAACCCCTGGGAGAATCGAGACATACCGTGATGCAAACAATTTGAAGGAATTAAGTGTTCATTAGGAGGAGGATCGAACGCCAATAGATACCACTGGCAGTCTTGAGACACTCTCGTGCGCAAACAACATTGTGTCCCAAAAAGAGGGCTGGGATCGGGGTGGCAGGTACAGTGGACGGCATTTGCACTGCCAGCACAAGGAATATAGGTGGCTAGAGAACTGGAGAATGCATGCCATTGGCATTATCGAGCTTGCTGTTGCTTCAAATATAGTCAATCTGATAACCATACAAGTACAACATTGCTGTTGCTTCGAATAAAGTCAAGTTGAGAACCATAAAGAACATAGCTGTTGCTTCGATTAGATTCAAATCGAGTCATGGATAACAGCAGAAGTAGCATACAGTTTTATGGGCCCAGTGTAGCCAACTAACCAGAACCCTGCAATCGCTGCTATCTGTAAGTCCATGGATACCAATATTCTCACAGCTCGATAGTAGTCACAAAGGTCACAATCCTTTGAATCAATGTAACATCAATGTACCATCAATACGTTATTCTGTTGAGATCCGAGCTGTCTCGAGTTTGATTGCGAAGGTCATTATCAAAGAGGACACTGTTCCGTTGCCTACAGGTTTATAGTCACTACCCTTATCAAGAGTCGATGTTTGTTGGGTCAGCAACTAATAACTGAACAATCGAACCTCTCTCTGCTTCGAACTGAGGACTCGCAAAGAAGTCGCTAGTAAACTCATTCTAGAAAACGAGGTCGTCTGCAATAGTCTTTCATTCATGCATTTTCAACAGTCAAGACAACCTTCATTGGTAATAATCTCATACATATCAAAACAATGATCCCCTGGGCTATGCGGTCTTTGAACCAACCCAATCCTTTAGAAAATCAGGATTCGTGCCTGTATTTGGCTACAGATAACTTGTAAAACTCTCCGGTTCGAGCCACGAACCCAATCATACAATAATCAATGTTACAGTTACATCTCAAATGTCCTTCATTGGACACAGGCAAGACGAAGCGTCGAAGCGCTGGAAGTGTTCTTTTCAGACACGCTTTCAGCAGGGCAAGTCCTTCGATTCGAAATCAATCTGTGGTGAATCAAATCAAATTACATCGATGTCATCTTCTACTTGGGATACCTCTAGTTGGATATCCTCATCCACGTATCGCCCCCTTGAATACTACTACGTTACTGAGGTCTAGTCGCTGTTCGTTTCCTTTGAACGAGTCCTGAATCTTTCGACTGCTAAGGGCTGTGAGTATTGTATTGCAGTGTCTCATCGACCAAGAGGTTAGCTCTGTCGAGCATGAACGAAGCACAGGCCTCACGCATATCCTGTGTTACCCAACTATACGATGGACTTTAAAAGACTGGATAACTCTGTTTTGTGAATGCAGCAAGATCAATGTCTCTAGCATCTACTAAGTACGGCTTCTCTTCTCAACAGAAAGTGCTCCTTTCCAGCTTGCGGTCGTGGCGCGTTTCTCTTGGTGCGCACTACCATCAACGTACGGTTATAGCCCTGATTTCAGTCATCTAGCCAAACACTCAACACTGGCCGTTCTCAAGGACATCATCACCACAGGCCACCTCGAGATATCGGACTCGGCAGCGACGTACTATTATGGTGAACGGCAGGACGGCTGTAAGGGCGTTCGTCTCATAATTGTTGACGACGATTTCTGGCTACGCGTCTTTTTGTAAGTAGCCATATCTTCATGTCGCCGTCTAAGCTCACTCAAACTCCATGCAGATCTGGAGACTTGGGCTGTAAGTGCCCGCATCCAAAATTTTAATGTGCCCGTGTACTCACCTCGCTCAATCCTGCAGTCAGCGAAGCTTACATGGCCGGTGATGTCCAGGTATCATCCCTTGAAGATTTCATGGATGTGAGTGTAGTCCCTGTCGTGCATCTCGCCATTCCTGATATATGGCTCCAGCTTTGGCTTAGCAACCGGTCGAGAATGGACAAGTTCTCATCTACCATTTGGAGGGCATGCTCTGCAATCTCTGGTCTATACAATGGATTCTTCGGTCAAACGCACTCTCAAGCCAGGCTCAATGCCGTGGCGAGCTACGACCAGTCGAACGAGCTATTCAAGGTAATCTCATCCTGCCAACGAACAGTCATGAGGTCTGACGCCTGGTTTCAGGCATTCCTTAGCCAAGAGATGATGTATTCGTGCGCCCTGTGGTCTGAGGAAGAAGGGGGCGTTCGGGGTGATCTCGAAGGTCGCCCATTTCCTTCGCAGGACTTGGAAGCTGCTCAGAGACGCAAGATCAGCCATGTCCTACGCAAGGCACGGGTCAAGCCTGGCCATCGTGTCCTTGAATTTGGAAGTGGTTGGGGAGGCCTGGCTATCGAGGTTAGTGGTCGTGATCGATGACACTAGAGAGATGCTGACCAAGTATACAGGCTGCGCGAACGTATGGCTGTCAAGTGGATACATTGACCCTCTCGATCGAGCAGAAGACTCTTGCAGAGGAGCGGATCAAGGAAGCAGGGTTAGAGGATCGCATCCGGGTTCACCTTCTCGACTATCGCAAGATTCCCGCAGAGTTTGAGAAGGCCTTTGATGCTTTCGTATCCATTGAGATGATCGAGGTCAGCTCATCTGTGTTTTTCTAATCATCTTCTCATGAGAAGCCTGTCCAGCACGTTGGCCCGAAGTACTACAACACTTACTTCCAACTGGTCGACTTTGCTCTCAAGTCGAAAGATGCTGCGGTTGTTATCACATCTTCGACCCTTCCCGAATCGAGATACTCTGAGCACCAGTAAGTCCTGGAAATTGACACTGGAAAATCATTGGTGATTGTTTGTCAGAGCTCAAGACTTTGCACGCCGCTACATATGGCCTCACGCATCCATGCCCAGTGCAACAATGCTGGTTGATAGTATGAACACTGGCTCGCAAGGCCGTTTCACAGTAGAAGGGGTCGAGAATCACGCTGCACGTAGGTCTAGGATCACGCTGTTCGGTTGTGATTTAACTCATATTGGCATCTAGATTACCCACGCACGCTCCGTGAATGGGATCGCCGTTTTGAAACCCGTGTTACTCGTGGCCTCCTCGTTAAGGACTATCCCTCACTGACCTCGGACGTCAAGTACGAAATATTCAAGCGTAAATGGAGGTACTTGTTTGCCTACGCTAGTGCTGGGTTCGCAAAAGGGTGGATCACATGTCATATGGTCACATTCATTCGTCAAGTAAATCTCGTTGTCTGTGGTCTCCTCCATGAAGTCTGACACCCTCATTTCATAGGATGATGCTCCAGAACTCTGTGACTGACATCTTCCTAATGGAGACTATGCTTTATAAAGTCATGCCGAACTGACCAATTTCAATTTTTGAGACTATTTCAGTACCTTTCTTGATTGCCTAAATATTGGACATCTTCTGGCTCAATTTATCACATAAGATATTGTTAATAACTTCATATTCATGACTTGTACATAATGTCTAATCAGGTACTACTGGTTGTACGAAGTTATCGATATGTACAATTCAAGGTTGGCTCATTCGGACCTCATTCCCCAGAATAAATTTTCATCATTTATTTTTCATTCATCTCTATCATGGAAATCTTCCTGTTCGCCGATGTCGAATTCTTGTAGTGATTATAAGAGGAGACTCACCTTACACTGGAGTCTGACCTCATCAGACTTCAGTGTAGATTAGTACTTTTCTTCCATGACTGTAAACCTGACTTATTCTGTCTTCAGGCCTTTGCCTAGTGATTGTCTAGTTTCCCGGCCTTTCTTACTTCGCCTGTGCCTTATTCTTTGTTAGGTTATAGGCCCAGTCCCTGAGACCAACATCAACATATCTGACATACTCTATTTCTAAAATGCAGATACAGTTCATTATTATCATTAATAACAAGTACTGTACTATGGAATATTGAATGACATTTAATGCGCCATAGTAGAGTTCTTCGATATAGGGACTTGTGATTGGAAAGTGGTGTAGCTTGTTTCATGAAGCAGCACCCCCTTGGAACCCCGCAAAAACGGTTCGCCCCTAGAACACAAATGCATAAATAAAGTACCGTTCAAACGCAAGTTCACAAGAATCGAAGACCATTTTAATGTCCTCCGTCCTGACCGGCATGCTTGACGTGTTCCGGTTGTTCCTCCCAGTTAGGACAAAGATCGGTCCACGAGCCTGAATTGTGTAATGTAAGGAGATCGTCGATTCAGGTAGATTCATGCTACATACCCGGGCAATTATCTTGAGGTCCGTCAATAGCCTCAGGAGCTTCAGCGAAGACAAGAGCAAGCCCTCTAAGCGTCAGATCAAAACGATGAACGGAATAAGATAAGAATCCATGATTACTCCTTGAGATGGAAGTCAATGTGACTGGAAAGAAAAGTGAGCGATCAGACCAGAGAGACACAAGAAATAAAACACCAGAAACGTACCAGTGAAAGATCCACGGTCCAGGGTTATCGGTCCTGAATCGAATTGAAACAGTGTCGCCTGGAGTTTTACCACCATTGACAGTGTCTCTGATAATGGGGCTTGTGAAGTTGTATTCCCTGTCAGCACTCTTGACAACCCAGAAAGCGTGCTAACGAGAGAAAAAAAATAGGGATCGGGAGTCAGAAACCAATGAGAAAACGTACGCCGTGTAAATGGAAGGGATGAGGACCACCAAGAGGCAGAGCAGGGAAATTCATTTCAATAGTTCTGTTCCGCTCAACATAGAAGATAGTTTCCTGCGGTAGAAGCTCATGGGGTGGTCGAGTACCTTCCAAAATCTGCAACAGTACGGGAGCAGGAATACCAGTGGTATTGAATGAGTAACCGTTGACTTCAAAAAATCTGGTGTTTGGGTTGAAGGTGAAATTAAAAAACATGTTGTCGTCACCGCCTTCAGCATGAGGTTCTCCTGGGGCAGGGGTCGGGACCAACGGCGCCAGAGCTGTTTCCTGGAGTACGACCTTGTTTTGCTGTTGACCTGTGGTTGGTTCTTCGGCCGGAGCACCAGAATACCGGAGAATGGCAGAGTTAATGCCACCGTCGAAGCTTTTTGCCAAGCCGTTCCAACCTGAGTTAGGAAGGGCACGAATCCAGTAGTTGTCAATAGGCTGGCTGGCGTTCAATACGACCGAGTAACGTTGACCTGAAGCCAGGGGTATCATCAGACGAGCATTTGAACCTAGTACACGACATTCATACCGGCGTAGATTTGGATTGTGTTTATCGTATACGGCTTGGTTGGGGTGCCCTCGACTTCGATGACAGTGAGGTCGTGGTTGTCGATAGAGAATATAAAGTTGGGTTCACAAGACATTGAAATAAGACGCAAGCGATAGCGTTTTCCCTGTTTAACGCTGACAACGGCCAAGTCGACCTTCGGACCATCGGCGTACCGCCCCACACCGTTGATCAAAGTGCTGTTGGCGTAGGCAATACCCCGAATACTAACAGCATAGACGTGATACCTTCAAATTGCAATGTGTTAGAAAGTGGCCGGTCACAAAGTCAAGGTTCACACCATTCGCTCAGGGAAATGATGGTGGACTCTACACAAATGTTAGGCACGATGGATTTTTGGGCTTAGCACGTACCATCATCAACTGTAAAATCAAGTCAGATCGTTTGAATATCAATGTAAAATAACTTGAACTTACCATCGTATTCGCATCGGTTAGGGTCTTCAGGATCATAGACAACCAACCCTCCTCGGATACCATCACAGTATTGCTCGCCTAAAGCATTACCAGTTTGTCCAGCAACAAAAGGAAAAGGAAAGGCTGATAAGAAGCTCACCGAAATGAGAGTGGTACCAAAACGTTCCAGCTTGCTCGGTGCCGAACTTGTACACAAATGAGTTTCCCGGTGCAATGGGACATTGAGTGACCCCCTCTGTACCATCCATAAAACTGGTATGACGCTGAAATATTCCATGCCAGTGCTAGAAAACGCATTGAAATTTTCTCTCATATTCCTGAGAAGAGAACGTTGAACTTACAATAGACGCGCCAGCAATCATTTCCTCATTGTTCAATTGATTTACGACATTCATCTCAAGCAGCTCGCCCTGAAATCTGATCTTCAGTGGGTGCTCAAAATAATAACAAGATAAAAGCCAGTATCACCTTGTTCATTCTGATGATTGGTCCGGGGTGTATCCCATTGATAAGTGATGCCCTGGAGAAGTGGTATCAGCGTGGAGAGGAGAGAGAAAACTATTTTCTTCCTGACGTGCGCAAGTGACCATCAGGGGAAATGTCTGTATTTGAGAGTACGAGAGTACTCTTTGGTCCAACCGTGACTCCAGAAACAGAGATACCCGTGAGGATGAGAGCGGATAAGAAAGAAAAGCGCATCTTAGCAAGGACTGACGTTGTCGGAAGAAGGTTCTGGATGGATCATACAGGTCCTTGTTTATAAAGCGGCGTCCGTTCGTAAGAGCATTTCACTTTAAATTTTGAACTGGGCACGTGAAAGATGCATTAGCAAGTGGTGATTGAGCTAAGCGCAATATGTACAAGAACTTGCCTAAATCAGCCTCGGTTGTCCGGCAAACTTGGATGAATCGCTGCTGTCAGAAGCATTGTTCGGCGATAT
>Ga0153993_100857_pt1 | contig 11130 bp, 8 predicted proteins | sample TSNC077MetaG_FD_104706 | JGI IMG/M metagenome (GOLD analysis project Ga0153993, IMG submission 104706) | Attine ant fungus gardens microbial communities from North Carolina, USA - TSNC077 MetaG | ecosystem: Host-associated > Fungi > Mycelium > Unclassified | place: USA: North Carolina, Lumber...
GCCTAGCAAGTAAGCCCCAAAATGCCCATCCCGAGCGTGCTCTTGTGGACACCCGAGATTCAAATCTGATTGCCCATTGGTTATAATTGAGTCGCTAAATGTATTCAATGGTTCAACAACCACGTATTACCTATCCCTTGACAGTGATTTTGCAGCATTCTACCTGCTTTAACAATAGATTCAGCATTATTTCCACACAACTGAACAACGACAGGTTGCTCTAGTGCGAGATCAGTTGAAGTCTTGAGGTCTTTGAGATGGTATTCGAGGTATTCTTGCTCATTAAGCAACTTATCTGGCATCAACATCTGAGTGTAGGCGAGGGTTGCACCATGCCTGCGACATAGAACACGAAAAGGAAGGTCTGATTGACCAACCATCGGCGCTGTGATGTATCTCAGGCTGTTTTTGTCCATGGAGTGGCGACGATGGTTAAGGCGGGAGATCTCCCACGGAGTTCTTCTGGGAATTTCTCACGCCACGAACACGAGCCGAAGATCACATAATACTCCAACGCGGTGTGCTTCCGCTGAAAGTATTTTGTTCTCAGGGTCCCACACTGACCATCCATCAATCAGTCAAACATACGTTGCCACGAAAATATTACTTTTTCTCATAAGACATTCGGAGAATATATCACATGAGTTGTGCCAATACTATTCGAGCATTACAGCAAAAAACTTAGCAGGATGCTTTCATATCTCTCGATAAATCAGGGAAGTCATGCGGAAAATCCTGCTGAGTATCTGTCACCCCAAAAGAAACCTCAAGTAATTTGTGGTTCATGGCGCATGCAGGCTCAAGCCTTCTATTCTTCAGAATTACAAGCGAGGGATCCACTTGTTCTCTGCTTCCAGTGTTTCTCCCACTAACAAAGAACAAGTATGTGCTGACTTTCCCAGGTTCCAATATCATGGACCAGGACGATACCTTCTCTGCACATATGTACGCAGGTAGCTACCTACAGTTCTAATGAAAAAAGAACACTCTGAAATTGGGTGAACATGTATATATACTTAGGGTAATTTTTGGCACAAACCATGATTGACCTCTGGTGACAGGTTACATACGTCTTCTCCCCTTCAAAGGAAAACATCGAGCCGGAGGGAATCAACATGAAACCACATCGATAGACACAAGTAAATGCAATTATGAGATCAAAACTCGAAGCCACACAGCGTGCATCAAATTAGACGTTGGCTCGTAATTTGCAATCATGCCTGGAAAGTCCTAATTGGTATGCCAGTCCTTATACCCGTCATAAATAGATCTCTATGCCGATCTCACGTCCGAGAAGAAGGGAAGGAGATGTATACTGTATACTATTCAGTCCGCCGCCGCCGTTCCGTATATGTCCATGAAGTTCAGCCTCACTAATCCCGAAAGGAAAGGCTATTGTTATGCATGCACCCCTTAGATCTCGTTCATCCTTGATGTCATTATGATGTATTCTGATGACATGAATAATCAGCACAAGCAGTTCTTCGAAGACTGACGTGTGACAGTTTTGTGCTTGGCGATCAGAAACCCAGGAGTGCACCACACTAACATCTTTTATCGCAGGCATCCAGCAAAGGTAATTTTCCATTGGGACCATTACAGTGCATAGAAGCAAAAGTCACATGTAGACACAATATCAAACCTATCCTTGTCACTCAGCTCCGGGATCCAAATTAAATTTTTGGTCCTATTAACTGTTATCCTCACGGGGACAGAGAGTTTGACGGCTCCGGATGTACAGCCGGATTTTTAGCTTTGACTTTCGATTCCTGTGTCCAGATATGCGCGTACGAGGCAATAAGCGAATCAGAATTCCTCAGGCACTAGCCATCGAAATCAATTGATATATGCATAGCTCTGTCGGACTACTATTAAACCTCTTGTTCATGGGCATGGGATCCAAGTATTCCGTGAATATATATCGAGTATCTGACTCCATCCAGTTATATGGAGAAGGAATTCATTAATGCCAAGGCCGGATAAGCATGAGATCATGGCATATTTGACCCCGCGGCAGAAACTACATGAGCAGATGACACGGACACAAGGCAGACAATCACTTACGTATTATCCTCCAGATGAACAGGTTGACCAAGACGGCGCCTGCAATGGTACAATTCGTTTATGCATAAGTATTCGAATGTGCATGTGCATAAAGACAGAACGCTACATTCTAGTTCTATTTCCGAGCCTGATCTTAGATTTCCATTTTTGGTTTGATCTTTAATTCACCGGCTGCACGCTGTATGAAAGACGATCCTCAGAATGTCGGGCTTGCGCACCATTGAAAATCACACATTGATATTTTTTAGGAGACCACTTCGTTTCACCAGACAAGGAATCTCGGTGGCCGCGACCCGCAGCCACTCATTCACTTACCAACAGCTCTTCTTTACGGATGATTTCCCTGTAAGTTCAGTATGATATGAAGACTTCATCACATCCTCCAAGTAGATGAAACCATTGTTGCTTTACGTACCGTATCGAGTATCCTGATAGGATTTCTTGAATACCGGCCCGAACTGCCAATCGTGGCATAGTCTGCACTCAATTTAAAATTCATTATAAAAAGGCTCAATTTATCATAGTCCTGATCCAGAGCTGGTCAACTACAACTCGTAGTAATAGTGGCAGTGGTGACACTGTGACAAAGGGTTTTGGTGATGAAAGTCACAAGAATCTTCATGCATCATTTACGCTTTTCCAAAAGCCAACCATATAATGAAGATAAATGCCTTGTCTATTGCAATATACTCATGACTCCCAGGGACACCGGTCATACCCTTGTGATAGTATCCAAACTGAGAAACTGCGGATCTTTTCTCCATTATTGAGCCAATTGAGGTTTGCAGATTTCTGTGCGTTGCGATTATCGGGTCGAAAAGGATGCCACCTTTTTTCCTTATGATCGTTGTCACAAGACTCGATTCGGGAAGTTGAATGATAGGACCATACAGCCAAAGGTAGAAAAGAGATTTATTGTGCGATTCAGTAGAAGTATAGGTATCAACTGTAAGGTGTGAACGAATACCAGAGAAGCTACGCAAGTGTACATTCACTAGAACATATATGTGAGTCTGAAGCTCTATCAAGATGAAGGCGAGATAGGGAATTAGCATAAAATGCGATGCGAGGATGGATCCAAAGTTATCAATGATGGTCCGGACCGAAATTCATTCTTGATGCGTGCGGGGAAACGTGGGAAAACACGAGGAAAATTTAGGCTTGGCAGAACTAACTTTGGCCGACCATGATCTTCAAAACCAGCTGGCCCCTTTCATCCACTCCCCGCTCAAGCATTTCAAAAGCTTTTTGGGTATCCTGAAGCCCGAACCGATGTGTTATCAACTTCTCGACATTTTCTAGTTGACCTGAACTAAGAAGGGCGAGAGCTGTTGGATAAGTGTTTGCGTAGCGGAAGGAGCCGTGAATATCAACTTCACGCAAAGCAGCTGCAGATAAGGGCATCATCACGTTTCTTGTGCCCATGCCGATGAGCATAACTTTGCCACCGGTTATGGCAGCCTGGGGAAAGGATATGTCAGATTGCTTCCTTCGGTGTCGATTCGAGGATGAATGAAAGTATCGAATCGAGAATGAGAAAGGTTCGTAGGACAACAGTGAACCGGACAGAAAACCAGAATCCAAGCAAATGTCGTGTGATGGTACTCAACGAGGTAGCAAATTAACAGATAATACTCACATAGACAGACATTTGAATACACAATTCTGCACCAGAACACTCAAAGACTATGTCAAAACCATCATCTTTGCCGAAGGCAGACAAAGCCATGGAGGCATTCTCCTTTGCTTTGCGAAGTTGCTCTTCAGCCGTTCTTGGTTTATCAGTAGGAGGGAAGCAGAAGACCTGTTGGGCAAAGCCATTTCTCCTGACGAAATCCAGGCGAGACTCGTTGATATCGATAGCAGCAATACGAGAAGCTCCCAGACTTTTTGCAAGACAACACGCAAGAGCACCAATAGCACCTGTGCCCAGGACAAGGACGGAGTGACCCTTGGTGAGACCGGCCCGTCGTGAAGCGTGAACAAGAACAGAGAGGGGCTCTGCGAGAGCAGCTTTTTCATATGAACAATTGGCAGGCAAGCTGAGAAATATTTGTATTAGCTGATGAAGAATTTTAACAAGAACATACGGATGTAAGACGTGGGCAGGGTGATTCATCCGGCTTTGCAGAGTACCGTCAACATGGGGAAAGGCGGAAGCACTACTACAGAAGCGCATGGACTTGCAGAGGTTATAGCGGCCGTCTCTACAGAAATTACAGTCACGGCACATGATACCGGCCTCTATGGCGACGCGTTGACCAACATATAAGTCGGCAACACCAGCGCCTACAGCGGTCACGATACCTGCAGCCTCATGACCGAGAACGAGAGGCTGGCGAACTGCAAAATCACCATTGCGACCGTGTTTGTAATAATGTACTATGGATCTGTCAGAAGAGAGACCCAGATAGATCACAAAAACATACAATCGCTTCCACAAAGACCGGTCGACTTGACCTCGACTTGAACGTAGCCGGGCTTGGGATGCCAGAGAGGACGTTGCTCGAGGCGAAGGTCCTTGGCGGAGTATAGAACAGCAGCATATTGTTGTGTGGGGAGTGAAGAAATAGACATGGTTGAGTTGGCTGAATTGAGGAGGATTTGACGCATTTAAATACATTTCGACAGTCGTCGATAAATGAAGAACATCTAACCGGTCCGACAGTCCGACAGACCCCAGATCTCGATTGTGTCGCTCATGGCATCCGTCACCCTCGATAGGATCTTTTTCCCAAGTCGGGTTCTGTCGTCAGATCCCAGTTGGTCTTCCCACGTGGGGCTATCTGGCACTCTGGCCGGCCCGACCCTAGTAATCTACTTAAAAGTCGGTCACTAATTAATCTCATTTGTGTTCCCTATGGATCCGACTCCAGACGTATCAGTCCTCTCTCTTTTCGAACTTCACGGTAGTAATGTTCTTATCACGGGCTCAACACGCGGCATAGGTGCTGCTTGTGCCCTTGCTCTCGCTCAGGCAGGAGCAAATATGTGTCTTGTGCAGCGGCACCCAGCTCCAGATAGCCTCGAAAATAAAGATACTTACGATGCGATTATCGATGCTGGAGGATCTGCTACCATCATCCACTGTGACCTCGAGGATATGGATCAAGTTCGTGGCCTCTTCTCTCGCGCCGTGGAGGTCATGGGAGGTCATATACACGTTTTGGTAAATTGTGCAGGTATCCAGCGTCGTAATCCTTCCGTAGATTTTCCGGAAAATGATTGGGACGATGCAAGTGCTCCCGGGCTTCATTGTTTCTGCTTCAGCTAATTGGACTTTACGCCTCTAGGTTATCGCTGTTAACCTCAAGGCGTGTTGGATCCTGGCTCAAGCTGCAGGCCAACACATGGTTCCTCTGAAACGCGGCAAGATTATCAATATGTGCTCCCTGCTCACTTTCCAGGGTGGTATCACTGTTCCGGCGTATGCCGCCGCCAAAGGTGCCCTTGGACAGCTCACGAAATCACTTGCCAACGAGTGGAGTCAACACAACGTGCAAGTCAACGGCATTTGCCCTGGGTATATCGCTACGGATATGTGGGTATAATTTCTCGATTACTCTTTACGCTTGCTTGTCACTTGCATTATGAGTATTTGATTTCACAGTGAGCATTCGTCAGCAGGGCATTATGCCATGTGTTTACAGAGGACTAACGCCATGATTAGATATCCGGACCTCAATCCAACATTCAGTTCTTTTGCCCTTGGTTCCAATAATTACACTACGTCTGGATCAAACGCGTCTTGGAAGTGTTCCTATCTTCGACCATGGTTTCCTAAACATAAATGCCAGGAGAAATCATACCAAGATGTTTTATTTCACGAACAGCACAGCATCCAAACACCTTTACATATTTCTTTCTCAATTTTCATTGTTGGTTTTGATAATTCAAGCGTGCCCCCGAAACATGCCTTCTCACTGCCCTTGAACTTGCCTTTTTATTCTCTCGTTGACTGATGGAAATATCCGTAGGAACAAGAAGCATTTAACTGATCCTGTGAGGTTTCGACAAATTTCGGAGCGGATCCCAGCGGGTCGCTGGGGTCACCCAAAAGACTTTGCCGGCCCTGCGGTCTTCCTCGCCAGTCGTGCGAGTCAATATGTTTGCGGCGAACTGCTGGTCGTCGATGGGGTGAGCTGACTCTGACGTTTTCAATCTTTTCCATCTTTTTTTTTATCGGTAGCGATGAACGCATAATGATGTCGTCGTACCAAGTTTTGAGGCCGAATGCTTCTTTGTCCGAAGCAACTCCACTTCTCACTTGCCTCAAACCGCCGCAGATCGCAGAGTAGACTCATCTCGCTCATTCGTTTCACCTGGCACTTCTTCTTTTGACCCTTTCTTTCCCTGAATTTGCTATCTCCGGTGACGTTGATACTCCATTCATATTGCCACTCACTCAGAGCTTGCTGCAAGCCCCAAACATGCTCAACATGCTCATATCCTAAAATGGGCTAGAAATGTCCGGGGAGGGCTGATAGATGAAGGCCGAGCCTAATGACACGCGGCCTAGTAGCCTGCGAATAGGCGCGGTTCAGCATCTATCTAGATGTTTGGAAAGTACCTTGAATAGGTATCGATTCCACTGATCACTCGCATCGTCACTTGGTTCTGATAGTGCTAACCTTTTCTTTCGTGGCCTGCGGTTCTTCTATCCTTCATCGCCGATGGGAGACCACTGTTTACTTGTTATTCTTTATTCACCGGAGTATCTGTTGATGTCTGGTCGATTTACTGACCACTCCTTTAATCTATAGGGTTGGATGGGTCGTTGAATAGAGTCGTTGTGTTGCTCTGAGAGCGAACGTGCCTAAATTTGTAGACAAAGTAAAAATGGAGGTTACTCCTAAGTATCTACAGAGATATGCCACTGCGAATTTTGTAAGCAAATATAGTTGTCTGATCTGAATTCCGCGAGTGAGAAAGTGAGCCGGGTTCAGGTTACTGATAAAAATTCTTGGTCTTGGGATGTAATAATCACCGTAGTGGTGAAACCACCTGGAGGCAGTAAGATGAATCTTGCAGGGGAAAAAAGATTCACAGTTCCTTGCTTGCTTTCTATGCGAAGTTACTCCGAGAAGGTCCACTTTGTAGGCACCTCTTGCCTTACACGTCGCTCAGAAGCTCCGCGACCTGGCCACCAATAGTGAGCTTCGTCGTACAGTCCAGATGGTTAAGAACTCTTCTAAGGACAGCGCTGTGGAGCCAATGATCTATATGTGAAGCCACTGGTGTTGTGTCACAAAGCCGCTTTGACTGTAGCAGGAGAAGATTCTTCCCTTCCCAAGCTTGCACCTCTTCCAATAAGCTTTAAAGCAGTATAGCCTACATTTAGACTTTAGTCCGGTAAATGAGGAGCCCACGTTTTGGTGCTTTTCTGGAATGCGTTTGTCTCATGTAAATTTCTTGCGGCTCATTCGAAATATCTCGGGAGCTCCTACACCGATGTCTCTCTCCAATTCTCCTGTCGCTCTCGGCTCTCGGTACGGCGTAGAAATAGGACATTCTCATCGGCGGTTCTTTTGTCGTGATTTCTCAAAGGAAATTGTCGTCTTCACCGGATCTTTCTTGCCGTTCAGACCAGTACGGAAAGGGCGTGAGGTGTAAGGTCACTGACGATACATTGCACACACATGGAGAATAGGGCTGGTTTTCGGCTATGGACCGGAACAGTGGACTGGAGGTTAATTACGAGTTTTAGCTCCGCATTTGTCTTCGCCAAACAAGACGCGCGCCTGTTACATTTCAATTGACGGGAAAAAAGGGGCACCTTTGAGTTACAACTTTGCAGATAGATTAGAAAGCGTGTCGCAGTTTCATAAGGTGATTGCACAAATACGGACCGAAAATCCCGATGCCGGACTTTTTTCAGAGTGTTTAATTTTCATTTTGATGAAGCAATATGTGCAATGGAGACAGCACAAAAAGTTTCTGTGCAGTAATCGCAGCATAGTTTTCTGCTCGGGGCCTCGGGATGTATCGTGAACCATGCAACATTCGCGGCATCGCCTATCTCTTTTCGATCTGAAAAATGGAAACACTCGACCTGTACCAGTTTTCCATTGCAGCATGATCCCTGAAAATTCAAATCCGTCATAGTCCGGGTTGTCCCGACTGTCAAGGACATGTTACCGCTACAATGCGGTCGTAATAAGACAAATAAGATACGTTGATGGTCAATCTTCAACTTATCACGACGCGTGTACTCCATCCGGTGCAATCACAGACCTGTTCATCTTAGTGATTTAATGCTATACCGCGGGATCTCTCTTTTCTAGAAATACAGGCTGAGAGTTAACAATTCTAAATTCATATGTAAGGGTTGTAGATAGGAGCGGCTGAAGCATTAGTGTGTTCAGCACAGAGCAAATAAGAAAAGAATGTCGATGATGGAATCCCCAATAACTGGATAGGCTGTGTGAACGATCAACACCAGATGCAAGAATTCTAATTAGAATCAATGAATACAGCCAAGACCAAGGTCAGAAGGGCAGCATGATTCCTGTATCCTCAAGAGGCGCTCCGTGAAATGGGTGCGCATGTGACAGATGATGGTTTCCTGAATTCTTTAAGCTTTCCACGTATCCTTTACCTGGCCGAAAAGTTGTCTCTGAACAGCCAAGAATCGCTATCATCATTATTCAGTTTAATATAGAGTAACAAGTTGTATTTGGCCACTCGCCGAACCGCACTGCGTTACTCACACATACTTAATTAGGGAATCTTCGAGAAACCTGGATCCACAAGTCCGACTTTCACATAATCTCAAGGAAGAATTCCCGCAAAAGGCTTCGTGTCTTCATGTCAAGTGATAACCTACTAATATTGAAAGGGGATGTTTGGATCAGAGAAGCCCACAAGAAGATGTCGCAAACTATACCAAAACATTTCAGCTGCGTTAAGATTGAGTGAGCGGGAACATTTTTGAGCGCTGGACCGGTGAGCACTTTCACCCATTTTCACAGGCTGTCAGCAATGTGCTGGCAACATGAGATCCGGGTCTCGATTAGTTGGCGTTTAAGTGGAATTCGATACATAGTCTTCTTGAGCGCCATTTATACATGCTTCCTTTGCTTCTTGCCTGCTCGGGTCTGTTATCTCACACTGATGGTAAATGTGATATCGCCAATGAGCCCTGTGTACTGGGAAGGGATTCACGTGAGTGGATAATGTTAGAAACTACAATGGCTCCGGCCATTCCCGAAGAGTACCAGTGGCGGTTGGATAAGAGAGTTTGTGTATTCATCACTATGTTGGGAGGCATCTATGCCAAAGCACCTTGATAAAAAAAACTAGCATACTCTGTTGGAGGACAGAACATGTTCCTGGGGATCGAGTCTGTCCCTCCTATACTTATTGAGCTCTAGACCCTCATCGAGTTTTATTCATGTATGATTAATCACAGCTAGCCACTGAGACTAGTACAGAAAAGGGCAGATAGTTAGATCCTGTTTGGGGGAGCTACATGTCCCAAAATGTCAGCCGTCGTCAGAAATCCATTAACACGTATGACTGCCCGAAGTACGTATAGAAATGTATCAGGGTCATGCAACACATGTTCCAAATCTTTTGGTTAGGATCATTCATGTAGACAAATTAAAACAATAATCCCACAGCCGTTGTCGACTTGGATCAATCGGGCCGAACAGCGGCAATAGTATTTGAGGATCCTCGGACTCTAGGTATATCTATGACGGCATGAAGATTGTTAGTGCCAGTGCTGAGAGTAGGCTTTAATAAATACAAGGACAAGGAAAGCAGATGTAGCTACCAGTCCAGAAAGGATGAACACTTTCAATCAAACTTACTCTTTTTTTTTCAAGCGTGTCCTACTTAGAAAATGTCAGATGACGATCCTCAAGGGCACAGACCTCAAGTTGAATGGAATATGCACTGTACATGATTCTCTGAGGCTTTGCTATGATCGGCGAACGAACTTCTATGGAGTGTGACATTCATATGAAGAATCAGGATTACGAAGAAAATCAGAATCCGGGGGCAGTCATTTGAGAATGTAGTGGGAAGTGAAGGGTCTTTTACGAGCAAGATATGACATGAATCCAAATTTTGGAAGCAAGAAGGCCTGTCTGAAGATTGACCAATTGATCATATGTAGATGGATAAAGTTTGTCAAAGTAATACAAGTCATGAGAGCAATCCTGGCTCTAGATCGATGATCGTATGCAGCATGCTGGCGACAGAGTATGAGAGAGACACACATATAGAGAATGAGGAGAGGTGTCTGGAGATATTGAGCAATTTCCACCGAGTCAAAGAGAGCTCAGAACTCTGCGAGTGCAGGGTCCACACATTTCCACAGGTGCGGCATCAGTAGATAAAGCACAATCATTCTCACCTATAATCAGTTGAAGAACCTGGAAGCATGAAGAAGCCTAGACAGAGAAAGGGGACCGGCATATCGCTTCCGAAGACCGGACAGGGAATGTCCCTATCGATGACATGGGCCTCGATGCAAGGATCGGTTTTCCATGGGGACTCGCAAAGGCAATCCTACAAATGGAGATGGAACCATGCAGTGAAACGGGCCGGTATGCAATATCCGCATGACCCTGTAAATGTGATATAAGGAACCCTGGAGAAAATGAACACAGATCTACACAAATTTGATGTCCGGTAAACTGGGTTCAGCAACACACTATATACGCAGAACAGGAATATTCAGCGATGCACACCGGTCTGAATGATTTGGGAATCTGCTATACATGAGCCATATTTTTGCTCCTCATGGCACCTGCTGTAGCTCTTGGTTAATCATACCCGATATCGTGATAAATCAGCGGGAATAGCAATGGGGACACAAAGTATTTTCGAAAGTAGACTGAGCAAGAGTGGCTCTCTACTGTGACATTGCAGTCTGCAATTGCAACTGCACTGTGCCTTGACTTTGAGAAATTTGGGCAAACTGATGACTGTAAATGTGACTTGAAATTAGGTTGGTAATAGTCCAATTATGTTTGCGTCGATGGTCTCTTTTGCGGAGCGTAGTGAACTGGTCTCTCCGAGCTCATTGTTGATGGATTGCAGGCCCATTTGACGATA
>Ga0153993_100858_pt1 | contig 11116 bp, 11 predicted proteins | sample TSNC077MetaG_FD_104706 | JGI IMG/M metagenome (GOLD analysis project Ga0153993, IMG submission 104706) | Attine ant fungus gardens microbial communities from North Carolina, USA - TSNC077 MetaG | ecosystem: Host-associated > Fungi > Mycelium > Unclassified | place: USA: North Carolina, Lumber...
CGCCGCTGGCTTTGAAGCTCGCGGTCGAACTCGCCGCCAACCGCCAGCCAGTTACATTCCGCACATATCCGACCGGTCATATCGAGACGATGCGGGCAGCGCTCCCCGAAAGCCTCTCCTTCGTCCGGAATCTCTTCCAGCCGTAGGTGAATTCATGCGGTTGTCGTAACGATCAACGTGTTGAGGTGTTCGGCTGGGGGCTTCAGTCGAGCGTCTGACATCTTGCGGTTCGTTCAGATGAAAGTGTCGGTTGTGTCGTGGAAATGCGAGCGGCGACGCCTTCCGATTCACTGGTCACTGTCCAGTAGTGCACAAGACATCGGGAGGGCGCTCCCTCTCGGGCGCGGAGGAGCATCACGCGCCGATCATGTGAGCATGCGAGTGAAAACATCCGCGCTCTATATGTCCGGGTATTTCGATGCAACCCAACAATTTTGGGTGAAAATGCATGATGGCCAATGGCTGGCTTGTGGATACGGTTTGGGACTGACCGTTGACCGCGAATGGCTTAGGGGGTGCAACGATCTATGTCGCAAACTGACTGCTTAGCGCGACACCTCAGACGATCCGAAGTGTTCCGAGTTCGGATCGCAGGCCGAGGGCGAAGAGTTGGCACTCCAAGTCGTATCGTCCTGGCGAAAGCGATTCGAGTCCAGGAGTTTTCATCAGTACCCAGAGGTTTACCGATTCTCCGGGAGCTAAGGTCGGAATCATCGTCATGCCGGAGTAGTTGTATCGGTTGTCTTGTTGTATTCGTTCACCGTGCGAATCGAGAATCCAACCGAATACTGTGTTGTGATCGTTGCCTTGATTGGTCCAGGTGGTATCACCCACGTTGGTCAGAATCGTTTGGATTTCTGGAGCTTCGCCGGCGACTGCGATCATGCGCGGTGGCCACGTGAGTCGCAGATCGGCGCGCCGCTGAGCGCGGCCAGGGATGGGCGTGACGGGGTCTCGCTCGACCTGGAGGGACCAGTGGCCGTCGTGTTCAGTTAGTCGCGCAAGTAGCCAAGTGCCCGGTTGGGTGGGATGGGGTGTAGCGAGCACTTCGATCTCACCGAATCCACTCGAGGGCGGGCGGTGCGCGATTCGTCTCCATCCGGCCGTGGGGAGTCCTTCCGGCACAGCGATGGACGAGCGATCTAGCTCGCGTTCTACAAGAAGGTCCGTGAACGGGGATCCTGCTGCTGGATCGAGATCGCTCGGATCAGCTTCCACTCTGCCGACCTGCAGGCTCGTCAGATCGTCAGCAGGCCGGCGCGGTGTGCTCATAGGTGAATGATGCCTCATCTCGAATCTTGAAATCGAGGACATGTCCGGTGGAAACCGAAACGCATTGGGTGAGCGAAACTAGTTCCTTCGCCGCAGTTGACGCTCGTGCAGTCCTCCGTCAGTGCTGGCGAGACGAAGAGAGTTCCTCAATTCACAACGGCCTGAAAGCATTCGGGGGACGCCGAGCTGATCCCATTACTCCCTTTCCGGACCTACGTCCCAACTTTGATTCGTTACTTAGTCGTAATAAGAACCATCTGGTAGGTATCGTGTGCGGCTCTTACAGTCCAGGAGCTGCAATCACACAGCGAAAGCACAGCAAATACACAGAACTTCCACAGGTATCAGGGGTTGAGAGGAACGACGAAGGTTGCAGGTACAGCAGTGACTCTGCCTGTCTCGTCAGAGTTTCAACAGCGCCTGGGCCGTTTCCACCCTTCTAGGAGGACCATGAGGACCATCGCGAGACCGCGCCGCCGGCTCTTGATCACCTTGACTGCCGTTGTCGGGATTGCTTTCGCCCCGGCAGCAGCATCCGCCGACCCGTCCGCAGCGCCAGCGGACACTCCGTCGGCGCCTACCGAGCTAGCCCCGGAGGCGCCAAGTGTTGCCCCCTGGGTCGATCCGAACGCGGACCCGAACGCGGACCCGAACGCGGACCAGACTGTGGATCCGAATGCTGATCCCAGCGTGCAAAGTCGAGCATCGAATGGTGGGGAGTACTCCAACGACCCGAGGGACTTCCCCGTTCACGGCAGCAAAGGAAATGGCAGCCTCTTTTGGACGGGGCTAGACAACGTCTATCGGTCCCAGCTGTGCCCGGACGAATTCGAAGTCTGGTGCGATGAAGTCGATAAAGTCCAGATGGACATCACCGTCAACCCCGGGTCGTGGGTGAATAAAATTTCCTATACCGGACTCTGGTTCCCTGACAATGGTTATTTTTCTGACTGGCATCTCCAATTTTATGTGATCAGCAATGGGAAGATCACCAGCCTCCCTCAAACTAACACCGGCGACTTTTATGGTAATGCGAGCGGTGAGTTCCTGCTCTACAACAATGAAAATCTAGCCGGTGAAGATCAAACGATCGCTGCTCGTCTCTGGGTCAGAAAAGCCGAAGATGGAACATGGTTCAGTGTGGGCACCAAGACAGGAAAAGCGCAGTGCGCCCCTCAGCTTGGAAACGACAACCAAGACAAGACCTGTAAGTACTAGGAATGAACGTCCTTTACTTTTTATTCGTCAAGTAGGAGTTATTCAATGCGTAGACTAAAGGGAAATCTTGGAGGTGTCGCAACTATGAGGAGAAATGCGGCGCTCTTCATTACAGCGGCAGCTGCCGTGAGTATCGTGATGACCTCCTCACCTATCGCCGGCGCAGAACCCACTACCCCCACGGTGACGTCGCCATCAGCAGCGCCATGCGCGCCGGCAAGCGAAAGTGCTCCGACCACTTCACTCGTACCGGAGGATGAGTCGACAGGGCAGGCGTGCCCGTCTCCGACGACATCGGCAGTGAGCGCCCCACGGCCGACTTCCTCCACATCGCCGACGACAACTACGGCCCCATCGACGAGCACGCCCTCGACGACGACGAGTTCGACGACGACCGAGTCACCTGCACCTGCCGGGCAGAAGATCCCGTACACGGGTAAGCCGACAGAGAACCCGAACGAGACGATCGTCCCGGGCAAGATGCGGTCCGATCGTGAAGAGCTGCCCGAGGGATGGACGAAGGAACAGGCCGACGCTGCGGAAGTTGGCGAAGCTCGCCTTCAGAAAAAGAACAGCTCGGGCGGGATTGCCGCGCGAGTGGCACCCGGTTGCCAGATTTATTGGCCAGCAGAGTTCGAGGTCTGTGGCGCAATTCGAGATAAATACAATTCTCTCGGGGCGCAGTTCAGCTTTCTGCTCCTGCCGACATCCTGGGAATTTACAAGCCCAGACGGGCACGGAAAGTTCACTACATTCCAGAACGGCCCGATTTACTGGTCTGCGACCGGGGGCGCACACCCTGTGGTGAACAGCTTCCTCAATCGGTGGGGAGTGCATGGATACGAGACTGGTTGGATGGGATACCCGACAACCGACGAGATTGTTCACGCAGACGGAATCGGAAGACGCCAGGAATTCCAGGGCGGCGCAATCTACGTTTCTTTGCCGAATGCCGTTGGGTCAGCGATCGGCGGAGCGATTCGCGATAAATGGAACACCATCGGCGCGGAAACACCTGGCAGCGTCCTCGGTTACCCCATCTCCGACGAAATTCCGCTCCCCGATGGACAAGGGCGCATGAATCGTTTCGAACGAGGGGCGATTTACTGGACGCCGACGACTGGAGCTCATTTCGTTGTTAATGACATCCTTGCGAAATGGGGCGAGAAGGGCTACGAAACCGGCTACATGGGTTACCCGACGTCTGACGACTTGAAGAATCCAGACAACGTCGGGCGTAGGCAGGAATTTCAGGGTGGCGCGATTTACTCGCACCCCGTCGCCGGGGTGCACATCCTCAACGGCACGATCAAGAACAAGTGGGTTGAACTTGGATCCGAGGGTGGCCAGTTGGGATACCCCCTGACCGATGAGATCGACAGCAGTGGAAATTTTGCACTGGGAACGCAACGCATGCAGCTCTTCTTCCGCGGTGGAGTCTTCTGGAAGGCCGCGACCAACGTCGCCACATCGACGCTGCGCGTGGACGGATAGAGGCGGCATCCAGACCTGACTTCCTGAGTCCGTGTTCAACTCGATCAGTCATACAAAGGTTCGCCGTGCACAATCCGTCGAGCTGTAGGGACACCTGAACGTAGGTGCAGATTCACGGACAGAAATCAACCATCAAGTAGGTACACGGTGGACGTGGGTGAGATAGCTGAGCACTGGCTATCTCACCCACGTCGCGTAACCGGTTAGGCTCGGCGTTCCCTCGGTCCGCGGTCACTGACCGGCAGTACACAAGCTGGCCGGAGTAACCGTCCGCGTCACTGATGCCGGCGGAACCAACCTCGTCGCGATCGACATGTTGGTCACTGCTGATTCCATCACCGAAGTCACGGTTTCGTAGCCAACTTTCCTCCGGGTGAGCTGTGGTGCCGGCAGTCGGCGAGGTAGTGGCTTCTCACGTCCCCGGCACAGGGTGCGCCGGGGACGTGAGAAACGGCTTTGAAGCCTATTTGCGCAGGTCAACGTATATAATTGGGGAGTCTAATTCGGTAGCGGACCTGACCAGTTCGCTCGATTCTGGAGGATTCCTGTGGCTGATTTGGCTACTGCTGTGACTGTGTTGGATGCGAACGGGCGGGCGGGTGTGCCGTCGTTGTTGATTTCGGGTCCGGGTATGGGGAAGTCGAGTTTGGTGCGTGGGTTGGCGGCGGCGGATGGGGTGTTGTGCAAGACGGTGTTGGGGTCGTTGCGTGAGCCGTCGGATTTCGCGGGGTTGCCGGTGGTGCGGGAGCACGGTGTGACGTTGGAGGCTCCGGCGTGGGCGAAGGAATTGGTGGCCGGTGGTGGTGGGTATCTGTTTTTGGACGAGTTGACGACGAGTCCGCCTGCTGTGCAGGCGGCGATGTTGGCAGTGGCGCTGGATCTGACTGTCGGTGATGTGCAGTTGCCGAAGGGGACTCGGGTGATTGCGGGGGCGAATCCTCCGGATTGCGCTGCGGGTGGGTACGAGTTGGAAGCGCCGTTGGCGAATCGGTTCTGCCATGTGGAGTTCACGCCGTCTGTGGATGAGTGGTTGGACGGTATGGCGACGGGGTGGGGTGCGCCGCCTGCCTCGCGTGCGGTGGCCACCGATGAGCAGCGGGTTGCGTTGGTGCGCAGTTCGATCACCGGCTTTGTGCAGCGCAATCCTGATGCGTTGGATGCGTTTCCGTCGTCGGCGGCGCAGACCGGTGGTGCGTGGCCGTCGCGTCGTACGTGGTCGATGTTGGCGGCGGTGTTGCCGCATTTGCGCGAGGACGACAACGCGGCGATCAACACGGCGGTGTTCGGGTTGATCGGGGAGGGCGCGGGCGTGGAGTTCTTGGAGTGGCGGCGTGGCGCGGATCTGCCCGATCCGGTTGAGGTGGTGGAGAATCCCGATTCGGCGTTCGATTGGCAGTCGCGTCCTGATCTGGTGTGGGCGGTGCTGTCCGGTGTCACGGCGTGGGCGGTGGGACGGGGCACGGTGGAGGCCTGGCGCAGTGCGTGGGGTCCGCTGATCGCGGCTGCGGAGGCAGGCGCACCGGACGTGGCGGGCGCGGCGGCGCGCACGCTGGCGAAGGCGCGACCGGCGAAGGCGACTGTCCCGGCGTCTGCCCGTCGGTTCGCTCCGATGTTGACCGCTGCGGGTCTGATGGAGGCGGCGGCATGAGCGGTGTTCGGGTGCTCGCGAGCGATGAGTTGCGGGCGTTTCGCCTGGCACGGCTGGTTTCTGCCGAACAGATGCCGTATTTCATGCGGGCGTTGTTCGCGGCGCAGCCTGTTGCTGCACCGGGGTTGGGCACGTTCGCGGTGGATGCGCAGTGGCGGCTGTATCTCGATCCGGCGTTGTTGGTGGGGGCGGGTGCGTGGCCGGTGCCGGTGGCGGGTGCGGTGTTGTTGCACGAGGTCGGGCACTTGCTGCGGGCGCACGGTGTGCGGGGTCAGTCCTTGCCGAAGCCGGTGCAGCATGTGGCGTGGAATTACGCGGCGGATGCGGAAATCAACGACGACTTGCTGGCGGCGGGCGTCGGGTTACCGGACGGGGTGATCACTCCACAATCGTTCGGGTGTGAGGACGGCGGAATCGCAGAGGACTACTACACGCACCTGATCGATCCGGCTACGGGACAACAGTTTCCAGATGACGACGATGTGGGATGCGGGTCCGGTGCGGGGTGCGCGCCGGTGCCGGGGGAGTTGGGCGCGGCAGCGGGGGAGGTCGCGGACGGGTTGGACGGCGCGGAAGCGGATCTGGTGCGCCGTCATGTGGCGCGGGCGGTGCAGGCGGCGCAAGGGAAGGGGCGCGGGAGCGCACCGGCAGGATTGGCGCATTGGGCTGGTGAGGTTCTCACGCCGCCGACCGTGCCGTGGGATCGGGTGTTGCGTGCGGTGATCCGGCGCGCATTGGCGGATCAGTCGGGGCGGACGAACTACAGCTATGCGCGTCCGTCGCGGCGCAGCCTGCCGGGGATCGTGGCCCCGGCGATGCGGGGTCCGTCGATCACGGTGTCGATTGTGATCGACACGTCGGGGTCCATGTCGGCAGGTGATCTGTCGGCGGCGATGGGTGAGGTGGCGGGTGTACTGCGGGCGGGCGGTGTAGCGCGGGAGCGGGTACGGATTCTCTCGTGCGATGCGAAATCGACGTCTGCGCAGGCGGTGCGGTCGGTGGCCGATGTGCAGTTGGTGGGCGGCGGCGGTACGGATATGCGCGTCGGGATCGACGCGGCGAACGCGGCCCGCCCTGCCCCGCACGTGGTGATCGTGTTGACGGACGGGGATACGCCGTGGCCGGATCGGCCGTCGCGGGCGCATCTGGTGTGCGCGGTGATCGGCAACGACGCCGCACTGGCACGGACCCCGGACTGGGCGTCGAGTGTGCAGATCCCAGTCGGTGCGTCGTGAACGCGGTGAGCGGTGACCTGTTGCGGTACGCGCAGCAAGTGTTGACCGGTACCGGTCACGAGCCCGCTCAGGTGGCGAGCGTGGTCGTCGGTACCAGCGAGGATGCGGCGGCGCGGGCCTTGCGTGCGGGGTGGGAGTGCGCTGCGAATCCGGTGGTCCTGGCGTGCGAACAGACGGAGGACGTGTCGTGAGCGTGGAATGGTTCGATCTGGCTCAGCGTCTCTATGCCGCCGAAACGGGGCGCCCCGTTGCCCAGCTCGCGCACACTACGTTCACCCCGTCAGCGTCGGCGCTGGCGGTGCGGGCGACGGTACGCGGCGGCAATGTGAGCGTGTCCGCTGCGGCGTTCGGTGGACGCGAGGAAACCGCGTGCGACGAGGCAGGGTTGGCGTTGCTGGCACGGTTGGGCGGCACACTGGCGGCGGATACCCCGGCGATGTTGCTCACCGACGACAGCGGCACGATCCCGGCGCTGGTGGGGTTGGCGCGGACGCACGCTCACCACAGTGACCCGAACATCTCCGGTAGCGCCGCGATGGTGGGGTGGTGGGCAGATCAGGCGGATCATCCCGGCACGACGGCGGCGGTGAATCTTCCGGCCGCCTCCAGTGCCCGCTACGTGCTCGGAGTGGTGCCGGAAGCGCAGCGGTCGGCGCGGGTGTGGCGAAAGTGGTTGCAGATCGCGGACGAGAGTGTCGCCGGGATGCACGAGTGGGCGCGTGCGATCGGCAGTGGTCCGTTGTTGCCGCTGCTCGCTGCGATCGGTGAAGACGACGCGTATTCGTTTTCTCGGGCACAGTCCGCACTGGTGGACGGTCACGACTGGTCGCGTCCCGACAACACAGCCAGCGCCGCGATGGGCCTGCGAAGTCGTTGTGACGCAGCAGATGTGATGTCATCAGCCTTGCTCGATGATCCGATGTGGCGCGAGCGCGCACTGCACACCGGCCACGTCGCGGTAGGTGTGGCATCGATGACGCCGCCACCGAAAGGCTCACGTCGGCGCAACGGGTCGCTGTCGGTGACGTGTGAGCGTTTGGATTCACGCCTTCGGGTCGGATCTGCTGTCACCGGGTGGGTCGGTACACCGCGACGGCGTCCGTTCGAGCAGTTCACCGTCGAGGTCACATCGACCGAGGTTGTCGGCGGGAAGTTGGTGCTCGGACTCGGTTCGGTGGGGATGTATGCGCCGCCGAGTGGCGCGTCGGTGGTGTTGATGCCGCAAGCGGCGTCACCGCACACGATGCGCGCTGGTCGTGGCCGGTACTGGCGGCTCTACCGAGGTCGGCGGTCCTGGCTTTCGACGGGGCAGACGCCCGTCCCTTCCCGGCGTGAAGTGCCGTTGGACGTGCTCATCGCGGGCGCAGAGCAATAGCACCGGCCGCATACCTGCCGTAGGTAAATCGCCAGTTCAGAGACTTTTTCAGGAAAGGTTTGATTCGTCATGCGCATTACTGCCTCGTCGTCGGATATCGCTGCCCCCTCCGACTCGGTCCCGTCACCGCCGCGCCCGCCCACTCCGTCGCTGACGGGGTGGCCGGGGTCGGAGATCATGGCCGACCCGATCACGGCGCGGGTGCTGTTTTCGGTGTGGTCGGGTGACCCTGCGGTGGTGGTGCCGTCCCCGCCCGGAGCGGGCAAGACCCGCTTGGTTGCACTGCTCGCTGCGGCGTTGGCGCACCGGGCGGATCTGCGGGTGGGGGTCGCGGCGCAGACCCGCGAACAGGCAGTGGAGATTGCACGCCGATTGGGAACACTCACCGACCGTGCCGCCTTGATGTGGAAGGCGAAAGCACCGGCACCGGACAGCGGCGACACACTGGTGGTGTCGGGGCAGAAAGTGCGTTGGCAGGGCGACGTCGGGGGAATTCTGATCGGTACGACGGCGCGATGGTTGTTCTCGGACCCGGACCGAGTCGGTGCGGACGTGTTGATCGTGGACGAGTCGTGGCAATGCACCTACGCCGATTTGGGAGCGCTGGGAGCCATGGCGAAACAGGTGGTGTGCGTGGGCGATCCCGGACAGATCGACCCGGTGGTGACCGGCGATGTATCTCGTTGGGAGGGAAGCGCAACCGCACCCGATCTACCCGCCCCGATCGCGCTGTTGGCCGCACACGGCGATGCGGTGGGGATGGTGCGGTTGGCGCACACCTGGCGACTCGGACCCGACACCACAGCGCTGATTGCGCCACTGTTCTACCCCGATCTGCCGTTCACCTCGAAGCGGCCCCCGGAACACCTCACCGATTCGAGCGGCGCTGTGTGGCCCGAATTGGCGCACCGCCCGATCACAGCCTGCGGAGGCCCGTCCGATCCGGCCCTGGTGACTGCATGCGCTGCGCGGGTGGGGGAGCTACTGGCAGCGGATCTGGTCACCACCACAGGCAGGCGGTCAATGACGGCCGCCGACGTGGCCGTGGTGGTCCCGCACGTGACTCAGGCTGCGGCAATCCGTGCCCTACTGAGCGAGCACCCCGACGTACTGGTCGGCACCGCCAACTCATTGCAAGGTCTCGAGCGTCCCGCCGTCGTGGTGCTGCACCCATTGGCGGGATACCGGACCGCCGAACCCTTCAACCTCGACGCGGGCCGCGCCTGCGTGATGCTCTCGCGTCACCGCGCCCACATGTCCGTCGTCATCGACGACACGACTGCGAGCGTCCTTGCACACGGTGTGCCGTCGCCCGCGCTCGAGGTCCAGACCGGCCTGTTGGCCGCGCTGCACCGCACCCCCGCTGTGTAGCAAACTCGAAAAAGGGAGGGATGCAACAATGTTCGAAACAACGAAGATCGAATACCGTGCACGCGTCTGGGAAGGGATAGACACATTCGATGCAGTCGCGGCATCGACAGCGGGCGGCAGCATGCGCGATGACTTCCGCTGCGAGCAAGACCCCGAGTCGCGGATCCACGACAACGGCGTCCGCGCTGTGCGGGCAGCGGACGGCATGATCGCGTACGCCCGCCGTTGCGGTACCGGCACCGAAGAATTGCCCACGGTGTTCGCAGACTTCCTCTCCGATGCACACCACCTTGCCGACGCGTTGGGCGTCGATTGGGATGAAGCCACACGCAATGGGGAGGGGCATTACACCGCCGAGTTGTACGGCACCGAGTAATCGGGGCACTGACGGTCGGGCAGTCCACGGACGTTCGGCCAGCAGTCCCCGGCACCGGGAGTGCCAGAGACGGGGTCTGGAAAGGTAAGAACCGAACGCGCCGGTACCGTTACGAATCCCAAATTGGTAGCATGCAGTTATGAGCACGCAGATCGCGGTACGACTACCCGAGGAAATCGTGGCGTTTCTCGACAGTGAGGTCCGTGACGGCCGCGCGAAAAGCCGTGCCGAACTCGTACTTCGTGCGCTCGAGCGCGAGCAGCGACGCCAGCTTGCAGCGCGAGATGTCGAAATACTATCCAGGGATTCTGAACCCCATGACGATGTGAATACTGCTGCCGCGCACGGGAAGGTGAATTGAATGCGGCCCATTCACGACGCGCAGTTCGAGACTGTACATCCAGTGCTGGTTCTCACGCGAGAGTTGGTCCGACCGCATTTGGAAACGGTCACTGTCGCACCGATCCATTCGACAGGACGTGGTTTGTCGACCGAACTGAGCCTGAGCGAAGACAACGGCGTCGAAGACGGATCTGTTGTCGATTGCGACGCTATTACGACCATCCCCGCGTCCGCTCTCGGCGCGAACCGGGGATTTCTGCTGCCTGCTCAGGAAGCGTTGTTGACCAAGGCATTGCGATCAGCATTCGATCTCGAGTCATGAGGACACCAGTAGCGGGGGTGGGACAGCCATGGCGGTGAAGAAGTGGGAGCAGATTCCCCTGTTCGACATCGGACCTCCCGCTGAACCCGCTGTTCATGGCGATGATTCCGAGATGGACTCTCACCCCGCGCTCTTCGATCTCGACGAGGCCGTAGCGAGGGAAGCCGACGCGAAAATGGAGACTCCGGTTCTGAGTGTGGTATATCGTCTCGACGGGACGGTAGACGCCGAGGCGGAAACTGGTGAAAGTCGCGACGCAGACAATCAAGTCGATACCCACGCGGCGTCAGCGACCCCGGAGGCTGCACCGGTTTCGCCTCCGGACAAGCCCGCCGACGATGTGGAACCGGAACCCACCCAGGCGTCCGAGCTCGACGCAACCGAACCGGTCGCCCTTCCTCCCGCCGGCGAGTCAGCAGACGGCCACGCCGTCATTGTCACGGCAGCTGGGACTTACACACCA
>Ga0153993_100860_pt1 | contig 11095 bp, 10 predicted proteins | sample TSNC077MetaG_FD_104706 | JGI IMG/M metagenome (GOLD analysis project Ga0153993, IMG submission 104706) | Attine ant fungus gardens microbial communities from North Carolina, USA - TSNC077 MetaG | ecosystem: Host-associated > Fungi > Mycelium > Unclassified | place: USA: North Carolina, Lumber...
TATACTTCTCTCCGTATGAATGAAAAAAATGTATATATAATCACCAGCCCTCATGGAACTGCCGTGAACAAATGTTGACTCTATCTCTCGTGCGGTTCTTGGTCTTTATGACCTTTACCCTTCAGGGAATCAATGCCAGAGGATGGCGCGACACGGGTGGGACTATCATCCTTGAGGAAGCGTGGACGACTCTGGACCTACTTTTCCAAGTTGGGTGATTGCACTTATCGTCATATCTGCCTGCACAAAAAAAAATTAACGCCTGAATCTGACAGAAGTACAAACGCGGCACTAGGTGGATTCAATTTCTCATTTTATTTGATTATCCGAACTAATGAGGCTCGAGGTGGTACCAATGCTGAACTGAAGGCGAATTTATTAGACATTCACAATCAGCGGCTTCGATTCATGGATGAGAACAATGTTGACTACGTGAGATGCCCAGTGTTTTTTTGGTTGGCGATCATATTTTGATGGACAATGATGATAGATGGTCATTTCCTGTGCCAGTCCTTGCATTCAAGGCATTTCAGACGTGGCCACTGCTGAAAATATGGCTGTTACGGTTAACAACATCCTCGCAGAGAGCATTTCAAACAACACTAGGCGGTTTGGGGGGTTTTCTTCCCTTTCGATGCATAATGCATCAAATGCAGCCCTGGAATTGAGGCGAACGGTGAAGGAACTCGGCTTCCTTGGTCTGTGCTTTGCAATGTGAGATCAGTCGTTACACGCTAATTGACGAATAGGCGCCTTGGTCAATGATTACCAACAATCGGGACCTGACAATGGTAAGTAGCTCAAATCGATATTGCAGCCATGAGTGACGCGCAAATTTATAGCGACTTTGCTTTATTACGACCAGCCAGAATATGATGTGTTTTGGCAGATGGTATCCGATCTTCAGGTTCCTATATATTTTCATCCGCGCACAAACATACCACAAATTAGAGATCTCACCTTGGGGCATGCCCCGTGGCTCACGGGTCCAGCACAGGAGTTTGCGGCAACACTGTCGTACCATATTTTAGGGTAAGGTGATCACAGGATATCATAGATGAAATGGGGTGTCTCAAGTGACCGGTCTAGATTGTGCACGAACGGTGTATTCGAGTAACCAAGCGGCCATATCTCTTCTATAGTTGCTGACCATATCACTGGTAGTCGCTTCCCAAAGGCTAAAATCATCGTTGGTCATCTTGGTGAACGCATCCCTTCTGACTTGTTCCGGATTGATGAACGTATGTGTGTCGTATTCAACTGGAATATCAAACTCATTCAGCACGTCCAGAACTAAAGCGCCAGATACCGCTTGGCATACCGATGAAGTTGAACGTCAGCTCGTACTGGCAAACCAACATCTGGGAGACGACATCGGGCAACTTTGCAACTGACTTGTTGCAGTTCCACGCGAATACTATTGGACTTGATCGTATCATGTATTCAGTTGACTATCCATTCGTATGTAGTTTTGATGTTGCGGTTCAGATTGCGTCTGACAGCCGAATAAGGTCGCCATTGACGAGGGTGAAGCATGGGTAAAGACACTGCCCGGAGTTTTGTCAAAGCAAGAGTTTGAAAGTCTCACACGTGGAGTAGCTATCGACGTTCTTGGATTGGACAAATAGGCGACAGATAGTTCTTGTCACACCCATGTCAAACTCAGGAGATAGCTTCAGAAATGCCATGAGGTATGCGGTGATGGTAATGGACCCGGCCAATATCATGCTCCCAATGAGGACTCAGGTGGCGAGGCTACCACTGTAGTTTGCAAGCGGAATATGTGGTTGTCAAGGCACATGTTTGCTGTGTCACGAGAATTCAGACTTGACGTTTGAATGTAAAAGGCCAGAATGAAACCAGAGAAGTACAACAAGCATTCCAGGATTACTAAGCATATGCATCAGTTACTTAATTTATATGCACAATTTGCTAGGAAAGGGGAGTAGGTGCTACAGCAGCAAAGGATGGTGGCTGATAAATTTACTACACACTCGCAAGTTTCTGGTAGATTCCAAGGCAACTTATAGAGACATAAATATTGGAACAAAGTGCTTGGATTATCATCCTGGTAGCCCTGCTTTATACCTACAGAGATGTCAGTAACAAGGTACTTTGAAAATTTATGTGAGTAGTGTTCGTATCTGAGAGGGTCCTCGATCTGTTCACAAATGTGCCTATGGCATGTGACTCGGAAAAAGTAGCATTTTATTTCTAGTGATGGGATTCGCACGGTAGATTTGACGGCAAGGCCAGTTTGGGCGTCTCTCACAAGTCAACCATGGCCTCGGCCAGTTCTCGTGCTGTTTCTGTTGCTGTCCAGCCCCAGTTCTCTCAGTCTGCAAATCCCCGCAGGCAACAGCGTGCATCTCACTCTGTTACCACTTCTCACAACCACGAAGAGCCTTCTCAGAATTCTCCCTACCCTGATGTCCTCAATCACCCCGCTGTTGAGGCCTATATGGCTGCTCATCCACGCCGAACTATCCCCCGTTTTGGTCCGTACCTTCTCCTCCAGACCCTCGGTGAGGGTGAGTTTGGCAAGGTCAAGCTTGGCATCCATGTCCAATGGGGCGAGGAAGTGGCCGTCAAACTTATCCGTAGAGGAAATGTCGATACAGTTGTGCGCCTTTCCAAGGTTGAACGCGAGATCGAGGTTCTCAGGGTTCGCTTCTCTGTCTTTTCTTTTTCGGTCTCCGACTCACTGGTTTGGTTCCCAGACGCTCAAACATCCTAACATCGTGCGTCTTTACGATGTCATCGAAACCGACAAATACATTGGTATCATCCTTGAATATGCTTCTGGCGGAGAACTCTTCGACCACATCCTTGCACATCGATATCTCAAAGAACGAGATGCTGCAAAGCTCTTCTCCCAACTCATTTCTGGTGTTTGGTACATTCACCAAAAGAAAATCGTCCACAGAGATTTGAAACTGGAAAACCTTCTGCTTGACCGCAACCGCAATGTTATAATCACGGACTTTGGCTTTGCCAACCGTTTCGAACACAAAGCTGATGATCTTATGCGGACCAGCTGCGGCAGTCCATGCTACGCTGCGCCTGAGTTAGTCATCAGCGAAGGCCTTTATGTAGGAAGCGCTGTTGATATCTGGAGTTGTGGTGTCATCCTCTATGCTATGCTCGCTGGCTACCTTCCTTTTGACGATGATCCTGCTAATCCCGACGGTGATAACATTAATCTACTCTATAAGTATATCGTCAGCACACCCCTTTCTTTCCCCGACTACATTTCCACAGAAGCTCGTGAGCTCCTAAGCATGATGCTTGTGCCTGATCCTACACGTCGAGCTAACCTCGATAGTGTCATGCGTCATCCTTGGCTCTCGGTTCATGCTGGCTCACCAAGGACTGATGGTTCACCCAGTGCATTTGGTAAAACTGTCGACGAACTAGAGAAAGCTGCTTTGGATCAACACCAACAACGCAGATTGGCATATCAACGACAGATGCGTGCTGCTGCCGCTGCCGCTGCATCTCAAAGTAATGCTTCTCATGGACGGGAAGCCACTCATCCAGGTGTCCCGTCTCGTAGCCGGTCTACTCAACCTGAATATCTATATGAATCCTCTGCTGATCAAGGTATCTCTCCACCGCCCGCTGCTGTGAGAAGTAACACCGCTACTGGTACCGGGACTTCCGCACCCATTGGTGCCCCTGTTGCGGGCAATAAACCCACATTTGGAAGTCCCACTGCCCAAGGGATTACACCTGATGATCCCTTTGCACATCCAGCTTCCAGTTCTGTCGGCGCCACAGCCATGACCGTCAGTTCGTCCACTGCAAAGATTTCGGAGAATGTTGCTCCCACGCAAGGACACAAACACAATAGTTCTGGCAGTGGATTCAGGCACACAATTCAAGTCGAGTATGATGACCGGAGTAATAGGAGAGATGAACGTCGCACGAGAATGGGTACGGATTATCAGCATTCACAAATGCAGCCGAAACCACAGCAACCACAACTGACTCCATCCACTCCGACCATTCAAGATAGGCGCGTGACGGCGTCTACTTCTGCGGGTAAACCTTTACCTGTACCGCCACCTTCGTCTACAGCGCCCTCTGCATCCACAAAATTGTCTACTTCTCCCGCTGTGGTTTCTGCAAGGGCACAAGAACGGCAACAACAATTATATGTAAATTCCTCTCGTACGGATGCGCAGAAATCATCAGCAAACGTGCCTTCAAGTTCTTCTCCTGACCCGGCTACTGACAAGGAGACTTCGAGTGTGACTTCTTCTATTGGTAAGAAGTCGATTACTCATGAACAGCCAGTCCAGTCGCCAGCGTCACCATCACAGTCGAAGGGACACAAGAAGGGAAAATCAAGTACGGATCGATTTGCCTTGACTAAGATTTTCGGTAGTGGGAATAATGTGAGGGATAGTGCTGACGCATTAGCTAGAGATGAGAAGGAAAAAGAGAAGGCAAGGGTTAAGGGTTCACCGTTGATAGCTTCACCTGAGCGATATGGCGGTGAGAAAGAGTCGAAATTATCACCACCGCCTACCTCTGCACCGATGGAGAAGGAGAAGGAGAAGGGAAGAGACAAGGAGAACAAGGGAAGGAGGAACACATTGACGGTCATGGTTGAGCCTATATCACGCACTATACGTGGTGGCAAGATATCTGCATCGAAGACACCCACTAGTGTTCAACCTACCAACCATGGAAATACGTCATTCGCTTCACTTGCCCCTCCATCTTTACGGTCACAACCTCTCTCATCAAGTATACCAGGGACACCCACATCCAGTTCGAGGGGTACAATTACTGCCGAATCGAAAGGCGCTATTGATGGAGGCTCAAGTGCTGCATCAACTGGTGAGAAGGACTACAACATTGCAGCTACTGCCACCGCCACCACTGCTGCTTCCGTTAATGATGAAAGTGGGAATTCCGCGTCAAGTAATAAAGCGAAGAAGGTTATGGCTTGGTTTAGAGCGAAGTCAAAAGGAAGAGATTCAATGCTTGGATCGAGTACTGCGGCTGCTAGTAATCGTAGCATTTCACATTCTAGCAGGGAGGATGATCAGGGACAGGGACAGATGGTGGTTGGTGGCGCCAGTGAAGGATTTGCAATGATGTTGACGACGCCAACTTCGACTACGACGAGAATACCTCAGACGCCTGGCACGAATGGTAGTAGGCATACACCTGGATATCCGAAGAGAACTGCCTCTACGAATACAGAGAACTCTATGATGTCGTTTTCTACGTCTGGAATTGTACAGAAGATCAGGCATAGTGTGGGAGTTGGGAATAGTGTATCGAGCACGCCTAGTGGGAGTTCGAAAATTCGCAGTGGGGAGGGTAGTAGCGGTAACAATGTTGATTCATCGAAGAAGCCACATGAGAAGTTGAGGATTCATCATGGTGCAGTGGATCAAACGACGATAACGACGAGGCCGCCGGTGGAGGTAATGAATCATGTGAAGGAGATATTAGAAGGGATGGGAGTGGAGATTTATAAAGAGAGTGAGTTTAAGTATAGATGTGTGAGGCAGAAGAGGAAGAAGGGTATCGTCAATAGTGTGGATGGTAGTGATAGAGGGATGGGACAGGAGGATGTTGCGGTGTTTACGATGGCTGGGAGTGCTGCTTCTGATGGGGTATGTTTTTCATGTTTTCCTGTCTCATTTCTTCCCTTCCACTCTTCGTATTTGGGAAATCCTGTTGGTTGGGAAATAATTTTACTGATCCAATGTGTACTGTCATTTTAGGTTGATAAACGGGGTTTGCCTGCTCCTTCGCAGAGTTCCTCGTTTGGAGTGACTGGGAATATGCTTCGGGGGTTGCTGATGCGTCGACAATCGTCTCAAGTTTCTTCATCTTCCGTGCTTACTGCGAACACAAATTTAGGAGGCGGTCTATCATTTGATGACCCCTCGATCGTCGTTTCTCCCTCACCTGCTCCTAGTGACAGCAACAGAAACAATCTACGATCATCAGCTGCAGCTTCGGCGTTGTCACCCCCGGCAGTGATGATGGTAGGTGAGACGGCGTATGGAGATCCTTCACAAGATGCTGGAGATGAAGTGAGGTTTAGTGTGGAGTTGACGAGGATTGATAGATTGAATGATATGTTCAGTCTGGACATCAGAAGGTTGAAGGGGAATTTGAGGAGCTACAAGTTTTTGTATGATACCATTCGACAGTGAGTTGTTTCTCCTGCTTCTCCTTCTTTCTTTTTCTGGTTGTTGACGTTGTATATTTAGGCGCGCGGATCTTCAGAGGCTGGGTCAGTGAGCTACTCGGTGGATGAGATTTCCCGATGGCGCTTGTATTTTATCTGCACATATCAAAGCTTGAAACATCGCAAAAATTCAAGGAAAAAAATCAAAGCAGAGTATTTTTTTTTTACAATTCTTACCTTGGCATCCTTTTGGGAGGAGATTAGACGTGGATTTTCTGTTTTGGGTGGCGTTGATCGTTGACGAGTTTTTTTTCCTCATTACTTTTCTAATGTGACTGTGGTTCAGTGCTTTACTTTTTTTTTTTTCACCCAACTTGTCTTGGTGAAAGAGTTGGACTTTCCCCCCCTCCCCCTTCTCTCTCTCTCTTTCACGCGTAATCCTCTTTTTTTTTCATTTCTGCCAGGCTTCCTGTTGTGAGGCAAGATTTTGATAGTCAATCAGGTTTTTTTTTTCTTTTTTCCTTTTTGTGTTTCCTTTGTCGTGTCAGGCTGTATGTTTCAATTTTTTCGTTTCTGTTTGTCTTCAGATATAATAGGAATTTAGGGCCATACCCTAATAATGATTACGTTTCTCAGGTATAGTCGAATCAATGAGAAGTATAAGTTAGTATTGCTAGTATGACGTTCCTGAGACTGCGGGAGATGAAGACTTAGTTAAGATTGGAAAGTATTTTATAGGTCTAGATTGATAGATGGTTTTTTTTGGAATCGGAGAAATCGATCTATGGTGCACTACTTGAAGCGTAGAATTCAAATCTGTTACTAGAATTTTTCAAGGTATCTGAGTAATGAGATTCAAGTTTGATTGTCCATGACTGTAGGAAAGGAACCGCTCAGTCAGTTCTCGTACAGATCAGATTATCTTATATCGAAATCTGGCTTCTCAAGCTGGTGTTTTATTTTTTTGATAATCCCTCTAGCTTTGTTCTGATTTTTTGTGAGGTTTTGAAGGGCTTAATGAAATTAAGTGGAAATTAGATGACTCTGAGGGATAGATACAATTCAGGTATCAAACTACTGAGCTGTATAACTGTTATTCAGGATATTACCAATTTCAAATCATGATCATCCTATATTACTCCGGGGGCAGCCAGGATGATATCAATTCCCAATCATGACCGTCCTGGATCAGCCCTCCTGCTTTACCAGGCCACTTGATACCTTTGATTTGGGGGTTTCGGGCTGCAGGGTAACGAACTTGATTTACCGGCGCCGCCCAATCAAAATCAATCACTTTGAGGTCTGGGGACTCGCGCGGTGAATTTGTACGAATCATGATGTTGTTAGTTCGAAGATCTCCATGGACGTATTCCTTGGAATTAAGCCTGGTAGTGATCTTTTGGAGTGCGTCCCGTAATTGAAATAGGGCTGCATCTGATTGGAGGAATTCATATAATGTTTGCCAGGTGGATGGGTCAAGATATTCCATAATATATGCAGTTGGTGCGCCATCCACCTTTGCGAAACCATACAACTTGGGAGCCAGTTCTTCAGCTGCCAAATGATCTTGAACATTTTGCGAATATGAACCAGAGACGAGCTTGACAAATACTTTCGTATTGGGGTAGGAAGACGAGTCGAGAGTTGCAAGGAATATTTGCTGATGCACACTGGACTCGAAAGTGAGTTGGCCGATTTCATCTTGCGGTTGTGTCAATGTGCATGTCCTATATATGCGAGGAGTAGAATGTGTAAACCTGACTCCGAGTGGTTCGGATACTAGCCTGTAATTGACACGATATGAGCGACAGAAATCTGATCTTATAAGGCACTTACGGTCTCAAAGACGATACTCCCCTAGTTAATGCCCACAACAGTGTCGCTACCTCTACAGGGCGAGTGTTAGTGTGATCACGAAGCATGAAAATTGGGTTGCAAAGTGGCTCGACGATGGGTTTGAGGCCGTCGTAGAATCCACCACAAACGAATAACATAGGTCCTAGGCAAGAACAAAATAATGAATGCAAAGATCAGTAGACGGCAATGTGTACCTAGAACACAGATCAAGAAGCATGGTGCCCCATGGCTGAGAAAGTTGATGGCTGCTGCCTCAGTGCTTTCGAGGAGCACCTGCACAAGGAGGTCGTAATCCCGAGCGATTTGCATGTACACATCGGCCTCTCCATGTCCGGCCTCCCACTTATCCTCACGCAGAGCTATGACTACATTACCTTCTAGAATAACCCGATCGACCTTCCCATGGTAGATGCTCGATTTAGGTTGCAAAATGTGCCCCCTGTCCTACTTCAAAAGGTCAATCACACAGTTATCAAAAGTTTCTGTACGCTCAATTGCGTTTGTGAAAGATTCTCCCATGTCGCGACAAAGACATGAAACAGCAATGTGTGCGGCCACGACTTCAGTCGGCATCGGCTCAGTGGTCATCATGGAATTTAACAGAGTTTTCAAGTTGGAATTTGCGAAAGACGCCATGTAGCGTGCGTGCACATTGGCAGACCCCTAGCTGATCCTGGACGAAGGCAAAGGATAGGAGAGTACACTTGGACAGAACTCCAGACTTCAGGTTTTCCAAATACGGAGGGTGGCAGGAGGTTGTATAGTAATTGCTCGACTACCTTTGCAAATGACACAAATTGTTGATTCAATGCAGTCATCCCTGGAGAACTATGATTGAAACATAGCCCACCAGATGAAAACTGAAACATACCATCATCCCCTTGTGCGTTTTCAAGCCGTTTATCGAGGAACCTTCTCGCTGGCTCCTCCCACTCAGCATATGATGCTACGGAATCTATTAGATAAAGCCAGTTGCCAAATATTTTGAGGTTTGCGTCTTGGATCTCCTTTGGATATTAAACAAGTTTGTATCGTGTGCGCTACGAATGACCCTTCCTTTCTCTCTGCCACCTCCAGCATCTTCAAGACCCTCTTGTCCACCTTCTTGTCCCCTATCTTGTTCTTCTTGTTCCCTTTCTTGTTCCCCTTTTTGTTCTTGTTCTTCAACCACGAGCTTGACTGGCTGCTGGAATATACGGACCCTGACTCGTCCTCTGAGATAGTATCTAAACTGGACATGCTAGTCTATTTGTGGGATTATCCGGGACCACGTGTTCTATTTTGGGATAGTCTTCCCAGACGCGTTACCTTGGCCGGGACGACTATGAAACTCTGTGCTGACAAGAGTCCTTTCGACTTTGGGGACTCATGCGTCAGAGACTCATGGGGCGCCCTCATACCAGCTGTCTTCGTATCTGCACTTTGCCTTTTCTCATTCACTCCCATTCGCTCCATATTCGAGCCTATCACTTCACATGTCCGCTCATACCTTACACTACCTGAAGCTGAAGCGCTTATAGAACACAGACCCCTTGAGGATAAACCTGTCAGAAAAGGGAGAGAAGGCGCCTCGGATCGTGTTTCTCAGTCGCTATCGCGTACACTCATGTTCGTGTTCGTCGGGATCGTGGAGACTTTGTGCTGGGTGGCCTATGGATCCTATGTCATCTATAGCGAGGACAGTCACTGGTGGAAAGGCGCTAGAGCTCTCATCTATGCAACTGTTTGGTTATTCACCGTTATCAGCCCAGTCGCGCGTCCGAGGATGACCCCCCCATTTGATGTCTTGGTTGTCTACTTGCTGCTTTTTGCTGCAAGTATTTTGGAACTAGGAGGTTACATGTATGATCATAACTCTTTTCAAATACCTTTTCCCAATTGGGGCATTCTGACCCTAACCACCATGAATCTCATTGCAACGACGGGGATGCTAGTTGTGGTAGGAGGAATGCCCCTTGCACTACCAAGTAGCCGAGTGAAAGAAGAGGATATCGTAACACTACCTCCAATTGTTGCGCTATCTATGCTCACATACTTCTAGGGACGTACAATCACAATCGAAGATTATACCTCGCTCTTCCGCTGGGTGACATTTAATTGGGTGTATCCTTTAGTGCGCAAGGTGAGCTTATCACTATTCTGTTGCCTATAGTGCTCTCAAAAGAAACTTCTCTAGGGCCGCTATGAAACACTGAATGAAGATGATGTTTGGGATCTGAGCCCAACTATGCAGTCGCGTCCTGTGTTCATCAAATTTGGTCAAACCAAGTTTGTGACAACGTCTTGCTTTTCATACTGCAACTTATGACAGGTTCCAGGCGATCAACTCTATTACGAAGAATCTGGACTGCGAATTCTCTCGATCTTATGTATGTCCTTAACGAGGTCCTGCTGGACAATGACTGATGCCCTTACTATGCTAGTCTCGATTTTTTCTTGACGCTTGGCAGCGTCGCATTTAACTACATGGGTCCATTCTTTCTACGGTATGCTTGCAGACGTCTTTTTGCCAAGATTCCTCGCTCATAACGTCAAGGCGTATTCTTCAAGAAATTGACAACAAGGACTTATCTCGCGCAAGTAGGAATAAAGCTTACATCTATGCTCTTCTGGCTTTCCTTTGTACTATTGCGAAAGTCAGGTCTTGAATATCTACAGTATACAACGATGCTCAACAATACTGCTTTAGGCCCAGACTGATGTACAACATTTATGGTTTGGCCGTCGTGCATCCACTCGTATTCGATCAGAGCTCATGGCTTCCATATACGAGAAAGCTCTCAAGAGAAAAGACTACTCAGGTATCACCGCTCAGAATACAGCCGAGAAACAGGGAGAAACAGCAGACGACGGACAGTCCAAGAGTAAGTCGTGCTCAACAGCCGATAGAATGGAGGTTTCATGACTCCTTTCAGACAAGAGCAAAGTAGTGAACAAGGACGATGTCACTAAAGCTGACGACCCTAAAGCTGGGGCAGATGTCGGTAAAATTGTAAACCTCATGGCAGGAGATGCGAATAGAGTATGTATGCAATCTGTATCCATGTATCAGAGTCTGATCATCATTTAGATCGCACA
>Ga0153993_100865_pt1 | contig 11035 bp, 10 predicted proteins | sample TSNC077MetaG_FD_104706 | JGI IMG/M metagenome (GOLD analysis project Ga0153993, IMG submission 104706) | Attine ant fungus gardens microbial communities from North Carolina, USA - TSNC077 MetaG | ecosystem: Host-associated > Fungi > Mycelium > Unclassified | place: USA: North Carolina, Lumber...
AATGCCTGCGGCGCGTGCCGCTCGACCGGCGTTTGCGGTTGCTCGGCGTGCGCGTGACGGCGCTGGTTCCGGCGGGATCGTACACAGCCGGGCCGGTCGCCGTTCAGGGTGAATTGCCGTTTTCGGCGGATTGAGGAGGCATCGTGTATCAGAACGATCTGTTCGATCCCGCGCCGCTCGATCTCATCGACGACACCGAGTGCGGGATTCGTTATCTGCCAGACGTGATTCCGGCCGCGACGGCCGAAGCGTGGTTTGGGCAAGCGCTGGACGGCGTGATCTGGAACAACCAGCGCCGCATGATGTATGAGCGCGAAGTCGATGTGCCGCGTCTGATGGCGCATTTTTCGCTCGATGCGGCAGATTTGCCGAAGCCGCTGATGCAGGCCGCCGAGCAGGTTCGAGCAACCGTGGGCGCGGCGTTCAACAGCGTCGGACTGAATTTGTATCGCGATGGCAATGACAGCGTCGCGCCGCACAACGATCACACCAAGGGTCTGGTGCCGAAAGCGCCCATCGCCATTCTTTCGCTCGGCGCCACGCGCCGCATGAGCATCCGCGCGAAATCAGGCCAAGGTCGCACGCTCAACGTGGACCTGCATGCCGGGAGCGTACTCGTGATGAGTTACGCGTCGCAATTCACGCACAACCACGGCATCCCGAAATTAAGCGAAGTGTCAGGCCCGCGCATCAGCCTGGCATTTCGCTGTCTGGCGCATCAAGCAACGCGTTAAAACGCTTCCCAGTCGGCCGCGCCCGCCAATGCAACCGGCTTCGCTTTTTCCACGCCTGCGAGTGGCGCTTTCAGCGTGGCCAGCCGCTGGCTTGCAACTGCGCGGGTCGTCGGCGCTGTCTTCGGCGATGTCGCCGCGGAATGCATCGGCTTAACCGCAAGCTTGACGTGGTCCATGCCGCCATCGTTCAACTGGAACACCGATACCGCCGCCTTCAACGCGCCCGCCTGATCTTCCAGCGATTGCGCCGCGGCCGCCGCTTCTTCCACCAGCGCCGCGTTCTGCTGCGTGACTTCGTCCATCTGCGTGACGGCGAGCGCCACCTGCTCGATCCCGCTGCTCTGCTCGTGCGAAGCCGCCGCGATCTCGCCCATGATGTCCGTCACGCGCTGCACCGCGCCGATGATCTCGGACATCGTGCGGCCGGCGTCGCCAACCAGCGTCGTGCCGGTTTGCACACGGGAAACCGAGGTATTGATCAGCTCCTTGATCTCCTTCGCCGCCGCCGACGAACGTTGCGCAAGACTGCGCACTTCGGCTGCCACGACCGCGAAACCGCGTCCCTGTTCGCCCGCGCGCGCGGCTTCCACCGCTGCGTTCAGCGCCAGGATGTTCGTCTGGAACGCGATGCCCTCAATGATCGTGATGATGTCCGCGATCTTCGTGGAACTCTGGTTGATGTCGCCCATGGTATCGACGACTTGCGAGACGACCGTGCTGCCCTTGTTTGCAATTTCCGACGCGTTCGCCGCAAGCGAGCTCGCCTGACGCGCGTTCTCGGCGTTCTGCTTCACCGTGCCGGTCAGCTCGTCCATGCTCGACGCCGTTTGTTGCAACGCGGACGCCTGCTCTTCGGTACGCGACGACAAATCGATATTGCCCGCCGCAATCTGCTTGGTCGCCGATGCAATCGACTCGCTGCCCGAGCGCACCGAGCGCACGGTATCGACGAGACTTGCCTGCATCTTCGCAAGGCCGTTGAGCAACTGGCCCATCTCGTCGCGCGATGTCACGACCAGCTCGCGACGCAGATCGCCGGACGCGATGGCGTCAAACTGCGCAAGCGCTTCGTCAAGCGGACGGCCGATCGCGCGGCGCAACGACAGCCACGAGAACGCGGCGGCAAGCAATCCGATGATGATCGCCACCACGCTGATCGTGCGGAATTCGCTGAATTTTTCTTGCGACAACTCGAAGTCGCTTTTCGCCGAGTCGAACTGATACTTGCGCAGCGATTCGCCGACGGTCGCCAGCTCGTTGAACTTCACCTGCATGGCTTCCGCCGATGCAACGATCTTGTCGGCGTCGTTTGCGCGGATATTCGCGTAACCATCGTCCAGCATTTTCTGCAGCTCGAGCCGCTTCGTCTGGAATGACTGAGCCAACTCGTGCTCGCCGGGTCCTTGCGGCAACGCGGCGTAGCGCGCCCATTCCTTGTCGGCGCGATCGCGCATCAAGGCGCCGCGCCCGATCGCCGTTTCCGCAGCCGGTTTGCCGACGAGCAAGGCCGCGCGGTCGAAGCTGAGCCGCTCACGCGCCGTGAACATTTCCGCGTTGCCGGCCGCTACTGCGCTGGGCATTTCATTGGTGAAAAGGTCGCGCGTGGTCTCGTTGCCGCGGCTCATGCCCCACAACCCGAGGCCGCCGATAACCACCAGCAGCAAGCCCAGAAACGCCATGGCAATGCCGAGGCGGCCTTTGATCGTCGTAAGTATGTTCATGTCTCACTTATCTCAACACTGTTATTCAAGCGACGCCGCACGCCGGATTCCAGCGCGCGACCGGGGCGGGCGAATGTTCCCTGACCCGAACCCTTTAACGGCAGTCTCACCTGTCACTTGAGTAAACTGTCATAGCATCTGCTTATGCAGGACCACGACGAAGCCTTTCATTTCTATTGCGGGAATGAAGACGACCGGCCGCACTTTCAAAGCTATGGAGACGCACGATGGACGTCACGATCTACCACAACCCTTTATGCGGCACGTCGCGCAACACGCTCGCGCTGATTCGCAACGCCGGGATCGAACCGAAGGTGATCGAATATTTGAAGACGCCGCCGGATCGCGACACGCTGATCAGGCTGATTCAGGACGCAGGGCTCGGCGTGCGCGATGCGCTTCGTGAAAAGGAGGCGGTGTTCGTTCAGCTCGAACTCGCCGATGCAACCCTGACCGACGAGCAGTTGCTCGACGCCATGCTCGCGCATCCGATTCTGATCAATCGTCCGTTCGTGGTGACGCCCGAAGGCACGCGCTTGTGCCGTCCATCGGAGAAACTTCTCGAGATTTTTTCTGCCGCGCAGAAAGGCGCGTTCGCCAAGGAAGACGGCGAACGGATCATCGATGAAAAGGGCAACCGGGTCCGGTGATCCGGCTCAGGTTCGGTAGTCCGGCTGGGTATCGGCGATGAGACGCAGCGCCGCCTGCCACGCGAGTTCCGTGATGCCGTCCGAGCCTTCGGATTCGAACTGGCGCGCGGTGAGTTCGCGCACCCGTTCAGGCGGAAATCGCAGTTGCGCGCCGCCCGCCATGGCCTGGACCTGCGCCTGACACGCGCGCTCGAGGAAATAGATTTCGTGAAATGCGTGCGCGGCCGTCGCGCCGCCAGCGAGCAAACCGTGATTGCGCAGGATCATCGCCTTGTGGGAACCCAGGTCGGCGACCAGACGTTCGCGTTCGCCCAGATCCAGCGCGATGCCCTCGTAATCGTGATATCCGAGCTTGCCGTAGAACTTCAGCGCATGCTGGCTGATTGGCAGAAGGCCCTGTTCCTGCGCGGACACCGCCGTGCCCGCCGCCGTATGCGTGTGCACGACAAACGCCAGATCGTGACGCGCCATATGCACGGCAGAGTGGATGGTGAAGCCCGCCGCGTTGACCCGGAAAAGCTCGGGCATGTCGCGGGCGCGGTCATCGATCACGTTGCCTTGATAGTCGATCTTCACCAGATCCGATGCCCGCATCTCGTGGAACAGCACGCCATACCGGTTGATCAGAAACGCGGGTTTGCTGTCAGCCGAACCGTCCGAACCCGCCGAACCCGGCAAACGCGCGGTGATGTGCGTGTCGATCATGTCGGTCATGCGGAAATGCGCAGCCAGCCGATACAGCGCCGCCAGGTCCTCGCGGACTTTTTGTTCGGTATCCATCGTGGGGCTCCTGTGTTTTGTAACGTCCGACGGGAAGCTTAACGCCTGATCACGCCCGGCAGCACGCACAGCATTTCATACAGCAGGTTGGCGCCGAGCAAGGACGTGTTGCCGGTCGTATCGTAGGGCGGCGAAACTTCCACGAGATCACATCCGATCAGATCCAGCCCGTGACATCCGCGAATGATTTCCATGCCCTGGATGGTCGTCAGGCCGCCAATCTCCGGCGTGCCCGTGCCCGGCGCCCAGGCGGGATCGATACCGTCGATGTCGAAGCTCAGATACACCGGTCCGCCTTCCACCTTGCGCCGCACCTCGGCCATGAGCGGGTCCATCGATTTGTGCCAGCACTCTTCCGCCTGGACAACGCGAAAACCCTGCCGGCGGCTCCAGTTGAAATCGTCGGCTGTGTAGCCCTGCGCGCGCAATCCGATTTGCACCACGCGCTCGCAATCGAGCAGCCCTTCCTCCACCGCGCGGCGAAACGTCGTGCCGTGCGCGATCTTCTCGCCGAACATGTGGTCGTTGACGTCGGCGTGTGCATCGACATGAACGAGCCCGATCTTGCCGTACTTCTTGTGAAGCGCACGCAAGATGGGCAGCGTGATGGTGTGGTCGCCGCCGAGCGTCAGCGGTTTGACGCCGTGTTTCAGGATGCCGTCGTAATGCTCTTCGATAATCCGTACCGCGTCGAGCAGATTGAACGTATTGATGGCGACGTCGCCAATATCCGCCACCGACAGCGAATCGAAGGGCGCCGCGCCCGTCGCCATGTTGTAAGGCCGGATCATCACGGATTCAGCGCGGATTCCACGCGGCCCGAAGCGCGTGCCCGGGCGCAACGACGTGCCTATATCGAGCGGAACGCCTATGAACGCGGCGTCGAGCCCTTCCGCCGATTGCAGATGCGGCAAGCGCAGCATTGTCGCGATACCGCCGAAGCGCGGCATTTCGTTACCGCCCAGCGGCTGGTGAAAAATCTTTTCCATGACGCGTCCTCGCATTGATTCGTTTTGATTCATTGAACCGGCATGTGTCCGATTTTGAACCGGCGCGGCAAGCGGACAAATTACTGGTGCAAAATAATTAGTTCAGGTATTTCTGAACTATCGGCGCGTTGGCCTTTGTTTATCTGGAGTTCCTGTCTTGGCTACAGTCTTGCCGGAAGCGCGCTTGCTGCGCATTCGCAAAACTCCATAAGCTCGCTGATCCTGTGGCGCCTCGACCCGCACCGCCTGAATCCGTCACTGTGACTTGCAAAGAATCGCTGTCGTGACAGGCGTTATTTCATGCACGATCGCGCTGCTTCCCGACTGATGCACGCGATCCTTGACGTCGTCGGTAGGTCCGGTCACTACCACGCCGTAAGCCGAATCCGCGATCGGCGTGCCCTTTCCCTGCGCGAAAATAGGATCGTCCTTCTGATAGCCCAACACCACGAACACCTTGTAGTCGTAAGCCGTGAGCTTGACGCCATGGGCCGGCCGGAACGCGTTCACGGAGTTCGCTTCCACGCGCATCGGCTTGTTCTGGATTTCGCCGCCTGCCAGAAGCGCGCTGATGAATGTATGCCCCGATGATTTGCAATCAAGCTGTTCCTCGATCGCCTCGGCGCGCGCGAGCACTGGCGACAGCAAGAAAAATACGGTCGCATATCCCGCCGCCGTCCTTAGAGACTTGGTGACACGCATCATTGGCCCCCGATGTTCGATAGTAAATTGTCCTGCGGCAATTTCTTCCCGTCACAAAATCCGACTGTACGCGCATGGCCGTTTTATTGCCCAACCGATACGTGGCCCGGCGCTCACACCTTGGGTTCATCGCAGGAACGCATGATTTCAAAAGCACGCTAACGTTTGCATCTTTTTAGCTTGCCGCAAGAATGAACCCGGAGCGCTTCCGGCGATTCGAAATCAAAACGCGCCGGCATGTGGGCGAAGCCTTTTATCGGTTCAAGAGTTTTGCAAAGAGGCACCCGCTTGCGCCTACAATACCCCCCTCTCAGTCTGTCAACACCAGGCGCTTTAACCGGTAAGCAGCAGCATGGTCACTGAAACCTCATCCTCCGACTCCCTCGCCGTCGCCCAGCGCGTGCGCGACCTGATGAACCGCCACGGCATTGGCAAGCGGCAGCAGACCGCCGAGCTATGCCGCATTCTCGACCTGAGTTTTTCTCAGGGGCATCGCAAGTTACGCGGCAACAGTCCATGGACGCTCGCGCAGATCCGCCGCGTGGCCGAAGCGTTCGACGAACCCGCGCTGCAACTTTTCGATGCCAAGAACGCCGACGTCGATGACACCGCGGGCACGGCGCAAGACGCCGTCCTCAAGCTCGGCGCCGCCGAAATCGCATGCGTTGCCTGGATAGGCGACGCGCTCGAACCTGGCAGCCGGCCGGATTTCATCGCGCAGAACATGAACGGCCGGTGGCTCGTGACCACGCATGAAGGCGTATTGCTGCAAGCCGCGCACGACGTGCACAAGATCGAGATCCAGCCGCGCCGCACCGACATGGACAAGCCGCTGATCGCGGTAGTCGACGACGACCAGACGTCCGCCGATAACCTCCACGATTACCTGGAGCGCAGCGGTTTTGCGGCGGTGGCGCTGTATGGCCTGGAAGGTTTTGCGGAAGCACTGCAGACGCAGGTCTTCGATGCGGTGGTTATCGACTGGTTGTTCGGCGCGCATACCTCGGCCGAAGCGATCCGCGCCGTGCGCAACTCGGACAATCCGGATGCGCCCGTGTTCGTGCTGACGGGCGAACTGACGACCGGCAAGGCCAGCGAATCGGAAATCAGCGACATCATCCAGCGCTATAACGTGACATGTTTTGAGAAACCCGCGCGCATGGCGATTCTCGTCGCGGATCTTTCCAAGCGGTTGTTGAGGGCTTAAGGGCGCTCAGCTATCTCAGTGAATCCGGCGCGTTGCCGATAACGCCCGCGCCAGCGCACTTTTCAGCACCTCGTAACGCACCGGCTTGAGCAAATAATCGAAGAACAGGATGGCCGCGCTTGGATCGACGAGATCCGGCGCATAAGCGCTCACCGCTATCACGGGCAAACTTGCGCCCGACGCACGCCGCGCCCGATATTCATTCACGAACGAATATCCGTCCTTGCCCGGCATATGCAGATCCGCCAGGATCACATCGGCCTGATTCGTCTCCAGCCACGCAAGCGCGCTGTCCACGTCGCCCATTGCGACGCTCGTGTAACCCAGGTGAGCCAGCATTTCCGACAGCGACTCACGAATGGAATTGTGGTCGTCGATCACCAGCACGCGCGCTTTTTTCAACGGCGGCAGGTCGGCCGGCGCGCGTTCGCGTTCAGGCACATGCGCCACGGGCGTCGCCGGCAAGCTCACGCGAAATGCCGCGCCTTGCCCAAGATCGCTCGATACATTCACCACGCCGCCCAGCAGCTCGACCAGTCCGCGGACCACGGCGAGGCCCATGCCGGCGCCATCGAACCGACGGGTGGTCGATGAATCCAGTTGCGTGAATTCCTTGAAGATCAGCGGCAGTTGTTCGCGCGGAATGCCGGGGCCCGTGTCCACCACCGAGATGTCGAGGCGTTCCAGCGTGCGTTCGAACCGGACATCGATGGAACCTGCATCCGTGTATTTGATCGCGTTCGTCACCAGGTTGGTCACGATCTGCCGCAACCGATGCTGATCCGATTCGATCAACCCCGCTTCGCCCGCGAACTTGCCGCGCAGCACCTGACCTTTTGCGCTTGCGGCGGGCGTGTTCGCATCGACAATGGAATCGAGCAGTTCCAAAGGATCGAACACGGTCAGGCGCAATTCGAGCTTGCCCGCGCCAAGCCGCGCGAAATCCGTGAGGTCGCGCATCTGCGCTTCAAGATGGCGCGCGCCGGTTTCGAGCCGCTGGATGATCTTGCGATCGCTTTCGCTATGCAAGTTCAGCTCGAGCAATTCCACCGATGAAACGATTGCGTGCAGCGGCGTGCGCAATTCATGGCTGATCATGCCGAGAAACGCGTCCTTCGCCTGCGACGCCTCGCGCGCGGCGCGCGTTGCCTGATGCTGCGCCTCGAGCGCTGCGCGCTGCTGATGAATCAGTCGCGACCGCCTGTACCCATTGAGCAGCAACATGGCCGTGGCGACCATGGAAAGCAATGCGAGGAGCATGCCGCCTGCAAACAGATAACGGCGCTTGGACACGAAATCACGGACGATGTAGTCGCGTTCCGCAATGTCCACCACGCGCCGCCCGTTCGCCAGTTCGTTCACCGCATCCTGGTTCTGCCGCAATACGCCGATGATCCTCAACGTGCGCGAACGGTCGGTGCTTAATGCATCGATATCCGGTTCGATGGAATCGAGCGCGGCATCGAGTTGCCTGAGAATTTCCTGCTGCCTGCTGCGCAGCGCTTCGCGATCGGCGAGCATTGCCGTGGAAGCAGTGACAATGGCGAGCTTCGATTCGAGGATCTCGTAGCGCAGCTGGATTTCACCGACGTTGGCATCAATACCGCTGCGGTACAGCAGTATCTGGTTTCCGAAGCGCCCATAGGCAATCTGGAATTGCGCGCCGTCCCAGTAGAAACCGTCGTACGGCATGCCGAGTTCCTGGTTGCTCTGGTTCGCGAGCAAGGCGGAGTAAAGCAGATATCCCACGCCCGCGAGCGGCGGCGCAATGGCTGCCGCGAGCAGCAACGCAACCTTCAGACGACGAAGCTGCGCACCGATCATTTAAGGACCAGCGCCTTGATCTGCCATACGAATTTTGCGTCCGCCACTGAGCCGGTCAGCTCTTGCGGGTAGGCATCGCGCGGATAGATCAGGAACAGCGGACCAAAGTTGCTCACCTTCAAACGCGTACCGTTCATGCTGTACGCGAGGATCGCGCCGTAATGCTCGGCTTCGGAAACCGGCACGGTGTAAGCGTAGTCATCGAGCGTGCGCAGCTCCACCAGATCCGCATGCGCGCCCACGAGCCGCAGGACATCGGAGAGCAGCGGACCCGTGAACGCCGACTTGGGCGTCCATGTGGTGGACGTCGTGATGGTGTGCTGCGGCAACTTCATCAACTCGGCTTCGCTGATGCGATACACAGTGCGGTCGGGGTCGTTCGTGCGGCCGATCTTGCCTTCCACGTCGAGCGTCATTGGCGCTGCAACCACCATTAGCGGCGCGCAGGCGAGCGTTAGCAAGAGCACTACGCGACGGATCAAGTCGAAACTTTTCATCGCGTCAATGTTGTTCGTCGAAGGCGCGAGCCGCACGTTCGGAAGCCACGATAATCAGCTTCATGGTCGCCCGCGTTGCGCCGACAAAAAACTTGCGCGCGACCTGTTCGTCGAAGGCGTCGAAGTCGACTTCGGTGAAGATCACGCACGGCGCCGATTGCCCCTTGAATCGATAAATGGATTCAAGCAGCACGTCGCCCTCGCGATATTCCGGATTCCCGAACAAATCATAGGACCCGGTGAAACTGCGCAGCCGATGCGGCCCGAGATGCTCGACCGACGTCAGCACCGAACCCTCGCGCCCGCGAAACGAGAGCACCGCAATATCCTGCTTCCGGTAACCGAGCGCAAGCGCTTGCGTGATCGCGCGTTTGGTCGCCTCGATCACTTCATCGGGATGACCGTTTTCATACGTGGACAAGCTCACTTCGGAACCATCGAACGGACTGCCTGCGTCGAGCCGAACTTCGCGTCCCACGATCCTGCGGATGTACGCAAGCAAATCACGCGGGCTGCGATAGTTCGTGGTCTCTCGCAACGTGGTCCATCCCGGCAGCGGCACGGGATCGCGGAAATAGAGGTTCTGCATGGGGTCTTCGAGCCACCACCACGCGCCCTCCGGTTTGAGCAGCCGCGCGAGCGCATCGACCCAGACCGCATGGAAATCCTGGCCTTCGTCGACGATCAACACGTCGAACTTCCAGTGCTCGGCGATATCGACATTTGCGAAGCGATCTTCCAGCGTGCTGAACACGTTCGGCTGGCTGAAGTCAGGTGGCGTGCCGGCGTCGCGTGTGATCGCGGCGCTCAACTGATGGTAGTTGGCAATGCGCGCTTCAGACGGCGCCACCAGCCGGATATGATCCGCGAGCGGCCGGTTGAAGCACACGTAGAGCACGCTGCGGCCCTTCACCACCGCGTCGCGCATGACCTGCACCGCGAGTTGCGTCTTGCCCGAACCGGCCGTGCCGATCACGCGCAACCTGAACGGCTCGAACTCGAGGCGTCGCGCCCAGGTTGCAAGACCGCCCGAAAGCCGCGTGACGAGCATGTCTGCCTGGCCGACGAGCGCGTTGGTATCGGGCGTGAGCGCGAGTTCATCGGAGAGAAAATGGTGAATCCGCGCGGATGCTTCGAAGCGCGGTTCGTCGGGCGGCAGGATCTCCAGCACGACCGAGGGCAGCCTGGATTTACGGCTCGCATCGACAATCCGCGATTCGGGAACACCCGCAATAGAGGCGTCCTTGACCGTGTAGTCCGGGCAATAAAGCAGCTCTTCAATCCGATACGTACCCGCGCCGAACGCCGCCGTGAATCGGCGATGCAGGTTTTCGAGCGTATGCGCCAGCTGAATGGCGACGTTGCGCTCCTTTTGCATGTAGACCTTCATCAGGCCGGCCGGCGTCTCACGCAGGAACCCGGCCTTTTGTTCGATCACGAGCACCCGGCCCGAAGGCGCGACCACGACGAAATCCGCTTCCCCGAAAACGGAAAAGCCTTCGTTGATGCGCGTCCAGTGCACGCCGTGATACACGGTGTAGTCGTCGGGAAGCTTCGAGAGCAGTGCAAGCGTATCGAGCTCGCGTGCGGCCGCGCCGGTTGCTTCCAGGTTTTTCCAGTCGTCGGGGACGATTCGAGCCATGCTTCGCCTTCGCGCTAAATACGGGATTCGGGGCTTGATTCAGCGTGTTCGCCGCACGCCTTCGGCATGCCGCAACATCGCCTGGATCAAGCCGGATTCGGGAAATCTGCGGCCATTGTACGCAAGCCGCGCGAGTCCCCGGCCCGTTTCCCGGATCAGTCCGCGAAGTCGTATTTGCCGCCGCGTTCGAGTGCACGCTGATAAGCGGGACGCGCATGAATCCGCTGCAGAAACGCCGATATGCGCGGCAAGGATTTGGCGCCTGCGCGCTGGCTGGCGGCTTCGAGCG
>Ga0153993_100866_pt1 | contig 11018 bp, 14 predicted proteins | sample TSNC077MetaG_FD_104706 | JGI IMG/M metagenome (GOLD analysis project Ga0153993, IMG submission 104706) | Attine ant fungus gardens microbial communities from North Carolina, USA - TSNC077 MetaG | ecosystem: Host-associated > Fungi > Mycelium > Unclassified | place: USA: North Carolina, Lumber...
ACAACCGAGAGTCGGACTTATGTGATACATGACATTTCAACACAACACACGTACCATCAAAACTAATGATCATCTACTCAATAAAACACAACCCAAAACACAAGTTGTGATATGGACCCACGGATGTTACCAACAAACAATCTACATTCATAAATTGAATGACTAACAAACAAAAGTAACGTAATACAGAAATAAAATAAAGAAAATCCAGAACAAAAAAAAAAAACTAAACCATAGAACACACCAAAAAAAAAAACTGACTTTTTCCCTCTGGTTTTTCCACAGCCAACAAAAAAACCAAACAAAAAAATGGAAAATAAAATATATCCAAATCCATGTAAACACGCACACCAGAGAGAAGAGCAGCAGCATAACACAACACGTATGTGAGTAAAAGAAAAAGAAAAAAACCCACCAGCAGGACATCCTGACATAAATGAAGAGAACAAAAGTAACAAACTGCAGGAGCACTCATGGTGGTTATATAAGTGGCAAAAAAAACAGAATAAATAAAAAATAAAGTTGAAATTTTCTGCCAGCAACCAACCAACAAAAAAAAGACATCGAGCAGTCACTGCATGATAAAAAAAATGAGTTACGAACAAAGGCTGCATCAGAATATTTCCCCACAACAAAATGGTACCTTTGAGTCCTTCTACCAATTCATCGTACTACCCGTCAACATCGGCCCCGAAATAACACCAGGTTCAACCATAGGCCTCCTCTGGCTCATCATCTGACTCTGACTCCCATCATGCACATTCGTCTGTTCATAACCCCTCAATGAATCCTCCGCGTAATAAAAGCTCCTTCTCCTCGCACCGCCCACGCTGTCCTGATCAAACTGTCTTCCTTCTGGACGCACTCCCAAAACGTCAGGAGAATCTGAAAGTCTCCTATGTGCATATGCCCTGCGTCTCTTGATGGACCTGCAAACAAGGAACACAAGCACCAACAAGGCAATAGCTCCTAGGGCACTGACAACACCAATAATCGCATCTCGACGTGACTTGCCATTATCCCCTAAACCGCCACTACCTCCACTATCTCCACTGGTGCCGCCGTTAGATGAGGTCGGATTAGGCACAGAGAGAATGTTATAGCCAGAAACAACGCGACTCGCAAGGTCCTTGGCGACACCGTTCGGAACGTTGGAATAGAAAGGAGAAGTTTTGGTCTTGATTTGCGCAGCCAGGGTATCAACAACATCCGTAGGAATCCAGCCGATCCAGGTACAGCCAAGTAGGGAGGCATCACTGGGACTTGTATAGGTGGTAGGGACATAGACTTGCAAGGCATAGGTCTTGATTTGGTCAGCTGACAGTCAATTAAATTGTTAGTCCAGACAGAAACCACCATCAGAGAACTCACAGGAAATTCCAAGAGCAGCATCGATGATGACAGGCGTGTAAGCAAAGATTTGACTAGATGCAAGAGAATTGTTGACAACAAAAGGCCAATTAAGCTCGTTATTGAAAAGGATGCTGATCAGGGTATATCCGTTGAATTGGTTCCTGTCGGTGAGATCAAGCTGGTCACGCGGGAAAATCCTGGCAGGAATGCCCGGCGGTAGAGCAGGAGTGGTAATCGGTGCAGTGGCGGAGACAGTCCCGGTAGCGACTGTTGTGGTGGCAGCATCCGGATCAGTGATGGAAGCCGTGACACTTGTCGTAGGAACCGAAGCAAAGGCAAGTGAAGATTCGGTAAGGACAAAGGAAAGACCGGGCTCGACAGAGAAAGTCGTGACTGCTGTAGTTGTACTAGTGACCGCAGTAGGTGTACTAGCAGACATTTGACTAGAAGTGGCATTGGATGATGAAGAGGGGAAACTGATGGTGGAAGAAGCGACACCAGAAGCTGAGAGAGGCAATGACAAGAGTGACGAAGGGAGACTGATCGTGGAAAGAGCAAAACTAGATGAAGGGAAATTGGAAGCTGAGGTTGTAGAGCTGTTCAGAGAACTGGTAATCCCCAGAGAAACAGACAGGCTGGTAACGTCCGGCAGGGCAGAGCTTAAAGTAGTTTTCGGCGGCAGGGTAGAATTGGAGCTGCCGATGTCAGTAGTTGAAAAGCTATTACTGCCAAGGAAACTCGTGAGAGTGTCAAAAATTCCACTGGATGAAGATGGAGGACTAGTGATAGTTGAGGATGGAGGACCAGAAGTCGAACCAGAAATGACGGTGGTGCTGTCTGTAGAAGTCGTGACAGAGACACCGGAAGAGCTTGAACCCAGAATCTCACTAGTGGTGTTGCCAATCAAACTCGTGATGGGATTGAGAATGCCTCCACTGCTTGAGCTTGGAGATGCAGGTGAGGACACTGGAGAACGTGTCGTAGGCCCATCGAAAGAGGTAGTACTGCCACCTGAAGATGAAGGGGAAACGATGGTCGACGACAAAGGACCAGACGAAGAACTCGGAAAGACGGTAGGAGTCCCTGTAGGGGTCACGGTAGAGACACTGGAAGTACCTGGACCCAAAATCGCACTGGTAACACCACCAAGCAAACTGGTGATGGGACCGATAAGACCTCCACCATCGCTTGAACTCGGAGATGGAGTCACAGCAGGTGTCGAATGTGTAGGAGGCCTATCGAGAGAGGTAGTACTGCCACCTGAAGATGGAGGGGAAACGATGGTCGACGACAAAGGACCAGACGAAGAACCCGGAATGACGGTAGGGGTCTCTGTAGGGGTCACGGTAGAGACACTGGAAGTACCTGGACCCAAAATCGCACTGGTGACACCACCAAGCAAACTGGTGATGGGACCGATAAGACCTCCACCATCGCTTGAGCTAGGAGATGGAGTCACAGCAGGTGTCGAATGTGTAGGAGGCCTATCGAGAGAGGTAGTAGTGTCACCTGAAGATGGAGGGGAAACGGTATTCGGCGATGAAGGACTAGACGTAGAACCCGGATTGACAATAGGAGTCCCTGTAGGAGTCGCGGTAGAGACACTGGAAGTGCCTGGACCCAAAATCGCACTGGTGACACCGCCAAGCAAACTGGTGATGGGACCGATAAGACCTCCGCCATCGCTTGAGCTAGGAGATGGAGTCACGGCAGGTGTCGAATGTGTAGGAGGCCTATCGAGAGAGGTAGTACTGTCACCTGAAGATGGAGTAGAAATGATGGTCGGCGACGAAGGACTAGACGTAGAACCCGGATTGACGATAGGAGTCCCTGTAGGAGTCGCGGTAGAGACATCGGATGTGCCTGGACCCAAAATCGCACTGGTGACGCCACCAAGCAAACTCGTGATGGGGCCAATAAGGCCTCCACCATCGCTTGAGCTGGTAGATGGAGTCACGGCAGGTGGCGATTGTGTAGTAGGTCCATTGGAAGAGGTGGGAGTAGCATCATCCGAAGATGATGAAGTGGTATGTGGATGAGGACTGGTGTGCGGGGGCAAGATGGCACTGGTGATACCTCCGAGAAGACTCGTGATTGGGTCGAGAATCCCACCATCTGACGAGGTTGTTGGAGATGCCGAGTGGATCGTCGTTGTTGGGACATCAGAGGGGCTCGTGTCAGTGGTAGTGGTGCCAGGGGTAACAGTATGGGAGGAACTTGATGTCGAGGGAATTTCAGTGGGAGGGACATCAGAGAAGCTTGATGGTGAGCTTGTGCTCGTGTCAGAGGAGCTTGATGAAGTAGACGGCTCTGAAGTGTGTGGGAACGAGCTGTGAGTAGCAGCGGGGGTGGAAGACGGAGCGTCGCCACCACCAAGAATACCCGTCAAGAGGCCTCCAAGGTCAGAGGTCAATCCGCCCAGAGTGTCACCCAGGAGGCCACCATTAGTTGTCACTGGGGCAGGAGCGGTGTCTTTACCACCGAGAACATCTCCGAGGTCAGAGGTGACACCGTTGAGAGCACCACTGAGGTCATCCAAAAGGCCGCCACTACGGGCAGTCGGGTCTGTCGTGAAATTGAGCAGATATTATGATTTGAAAAAGAAGAGACGGACGAGCACCGGAGTGATCTCCCAGGTTACCAAGGACGCCCTGACGGCGGATAATAGCCAGAGAACGGCGAGTATGGGCGTGATTAGCATGGGCAGAGACGGCAAAAAGCACAAAAAGCAGAGGAAAAAACATGGCTTGCTGATAAGCAGGACGCGGGCACGGGCCGCTGCAGACAAAAGAGCGTACAGGTTCGGACAGAGCAGAAAGAAAAATGATATTTCATCATTACAACAAACAACTCCCACGCTACAGAACACGTGCTACCTAGATCTAGATGAAACCGATCTGCAGAGCCATCAGAAAGGGAAGAGACACGTGACGAGTTGCGCACCTTATTGGCCACGTCGAGCGCATCGTGGTCGGCCGTCAGTCGCACATATGCCTTCTTTTTCCCATCAGGTCTGTGCCCTCCCATCAGCCCACGCTCTAGCCAAACACAACCACACTCACCGGATCAGCGTGTTTATCTTGGCCGCATTCACGTCGTAGAGTTTCTTCACGGCATCCTTGATCTGGCGCTTGTTCGACCGGATATCCACAATAAATACCAGTGTGTTGTGTTCCTCAATTTTCTTCATTGCAGATTCAGTGTTCAACGGCCTGCATGTCACGTGAGCCTCCTCAACACCCAATTATTTCCTCACTCACGAAACAATCGTACGGAACTGGTCCATCCGCGGCGCATGGGGAATCGACTTGCGCGGGTACTTGGGATCACGAGCAAGCCTCAGCGTCTTCGGCCGATGGAACGATACCGAGAACCGCTCCTTTCGTACGCTATGTGAGCGCGTGCCTTGCAGAGCTGCTTTTTTGGCCGCCTTGGCTTTCGAGTCTTTTCCTGATACTGCTCACACCTTCATCAGCATAAGTTCCCAGAACAATACAACAAACACACCCTTGGCAGCAGCCTTGCCCTTGGTTGTTTTTGTGGTGGCCATGACGGGTCTGTAAGCAGCCAAGTCAGTACGCTCATCCAATTCGCTTCTCATGCATCCATCCATTCCAACCCATAATTCCACACCAGCAACGCCCTCAATACACCTCCCAAGCCACTACAGTTGGAAAATCCAGCACGCAAACTCACCTTGAGGACGGCAGAGGTTTGGGACGATAGTGGATGTGTGCAGTTGCGGTCTTCTTTCCCTTTTCGGATGCCTTCGGCAATCTCGGCACTATTAGCAAGATTTCTTGTATTAGGTAATTATTCCATGACAATATAACACCCCGCTGTTATTTTCTCGACAAAGTAGATCGACGACTTCCCAATCTCAGCTGACAGCGTGACACCAGCGAGCTTTGTGCTTGGCAGACTAAGGTGGCTTTATTTTTTACGACGTACTTCGGGTAGGGGTTACACATCAGGCGTGGCAGGATCAAGCTTCTTCCCAGGTGCATCCGCGCGACGGCCGCTGAAAAATTACAGGTCAGAAAAGTCAACATTGTATACAGCTTCACGGACCTGTAGTAGTGTTAAGTTGGATCGGCACCAAGTAGTGATCTTACATAATATGTTCCGTCATGGCAGCAGCGCAGAATCCTCCTTAAATCTGTTCTTCCATCATCTCTCTCTGAGTGGTCGACCTACTTGAGGCGACATGTTGTCCAGGCGCATTGTCGGCCGTCTCTTCCCCCTCATCCGTCCCTCTCTCCGTTCCCTTCGTCCTGTCTCCCCCAAGCTCGTCCGAAACTATGCTCTTGCCCAGGGCCCATCTTCCAATGACCCCTTTGCAAACGGAACAAATGCCTACTATGCTGACGAGATGTACAGACTCTGGAAACAGGACCCAAAATCCGTGCATCCGTCTTGGGACGTCTATTTCTCTGGCCTTGACAAGGGCTTGCCTAGCTATCAGGCTTTCCAACCTCCCCCTACGTCTTTGCCCCCTCCAGCAGATGGCGCTCCAGCTCTACATGGAGGTGGTGGTGCAGAGCTCGATGATCACTTGAAGGTACGCGCACACCAGCGAGGAAGCTTTCGTTTAGCACAGACTTATTTTAACCCAGGTCCAACTACTTGTTCGCGCGTATCAAGTGCGCGGTCATCATCTCGCAGAGCTTGATCCCTTGGGTATCCTCGATACTGATCTGGCCGACGTCCGATCCGCCGAACTCGAGTTGAGCCGGTATGGGCTCACGGAACGTGACTTAGACAAGGACATCAGTCTAGGCCCTGGTATCCTCCCACATTTTGCCACAGAAGAAAACCGCACGATGAAATTGGGAGACATCATTAAGGTCCTCAGACGCATCTACTGTACGTCGCTCTAATTTTAGACCTGCAAAGCCATCCCATCTGATTGGATGCAATAGGTGGAGCTGTCGGTATTCAGTATATTCATATTCCCGACAAGGAACAGTGTGACTGGATTAGAGCGCGCGTTGAGACTCCCAAACCATGGAATTATACTGTCGAGGAGAAGCGTATGATCTTGGACCGACTCATTTGGTCCGAATCGTTTGAAAAATTCATTGCGAGTAAATACCCTAATGAGAAGCGATTTGGTCTCGAAGGTTGCGAGTCATTAATCCCGGGAATGAAAGCTCTCATTGACCGCTCAGTCGACAATGGAGTTAAGCATATCACAATTGGTATGCCTCATCGTGGTCGTCTCAACGTCCTCGCCAATGTCATTCGCAAGCCAATCGAAGCTATCCTCAACGAATTCAAGGGTGGCGAAGATAATAATTGGCCTGCTGGTGACGTCAAATATCATCTCGGTGCCAACTATGTCCGTCCCACACCTTCTGGCAAGAAAGTTTCCCTTTCCCTAGTCGCCAATCCCTCTCACCTTGAAGCCGCTGATCCTGTCGTGCTTGGAAAGACTCGTGCCATTCAGCACTTTGAAAACGATGAATCTTCGCACACAACTGCTATGGGTGTTCTGCTTCATGGTGATGCCGCCTTTGCCGGACAAGGTGTTGTTTACGAAACGATGGGTCTGCATAGTCTGCCTGCGTATGGAACCGGAGGAACTATTCATCTGATTGTGAACAACCAAATTGGTTTCACCACTGATCCTAGATTCTCCCGTTCGACTCCTTATCCCTCTGATATCGCCAAGTCTATAGATTCCCCCATTTTTCACGTAAACGGTGACAACGTCGAGGCCGTTAACTTTGTATGCCAGCTCGCTGCTGACTATCGTGCCAAATTCAAGAAGGATGTTGTGGTCGATATCGTATGTTACCGTCGATATGGTCACAACGAGACCGATCAGCCTAGTTTCACTCAGCCCCGGATGTATGAAGCTATCAAGAAGCAGCCCACTCCTCTGACAAAATACAGCAAGTTTTTAGTTGGACGCAACACGTTCACCGAAGCGGATATCGAGAAGCATAAGGAATGGGTGTGGGGTATGTTAGATAAGGCTGCTAATGCCGCCAAGGATTACATCCCCACCTCCAAGGAATGGTTATCTGCTGCTTGGACAGGTTTTCCTTCACCCAAGCAACTCGCCGAGGAGACTCTTCCTACGCGTTCAACCGGTTCCGATGTCGATACTCTCCAGCGCATTGGCAAAGCTATTTCTCGTACTCCACAAGGGTTTACTGCACATCGTAATCTCTCTCGCATCCTTTCCGCTCGTGGAAAGACCGTAGAGGAAGGTACTAACATTGATTGGTCGACTGCTGAAGCCCTCGCCATCGGCACCCTTACATTGGAGAATAATCATGTCCGCATATCTGGACAGGATGTTGAACGTGGTACATTCTCACAGCGTCATGCTGTTATTCACGACCAAGTGAATGAACAGCAATACGTACCTCTCAATGACCTTGGTACCAACCAAGCTCGTTTCGTCATTTGCAACTCGTCGCTCTCGGAGTACGGTGCCCTAGGTTTTGAACTTGGTTACTCTCTCGTCTCGCCAGACTCCTTGACGATCTGGGAAGCACAATTCGGTGACTTTGTCAATAATGCTCAATGTATCATTGATCAATTCATTGCTGCCGGTGAACGCAAATGGCTCCAGCGCACTGGTTTGGTCGTGAACTTGCCTCATGGTTATGACGGTCAAGGTCCTGAACACTCCAGTGGGAGGATTGAACGTTTCCTTCAGTTGTGTGATGATCACCCACATATCTATCCTTCACCGAAGAAGATTGAGCGTCAACACCAGGATTGCAATATGCAAGTAGTCTACCCCACGTGCGTATCGGCACTATCGCTTTTCTTTCAATCTTTTGTGAACCTGACGTTTGGCCATCAGGACCCCCGCCAATTATTTCCATGTTCTCCGTCGCCAGATTCATCGCGATTTCCGCAAACCTGTGAGTAGATTATGTGAAGTCGGATATGTCTGTTCATTTGTTGACATTTTTTTCATGTAGCTCATCCTTTTCTTCTCGAAGAGTTTGTTGCGACACCCACGTGCTCGTTCGACTTTGAATGAGATGGTTGGCGATACTCACTTTGAACGGTATATCCCTGAGAATGCCGATTATTTGGTTGGGCCTGAGCAGATCAAGCGTCATATTCTTTGCACAGGTACTTCTACTTTTACACATGGACTCCTTTGATTCAATGAAATTTGCAGGTCAGGTGTACTTTACTCTCTTACAGGCTCGTGAAGAGCGTGGAATCAAGGACGTCGCAATCAGCCGCGTGGAACAACTTTCGCCTTTCCCTTATGACATGGTGCGCTAGAGCTGCTGCATTTTGATCGCTTGGTTTGGAGCTAACTGATGAGTCTAGATTACTCCCCATCTTGATCAATATCCTAATGCAGATCTTCTCTGGTGTCAAGAAGAGCCTTTGAACAATGGTGCTTGGAGTTACATTGGCCCTCGTATTTATACTGCTGCTAGCAAGACGCAGTACCACAAGAACAAATATCCTTACTACGCTGGACGTGAACCCACCAGCTCTGTTGCCACTGGTAGCAAGGTGATTTGTCTACTCCGATCACATCGAAGAGCGGATTTTTTTTCTGATTCTCTCTCTTTTGTTTCGTAGGTGCAACATAAAAAGGAGATTGAAACAATCATTGATACCGCGTTTGATACCTCATCGGAGATGCACCATCTCAAATAGATTTTGAGGTGATCATCAGTTGATGGTGGTGGTGTTGCCCCTAACTGCGTATCTGTATCTACTTGCTACCACTTCCGCCTGACTGATTGTTTCCTTTCTCTTGTCTCTCTCTCTCCTGTTTCGAATCTTTTGATTAGTATTTGACATAATATGTAATCATCAGACTTGTCCTCTCTGATTGATTGATATATTTATTTGATCAAGAACGTTGAGATCTATCTATCTATGCCTCATAGTCATCACTCCCACTCTGGCCAATTCTGCAAACATGCAGTTGGGACGTTAGAAAAAGTGGTCCAAGAGGCTATTTCTAAGCGATTTTTAGTTTTTGGGTTGACGGAGCATGTACCTCGATATCGCGAAATTGACCTTTACCCCGAGGAGGTAAAGTAGCTTGGACACCCTATCACACACCCTATTGGAACTGATGGATAAGCCGCCTTTTTTTTTTCCAAATGTGGTTACAGCAAGGATTATCTCTCGCTGCAATCAATCAGCAATTCATTTCATTCCTCGACGAAGCCAAACGACTCAAAGCACACTACGCTTCTCAAATTACGCTCCTCGTAGGCCTTGAGACTGAGTTCATCACGCCAAGAGATCTCGAAGAACTTGAGTGTATTCTCGAACAGTATCAGCCGCACGTCATCGAGTATATCGTCGGGTCTGTTCACCACGTTCATGGTATTCCTATTGATTTCGATGAAGCGACTTATCGGCGGTCCGTTACGAGTTTCGGTGGTGGTGGCACGCGCGACTCGACAGAGGGTGATCGTGGACAGCTGGAAGCGTTTTTATTGGCCTATTTCGATGCCCAGTACGAGTTATTACAGAGGTTCAAACCGGAGATCGTCGGTCATCTCGATCTCTGTCGACTCTACACCCCTGATCTCAAGTTTACGGATTTTCAAGAGGTCTGGAAACGAATTGAGCGAAATGTCGAGTACGCAATAGCGTATGGTGCCTTGTTCGAAGTCAACGCAGCTGCTTTCCGTAAAAAATGGAAGACGGCTTATCCTGGACCGGATGTAGCTCAAGTAGGTTTTTTTCCTTCCTTGACATTTCTTATTCTTTTTTTTTTTGTAGCTTATACTTCAACGTGGCGGGAGGTTTGCATTGTCGGACGATAGTCACGGACCCCACGCAGTCGGGCTCAACTATAATCGAGTACATCACTATCTCAGATCATTAAATGTCGCCGAACTCTGGTTCCTCGAACCTTCGGAGGAGCCCAACGCTTCCGGAAGAAAAGTTCGTCCCGTGAAGCTGAAGATGTGGTGGGAAGACCAATTCTGGCTTTCACTACTGACAGAAAAATAAAATCGATATGCACGGATTATAGTACGAAATGGCGGGTGTGTACACACTCACACACTCTGTCTCTCACCAATTGGGTGAACAATAAGCTCGCGGTGCCTGATTCTCAGCGCTATTAAATCGCCCGCATTCAATCGTGTCATCATCGCAGCAGTTTTACCAATGCTCTTTTACCGGTAGTCCACGAGTTAATTCATACATTACACAGTCGGATGATTTCGGCTTGCCTCACAAAACTCCTTTCGGAGATTGACGATATATGGAAACCACGTCTCAAGTTAGTTAACAGTAATCCATAACGCCGTGTGGCTTCTCCTTGTTGTCGTTCTTAAGGTTTTACCAAAAATGAGGCGCCAGAGTCAGCTCGGGTACGGTCCAGCCCATTGGAGCAAATCTGGCTGGCGCAATTATCTGTCTCACTAGCTACATCATATTTTTTCCTCCTCAATGACGGAGCTAAGATTATGCCCCTGTACGTACATTGTACCTTCTGTCATTTGCTGACGCCACGCCGAGGGCTTCAGTTTGTCTGGAGGTAGTAAAATCCTTTGTATATGCCCAAGCGTTGCGTTATGTCCGACATGGACCAACGAAAGAATTTATGCGAGTTATATCCGTCATCTCGGGCCCATGTTCTGCAATTTATCTCCGAAATCTGATAGACATCTGGTCCTATCTTTGTACGCATTTCTTGTCAAAGC
>Ga0153993_100873_pt1 | contig 10940 bp, 6 predicted proteins | sample TSNC077MetaG_FD_104706 | JGI IMG/M metagenome (GOLD analysis project Ga0153993, IMG submission 104706) | Attine ant fungus gardens microbial communities from North Carolina, USA - TSNC077 MetaG | ecosystem: Host-associated > Fungi > Mycelium > Unclassified | place: USA: North Carolina, Lumber...
CAGAATTGGACCTCAGGTAGCGGTTCCGGCACATATCCCACGTGTATCTCGCATGAGAATAAATACAGGGTCCCTAAAATAGCAGATCTATGTTCCTACGCACTTGTATTTCAAACTAGCTTCGTAGTGATGGATTGATGTGATGTAGCTACAGAGCGGTGAGGGTATCCACTTGCTGATGTCCCTTCAGGCGGGTTTCCAGAAACCGGAAGCAACAAATGGTATGTTTCCTATATGCGCAATGCGGGCACAATGCTCGTCCATCGTTAATACGGCCTTGAAGATCGCAAAAAGAATGTTCTGCGACTGACGACGTGATGCGTGATTTACGAAGAGGGTTCTATTAATAAATCCAATCAAAATCAACTAGAATAAATTCCGTCTCCGTCGACTTGGATTTGGTAAACACACGACCATCAGGACATAGCATATATTGGATGGTCTCTCCTCGTGACTATTCTTTGTGGATCTTATGCATGATCACACTGGCCATATTCATTATGACAGTGTTCTCTGTTGAACCCTAGATTCATATCTTGGACAAAAGCAAACCATGTGAACGACTGAATTATCATTTTTTCTATCCAATAAATTTATAATGCAGTGCTCGATAGTTCGCGGTAGCGTACAAAATACATCACAAAATACATCCTATCTACACAAACACAAGTGAAGGTCAGATTGCTTGCAACTAATCTGAATCATATAGGGAAAACAAACGAGAAGAAAATAAAAAGGAGGAAGGAATTGTGAGTAAACGGGTTAATGCCAACTAAGTTATTTAGTTCAAGCAATCACTGAAGGATTGTCAGATAGAAAAGAGGCAAAATTGATCATTCCATTTTCAGGTTTATACATGAAACAGCTGCAGCTGTTCATGATGTGAGCTCCAGTTTCGAGGTCACAATGACCGAAACTGATTGGATGTTGCTGATGGCGGGACAACAGCAGGTGGGGTGCTAGCAGGCATGCTGGCAGCTTATGTGACAGAGTTAGATATGAAGCTGGTCTAGTCGATTAATGGTGCGACAAGGCGAGATCTACCTGTTGAAAGGAAGCAAATATGAGAGTGTAGGGCTCTCTGTGCGATACTTGCCTTCATTTCCTCCCCCTCACGGAGCTGCGGGGAAAACTAGACCAAATGGTGGTTCAAGACTTACGCGGTTTCTCGTACACCTCGGCCCAAAGTCAAGGATCTTCTCACGTTCACATGATCTTTAGGCCTTCTCTGCTACCTTTTATCACGGAAATCCATCACCTGAATCGTAATCCAAAGAATGATTAACAAGGAAATGACCACACCGCTCGATTGACTCTCATACGGTAACCTGATATCATAAGGAGGCTTAACTTGAGTCCGATATTTCGTCAATAACTGACTACATGAAAGATGGTGGACGGAGACAGTACGAGAGATCTTTTGATGAATTATTTCTCGCAAAACAGACACATGTCTGGGAATTGAATCAGAGAGTTAATATTAATAGTCCGTAAAATTTATAACGGTATCAAATCAATGAACCGCGCCATAAGTGAAGGCATAAGCAATAGGTTGCGGCTTAGTGTTTGTGTTTCCTCCTCTTCCCAACACCAATTGATGCACCTGAGTGTATGATCATCTTGCGCAATGTGTCATCATCGTTCAACCGATGAACGTCCTGGGTGCTGCCAATGACCTCTCCAGCGACGATTAGAATTGGAAAATCGGGAACCGACGTGAGGCGCTGAAGCATCGGGATGAGGACATTAGCATCATCCCGAGTATCAACGTCGATAATAGTCGGTGATGGTTTGAGGTGTAATTTATCTAGGATCGCTTTTACATCACGCGAAGCTGAAGAATAATGCTATTTGAAGGTTTAGAAGTCAGTCAACTGATTTGCATCGGGCCGGCAATACGCAAACCTTGGAGTAGAGAAAAACCGGATTCCTTGACCAGACATCATCAACCATCGCCTGCACCTCCTTTGCAGCCCATGGAGCCCTGGTGTCGAAGTCGAGTATCAGTTGAGGATCGATGGGGCTGGACGGATCGACAAAGAGAGGAATGTGGTTCCGGCTTGATAAACTTGCCAGGAAACTAGATACTGCAGCAAGCTCCCCCTTTTTGGTCAGATGAACTTGATCAGCAGCTGTTTTTGTCATTCGAGACGTGCCATGTTTGTGGATGGACTGAAGAATTAAGGATATCTGATTTGATCTTGTACTCTCTGGATCTGTGAGCCGGGGCCAGCCCAGTGATGCAGCAAAGAAATATAGACAGTGAGGAGGAGGATGGCTAGGGCGGCGATAAATGTTGCCTGCTGCCTTGGCTTTCGGAGCAGGACAATAAATGGGGACTGGTGAAATGGTCTGCTTGATTTGTGGAGGGGTAGGTGTTCTTTGCGAGAAATATGGCCAGGGACTTGAAGGATGGACATTAGTAACGAACGAGAGTAAAGAACACAATAATGAACAGGGTCCGGTTGATCAATATATTATGGTCCCTACTTCGCTTCATCAATTCATCACGTTTTTTTTACCTTTGTATTCATGTCTTTGTTTCGTCTGTTGATGTGCGACAGAAATTGTTCATAATACTCCTGTCAATGTCATCTCGCGCGCAACCATTATACACCCAGGTCCTTAGGTGGATCCGAGAAGTTCCTACGCTTGATGCATCCTTCTTCAAAAATAGTATGTTAGCTGGTTTTATGAATTTTTATAAGTTAGTGACCCTGATGATGTCGTTTAAATTATGGAGAACCCAGTCAATATTCCAAAGAAACTTTGCTACAAGATTGATAGCTGTCCACTGACATAGAGTGTGCCCATACATTGCACGCCAAATGTATGTCAAAATTGGGGCAATATAGTGCCATCGATCGAGAAGGACCACTTAGCATGATGTCTGAGAACTCGAGACATCAATATGATTTGTTGAATGAACACATGTGTCATGGGACTGAATTTAAAAACACTAGCTGTCTCACCACAGGGTAGATGAACGAGGGGAGAAATAGATATACGTGAAATATTAATTCCCGGTTAACGAGGAAGTATTTCAAAGAAATGTAGGGTAGCGGAATGTATCAATTTGATCCGCTGATGTGCATGCGTTCATGAATGAGCAAATGCGACAAATCGAAATTGACTTGTTAACACTACGATACACTAAAATGGTTCTCATACGTCAAATCACAGACATTAACATGTCTCACAAAAATTAGTGCGGAAATATAGGTCTAGAGACTCCAGCGTCCTAGCCATAAATCATGTGCTGTCGTTGACTCGGGTCCCTGCTCTACCAAATAGTATTCCCTGTGTTCTAGTGGAATGATTTGAAAACTAAGCTCGGGAGTATACTACTACCCCAAAGTACGTCAGGAAGCCTGGTTAATTAATATGACTCAGCAAAGCACTCTTAAACCTCAGTAGATCACAGACCATATTTATGATGTCTGTCTCATCATGCTTGGGATCCATTAACCCGTTTTACAAGACAACTAGAAGAGGTGTATAGCAGCAGACTTATCAGATAAATGGCTTGAAGAACCACTGTCACTTACCTTCCAACGATTTTACGAAATGGGGGGCTTCATCTTCTCCTCATATAATTTTCCAGATATATCCCTCGAAGATCGTCTGGGTATATTGAAAAGATAGGCAACTCTGACAGGAAACTCAGTACTGGTTATATGAGGCTAAGTGTTGCGCTATATTGGCAAGTTGCCCTCCAAAACGATGTGTGTAAAGCAAATCCTCTACTTTACGGTGTCCAAACAAGCCGTGAACTCCAGACTGAATTCTATTTCTTTGTTCACTCCAATATGATGGAAGCACTGAAGTCCTTTCAATGATAATCCAGCCTCGACAGAAACAGGATATCTCCTTTCGGTCAACCAGTGTTTCGACTTCTCTATATTGAGATGCTTCATCTTTGTTCTTTCCAGCTTCCTTGTGCTTATGTTCCGAAAAAGAAGTTGACATCCACCCGGATAGTTTACTCCGGCATTTTGTCGAAAGATCATCGGACATCGGACATAACCTGAATTACCAGTGATCATGAACTGTTCATTGGGTTTCTTACTCTCTGGCGCGGGCGACCAATGCTGTCTCTGTGCGCTGTATGCTCCATTTCCTTGAAGATGATGTGTTGTTCTCTCCGACAAAGGAATTTCCCTAGACTTCCTCTTAGAGTAACACGTTTCATCAAAATTCTGATTGTGCAATTTTCCGACGCACCAACCCCGGCGAAAGCAGCTCACGAGGTTTGCACATCGTATATGATGGAACGACAATTCAGGACTCATAAAAGGCAACTTACTGGATCCATTCTTAACCTTAACAACCTCTGGTATGTTTTCTTCGCTCTCAAAAGCCCTGCTTGTGTTAGCCACCGCGTTGGGTGCTAATGCTGCTCAATCTACTCTTCAACAACAGACCGGTAATTGGGGATCAAACCCCACCAATGTTGGGTTCTACTACTACAAGCCCCTGAACCTCCCAGCAAATCCAGCTGTCATCGTTGCCATACATTATTGTTCAGGCACTGCCCAGGCTTTCTTCACTGGCACCCAGTATGCCAACCTAGCTGACACATATAAGTACATTGTCATTTATCCCAATGCCCCCGACTCCGGGGGATGTTGGGATGTTCACACCACCGCCACCCTCACCCACAATGGTGGTGGTGACTCGATCGCCATCGCAAACATGGTACGCTTCGCTATCTCAAGTTGGGGTGTTGATGCGTCTCGCGTTTACATGACTGGGCTCTCTTCTGGAGCTATGATGACAAACGTCCTGGCTGGCGCTTACCCCGACTTGTTCATGGCCGGTTCTGCATTTGCTGGCGTTCCTTATGGCTGCTTTGCGGGTCCCGACATGTGGAACACCCCTTGTGCTACCGGCCAGATCACGATGACTGCCCAACAGTGGGTAAGTGCGGCCACCCTTTCATAGCTAAATCAGTATCCAAATCAATCATTGCTTCACTTCTAGGGTGACCTCGTACGTACCGGCTACCCAGGCTACACCGGTGCTCGACCGAAGATGCAAATCTGGCAAGGTACTTTGTACGTGGAGCCCCACCATCCCTCCAATCGATACTGACACTGATTCTGGAGGGATACTACCCTCAATTATCATAACTTCGGTGAAGGTGTCAAGCAATGGACTAACGTCTTCGGCTATAGTCAGACTCCCACATCGATTCAACAGAACTCACCCTTGTCTGGTTGGACCCGATCAACCTACGGACCCGATTTTCAGGCTATCAGTGCTGCTAACGTAGACCACAATATCCCGATTCAAGCCAATGATGTTCTTAATTGGTTCGGTATCACTGGTGGCAGCAGTCCTCCTCCCGACACCACCACTCCACCCCAAACCACCACTACAGCTCCCGCCAATGGGGCAACTCAGACGCACTGGGGCCAGTGTGGCGGGTGCGAAACATCCTTGTAACTCGATTTCGGGAGATACTAACTCACTATAATTTAGAGTGGGGTGGGTGGGGCCTACCGTCTGCGCTGCTCCTTATACCTGCCAAGCCTTGAATGAATGGTATTCTCAGGTATACTTCAGCTTCCTGGCACGTTATTTACACGAAAGCTGATGATGGATAGTGCTTATGATCGGTGTCTGAATCTGGAGTCAATGATTGAAGCGGAAACAACGGCGGTGACAGAATAATGGTTCTTGATTACTAGCTGTTGGACTTCATGATGTAAGAGATATTCATGATGCGACACCTTGAAATATCATACAAAAATACATGGAAGTGTGACATTCAATGAAATTTGCTGTTTTTCACAAGGACTCTGCCTTCTGCTAATACCGTTCTGAGTGAATTAGTACTATGTAATGCACGTAGCTCGTCCCACCCCCCAAGTGATTTTCCACGAAGGAGAACGTTGGGAAATGTGGAGTGCTGAGTAAGGCGAGTGAGAATGGCTTTGAGTGCTGCAGAGTCATCTATTGGTTATACTCAGATTGCACAGCATCGGGATGAGATAAGAAGCAAGTGACTTGCCTCGCAGATCGACTTCAATTACTTTGGCTTGGGGTTGTAGCTCGTATGATGAAAGGAGATTTTTAGCTTGTCTGGAATAACTGAGAAATTAGAAGGTGTGAGTATCGAAGCGAGCCCACGAATCTGGGGAAAGCGACACACGGACAAAAGGTCTATTGCAGGTGGTATCAATTCTGGACTGATCAAGAAAATTTGTGCTCTTCCGAGTCAAAAGCATACCTTGCTGAACACAACGAGAGGGAATTCCTTATCCAGCCTTTCCATCTCTGCAGTCCAATTCAGGTCTTCGTTTCCAGTGGTATAGTCATTTAAACTGATACGTTTGGTCGGATCCAGTTCCATATTGTTGGTCAACACATGTTGGTACTCATCCGAATCAGCAGTAACGAGATGGAGTAATCCATATATCTCAGCCACGTTGGACTGCTTCCTTGAGCGGAAGGCCGCCGCTAGTTTAGCGCGTGATGAGGTGAAGATAGCTGGGTCCTTCCTAAACTCTGGGAGCTCCCAAGACAAACCAAAAGTCCATGAAAGGCCGAAGATTACACAGATAAAGATGAACAAACGGATTGACCGACGGAGAAGTGACATAGAACTATCTGTGAATCCATCAGGGCCATTGGTCCGTGTTAATTATGTCAGCACAAACACTTATATTAGCCCGCTGGGCTCCCGCTTTGTCCTCGACCTTGGGAGTAAGTTTCGAGCCATGATTGGCTCAATCCCCTGGCAAGGCTCGAGAAGCAATTGCAGCTGATTTTGCAGGCACTGGGTCCCAAGGTTCGTTCTGATAACGGTTCTAATAAATGCATTCTGGGCTTATTCAAGTGTTGGTGCTGACATAATTAACACGGACCCATGGCCCTGGTGGATCCCATCTGTGAAATGAAAGCAGCTTTATGTCTACCACGCGTGCCATACATAGCATAATCATTGAAGATGTCATAGACCCCCTATGTTTGCCGAGGTTCTGGCCGTACAATAGTGTGAGGTAACTGATGCGTGATCAAACGAGTAAGGATATTGTTATAGCATTCTAACCATATCCTCCTTACATGGCCGATACCACTGGGTTTTCCCAAAAAATTGAGTATGTTCTCTTCGACATGGATGGCAAGCTGCTACTATTGCTGTGCTTTCCGATCCGTATTCTCATTGGCAACACCAGGCTTGATGATAGACTCAGAGAAAATCTACACCGACGTGACGAGTCAGTCTCGCGCTGTGCTCCCGAAGTGACAGACTAATTCTTGAAAAGATGAAATTCTTGGTAAACATGGAAAAGGAATGACTTGGGTAATCAAAGCTGGATGTATGGGTAAACGTAAGATGAGTTTTGGGCATTACACGGGCTTCTCTACTGACCTATCATTACTTTCTCGTATAGCTGAACGCCAAGCTGCAGAATACTTACTATCATTCTTTCCTGACATAGAGTTGACTCTTGAAGATTATCGATCACAACGGAATCGACTCCAAGATGAACGATGGTCCTCAGTCCAACTATTACCTGGAGTCTACAAGCTGGTCCAACATTTAAGGGCTCATGGTATCCCCATTGCAGTCGCTACAGGATCCCGAAGACGAAACTATGAATTAAAAACAGCCCATCTTCAAACAACTTTTAGTTGTTTCGAGGGTAAAGTGATATGTGGTGATGACACTCATTACAACATCAGGGGGAAACCTGCGCCCGATATTTTCATTGCTGCCGCGAAAGAGCTCCTTTACCGAGATGTTGGTTCAGTCAATGTCCCAATCACGGATAAGCAAAGGATGGAAAGGGGCAAAGGGCTTGTCTTCGAGGATGCCGTGCTCGGATTGCAGGCAGGGAAAAGAGCGGGAATGTCGGGTTCGTATCAAGTAATTTAAAGACACTTCTGAGGTGCTGAACTCTTAAAGTCGTGTGGGTTCCTGATCAAAATCTCTTGGATATCGGTTATTCAGGGGAAGAGAGAGCCGACCAGACCTTGAAAAGCCTTGAGGATTTTGTACCGGAGCAGTGGGGATTACCACCGTATCCGCTCAAAAATGACATGGTTTAACCATTCTATCAATCGTTCTATCGCTCATCGTTGTGACAGGATTCATTTCAGATTTTGAGAGTAATCCTCAGAGATTAGGTGGCATCTACCCTCCTGCCGAACTGCATTTCAACATTCGGAGGGATAATTGTCCCCCTTTCTATTCACAAATGCACTACAACTAGTAGCACAATATACAAACTTGAGGTATGGTGAAGCCGATACTCCACCGGATAGGCACGAAAAATGCAACGTCCCCATCCCAATGACTCAAGTGGTGAGAGGTGAGTAGATTGGGATTCTGATAGCAGTATATGATTAGATATTATGGGATCTCAATCATTCAAAAGTCGTTGGTGATGTCTTGAACTCCTGAGATATATCAGGGCCCATTTGTCAAAGATGGATTACTTTGAAAAATCTTGTTAGTCCACAATAAGTAACGGACACCTATTTGTCGATGCGTATTTGCAATACCGTGTAGATCCCTTAGTTACCTATTGAGGGAACGATGAAGATGGGTAAGGATCTAGACACATACCAAAAGTATGTTTGCCACCTGACGGAGGCTAATTAGATGCCTGCTCTGATGACATGATATTGATATACAACTGGTGGTTATGTCCAATTTTGACTAGCGAACTTTGACTAACGGCGATTCTAGTGAGGTTTACATTTAGCACCAAGTCATCCCTTGTGGCGCACAATATGTAAGAATCACTGATTCTAAATACAGATCTCGGATGATCCCATATCTCACTCATTCGGAAAATGAATGAGACGCACATCTAAAGAACTGAATAATATTAAAAAAGGGATGTAGAATCAAAGTACACAGGGCGAGGACGTTCGATTGCAGGGTCAAACGGATTGGAGGCCGATCTGCGAATCTAATATAATAGTAGACCCTCAGTCGCAGTCAACGATAAGTCTAGGCCATGGATGCTTTGTCATGGATCGAGAGGTGAACGGAAATGCGTTCTAGTCGCTGTCCTATTGGCAAATTTCCTCTAGATTCCATGTCACAAGAGCTTGCAAGGCATTGAATAGGTTAGGGTAGTTCGCGGCTTGGCTCACTCCTCCTATTATCATCAATCGGTTTCATGATCTTATTGATTCTGACTGATCTTCGGACCTTACTGGATTGATTCCATGTGTCTCGTATGACCCAACATGTCGTCAAAACGGAGTTGCAGGTTGGTTGGTTTGGCTTGGAATAAAAGAGAAGAGTTTATTCCTTTGCAAACCAGTGAGTACATACAACGAACTACCAAGCTTATATACTAAGGAAGAGTTCTAGAAGGTTCTTGAACCTTCAGCCGGATCACGACGTCGGCTTGATATTCCAACACAACAGACTTTGACAAGGGTACGACCGTGCTAGTTCCCTAGGAGCGGACATATGGACAAACTGTTCCCATAGGCAATGAAGATCCTGATTTCTTAGGTATGCAATTACTCCACAACGAAGCTCTTACCTGAACATGCAGGGAGCACTTCATTAACACCTTCACTTCAAAATTGATTGTATCCCGCACGATGGAACACAAAAAGATTTTAGATTGGCCTGAAACATTATCAAGCACCTTTGTTTTTGTCACCACTTAGGCCTGGGATCTGAATTTTGACTCATCAGAAGACGAATGGTTGGTTAGATTTCGCGCATCTTCCATAACAGCAAAGGTGACATATCTGTAGCCAACCTCATACTCACCCATATCGCGCCACCTAACACCATGATCATATCACTGGTCAATGCAGAGCATTAATAGGATAGTATTCTCCTCATTCCTAACGCTAATGGAGCTGCTCAGTCTCAAAATTTCGAGGGTTCTGTTTCTGATTGAAGTCGCTTTTTGATATTGCATTGACATTCCAGAATCAATAACGTGAGATGTGACGGAGCAAGAAATCAGCGAACACACAGTTGACCGAGGTTTATCGACCCGAGGTACTAGATGTTCCGTAGGATGGAACTAATTTGTGAAGACCTTCAAATTTCAAAATTCAGTTTACTCCGTCCCGAGCCCACCTACTGGTACCATAGATCAGGATAAAGTTGAAAATTTTCACTTACGAACATCCGCATGGAGTCAGGTATGAAGGTACTTGACCTGAAGACGACAACCAATCGCACCTGGTGACAGCATACAAGGTTGGTTTTAAACACTTTCAGTGTCAAGTTGAGTCTCAAGCCTTCCCTATTTCCATCATGGTATTCAACCGACCGTCAAGAAGGCTTAAGCCTGGAGTCTTTTGGGTTATAGTTCGAAGAGAATAAAAATCTACCGATGCTGCATTTACTGTGACTAGTAATATAGGCACCCCGAATTTGTCCCGACGACCACTGAGCCTGAAAGATATGCAAAGGAATTGTGATTCACAGCTTTCCGGGGCTCCGATTCTTGGATTCAATTAAGCTTCTTTGAGTTTGGAATTGGGGTGGTTCAACCCCTGTCATATCATTCCTGATTCGTCCGTAACAATCGATTCTAGCGCGCTGATATTGCGCCTTTTCTGCATTTGTTTCCGAGCCCTTCGAACTCATTCGAAATTGGGTCCCAGAATGGGTAAGAGATGATTCTCTGGGGTTGCAGTCATTCACTACCCGGAGTCGACTGCATGGCTTCAAGATGGGAGTATTCTTTTGACAAGTCGAGGTCCCAATTGATTTGCATGGACCAGCTTGAAGGGACGAAACTGACGAGGAAGTTAACCCGGCCCGATGTTCAATCCGAGTGCGGGACACTGGCACAGGTATATTGGTGCGATTGGCAAGTCTAACAGATTCAACGGGTTTGGCAAGTCCACATTTAATGATGTTCAACTTTGGCCTCAGGGCACGATTGACGGTTATAGGAGTACGGGGCCGGGGATATCGGTTAGAGCAATCAGCAACC
>Ga0153993_100875_pt1 | contig 10915 bp, 9 predicted proteins | sample TSNC077MetaG_FD_104706 | JGI IMG/M metagenome (GOLD analysis project Ga0153993, IMG submission 104706) | Attine ant fungus gardens microbial communities from North Carolina, USA - TSNC077 MetaG | ecosystem: Host-associated > Fungi > Mycelium > Unclassified | place: USA: North Carolina, Lumber...
AGCTTGGTACCACACCTCTACCTGCAGTCCCTAACTGACTGCAAAGTCCCCTTAAGCCTAGGGTCTGGCTATGTCGTAGTGGTCCTGAGTTGTGTCACTCAGGTACCAAGAAAGATAAGAGAGTAAGAGTAGCAAGGCTCTGTGATGAGCAGTGCCAATGAAGGAATTGAGTTCTGGTGTAAGGCCTTAGACTGTGACAACTTAGGTCTACTCCTAGTCTGAGTTGACAAGGAGAACTTGATAGAGTTCTTGTTTGTTTGCTATACACTACTTATACACATTTCTGTATTTACTCTTATTTATAAAGTCCTGCACATCTCTTTTGAGTCATTTCCTCTCACACGTCTGTTGGCTACTTAGTAAAAGAAAAGGAAAAAGAAAATAAATAATAACTTAGTCATTTGGCCAAGTTATAACACTGGTCTAGTTTCAGTTCCTCTATACTGATTCCCCCTATTTTGATATCCCCCTCTGAAGTTCTGAGCTCCTGTCTTTCACATAATCTGCCCTTCTCTCCCTCCATACAATCCTTTCCCAAATCCTCCTCTTTGCTGTGTATTTCCCAAGGGGCACACTATGTTTCTTCCCAACATTCTCTCCTCTCCTCTGCTTTGCCTTTGATTCCTATCCAACCTTACTGATCTCTCCTACCACTCTTCTATTGAACTAGGAGGGCTTTCTGCTTCTGCTAACTTTTTTCTGATTCCCCCATTTAATCCCCTTTTAAATTCTTCAATAAAAGGCTGCCCCTTGTATTCACTTCCTCTTGCTATCTTTTTAAACTCCTGGACATACTCATCACATGTCTTACCCCCCTGTTCTATTGTTCTCAACTATTCTATCTTCCTTTCTTCCTCTCCTGTCTTCCCAAGCTCATTTCTCATCTTTTTAAATAGCTCTTCCACTATCTCTACCTCTGACTCTCCTTTTGATAGCTTATCTAATAGAGAGTGGAATTACAGTTGAATTTTCTTAAACTCCTATACCCTCTATATGCAGTTGGTTCCAGAGCAATTTGACTTGGACTAGGAATGGATTTTCTGGGCCCTGATATTTTTCAAAAATGGATATGCAGCAAAGTAGTCCAAGGACCTCTTCCACCAGGAAATGGATACTGGTGTTTTCCCTTTTTAATCTTGGTTGGTCTTTTAACAACAGTTCTGGGCCCAGTTCTTTTCTGTCAACATGGAGGTGGATGCTACCAACACTCTAGAAGAGTTCTTCTATTACCAGAATAGTCAGATAGTAGAAAACTACCTGGACTCTTTCTAGACCCTGGTCTCAGGTACTAGCTATTCTGATCTAAGAACCCTTGTTGTCAAATTCCAGAGAGGGTTGTAGATAGGCATCCAAAACCAGATCACAACCATGCTGGTTGGATGCCCTAGCAATACAGACCCAAGGGCATAGTACAAAGCCACCAGAAGGATTGACCAAGCTCACTTGGTAAATGAGGCTTTCTAGTCCAACCAATGGCAACTTCCTTTCTGCTCTACTCCAGTTTATCTACCCCCCTTGTTAGTCATCCACTTCTCTTCTTCTATGGCCTGCCTCCTGCAAGTTCCAACCCCTCTGCCTCCCCATCTTCCCCCTCCAACTCTATCTATAGCTATAGATATCAATGCTACTTGGAAACTCCATCCCATGCCTCCAAAAGACTGCTACAGGTACAGAGATGCAAACTACCTGGTAAAAGACTGTCCCTACTAGATGAACATGAGGCTATTAATGGCAGAGCAACAGAAGGAGCTGATAGAAGATCTCTTGGCCTTAAAAGACATAGTTTTGGAAGAAGAGGACCCTCTGGTAGAAGAGAATTTTGCATAATGTGGCTGGCAAATAGTATGCTCCAGTTGCCCCTAGTAAATAGATTCTGTATACTTGACATAGAAAAATCCAATACAAGTGCATATGAACCTATAGTCATATTCTTCTCCCCTCCCCTTTCTCTCCTGCCATAACACCAGCAACTTGGAGACCAAAATGGAAAAAGAGACTTCCAAAGCAACTCTCTGTAAGTGTGCTTGATGCACACAGAGCCTCTCTAATCCTGACTGTAGAGCTCTGTACCACTGACACCAGTAAGGTCTACTTGTTATGAGAGCCCCAGGCAGGAAGTAGTTTCCCATGCATTTGAACACTTAGTCCAAAACCTCAAAGCATACAATGGGGTTGAGATATAAATAGTGTGGGAACTTAGGGAATCAAGTCACATGACAAGGGCAGGTGATCATAGAATGTTCTGGAGGAACATGTGATCGTGGACTAGTAGTAGTACAGCCACTGTAAGAGTAGTATAAGTAGTAGGCCAATTCAATAAAGGACTCCATTGAGTTCTTCTTGAACATCCACCTAGGGTGATCACTAAGGACATTCACTGTCTATCAATAACACCACTCCAACAAGGCACTTCTAGACTGTAGAGCAACTGGAAGTTTCATTGACAGGGATTTTGTCCATGACAAAGGAATCAATACCCAGAGTATCTCATATCCAATATCCATGTTCAATATAAATGGTAACCCCAATGAAGCTGGACAGATCTCCAAAGTCATAGATGTTGTGCTTTGGTACAACACCCACTTGGAGCAGATGCTCTTTATAGTCTCTAGTCTAGGGAAACAAGACCTGATACTGGGGTACCCCTGGCTTAAGGATCACAACCCAGAGGTTGATTGGCAGAGAGGTGAAGTACTGATGACTCGCTGTCTGCCCTGGTGTGAAGGGTGTTGAACAATGCAGAAGGAACATGCTATACAGAAAAGGCAAGAAGTCCAAACAGTAAACACCTGTCAGAATGGAGAGTTGCCCATGCTAGCAAAAGATGCTAATAAGGAAGAATCTCTGACTAGGACTAATGGACAAGGTTGAGAGCTTGGAGACAGGTTGTTTATAATGCAGTTACTACTAAACCCTCCTGTTGAGAAACTCCAAGCCACTGCCACTACTTCTCAGTACCTGGCAGAAGGAGCCTGTTGTAGTGCAGAAGTCCAAGCCACCCACAGTCCACTGTCCAACTGCACCCAGGGATTTAAAGCTGTGTTCACTAAGGAAGACTTCGACATCCTCCCAGAGCACCACCATTGGGACCACACTATTGGACTCCTTCCAGGCTTGGAGCCCAAGTCTCCTAAGGTGTATCCCTTATCTCCAGTAGAACAGAGGGAGCTCAACACCTTCCTAGAGGTGCGCCAATTCTGCTGAATGACCCAGGCTTTCTCAGACTGAGCATCTGCTTCTACAGGAAGGGTTATTCACACAAAGCCCATCTTTGATTTCATGAAATGCCGCGAATCTTGTCTGACAACGAGCAGGATATGTATGGCTGTGGGAATGGGCTCGAAATTATAAATACTCTGCAGCCAGGTGATCACATTTTTTTGGGTTCAGCATCCCATAACAAGCTAGTACTGAGATGCAAAGGGCCTAAATAGGGCCCAATATCAGGTGCGTGTCTGCAGGAGGCATGTGGCCAAGGGAGTAGGGTGTAGACAGAGTTGCTAGTAGAAAGGTAGTATAGCTGTATGTTAGATGATCGGATTGTCGCGATCGCACGAGCGAAAGTACGGCCTTCACTCTTCGGTTGTCAATTATGGCTGACATTTGAACAGTGTATGGGATCGTGCATTCCTATTCACGGAGATATGACTGCGGACTTTGTATTGATCTCGAACCTGGTAACATGCCTGAGCCTCATGTAGTCAATTGCAGACATTCAACCCCATGCACGAATTGTTGGGGATTGTGTTGCTTGGACTTTCAAAATAAATTGTGATTTATCGGCACGGGACTTGGCTGAGATTGACGAACAAACGAGTGTAGGTGCTCGATCCTGTCTTATTTCAGGAAGGAGATATAGTTCATTGTCATGTAATCTTGCAGGGCAAATCTCATCATGCTTGTCTTTGAATATTTAATTGCCATGATAATTGTACAATGTAATTTGGGCTGTGGTCACTAGAACAACTACTCAATTCAATGGATTTTCTGTGTCAATGTTCTGCCTTTTTGCTGTCTGGATCGAGTTCCCACCTGGTTCAGTTCTTGAAACAATGATGGCTGCTTCTATCATTCCTGTATTCTTTGCATAATAACATCCCACACTCCTTTCTCACTCTCTCTCTTCAACAGTTGAAGTAATGGAAAATCCAGTTGAACTCTGTTCGGTACAAGCCATCCAAGTTGTCAGTGAGTGCTATTTTGTTCGATCGGCTCAGTAGATCAGAAACTAAATTCACACTCAGAACTCATTGGAAAGATCGATGAGTTTCCACACTCACTGATTGTCAAATTCTCTGATAAAGTCAATGTTCGCCTTGAAAAAAAAATGGACAAAGACATCAGGGATGAACAGCATTTGGCGCTCGGCCAAAACGAGTGGTATGTTGAGATTATTGTACTTGAGCAGCCTACATGCTGATGTGGCCTAGCATGCTCGTGGAAGGAAGTGAACTGAATATTGAGATACACAAAAAACATTCCCGGAGACAGAAAATACTCACTGGTTCAGAGGAAGGATCCATGTGTAAAGCTAATATCAAGTTTGACGACTTACGGAAACACTTGTCTTCTAGAACAGGAACGAATTGTGAGAGAATCTATACCTCGATCTCTCCTGATTTTCTCATAGGACCTCAGTAGACTTCGAAGTAAAATTTGATAACCCAATGCAAGGATTACAACTGTGGCTGGTCATCAAGGTACGCTATCACTATCGCTGTTATGTTGATTTCCTCTCAAAATACAATTGTAGAGCTGCGGCATTGATCTTAAAACTGTGGATCCACGTATCAGGGATACGGTAGTAGAACTGAACAAACTAAATTCTGTTCTGTGTCATTCTGCTTCTGCAAGCGATGCTGCTGGGATGTTTGTTGATTTAGGGATCGTAATCAGCAAGGTAATTGATCGTTGATTGTTATTCCTGTATATTGTCTAACTTGAAGCAGCTGACTCCTGTCACACATGTTGTATTCTCTTGTATCGAGGTCGTATACAAAGTTGGCTCCTTTTCTGTTTTCAACGTCAATAACATTACTGATTGTTTTTGCAGCATTTGAGGACGCAAGAAGAAACTCGTGAAGCAATGAAAAACCTTGTAAACAGCATTGAAGTGCTCGCTGGCCAGCTCAACAGGCTCGATGAAGTTCCAACTCAGATCAACTGCGCAATACTATGAGTGAGTTTCCTGAAATCTTGGAAGAAGTGGTCAACTTTATTTGGAGATGGCTGAAAAGCTGGATGTGTATGTATCAATCCATCGAAATGTGCTTGCGACTGATTAGTTGGCTCCAGTCAAATACGTCTTTGTGAACTCTCAAAAGGAGAAAGCGGCTGAGTTGAAGAACAAAATTGACGCCTTCAAGGACAAACTTGACCGACATCTTCTTATAGAGGTCCTAGAAAAACAAGGTTTGGTCTTTGTGTCCGATATTCATCATCCAACCTAACTAATTTGTGGTTTGTATCAGCTGCTATGGCAAAAAGTGTGGAGAGGGCCGCCGACAAGAAGGAACTGGATGATTTAGTGGCTGCCCTTGGGGAGAACAGGCTTCCCTTACGCAAACCATGCATGGGAGGCACCCGCACCACCATCTTACAGGAGATCGAAAACGAGATCGAGAATGTCAATGCTCCCAATGTGATCTGGATAAGGGGATCGCCTGGTGTCGGAAAATCTGCCTTGGCAGCTAGCATTGCGAATTGGCTAATGGACCGGAAGCGCCATGTAATCCAATTCCGGTTCGATCGTACACAATCCAGTGTGACTACAATTGCTCTCTGGCGCACAGTCGCTTGTGATCTTGCCCGCCTATTCCCTTCTCTTCGGCAACACTTAGCTCAAGGTGATCAAGGGCACAATTCATCTGACATTGATCGGCTTTTCAAATTGCTCATCGAGGTACCATTATCTGCGCTGGATGACGCCATTCGACGTGAGAGGCTTCCGGTGATTGTGATAGATGCATTGGACGAGTGTGGTGGTTTGAGGCACGACGCATCTGGGAAGGAGGATTTCCAGAGTCTTTTGCATACACTGAAGCGTTGGACTCAGGTTGATCACTTGAAGAGGTTCAAGTTGGTCATTACCAGCCGGCCAGAGGACGGTATCAGTCGAACCTTCCCCAAAACTATCAGCATTCATATTGCTATTCCCTCTGGCAGCGACGTCGAGTTAGGAGATAGTGCTTCTCAAGACATCCATGTATTCCTCAAATCACGCCTCGAGAGTATGGGGATGGAAGGCGCATTGATCAGAAAGGCTCTTGATTACCTGGTTCCTCGTGCTGCTGGGATATTTATCTGGGCAACAACTACTGCCAATTTCCTCGAATCCGATCCTGAAAGCCGGTTTGCTATGCTTGAAAAGGGTGATGGGAAGGGTTTGAAAGGCTTATATTCCCTGTACTCCACTATTGTCAAAGCATCATTCGGACATGATCTCGAAAAGGAAGAGATCGGAGCAATTACCTCGGTTATAGGTGCAATGATTTTTGCCAAGAAACCGCTTGATGACAATGTGCTTATCACACTTCCCCAAGTCAAGATTCCAGACTCCAATGTGAACAGGCTAGGGCTTATCCGCAAGGGTCTTGCGTCTGTCATCGACTCTGGCCCTATTCTTCATTTTCATCACCGCTCGTTCGAAGATTTTCTTCTATCAGAATTCTTTCTATGAGAGCTACCTGGATTTTCTGCTGTTCAGGATCGGGGACAACACGAACGTCAGCTTGCGATGTTGTGTTTGAAAACCCTGGTATCATCCAAGCTCCATTTCAACATGTGCAACTTGGAATCTTCGATCATAAAGAACGTTGATATTCAGTCTACTGTCAAATCTGTTATCCCTCCTCTCATTTCATATTCATCTTTTTTCTGGGCGGACCATGTTATTCAGACTCTATCTGACGAGAAGATGATGGAGGCAGTGAAATTTGTGATGTATGAGAAGCTACTGTTCTGGTTGGAGGTCATGAGCCTGACAGGTAATGTTTATGAGGCACATTTGATCCTGAAAAAGGCATTATCATGGAAGGTATGTCTCCAGCTTGTTTCTCTGTGAAAAATCTGACGTTGTCCGGCCAGTCCCTCAACCCTGATCATGAGTTGACATTGTTTATCCATGATGCTCTCCGATTTTTTTCTGCATTTATGATTCCAATCTCTCAGCGCGCCTCACATGTTTACCTCTCAGCACTCCCCTTCGCTCCTGAGCAATCTCATGTTGCCAGAAAATTCTGTCCGAGAGTTCCCAACACACTTGCGATCACTCAAGGGAAGCCCAGTCAATGGCCAATGGTGGTATTCACTGCAGAGCACCACAATGCTCCTGTGCTGCATGTGGTCTTCTCGCTGGATGAAAGCGCTTTTGCTTCCATATCACTCCAAACTATGTATATCTGCGACTCTGAAACTGGTCATCGCATTTCAGGCCCATTTGAGCTGCCTAATTATGGGGTGGTACATAATGTCTGCTTCAGTCCTGATGGGAAACGTATTCTACTCAGATTTCGCTCTTGTGCGGTAGTCTGGGACATTGAGATGGGTGAGGAGCCATTTCAAATTGAGGGCCATGATTTCGCCTTCATTCATCACAATGGAAGAATTGTGTCGGCTAAGGTAGATGGAGACCGGGACGGCTCTCAAGATGATGTTGCCTACATCCAATTTTCCCCTGATGGACATTTTCTGGCCGTAGGAAGGAAGTCTGTCATTGAATTATGGAACTTGGAAGATGGCAAGGATCCTCGACGATTCGCATATCCTCCTGGAAAATTGACATACCTCCGCTTTTCTCCGACCAGCGACACTTTGATGGCCGCATTTAGGGAAAAACCTTGTCATATTTACCTTTGGAGATTGGACACACAAGAGATGGTATCCTTCAGCCATGATTTCAACTATATGCCACATGTTATTCATTCATCCCTCACCAATTACCTATTTATCGAACGAGATCACACAGTGGAGATATGGGATGTCTCTACAACCAGCTCAAAAATGATCTGGGAGAAGCCTCAAGCCACTTCAGAAGTATGTAGTATCTGTCCATCATGCGATGGTCGCAGGCTTTTAGTTGGATATTATGATGGAAGTGTGAGGATGTGGAGCGTGGACCCAGAAGATTTGACGGGAAATCGGGCTGACACTATAGACACTCAAGATGATACTGATATACGACGAGTCATTACAGTCTCACCCTCTGGAAAGGTGGCGGCTGCAGAGTCGCAGCAATCTCACAACATCAAATTGCTGGATACAAATACTGGGGAAGTCGTGGCGCATATAGATGTCGAGTACGAAGATGGCATGGGGATTGCATTTTCCCCAGATGATAACCAGGCAGCGATTTTGTCTAAATCTCTCATTACCATATGCGATACAATGCACCCGGAGAAGCGTGTCTCATTCGACCCCTGGCCAAGAAAAGATCTCTGGTTATGGAAGGTCGCCTTCCAAACATGTAACGACCTAGTTATTTGCGGTATCTTTAGTGATGGCTCAGGAATACTCCAAGTTTGGCATCGGCAGAATCCTGCAGGTTTCGAATGCACCTATTCTTTAGGCTTCAAGGTGGACAGAATCTCGTTCCCACGCCCGGCACCCGATGGCTTGACCGTCTTCATCCTGTCTCCATCTTCCTCCACGTGTTACTCATGGAATCACGACACTGCCCAGTTCTATCCTGTCCACTTTGACGATCAACTGCATATTAGCGGGAATAACTCAACTGCGTACTCACCCGACGGGAAACTCTTCGCATGTTGGTCTAACAAAGACTCCCATGTCCGAGTCTGGGACACACGAACTCGCCAACTCGTTTCCAGGTTTCCAACGTCCGAGGTGTATCGCATTGGCCTCTCACCTGCTCTGGTTGACCATTCCCTTGGCGACAGACTCATTGCTCTTAGGTGCACGCATGAGAGTGCAATACGCCTCTTTAATGCCTATAATGGTCATCTGTACGGTCAAATTTTGGGTCAAGAAGATGGAGATCTGGCGTTTATACGAGATGGAACAGGGTTGGCATATTATTACCCCAACATTGGTCTGAGAGCATGGGAAATAGCAGACCTCACAGCTGACCATCAGGATTCCACCGATGGACATGAGCTTACGATGCAAGGCATGATGGATGGATGGGTGATGGGTCAGGACAATGAACCACTGTTTTGGGTCCCAATCGAGCACAGGAAAGATGTGTATATACCACCGTGCAGAGTGGTGATTAAGGCTCCCCGAATCTCAACAATCCTGGACATGTCTAACTCAAGATTCGGCAGAAAGTGGACAAAATGCATTGACAAAGAATGGTTGAGAGAAATGGAGAAAAAGGAGAAGGAGGTAGGAAATCTGTTGGAGTAAGAAACCAAGGTGCGTCTTGTCTTCGGTCGAAGTACTTTAGGTGTTCAAATGAATAGGTGAATTGGAGAGAAGGACGACTTCTGCAGAGTTCGCTGCTCTACCCAAGTTTTTGCTCTCTTGACGTCTCAAGATGTGTTTTCGCTTCAGAGTCTAAGAACACCCACCATTCCCCATATTTACGGCTGCCAAACCTCTATCGATGACAGAGTGAATGGTTACAACATGCTTTGGGTTCAACTGCAAGCAAAGGGTGGAATGCAGAGTAACACCGACAAATCGTGCTCGCTGATTCCCTTCACCTCAGCTCCGAATACTGCAACCAAGTACTTCCCCACGCAGGACACGTTGACTACTTGGCCATCGGAGCGAAGAAATTTGTGCATTACATAGCCAACGATGAAGACACATCCGACTGATGAAAGATGGTGTAAAAACGACTACATTTCAACTGTATCCATCGACAAGACCTCTGCTAGGCCACTCCACCTCGTCCAAGTGCTCGCACTACCACCAGACGACATTATACGTCTATTGAAGGAGCCTGAGGAGAGTTTTGAACGTGCTCTTCTTAGTCCATTAAAAAAGAGCAAATTTTTTAATTCGTCTTATAACCTGCAGATAACCAAAGCACGTGTTAACTTTGCCCACACCATACTCCTTTCTCCCGTAGATATACCCCAGACATTGGGCTCTTGTAGCCCTCCGCGTCTTAGTACTAGTTTGCTTGTTGCGGAATAGAAATGCTGAATCCAAAAAAAAAAAACCAAAGCACATGTAAATTTATTAAAAATACACTAAGTGTCACGTTTCTGGCAAGTCTAATAGACTCAGAAAATCTCTCCTGATAAGGTATTTTACGAGGTTCCCACTATGCATGTTAAAACAATAAGTTATCCACCTTTAGCCGGTATTCAGTCACATCAAAACTGACGATGGAGCCGTTTTCAAATGGTTCTTAGCTCGGGACTCGTAAAATCCCTAAGCAAATCCCTAATAGGATACTAGGAGCGTATAATTAAGAAAGGTTTAAGGAATCAGAGGATCGTACAAAGACGCTATCTATTGAGTAGGGTCGACTACCCGCACCGTGATTATATTGATGAACAAAATTCTGGGTGAACGACTTAATTCCATCATGCTCGGGTCGGGTAGAAAGTGGGAAGCCATGAGCGAGAGAGAAATTGGAAAGGGGGAGACGCCGTTTTGAGTTGTTCGGTTACTGTTCTTAATACAAAACCTTTGTTGCGGTCCAATTGTGTTCTTAAGCTTGCAAACGGAATGCATGTTACAAATCGTGTTGTGTTTATGATTTCATCATAATGACAATATAAACTAAATGAAACAAACCTTTCGACTTTGACCAAGCAAGAACATGCCAGTTCGAGGAATTCCTACTACTCTTCACATATTATTCACATATCATTCACAACCAGCCCTCAATCCATACAACACCCCTTCTCTCAAAGTTCACATTTTCACTACTGTCCCTGAAAGCGATTGGCATCAAGTTGAGTTTGGGCTTTTATCTTGTCGCGAGTAAAGAATGATG
>Ga0153993_100882_pt1 | contig 10860 bp, 11 predicted proteins | sample TSNC077MetaG_FD_104706 | JGI IMG/M metagenome (GOLD analysis project Ga0153993, IMG submission 104706) | Attine ant fungus gardens microbial communities from North Carolina, USA - TSNC077 MetaG | ecosystem: Host-associated > Fungi > Mycelium > Unclassified | place: USA: North Carolina, Lumber...
CGCCAGGCCCACCGAACCACATGATCCGGATCGAACAGAATGGTGTGCAGTGGCGGCTCCATGTTGCGGTTCCACAACACCTCTCGCTGCAATCGCCGACGCACGGTTCGTGTGATCACCTGGCGCATCACCGTCCGCCGAGGCAGATCCAACCACAGCATCAGGTCCGCACGCTCGGCCAGTAGCCGACGCACCGCACCGTACTGCCACTCGGTCACCCAGGCCGGCTCACTGGAAAAGCGTCGTACTTCGGGTTCGAAACTCTCGAGCGGAATCCAGTCGGGCCCGTGGAAGAGAGAGTCCAACTCGGTGTGTTCGATCTCGAGAAGCCGACCGATTCGACCGGCGAGAGTCGTCTTTCCGGCACCTGAGGTCCCCGCGACAAGGATCTTCTGCGGACGAACCGTCAGCTCGGCAGGGTCGACGAAAGGCACCGATACACACTAGGGGCCTTAGGCTTCGCAGTCCACCCATTCGATGTAACCGGTGCCGTTGATCGACGCACCGTCGAAACTTCCCCGGTAGGTGTACGCGCCGACGTACCCCTTACCGTGGCCGTAGCGCCACTCCGAGTCGATCTCGGCCTCGAACTCCACGATCGTCCTGCCGTAATCGCGTACCTGCCAACGTAGTACGCGCGGCACACGCATCTCACGTCCCTCCGGGTCGACATGCAATGCGTCGGCGTACTCGAGTACGTCGAACACCACGTCGTCGAAGACCTTCGCACTGCCGTCAACAGTCCGAATGTAGGCGAGCTTGCACGCCGTAACTCCTGACGCTCGAACATCGGTGAGCAACAACTGATGCCGGTCGTCCAGTTGAACGATCTGGTAGGTGAAGAAGTCGGCCGGAAGCTTCCACGACTCGGGAAGCGCGCGGCGAGTCAACGATTGCGGTGTCATGCACCGCGCGTATTCGACGGTGCACGGAGCCGAAATACTCACCGGTCCATCCGGACTCGAGATCGTCCCGGAACACTGCGCCAGCAGACTGACATGGTCGTAGACTGGATTGCGCACGAACCACGACGCTTGATCCGTTGCCACGATCTCGAGATCGACGTCGAAAGAGTCGTATCGCCCGGTGACACGGAAGTTCGGATAGCTGTTCTCGATGATCAGGTTGTCACCGAAGGCGATTCGCGAACCATCGTCTTCGAACGCACACTCATCGGCAGCGTCGTACGCCTGATAGAAGTGATGCCCCGGTGCAGCGGTGGAACTCAGCACGGTCGCGGTGTTTCGCGCGTCTGGTGCAGCGAGATAGTCGTTGTCGAACACCATCGTCCCGGTGGCACCGATCAGCGTCATGGTGTTGAGGTAACGGAAAGGTCCTGGCAATCGGGGAACGAAGATCCCGTAGTGCGTCCAGGCGAATTTTCGCGAGGCTAGATGCGGGCGCATCATCTCCGGACGGTCGAACGGGCGTACCGATTCGGCCATCCGCTTGTCGATCAGCGGAAGCGCGCCGTCCAGCAATGCCCGAACCGCGGGTCGCCACAACCGCCGCGAGCGGGTGGCGGAGGCAGTGTGGGAACGATCAACAGTTTGTCCGGTCACGCCCCCAAGTTAATGTAACCAGCCGTAACAAACAAGTGTCGAAGTTTCCCCGTCGACCGCACACCCTGAACACCCGCGCCCTGCGCACGGGACGAATAGCATGTGAGAATCCGCGTACCGGAACCGGTCGCAGAGAGGGCGCAACAATGCAGCACGAAGAGTCGTCGTTCACCGGAGTGGCCGGCACCAAGATCGTCTACGACGTGTGGACTCCGGACCGCGAACCCACCGGGGTTCTCGTCCTCTGCCACGGCCTCGGCGAACACGCGAGGCGCTACGACCATGTTGCTGCCCGTCTCGGGAAACTCGGGCTCATCGTGTACGCACCCGACCATCGCGGGCACGGGCGTTCTGGCGGCAAGCGCGTTCACCTGAAGGAATTCTCCGACTTCACCGACGACGTCCACACGTTGTTCTCGATCGTGACGGCGGCTCATCCCGGCAAGGACAAGTTCCTGCTCGGGCACAGCATGGGCGGCGCGATCGCCCTTTCCTACGCCCTCGACCATCAGGCCGATCTCAAAGCCCTCGCCCTGTCCGGACCTGCCGTGATCATCGCAACCGGTACTCCGAAGATCGTGATGCAGTTGGGCAAGATCGTCGGCAAATATCTCCCCGACGTGCCCGTCGAGAATCTGGAAGCAGCTGCCGTATCGCGTGATCAGAAGGTCGTCGACAAGTACAACGCCGACCCGCTGGTTCACCACGGCAAGGTTCCTGCCGGAATCGCGCGCGGCATGATCACCGCCGCGGAAGGATTCCCGGCACGCCTACCCTCGCTCACCATTCCCGTACTGCTTCAACACGGCTCGGACGACCGATTGACGGACCCCGCCGGCAGCAAGCTCGTCGCAGATCTGGCCGGCTCTTCGGATGTCACCTTGAAGGTGTACGACGGCTTGTACCACGAGATCTTCAATGAGCCTGAGCAGGAAGAGGTTCTGAACGATCTGATCGAGTGGCTGCGTCCGCGGGTCACCGGAGCGTAGTCATGTCGACGTGCGGGATCCTGCTGGCTGCCGGGGCGGGATCCCGCATGGGCAAACCGAAAGCTCTCGTCACAGACGCCGACGGTCAGTCGTGGCTCCACCACGGGGTGACGACACTGCAGTCCGCCGGCCTCTCGCCGGTCATCGTGGTCCTCGGCGCCCAAGCCGAGGCCGCCGTCGAGCTACTGCCCACCACCGATGTCATTGTGGTGATATCGGATTGGCAACACGGAATGAGCGCGTCACTGCGCTGCGGACTCGAGGCGGCCATGCAGATCGAGGGCGCCGAGGCGGCAGCGATCTCCCTGGTCGACGTCCCGGACCTCAACGCCAAAACCGTGACTCGTATCGTGGGCCAGAGCTCCCGCTCACGAAACATACTGCGAAGAGCTGTCTTTCACGGCAGGCCCGGCCATCCTGTCCTGATCGGACGCGACCACTGGCCGACGCTTGCCAAGTCACTCACCGGGGACGGGGGCGCCAACGCCTACCTACGCGAACACGGGGTCGAGTTGGTGGAGTGCAGCGACCTCAGCAGCGGCGTCGACATCGACTATCCCGAAGCCTGATCGCACTGTCACAATCCTCCCAGGTGGTGGGTGTCCGAATTCGGTGTAAAGATGACCCGATGAAACGTACCGTCGCCGCCCTGCTCGACATCGAGATCGACGAGGCGACCAACCTGGAGTTCAAGATCGCGGTGACGCGCGCACCGGGGGTCGAGCTACTGGAAACGATGTCGTTCGTTCATGACGGCAATCCGATCGAACCCCGTGAGATTATCGCCGAACACGGCACCCGGATTCATCTACTCGACTGTGCCCCAGGCAAACTGATCGTCAGCTACGACGCAACCGTCATCGGCCGCGCAGAACCGGCGTCGGTCAGCGACTACGACGTGTCGAAATATCTGCGCCCCAGCCGGTATGCCGAGGCCGACAAGTTCTTCGGTTTTGTCGCCGGGCAATTCGATCTCGCCACTCCCCCGGCCGAACTCCTCCTCGAAGTCACGCGCTGGGTGAGTACACATTTGAGTTATGTTCCGGGCACCAGTCGTGGCACCGACAGTGCGGTCGACACCCTGCTGGCAGGTGCCGGAGTGTGCCGCGACTACTCGCACCTGACAATCTCACTGCTACGCGCGGTGGGGATTCCCGCTCGCCTTGTGGCCGTCTACGCGCCGGGGTGCGATCCGATGGATTTTCACGCCGTCGTCGAAGCCAGTATCGACAACGTGTGGCGCGTAGTCGATGCAACGCAATTGGCCCCGCGCAGCAATCTTGTGCGCATCTCGACCGGCCGAGACGCCGCGGACACAGCCTTCCTCGATAATCACGGCGGTTCTATCACTTTGCATGCCTCGGAAGTTCGCGCAGTCGTCGACGGCGTTCTCGACAACGACGACTACGCGACACTGACGTCCATCGGATGAAGAGCAGCGTCAGGCGCTGATCTGGTTCTGCGAGGCCATCGTTCGCTCGAGGAACTTGACCGTGAGATCGACGATCGCTTTGCCCTCGCGAAGCGCTTTGCCGATCACCGGGAAGGCATGGATCTGCCCACTCCAGATGTGCGTTTCGACGGCTTGTCCTGCCTTGATCAAGTTTTCGGTCATGATCTCGACGTCCGGACGCATCAATTCGTATTCGGCGGACACCAGGAACGACGGCGGAATCAGACTGGCGTCGGCGTTGATCGGCGACTGCGCACCAGGAATCTCGTCCGGACCCTCGAGCCACCGGTCCTTGAGCTTTTCCACCTGTGACATCGGTAGGTAGGCGTCACGTTTCATGAAATCGGGATCGTGGTCCTCGAGGTTCACGTTGAGAAGCGGCGAGTATCCGACGACGGCTGCGGGCCGCGTGATTCCGCGCAGTGCGGTAATTTCGGCGACCTTCATGGCCAGGTAACCGCCCGCCGAGTCACCGGCGACCACAATCTTGTTCGGATCTTCCGCTGTCTCGAGCAACGCGGTGTATGCGGCCATCGCGTCTTTGACGGAGGTGCCGATGGAACCTTCCGGCAACTGTCGGTAGCGCACGGAGATCACCGGTACGCCGGCCTTCGCCGAGAGCAGGCCGCACAGCGCGCGGTGCGTTGCCAGACCGCAGAAGACGAACCCACCGCCGTGGAAGTAGAGGATTGTGGCGCCGGCCAATTCGCCCTGCGCTTTGCGTGGATGCTGCACCTTCTCGCTGGGCACACCACCCAGCGTGAAAGGCTCGATGTCGAGGTTCTTCGGCTTCGGCAGTTTGTCCGCCATCGCGTCGAGTCGCTCGAGTTGGCGGATACCGCGTTCGGTGGTCGGCCAGAGGGTGAACATGGGCTTCACGAACGTCCTGGTCAGGCAGAAGATAACCCGTGCTCGCGGGCTCACGTTCCAATGCCATACCGTCGAATCTCGCGTCCGCATAGCGTCCTCCCAGGTCAAGCCGTTTTGTGCATGTGAGTTACACATACTTGTCGGCTGCTGATGTGAACGATAACTGACGCTGCGTCAAAATGACACGACGGGTGGACCTCAATTGCTCGAGCGTGTGCAAGTTCGGCTCGCAATCACGGCCGGGAGAGATACGCGGACAGTCCGCGGTGCCCGCCACGCATCATCGCTTCATGGTTCCACTCGAACACCGGCTTCGCGATCTTCGAGGCCAGGCCGAGCGCTCCGGACACCGCCACTTGTTGCCGAAATTCGGCTATGCAACCAGATCCAGCAGGTCGCACCGCCCAGCTACTCCACCCGGTCATCGCCCCGGAGAGACGCACTTTCAGATAGCGGGCAACTGAATCTTCGACCTCGCGCCGCCCGAAGACCAGCAGCGTCAGAGGGACAGCGCTGCGGATGGACATGGAGCCTGAATGCTCGTCGATCGTCCGGACTCGGCGTATCTGAGGCCACCACTGCGAATACCTCTCGGCGTTCGCGAGAACGTCGTAGACACGGTCGGCAGAGGCAGGGAGCGTCCAGACGCTGTGGAAGTCGAAGTCGGTCACGGTTCAGTCTGTCTGCGCAGCAGCAGTCACCCTTGCACCGTAACCCGAACCGCGGGTGCCCACACACCTGGCTTGCTCAGTATTCGAACGTCTCTACCCGTCGCAGGATCTCCTCCGCGATCTTGGCGGGACTTCCACCCACGTCGACGACGATGGCCTGTTCGTCCGGGTCGACCGCCTCGAGCGTCGAGATCTGGGAGTCGAGAAGCGAGGCGGGCATGTAATGATCGAGGCGGGCGGTCAATCGCTGGCCGATCTGATCCCGCGAACCGGCGAGGTGCACGAATACGACGTGCTCACCGCGAAGAACGTCGCGGTAACTCCGCTTGAGCGCCGAACACGTGACGATGCCCGGCTGACCGGCGTCGGTATGGCTCTTGATCCAGACGGCGATCTTGTCGAGCCAGGGCCAGCGATCTTCGTCGTTCAACGGATGCCCGGTGGCCATCTTGTCGATGTTCGCCTGCGGGTGCAGATCGTCGCCTTCTTGAAGGTCCCAGCCCATCGCTCCGGCAAGCATGCCGCCGACCGTCGACTTTCCCGAACCCGAGACACCCATCAGGACGAGCACGGGATACTGCTTCTGCTGTGCCGCTTCGCTGTTCATGTGCTCGCCTACCTAGATGAATGCGCTCAACACGAGCACTCCGGCCAGGCCCGATACCGAGATGATGCATTCCATCACGGTCCAGGTCTTGAGGTTCTGTACCACGCTGACGCCCAGATACTCCTTCACCAACCAGAATCCGGCGTCGTTGACGTGCGAGAGGAAGAGCGAGCCTGCACCGATCGCCAACACCATCAGCGAGACGTGCGCCGACGAGAGGTCTGCCGCAACCGGAGCGAGGATGCCCGACGCCGTCACCGTCGCCACCGTTGCCGAACCCGTTGCGACGCGGATCAATACCGCCACCAGCCAGGCCAGGAACAGTACGGGAAGGCTGCTGCCCTTGATCGCGTCGGCGATCACCCCGGCGATACCGGTGTCGATCAGGACCTGCTTGAAACCGCCACCGGCACCGACGATCAACAAGATGCCTGCGATGGGAGGTAGGGAACTTTCGAGCGACTTCGAGATGGCCTTGCGGTCCATCCCGCCGCCGCGACCCAGAAGCACCATTCCGACCAGAACAGCGAGACCCAAAGCGACGACGGGTGTTCCGAGGAAGTCGAGGACGGACTTGGGGAGCGCCTCGGAATCGGGAGCGATCACGTCGGCGAACGCCTTGCCCAGCATGAGAACAACCGGAAGGAGGATCGCTGCGAGAGTCGCTGCGAACGAGGGGCGCTGCTGCTTCTCTTCCTCGCCTCGATCTTCGCCTGTGACAAAGAGATCCGGAACCTTCACGTCGACCCACCGCGCGGCGTACTTACTGAAGACCGGTCCGGCGAGAACAACAGTGGGGATCGCGACGAGGACACCGAGCGCGAGGGTGAGGCCGAGGTTTGCGTTCAATGCCGAGACTGCAACCAGCGGGCCGGGGTGAGGGGGAACCAACCCGTGCATGGCCGAGAGGCCGGCGAGGGTGGGGATCGCGATACGCATCAGGGACAAGCCGGAGCGCCGCGCGACGAGGATGATGACCGGCATCAACAGTACGAGACCGATCTCGAAGAACATCGGCAGACCGATGACCGCGCCGACCAGAGCCATGGTCCACGGGAGTGCTTTGGTGCTGGATCGGCCGACCAGTGTGTCGACCACGCGGTCGGCACCGCCGGAATCGGCGAGGAGTTTGCCGAACATCGCGCCGAAACCGATCAGGATTCCGACGCTTCCCATGGTCGACCCGAAGCCGGTGGCGAACGCCGCGACCGACTCGGCCGAACCGAGGCCTGCCGCCAGTCCGACGCCCACCGCGCCGATGGACAGCGCGAGGAAGGGATGCAGGTCCAGCCAGGTGATCAGCGCGATGATGACCGCGACGCCGGCGACCGCAGCGATGATCAATCGTGCGTCGCTACCAGCGGGGACGACCTCGGCCGCCAGCAATGCTGTGGTGTTCATAGGGACTCCCAGTCCGATGAGTGATTGAGGTCACTGTTCCTTAATTAACCTACAATTTCAAGAGCAGACACTAATTTGTAGTATTTATCCGGCTTCCACCGGGCTTACTCCATACGCATGGGACGATCTACATATGCCTTCTGTCCCGTTTCAGCAGTTACACGACTCGATGCTGGAACAGCTCGGCCAAGACATAGTCGGTGGCGTTCTCGCCCCGGGAACCACGATCTCGGCCGACGAGGTCGCAACGCGCTACGACGTGTCACGAACCGTCATCCGCGAAGTCGTCCGCGTTCTCGAATCCCTCGGATTGGCCTCGGTTCGTCGACGCGTCGGAATCACCATCCTCGGCTCCGAGCACTGGAAATCACTCGACCCCAATGTCATCCGCTGGCAACTGGCCGGTCCGGATCGGTTCGAGCAGCTGTCGATCCTGAGTGAACTCCGTTCCGGTATCGAACCCTTGGCTGCACGACTGGCCGCAACGCGAGCAACACCCGAGCAGTGCGGCGCTCTCACCGCAGCCGTCATCGGCATGTCAGCTACCTCTCGCGCTGCCGATACCGATGCCTATCTCGGCCATGACTCCGACTTCCACCGCACACTGCTCGCCGCCTCCGGCAACCCGATGCTGCGTGCGATGTCGCAGATCGTCGTCGAGATACTCGAAGGCCGCACCCGCCACTCGCTGATGCCCCACGAAGCCGACCCCGAAGCTATTCACCTGCACGGAGTGGTCGCGTCAGCCATTCAGGCCGGGGACGCCGACGCTGCAGAAGCCGCGATGCGTTCGATCGTCGCGGAATCCGCAGAAGCGGTCGAAACAATGCGCGAAAGCCCCGAACCGCCGCCTCATCTGTAAGTCGAGCCACAGACTCGGCGGAATTGGCCCGCAACTGCTCCGCAAGTGGAACGCTTGGCGCCATGACAGCACTCGCTACCCAGAACAGCGCACTCTGATGGCCCGCCCGGTACGCGTCGTCGTCCTCGGCGCCGGATCGTGGGGAACCACGGTGGCCGGCCTCGCTGCCCGCAACACTCCCACCCTGTTGTGGGCACGAAATTCCGAAGCGGCCGACGAGATCAATTCGCAACGGACCAACTCCAAATACCTTGGTGAGCGCAAACTTCCCAAGGGACTCAAGGCAACCTCGGATCTGGTCGAAGCCGCTCGCGAAGCGGACGTCCTCGTCTGCGGAGTGCCGTCGCACGCCGTTCGCGCCACCCTCGCCGAGATCGCCAACGAGGTTCGGGCCTGGGTGCCGGTGTTGTCACTGTCCAAGGGCCTCGAACCCGGCACCCGGCAGCGTCCCACCGAAGTGATCGCCGAGTGCCTGCCCGGCCATCCCGTCGGACTGCTCGCGGGCCCCAACATCGCCAAGGAGATCGTCGACGGCATGGCCGCGGCATCGGTCGTGGCCACCCAGGACGATCGCGTCGCCGCCGCGCTGCAACCCCTGTTCGCGTCGTCGGTCTTCCGTGTCTACCGCAACACCGACGTGCTCGGCTGCGAACTCGGCGGCATCCTCAAGAACATCGTCGCCATCGCCTCTGGCATGGCGGACGGCTTGGGCGTCGGTGACAACACCCGCGCGATGGTGCTCGCACGCGGCCTCGCCGAGATGACCCGCCTCGGTGAAGCGATGGGCGCCAACCCGCGTACCTTTGCCGGCTTGACGGGCGTCGGCGATTTGATTGCCACCTGCATGGCTCCGACTTCTCGTAACCGTCGCGTCGGCGAAGCTCTGGCGCAGGGCCTGACCGTCGAGGAGGCTGTCGCCAAGCTCGGTCAGGTCGCAGAGGGCGTCAAGACCGCCCCCACCGTCATGGATCTGGCCCGCGAATACGGCGTCGACATGCCGATCGCCGCGGAGGTCGAGGCCGTCATCGGTGGCCGTCAAAGTGCCAGCGACGCGTATCGCGGGCTTCAGAAAGTTGCTCCAGGCGGCGAGCACGAGGTGGCGTGAGGAAGTTCTACAGGTATCTAGCAATTTAGCTAGATACCTGTAGATCGCCCGAGATCAGTGAGATAGAGCGTCGACGAAGATGTCGATCGCCAACGGTGACCGACCGCCGTACTGCGAGAAATCCGAGATCCCCGCCTCGCGCAAGATCTCGACGTCGAGAACCGTGCGACCGGTATCCGTGCCGGCGGGACGCCCGAGTAGCTCGACCGCCGCATCGGCCATGATCTCGGGTGAACGCGAGTGATCGATGCTGTCATCTCCCCCGAGCAGGTTTCCGACAGCGGCCGTGGCGATCATGGTCTCCGGCCACAGACAATTACTCGAAATCGGAGCACCTGAATACTCTGCGGCGATACCCAAGGCCGCCAACGTCATTCCGTATTTCGCCAGCATGTAGCCCGGATGGGCACCCAACCAGTGCGGCGAAAAGTTGAGCGGCGGCGACAGCGTCAACACGTGCGCGTTGGCCGACACCTGAAGGTACGGAAGGCACGCGCGGGTGAGCGCGAAGGTTCCACGGACATTGACCTGCTGCATCAGATCGAACCGCTTCATCGTGAGGTCTTCGGTTTTCGAAATGTCGAGGACGCTCGCGTTGTTGACCACGATGTCGATGCCACCGAAGTGCTCTACCGCTGCAGCCACTGCCCGTGCGATGTCGTCGTCGCTCCTCACATCACCGACGACGGGAATGGCATGACCCCCAAGCCCGTTCAACTCGTCCACAGCCGTGTGGATGGTTCCGGGCAGCCTGGGATCCGGAGTATCGGTCTTGGCGAGCAACACGATGTTCCCGCCGCGGCGCGCTATCGCACGGGCTATGGCAAGTCCGATACCACGGCTCCCGCCGGACATGATTGCGGTTCGTCCCCGGAAGTATTTGTCGTCCAAAACGAATCCTTGTCATCGTCGACGGTCATCGTCGCTGCGGATGTGGCCGAGGGAAGTCCCGACACGACCACTCGTCGACTTCCACGATATGAGCGCCTCACCGCGATGACTACGTCCGCTGAGCATCAAGAATCGTTGATCCCTTGTCCCGTCAGGACAACGGATCAATGCGGTCAGCCACCCACCGGGCGCAGGATCCACCATCCGCCGAGCACGAGCACCGCGACGTTCACGAGCAGAAACAAACCTACCCAGACGATCGCGGGTATCGGTGAGAGCCTGGCCAATTGATCGGCATCCGAATCCGGCGCTCCACCGCGTCGCATTCGCTGCCGTTGAAGTTCCACGACGGGGCGAGGCCCGGCAAAGAGCAGAAAGAGCGTCAAGAAGTACGCTGCAGCAACTTGCTGCTCCTGGGTCCCCCACCAGACGAGACCGAACAACACTGC
>Ga0153993_100887_pt1 | contig 10784 bp, 6 predicted proteins | sample TSNC077MetaG_FD_104706 | JGI IMG/M metagenome (GOLD analysis project Ga0153993, IMG submission 104706) | Attine ant fungus gardens microbial communities from North Carolina, USA - TSNC077 MetaG | ecosystem: Host-associated > Fungi > Mycelium > Unclassified | place: USA: North Carolina, Lumber...
AACAACAAGCACTCCTATCCACTGAAATACTCTTACTTTAATAAACAGCTGCAACAAGGTCAATGGGAGCAACTGGAAAAAGTATAACAGCCAGATTTAGTAGACAACCAAGTAACAGATCAGTTGACAGTACTACTCAGCAAGTGAGTACAGAGTAAGAGACTAGGTACTGTTAAGCACAAGAAATCTTAAGTACCAAATGCAGAAAAGACATTTAGAAAAACTGATGGAACAATTTGTAAGTTCTTATAAAGTAAAGAGAATTATATCAACAAATGCAATCAAACTGAAATTACCAAGTACAGTAAAAATACATCTAGTAGTTATAAGGGTAATCAGAGTGGAGTAAACTCTAGGAGAATCCTTAGTAATATTATACTTCTTAATACATTATAACTTATCTCCAAAAGAATCCTTAGAAATTAGGATAAGGCTCCTAGAATGTACTCTACAATATATATATTCCTACAGCTAAGACATCCCTAGTCCTATAGTCTTATCAGTCAGGGTCAGGAGTCTCCAAGTTGAGCTAAGAGGAATTAAATATTACTATATAATATTTAATTAGGTACAAGGTTGCTCCAGGATGTGAGTCTAGTGCTTCAGGAATAGTGTTGGTAGAGTTCCCTTACAGTAGTAAATGTTAGTACAGTATATATATTATAAAGATCAACTAAAGGGCCAGAAAAAGGAATGGCTGCTCCTAGTGGTAGTAATCAAAGGAGAGAAAAAATATGAAGTGGAAAAAATATTGAATAAGAGGAAATTCAGAGGGAAGTGTAGGTATCTGGTACAATAAAAGGAATACATGGCAGAAAAAGATACTTGAAAACCAAGGGAATCAAAACTTGGTGGAGATATTTGAAGAAGAATATAGAGAAGGGCTAAAACAAGCAAGAAAAGAAGATTGTGAAGAGTTTTGTAGAGACAAATTGCCCAGAAGATTTATAGCAAAGATATTGTATAGATGGGACCATAAAAGATTTAATTAGAAATATTAGGAACAGTTGGAAAGGAATTGAAGATGATAGAAGAGAGGACAACAAAGAGAGAGAAGAAGAACATTAGAGATGATTTGGAAGGAGGAGAAAAAAGGACAAGAAATCAAAGGATCAAAGGTAGAAGAATGGAATAAAGAAGATAAGATGGACAACTTGCAGAATTCATACAATAAACTGCAGAAAGTTTTTATGATAAGGACCTTTAAGAGAGGAGTACTGTAATGAATTACCTTGACTATAACAAAGGACTTGTATAACAAATGATATACAAGAAAGTCAATCTGGTAACCTACTAAACTATCATAAATGGCTATTTACTGATTTGTGATTAGTTGATTTAATAATCAAAGAGCTCAAAAAAGTTAAAGTTAGACAAGCAGCAAAAGATGTTGTTAAGTCTGAGGTTCAATTCTTAGATAGAGAGTCCTTATATACAGGAATGTGATGGTCTGTGCACCAGGACAGACTATCACATGTTTACTACCTATTGTTTTACATATAGTAGTGCTATTGTTCTTGAAATAGAAATAACCTAACTATCTTAGAGCAGTTTTTTGTTTTATTCAAGGACAAATGATTATCAATGGGTAATAGATCAGTGTTATGTACAAATATTGAGGACCTTCTATCTCCATAGAATCTTATTGCCTTGTTGTCTATCTATAGCCAAAGAAGCATCTTGAAAAGAGCTTCACAGTGAATATCAAAGCAAACAATTACATCTAGTGGTTCCTGAGATATCAGTGATTTAGTATTTGGTACCTTGGTAGTTGCCAACTGATCTCCTAATAACTTGGTGATTACTAATTGCTTTAAGACATTTTGAGCATTATTGGAAAGGTCTTCTTAAGGGTTTTCAGTGGCCATTTAGATTATTGAAATAGGTTAAGTATTCCTAGAGTAATATTATATACCAAAAATTCAGTATTATTCAATATTTATTTTTATTTTCTTTTCATTTTCTTTATAATTCTTGCTCCTAAACTCCTAAATTGTCTACTCCTATAGGATCACAATATAGACTGGATACTTGTATACCAACTCCTATTCTGGAATTTGTATAAGTACTCTACCAGTACATTATAATTTCCTAGTTTGTAGATTAAAGTCATACTCCCCATAGTCTTGTAGTACTTTCTCTCTTTGCTATATATCTCTTAAACTCTTTGCTCCTTGAATTACCTCTCCTTTGGACAACATTCTACTACTCCAAAATATGTGACCACAACAAGTAACAGGAGATTGAGGCACAGTATATGAGCTGAAGCCAAGGTCATTCCACTTCTATATCATTACTATATTCTCTCTGGACTGGCTGTAAAACCACAGGACTGGAGAGCAACATCTCTTATTTCATCTAGTAGTATATTCCACTCTCTAGCTCCATTCTTTGCATTACTTTCTGGTGTTATATACCAAATTTTTGGTTATGATTAGCATTATTTATTTATTTATTTTCTTTCCTTATTATTATTTATCTCCTATTTAATTTGAAGTAGGAGTATTGTGTCTCAGACTAGGAGAAGTATTGTATTTCAGACTAGCTCTCCTCTATTCTAGCTAGAGTATATATATAGAGTAGATACATGGTAACCACCTAGTTTGTAGATTAATATCTCTTCACTCTTTGTTCATATTTCTCTCCTTTATATATATATATTCTTTAAACTCAGACTTTGGACTCCTGTTCAATATCTGACAACATCTCCTCATCTCTGAAATTAACAATTACCTACAATAGAAGATCAGGGTACAACACATATGTTGAAACCAAGATTGTCCCCCTTTATCATCTCCAAACTCCTACTCCTTGATATATATATCTTGGAGTATAAGTATATTCTTTTTCTATCTTAGCTAATACTCCTTCTCTGTGATATACACTATCTCAGAGTTATTATATTAGCTAATTATTACTCTAATTCTCTGTTCCTGATATCTAGAACCTAGAGTATATATTTATATTATATCTATAGTAATTCATAGTATATTCCTAGCCTTTCCATACTGCTATCCTCCTCTTTTTGACAAGTAAGGTCTGAATGAAGTTTGTGACATTTGTTATATACCAAATTTTCAGTTATATTTTATTATTTCTTTTCTTTTCTTTATTACTTATCTCCTAAAATAATTACTCCTAGCTATGTAGGAGTATTGTAGTACAGACTGGATCTCTCCTATTCCAGTTATAGTATATATACAGAGTAGATACATAATAGTAACCCAGTCTGTAGATTAACATCTACTTGTCTATTGTCTATATTCCTTTTTCTTTTCCTATATACTTCTTAACTCAGACTTCGGACTCCTTGCTCAGTATTTGATAATATCTCCTTGTCTCCAAAATCAATGATCACTTGCAATAGGAGATCAGGGCACAACATATATGTTGAAGCCAAGATCATTCCCTTTTATTATCTCTGAACTCCTGCTTCTTGATATATATCTCAGAGTATAAGTATATTCTCTTTCTGTTACTAGCTAGTACTTCTTCTCCATGATTTATATTATACTATTAGCTAATTCCTACTCTGTTCCACATTCCTGACAATACTGCACTGTAGAATAGCATCAGTACAAATGAGAGCAACTTGTACAAGTAGCTAGCACAGTTGATCAGGAACCCCATCAAGTTCTCTTTGTAACCCTCAAAGACTTAGCTTCTAAGTCAATTTGACTTGAGTTATACAACAGGCAGGTACACTTTGCAAAATAGTCTAGAATACTAGAAGGGGCAGCAGTCTCTAAGATGTTCTTTGCAGAAGTCATGGAAGGAGCAGGGGACAAAGCACAGTCTGTGTACACTGAGGTGGGATCAAAATCTGAGTCACAGGCATATTTGAGAGAGTGAGCTGACAGAGTATTTTCCTAGGGTAAAAGAGAAAACTCAGGGGTCTCAGATTGTACATCAGCTGTAGTACTAAGGCTTTGTGCACTCACAGTGTTGATAAAACACACTGAAATACTGGGGGTATCCCAAGCATATCTGGTATTGGCAGCCAATTGCATGAGCTGGAGCTGTTGTCATTTTGACATTGACCACTGTATTTGCCACATAGTCTGCTAGGTCCTTGAGGTGCTGCTGCTGGAATTGAGGATCCTTGCCCTTGCACTGTATATTGGACAGCTTCTTGGCTTCAAGTTCCTGAGGGTTTTTCTGTTTCCCTCCAGAAGAACACTGCTGCCAGTTCATTATTGCATTGTTGCAGATTGTCACAAAGGTGAGAGTCATTGCATCAATAGTCTTTCAATCATAGCTTTGGGCAATTTTCTCTATTTGTGGGGGTAACTTCGAAAGAAGGATTATCGCTCAAACTGCTTCTGTATAAACCAGTTTGTTGTCTTCCAATTGCATGAACAGAGCCAGTAGTTTATCAATCATAGGTGTGGGATCACAGTCTCCTGGAACTTGAAGTTTGTCAACAACAACAACATCAGTATAGGATAGTAGTGGTGGTTGCACCATGTGTTCAGTAGTACACTGTACTGAGAGATTGTTCATTTGTATTAACCATTTACAAAAACCTTTTGTACTGCACGAATGAACGAATAGATATCACCAGTGTCAGCGAGCTGACTCAGGAGAACACTGATTGTAGGGAGATTTGGAGATATTGTGATCACTATGATTAATTGACATCAACAACCGTCATCTAGGCAAATAATCTAAGCAGACTCACCTCTGTAACCACCGTCAGATATGTCTAAAACAAAGCTAGCTTCCCGCGTTTGGTCTTCACGATCAATATTTGTGAACCTGAAGAGAAGTTTATCTCGTCCAATACCTTCGATATTACATGCTAGCTGAGATTCACAGCCAATAAGCTCAGGCGAAACTCGGGATGCATGCGTGCTAAGTGTTGTTCTTTCCTCATCCTTTTCTATCCTACAAATTCAGAGGTATCGATATACTCAAGTTTGATCACACACCTCGAACGAGGTTTGCCGTTATTGTATGGTATTGGTCAATCTCTCCTTGAATTGCGGCACACTTATCCTGGAGAGATGTCAGTTGCCGTTCAAGCGCGACGACTGAGAGCTCCGTATCCTTCCGCTCTTGTTTCTCGCGTTCGAGGTCTAGAACGAAGTATCAGATACAGGAATTCCAGTATCTAGTTATCGAACCGCATGCCTGCGACTAGGTCTATTTCTATGAGTTTTCGTTTGTTTATCTCCTTCTCAACATGTTGAGTCCTCTCTGCGAATTTCTTCTTCTCTGCGATTTGGTATTTGCGTCGTTCTGAAATGGAAGTTATCGCTTTATTCTTGAATCCGACCAGTGCCTTGAGGAAATTGCGTGTGGAGTCTTCAAAAATGTTGATGCGTAAATCAATCGTTGGGTTTTGCCCCTGTAAAAGTTGTGAGAGATCAATGCGAGATCGACGAGCAGTGGTCATTGATGGTTGAAGGAAAGGAACGTGCACCAACATGTGACCAACATGGGATGATCACATGTAATCTCTTTTTTTTAAATCAAAAGATTATAACGCGGTGCTCGACCGCGGTTCGCGATAGCATACAGAATACACTACAAAGTCCTACTTATGCAATCACAAGTGAAAATCATATTACTTTCAAATAATCTGAACCACTTGAAGAAAGGGAGAAAAAAGGGAAAATGAGGAAGAGGAAGGCAGTCAGAGATTATTGGTAAATGAGACAACGCCTACAAAGTCATGTAGTCCAAGCAAACACTGAAGGATTGCCGGACAGAAAAGAGACAGAACTCATTATTCCGTCTTCAGGTTGATACATGAAACGGCTGCAGCTGTTCGCAGATTATGTTCCGGTAGTCCGGTCGATGGTCGATTGGTGATGCAGAGTCGTGGGAAGAAATAGACCACATGGTGTTTGAGTTGAGCACCTCCACGTACATTCAACAAACCTTCCTTTGGTTGTGATCCTGCTGCTATGCCTACCGACATTCAGATGCAAACGGCGAAACCATTTCGTATAAACAATTTTACTATGGGAACTGCAAAGACTACCAATGACATCTATATGGAAACTGCAAAGACGGGCCTGATGCCCAGACAGGGTGCAGTGAAAGGATGGGAACAAAAGTTACTAGAATCGCCAGAAGTTATGAGGAAAGCTACCGTAGCTCAACTCTGTGAGTTAGACAAGCATTTCTAGAGGTACCCTAGTTCAATAGATCTAATCTAATACTATGAATAGATTTTCTTGACTACTACTTTCAAGCGCTGGGATATCTTGCAGCAAGGAAGGAAAGACGAGCTGGATTTGACAAGGACACGTCAGCGAGAGGACTTGATGGACAAAACTATTTGAAGGAGTTCAAGTCGTATTGCGGTCGTGAACGAGTCTTATTGCGACGAAGGAGAACAAAACTGAAAGTCGATCAATTCCATATTATTGCCCAGGTTGGACAAGGGGGATACGGTGAGGTCTACCTTGCACGTAAACAGGACTCAGGAGAGGTTTGTGCACTAAAGAAAATGCGGAAACGGACATTACACAAGATGGACGAGGTGAACCGAGCGATGCCTTCCCTACATACAATTAACATCAACCACAGATTCGTCATGTCCTGGTCGAGCGAGATATTCTTACAGCTACCAAGACACCATGGCTGGTTCGATTACTCTACGCTTTTCAAGACACCCAATTCGTGTATCTGGCCATGGAATATGTTCCAGGAGGAGATTTCCGGACGCTCCTCAACAATGCTGGTGTCATTCACCAGAATTATACTCGATTTTATGTCAGCGAGATGTTCGCCGGTGTCAATGAGCTCCATAAGCTTGGATACATCCATCGTGACCTCAAGCCTGAGGTGCGCATGAAGTCTCTCCTCTCGTTATCACCTCAATGACTAGCTCCCAGAATTTTCTTATAGACGGTACTGGTCATGTTAAACTGACAGACTTCGGCCTAGCCACTGGTGCCCTGGATCCCCAGCGTATCGAATCTCTGAAGATCAAGGTAGCGATCACCTAAACTTCATTCTACCAAAGTACTCAAAGTCTCGCCAGCTCGACCAAGTCAAGGATAATCGGGTCACTTATAGAACAGCGACTGAGCGTCGATCGTTATATAAACTTATCCGGGGCACAGATCCTCGATATGCTGATTCCGTTGTTGGCTCTCCTGACTATATGGTAAAAAACCATCGCAAGATGACAAGTCCAATTCTCACTCAATCTTCTTAGGCCCCCGAGGTCCTAAGGGGTGAAGCATACTCCTATTCCGTCGATTACTGGTCCCTTGGTTGCATTCTTTTTGAGTTTTTGACTGGCTTTCCCCCTTTCAGCGGTGGGACACCAGAGGAAACGTGGACGAATCTGAATAACTGGACCGAAGTCTTCAGGAGACCTCAATATGACCAACCTAACGAAACAGTTTTTAACATGTCTGATGCCGCCTGGGACTTGATTACAAGGTATCTCAACTATCATCGTGCAGACCATGCTGATTAATACCGTTTCTCTAGACTTATTGCTCCTGCAAGTCGTCGGTATTCTTCTCTTGCCGACGTGACGAGTCATTCCTTCTTCAAAGAGGTCGACTGGGATAACCTTCGCGATGCCGATCCACCCTATGTCCCTGATCTCAAATCTGACTTTGACACTGGTTACTTTGATGACTTCAGTTCTCCCGACGATATGGCGAAGTATACCGAAGTGAAGGAGAAACAAAAGAACGTCGATGCTGTCAAGGATTCAGATGAACCCATGGGACGAGGTGCATGGGTGGGATTCACATATAGGCAGAATGGCCCAAGAGCCAATGCTTCAAGTGCTTATCCAAGTCAAGGTGACGTTCTTGCAACCATTTTTTGACATCCTCTTTCCACGTCCTCTCTGTTTTGCCTATTGTATGAGTATGAGCCTTAGCCGGGACCAAGATCTTCGGCATAATCATGGAGTTAAGGGATATTTCAAGTCTGGTTCTCATATCATAAATGTAAACACAAAAATTGTATGCTATACCTCAAGTAGAAAAATCAAAATCAAAATGAATGATACGGAAAAATGGGTTGGAGGCAAGATGTCCATGTAGTGGTCAGTGAAGGGGAAGGTCAAGAGGATATAGTCATCAGTCCATGAGTTCAGAGTCCATAAATGCATCTTAAATTTTTGGTCAACGTCATAAACAAAGAAACGCTGGATGGTAGTGTGGGAACAAGCAAGACCCGCGATCAACATTGCAATATTCATTCAAATAATTGCTTTGCATGACCTCTGCCTATAAAACAGGTCAGCATTGCACTCGATTGACAAGCAAAAACCTACATCTTGGTAATCAGGATCGCTTTTGTTCTGTCCCGAGTGTGGTACACTCTTGGACCAGCCTAAAGATGGAGATGACAGTGTGTCTTGCGAACAATGCCACCATGAGGAACCAGCTAATTGTAGGTGGTCGCCTTGTACCCGAATGGATAATTTGATATACCTCGAGCAGCATATGACAATATCGTAATCACGACTCGATCGCACCCTGACGCATTTCCATCTGCATTAAGGCAGAAACGGAAGACACAGACGAAGCAACATGATAAAGGAGACCAGGGCACATTAGTAGTGCATCCACCCGTTGGCACCCTGCCCATGCTTACAACAACCTAGGTTTCTGAAAAATGTCCATCTTGTGGACACATGGAAGCATACTCAAAAGAAATGCAGGTGCGTCGAATTATAATATTCATGGAAACGATTATGATCTCAAAGTTTTCAGCTGCGAAGCGCGGATGAAGGATCAACGATCTTCTACACGGTAGGTTTTGGGATGGTGGGGATAATTGACACTGACTGGCAACTAGTGTGTAGCTTGCAAACACGGATGGCGTGTAAATAATTAATGTAGGGTATATTGATCAGACGTAGACGCCAGCACTGCAAAACAGAGCGACGATTCCAAAGCCTCCAAGGAGACTTGCGGCGGAGGAAACGGCAAGTTCTCTTCCTCCCAGAGACTGGTTTGGCAAGCTGGAGTTGGATGAGTGAGCAGGTGAAGCAAGGCCTGGAAGAGAGAACATACGTTGTGAAGTAGAAAGCCAAACCGAAGGTAGATGAAAGAAGGCCGACGGCGAGATAGGGTAAGGCAAGGGTTGGAATGTACGGTGCAAATGGGGGCAATGTATGGAATGCAACCTGGAGTATGTTAATATATTTGCAGGCTGCAAAGGAGGGATTACCTGGGTAGCCGTATAGTCAGCCATGGCACGTCTGTTTGACCATCATACAACACCACGTCGACACCACGTCACGTTCCAACTAAGACAAACACCTCCAAGCAGTTCTCCTTCTCCCACCACCATGTCTTCCGCCCACCAGATCCAGCAACACCCGTTCTTTATCCAAGCTCAGAACAAGGCTCAATATCACCTTAATCAGTTCGACAAAGAGGTATCCCTTTTCTCCTGCTTTGCACCTTTTTCTCAACGTTTTTTCAGCTTTCCAAATATCCAATTCTCGTCCACCTCGAACAAAATACTCAAGTCCCCAAAACTTACGCTGTTTTCGGTGCTCTCCTCCTGATCATTGTCTTTCATACCATAAATCCGCTTGCTGCACCCGTTTCTAACCTCGTCGGGTGGGCTCTTCCCGCATATCTTTCTTTTAAGGCTCTGGAGACTCCTTCACCCCATGACGACATCCAGTGGTTGACCTACTGGGCTGTCTTCGGTTTTTTCAACTTCCTTGAGAGCTTCGCCATCCGCCTCGTTTTGTATTATGTTCCCTGGTATTATGCTTTCAAGACCGTCTTCATCATTTGGTTGCAATTACCTGCCTTCCGCGTGAGTTATTTCTCTGTGCCATGTCTCTTCCGCTTATCACTGGTATTTTCTGTGTTCTTAGGGAGCACAAGCCACTTATCTCACGGTCTTGAAACCTGTGCTCCTCAACATTAGCAGTCAGTCTCATGTCGTTGCTCCTACGACCACAACTGCGGACGCTCACCAAGAGTGAGCGCTTCTGGGTCTATATACGTTTTTCATTGGGTCGGGTATTAGATCGGGTATTGTTGACTCTTACTGTACCCTTTCCTCTCTGGCGTCTTTGTGTCACTGTTGTGCATTATTCTTCCCTTATGTAACCTTCGTTTTATCAATCAAAATATTTATATCGTGGATAGACCATCAACATGGTCCTCGCCTGTGATGACTGACACGTAAAGGCGCCTAGAAATCGATCGAGCTTTATCTGGAGTAATGCTTGACCTTAATCTCCGCCATTCAGTGTTTTAGCCTCGTTGCTCCATCTCCTCAGCTTGACTTCGATCAACGGCTATGCAACATCTACCGTGAAAGTTATTATAGTAGATTTTCCCAAGATAGAATTATTGAACCACTATTGGATAATATCTAGGTGATATTTGAAGATTACAGTTAAATTCAAATGGTTCTTGTGGTAATGTCAGAATTGTTTATGGTGATTCACTATGTATATCTAAGGATTTGGATGAAACTGTTAATTTGCTATCATCAACATACATAAAAAGTGCAATTGTGGTGGAGTTGTTAGGAGGGGTAGGGTCTTGCATATTGTTGTTGGAATTTGGGTTGAACAAATTGAGAAGTCCTGCAGAGTAGAGTGAGGTTAGGATAGGTGAGATGGGTGAACCTTGTAGAATTCTGTTCTTTACATTAACCATCTCCCCTCTGGTTCAACCTATGCATATGGTTGCTTTTCTGTATGAGAGAAAGCTTTGGGTCCATTCAAGATATTCTAGGGGGATTTGTTGTTTTTGCATTTTTGTTATAAGCCTATCATGGTTCATATAGTCAAAGTATCCTTTGATATTGAAGGTGAGTACAGA
>Ga0153993_100889_pt1 | contig 10777 bp, 11 predicted proteins | sample TSNC077MetaG_FD_104706 | JGI IMG/M metagenome (GOLD analysis project Ga0153993, IMG submission 104706) | Attine ant fungus gardens microbial communities from North Carolina, USA - TSNC077 MetaG | ecosystem: Host-associated > Fungi > Mycelium > Unclassified | place: USA: North Carolina, Lumber...
CTATCGATTGAACCAATGCTCTACTAGCCTATATATTCCTAACTGTCAATGACGTCACGAGCCCTGGAGTGAGGGTCATGATGGGAAACGGTGCTCCACCACCTGTTGAAGATCAAGGTGTTATGATCTAACGTTAGTGAGCAGCAAGAAGTAACACGTCGTCAGTGCTCGCCTAAACCACTCAGACTCAGTTTTGTGGTAATGAAATGTTGTTCCACCCATTAGAAATGTTGATTTCATCAAGTGATGTTGAGCCTGTACCAACTCTCAAATTACATCCTCTACCTTACTCTGCGACACCCTCTTGCACATGAGCCAAATGACTAATTGAATCTCTAATCCCTTTGACCATGATTCAAATGGCCTTTAGATTGTACAAAGGTTGCCAGTGAGCACGGCGTAGCGGTGAGGGCACCAGCTAACTCACCTAGTTAATGTCCGAGTGTCCTTAGACAAGATAAGAGGCGTAAGCGATTATATTGAGGCATATAGAAAGCACCCTTATATACAGTCATTCACGCTATGATGACTTCTGAGTTACTTACTGCCTCTTATTGAATATTGAAAAATTTTAAGATATTGATAATGATTATAATTAGGTAATTACTCAAATTAAAAATAGCCAAATTGGTAATTACTGATGATGTACTAAAATTAGTGCAAAGGCTATTTTGAACTATTATATTATCTCTGAAAATGTAGTCACTATTCCCAAACATGTAGCCAAATCCATCATTAAAATCTACAACAACTTCTCAATAAGTGCCACACATGTAAACAATGTAAGAATACTTGAAAGAAGTCCCTATCAATCATCCAACCAATCGAATGATCCAACAATCGCGGTTTTTCCCACTATAGGGTCCCTATTGGGTTTCAATATGGTTAGTTGCTTCGTTTTTAGATCAAGCCCTGTCCTATGATGAGAAATCAATTAGAAGGTCCAGGAATAGGATAAAGATAGACTTACACAACCACAAAGCCCTTGACTGTGAGATTTCTTCATCATATCTCTCGCTCTCATCAGGATTGAATGGTGCCATAATTGCTAGAACCCTATTTAATAATCCTGATCCAGGAATGCTGGCATCGACGGAAATAGGTTGCATTTCTGACACGATGCGTTTGGCGCCAATGGGCAATGCAGATGCCGGAGCCATTGTTTCTATATTGAGGCCACCATAAGAGAAGCAGTTATGCTCGCTGTGCTTGGGTAGAACGGGAATATTTGGCACTCACCAGTTCCGATTCGGAAGATGGATAACTCGTCAAGGTTGACAGTCGTGGAAGCAGGAGACAAAATAAGATCTTTGTTGGGTTCGCCCGCAACGGATATCGAATCAGTCGGAATGCCAAGTGGTGGCCGGATGTTGGTTCCGTACATATAGGTACGAATTTGATGACTGTGAAGTCGCTCGCGGAATGAGTTGTCCAGATCTACAACCTTGGTAACATTGATATCACGACGAGCATCAGGATACCCTGAAGGACTTACTCCTCCAGACTTTGGGACCTTGATGACCGTGAGCTGTTTGCTGTAGAGTTTCTTCATTTCTGCGCTGAGTTTTTCCTGTCCTACTACAAGGATGACATTTACTACAGAGAAATAAATAATCAGAATAAAACACAAATCATGACTAGAACTCACTCCTAAAGGCATCAACACAGGCTTTGATCAACCGCAGCCTGACCTCATTAATTGCCGCAGGGCCAGACGAAAGCAGAGCAGGTGTATCAATAATACACCCTGAAGCTTTGTCTGATGAACAGTGATTAGAAGGAGAAGAACATAGTGTCAGCACGCACTTTCTGGTTTTTGGTCGAAACGTTCTTCTGTGTTCTCTCCGATGTTGCGAATCAACCGTTCCATCAATTTTGGATTTCGTTTTGGATCTGCATGGCCATACCAATACACGAGGGGAAAGTGAGTGTTTGATGCCAAAGACATCGGTGCGGTTGTTGCTGCAGATCCAAGGGAAGTTGCCGCAGAATATGTATGTATTGGGTCGCGTACAGCTGCAGCGGATAGTGCACCTGGAGCTGCCCAGCCCCCCTGTGGTTACATTAGTCACCTGAAGTGTTCATCGCTGGTTATGGCCGTACACGTACATCATTTGGATCTAGATTTACCAATACAGGTGACCATCCTTGGCCCATACGAACACAGTAGTTAACCAATATTTTACACAACGCTGTTTTTCCAGAATTTACTGGACCAATCACCAGTACTCGAGGTGGATCTGAAGGTTTGGCATTAGTCTGTGGTTCACCAGGTGCCAGTGATGATCCCTCGAGGGTAAATAGGGATCGGACACGCATTTTCTCGAGTACGACATGAAGATTTCCATAAGCTTGCATGGGCGTATCTTCTGATATATACTCTGTGGAAGGTTGGCCTGTAACGTGTTGACAGTGAATACGTTAATCTAGCATTCTAGGGTATGAGGCTCTAGAGAACCTCGTGACTCATCTCGATGGTACAACCTCGCCATGTGAAGACCGCCGCCTTACATTCCACTCCAAAAAGGTAGTTTTTTCCTACAACAAGCTCAGCACCAAAGATCTCGGCTTTACCTCTCACCAGCTACATGAACTTGTCGTCAATGCCGAGGGTTGGCGAGGATGGTTGAACCGCGCACCTTGATTGCCAACGTTGTATCTGGATCGAGCTCAAACCGATACTCTGACTCAGGCTTGAGAATCCACTCTTGTGTGTGTGTGGTCATTCCTCGGAATTGGACTGGTCGTTAGGGTCGCAGGCGGATGACGTAAAGTACTCAGAAATATGTTTTGATGATTTACTCGGTGTGAGAACTGGGAGGAAAGATACCGCGGAAGTTACTCAATCACTCAATCACTCAATCAACACACTAACACACTGCCGCTTTTTCGACGCTCCTTTTCCCCTTGCGGTAAATACACCGTCCTTACGCTCATTTTGACTCGGACCCATCTTTCTTTCACGCTCCTTCCTCCCTGCCCTTCATGAGCCTACGCAGTATACCCTCTGAAAAATCTCCAATTACGGATACACATGTTGCTTTCGTGGACGACGTTGATGTCGCTGCGAGGCTTACTGCCAATGCGAACAGTGACATACCGTTAAGCCCTGAGGCTACTGCAAGGTTGAAGTAAGCATCTATCATACTTCTCGACGCACTCGAATCATGACTTTCACAGACGGAAACTTGACAGACACTTAATGCCCTTCATGTGCAGTATGTCCATGTTCCCGTGATCTGGGGATTCACATTTGACTAACCTCATGTCCCCCAGTCATGTATTTGTGGGTATATTTCGTGCCATCTACGAGCCATTCTGAATGTGGCACAGGATGACTTTCGCCGATAAGACGACACTGGCTCAGTCATCAGTTCTGGGGATCATGTCTGTATGCCACTCCATAATCCTTCACACACTGCTCATCGTCTATCAGGCAAGGGGCACACCTGGACCAAAACCAATTCAACTGGCTTGGAACAATTTTCTACCTGAGCTATATTGCATTTGAAGTAGATTCAATCCTCCCTCGTTATTGAATCATCATTCATCACCCATGAGAATAGTATCCCCAGAGTCTCGCTCTTCAAAAACTACCGGTTGGCAGATGGATGAGGTATGAAACGTTATCGTTCGGTGGTTTTAACTTAGCCCTGTTCCCAGCATTAATATCTTTGTATGGGCGGTTGCTCTATTGGCACATGCAGCATGCAAATCTTTTGGTGCTCTATTTGCTGTTCGATTCATCCTCGGGATCTGTGAAGGTATGAAAAGATCAACGGTCTCTTCATTTTACCCACATATATCACAGGTGCCATTACACCCGGATTTATGATAGTAACTTCCATGTTCTATACTCGAGAAGAGCAAACAAAGAGGGTTGGGTATTGGTGTGAGTGGTCCACTTATCTTTGCGAACATCTCTTGCCCAACCGTAGCTCCAGTCCTCATGAACGGTGTTGCGATTATCTTCCTTGGTTTTGTAGGTTTCGGGGTGCTTCATGCTGAGGTTCGTTAATATCACTTGTTCTTCTTTCTCAACCATTCATTTCGATTGCCAATAGACTCATAAATTCATGCCCTGGCAATGGTGCGTTCAAACGTCGACCGCACTTCATAGATCTTCATTTTGATCATGTATCACAGGCTCATGGTTATCACTGGTCTCATTACCCTAGTAACAGCAGTATCCTTTTGGTAAGTGCTTTACATTCTTTATGATTTGATAGGGCAACTAATGACAGTTTACGCACGCGTGTTTCTCACTTCTCAGGTTCTTCTTCCCAGATAATCCTGCCAATGCGCGGTTTCTAACTCCAGAGGAGCGTGTGCAAGTTGTTCAACGTATTATAGTCAATCAAACTGGTGTGGAGAATAAAAAATGGAAGCGTGAACAGTGAGTTTCTGAACTGAATCACTGCCCATATGGATATATCATCATGGGCATCATAAAAGAAATGGTACTGATATCATTTGATCATTAGGTTCATTGAAGCGTTCACGGACCCCAAGACCTGGTTAATTGCTGTTCTCGGAGCTCTTCTGTACGTTTTGGGTTCACCTTCAGGCTGTAGGATTCCTCCAGAGATTCTAATTTCATTTACCCCCGTCTTTTTAGCAATGTCTTCAACTCTGTATGTCAAACATTTTGATCACCCTGCACGAACAACTTTGTTGACGCCACTAAATTTAAATTAGCTTACCAATCAGCGTTTGATCCTTATTTCTCAGTTTGGGTTTACGCCGATTCAAACAACGTTAATTGGCTGTGTTGACGGTGTCGTTGAGAGTATGTCTTGTCAAACGTTTGGCAAGTGGTTACTGACCATCTGTCCCCATCTGTCGATCAATGACATGACAGTCTTTTTCATCTTGATCGCAGTTTATCTTGGTTCATATCGAAAAATTGGCAGGGGATATGCCGGGGCAATGATGTTTATCCCGGCTATCCTGGGAGCAATTCTCCTGAATGCACTCCCTCAACATAAGAAGATCGGTCTACTGTTCTCATATTGGCTTACGAGTGCGTTGCGCTGCCTTGATGAGCGTCTAAGCATTAAAATGCCCTTGTTTAGTCGCCGCTATTTCTCCCTTTGTGGTTGTCTTGGGATGGACTGGATCACTTGTTGCAGGTCACACAAAGAGTGGGTCGTGTAACAGATGTCTTGACTTGATTTGACGTCGTGTTCACAAGAAACAACCGTCAATGCAATTCTACTCGTTGCTTATGGTATAGGTAACGCTGCTGGTCCATTCATGTGGAAAAAGAACTACCAACCCAGGTGATTTTTGAGGCTTGTTTTGAATCTACTTTTTCCCAGGGATTCATGTTCTTGCATTTTACAGAAATCGTGTCCCTTGGATTACTATCACAGTGATATTTGGCGTCTGTGTTGTCATGTTCATTGCATTACGGTCATATCTCTCTTGGCAGAACGAGATGAGGGAAAAGGAAAGCCGTGATGACAGCTACGACCATACTTATCTTACCTTCACTGATGAGAGAGGAAACTCGGTCCGGAAAAGGGTTGATAAGGTGGGTTACTCAGGTTTTGTGATTATACTGAATGACTCACTTGATGATCGTAAGGCATTCCTCGATATCACCGACATCCAGAACCGCGAATTCCGTTATATATTGTAAACTTAATTATATACCCTTGATACCTACCCCGCTTGTTTGGCTACAATCTTTTTCTGGATTCGCATCATCATGGTCTGTTTGTTTAGCCGGTTGTTCACAAATAGATAAATAAAAATTGTACTTGTTCCGAGCCCAGTGCTGGAGTCTAGCAGTAACTATATATATATTCAGATACTTGGTAGACCGCTTCAGTCTGGATTTTGAAAACTGAGGTCATCACTATCCATGCCAGGGTAATGGTGGTGGCACGATGCGACATACATCATTCCTTACATGGTCACTGGTTGTGACAGGAACCTGAGTGTTAAACAACGAGAGCGTGCGACATATATTGAACAGTCCAAGTTCAGAACAAACGAGAGCAGGTGCAAGAAAACGCAATCAACAGGAGACCTCTGCAACAAATCTACAAAGCGATCCTGAAGATATAAAGCGCATATATATGCCCAAAGACACATCCTTTAAAGATTGACATTAACGGGAGCGCAGTTGAGGAGGTTTAAGAAGCCGGACTAAAGTGGATATTTCAGAATTCAAAACTGGAGAATGAAGAGGAGGATACGTACGAAAGCTGTCTCTTGGCAGCAGGCGGGCTGAGCAGCACAGTTATCGCCCGAAACACCGAGGACGGAGATGGGGCTGCAGTCCAGACCAATTTGTGGGAGAAGGTTAATGGGAATGCCAAGGAGACCACCAGCACTGGCTCCAGTGTTGCCAATGTTGGAAGTATGTTGACCTGAGGAAACAAAATGAGTTGATCCAAAGCACCCAGAGAAATGGCGATCTCCTACAGCAGTGGAGCTCGCCGACGTTGCAGTTGCCACCATCAGGGTGATGAGGGGTGGGGGTGGCCTATGAAGGAGGGACATATGAGCAGAAGTGCGTCGGGATGTGCATAGAGCCACTCACCGAGGCGATCATGGGAAGAGTGACGAGGGCAGCGACAAAGACACGGGAGAACATGATAAATCGATTCTAAAGGTGTAAATGCAAAGAGCAGTTGGAGGCCAAGAGAGAGAAGAAAGCGAGCTGAGGAAATTCAGCCCATCTGTGCAGTCTTATATACCAGTCCAGTCGTCCAAATTTAGACCCGTCTTGAAAACCTTTGCCCAAAGTCCATGGATTTCACCTGTTCCAGCCGAGCGGGCCGCAGAACAAGTTGAAGCGTTAATAAGAAATAAACGAGATATGGAGTCCGAAGTGTTATGCTCCGTAGATGGACGCGGTAAGTAAAGAGAATTAAGCTTCTTACAACTTCTTCACGTCTAATAGCATTTAGAACTTTGAGTACCTTTTGTGGCTCTCGCGCGACCGAGGCCTCAGAACGGGATCGAGATGTTTCGAGTGTCATTGAAAAACCATCCGATAGAAATGGGACCAGAACCCTTGAAAGCTTCGAGTCGCTACAGGGTCCTCGAAAGACACGGAAACTAGAGAGATTGAACACAAGGGTGTAATCGATCCAACTTCCCGGTGCGCGGATGGTCTATAACAGCGGGTCATCTTCCTTCGTTGGGTGGCACGCGGTGCGTTATTTGGTCTGGTCTCCTGTGAACACTTGGGAAATTTTATGCTAGCAGACGTGCAGCTTCCCGATGGATCGTCGTCAGGTGTGGGTTTCAAGTTATGGCCTGATTCTGGATTCAACACCATCAGGGTCATCTTCTTTACTATTTTGGACATGAACCTAGGAAACGTCGGCTCCTTTTTTCCGGAAATCGGGTGACTGAGGTGTCCAAGAAATTTAACAATTCGCGCTGAGCATAATTCAAAGAATACAATTGAATATCAAGAAATAGCTGTAACGATACTTTCCGTTGTCACAAAAAATTATTGAGTTTCACAGGTCTACGAACGGCTGCTGAATTCCCCTCATTGAACTTGTATGATACACGATAGGCTTCCTTCATGGGTTTCTTGGCAGCCAATTTTGAGTTGGTTGTCGATGTCGGTTTAACCGCAATAGGACGACCAAAGAAATCCGTCGGCGTCTGGTAGACAAATCTCAATTTCACACGGCAGCTCGAAGCCTAACCCCTTACCTTCCCACTAGTATCAGATGGATTCGTTTTTTGCCGCTTTGGTGCAGGTTCGGAAATATCCACCTCAGTCGACTTGTGAGTCCCGTTACTTCAGGTCACATCAGAAACTCCGAAAACGTGAATATTGACCACGAAACGCATACCGTTGCATGTGTCCAGACACATGGCGGTTGCCGCTTTTTCCTTTTTCAATGGCCTCAACATCGCGAGCCGCTAATTTGGCGTTGACCTAGAAAATTATATTTCGACGATTGGACGGCCCAGGCTCGCGACACTCACTTCTGCAGCGATAAGATGACGAACAGCATATCGTGATGCTGCGATATCGCTTGCTCTCTTGCCATCATAAGTGATGAATACATCAATGGGGCTACGTAAAAAATTAGTCAGATAGTCCTGCTTACGCCCAGTCCATCGAGCACGGACTTACGGGTCAAGGCCATAGGACAGTTGACCATCCTCTCCTCTATCTGGTATGAACCGTAGTTCTAAAGCCGCCATGATCTCCACCAGTCGAGCCAATAATCGACGCTCTTCAGCCCGAATTACCTGGCTATTTGCCTATTTTGACACATCAGTGGCGGAAAACTTGGCAGAACGAAAGCTGTCACTGACAGGTCTAAGCGGCGGTGATATAATACGATTGATAAATGGCGTGAACTCGAGTTGTAGTATTGGGGCACTGGCGAGGTGTCTGTAGGCCCCTCCTTCTTGACGATTTATGGCATTTCGGAGACAACGGGCAAAAGAGTCGTAAATTTCTTCGTTTGACTTAGTGAGTTGATGATACTTTGGGCGATAATTTAGAAATATGACACGTTGAGCTTGAAATTACTGACCTCCCAATCTGAGTAATTGCGCTCTATCCGCTCGGAATTTCGAGCTTGGAATAGTGGATAGAACGGAACAAGCATGAAAGGCAAATATGGAAGAAGGGCGAAGTCACTATCAGCAAACATTGATGAAGATAGTGCGTCGTAGGTAGTTAACCACTCGGTTGCTTTCTCGTGGCGGGAAAAATTGGCATCATGTTGTCGAAGCGTGGCGTAATGCTCAAAACACCCTATTTTCCGTTAGAAAGAGTCGTCAAAACGTGGGATCGCTGAGGTCGCTCACCATTTGCAATGGCCGCATCTTTACCGCTACTTTCAATCTCGTGGCTTAGCCGGTTCACGTATCTAGATTCTTGTTCCTCCGTCATACCTAACTCCTTGACCCGCTTTTTCGACAATGGACTGAAGATGCCATTTAAAACAGCTACAGTTGTGGTATCATCCTCTTTCATCCCAATAGTGGCTTTGCGAATGACAATCTCTGTAACGTCTTCTCGACGTGACTTGACAAACTATGGATGGCAGCATTCAGGACGCATGTCAAGTAAAAGATGCCCAATATTTACCTGTAATGTATTAATGCAGCCGCGGAGGTCGCCCTTCGCAATCGCCACAAGTGTACCCAGGGCTCTCGTCTCAGCTTTAAGACCTTCGTTGTCACATATCTCTTGCAGGCGCCTGACGGTATGAAAGTCTGCTGGACGTGTAAATCGAACTTGATAGGCATGTGGCCTCAACTTAGACAATGATGAAGCATTAATGTCATTGCAGATGCAGATGATTGGACGGAGGAGGGGCCTTGAAGCATTTGGTTGCTGTTTATGACTACCTCGCTCTGAGGCATCGGTCAATCAACGAAGACATCGGGAATTCATGGCTACACACTCTTCTTTCGTGATTTGCTCAAGGTCAGTTGGACAAGACTGTTAACGAAAGAGCTTGTCTAAGAGCTAGTTATGGGCAGTGTAATCAATTTTGCGTGACAATTACTTACATTCTCGCCAGCCCCCGTTGCACCATCAATCTCGTCGATTACTACAAGGACAGGCTTTGTACTATTCACCAGGGAACCTGATTCGAGGGTAGGACGTATTCGATCGTTCACTACATTACCTGCTCGAGCATCGCTAAACAGGATTGAATTGTTGGCATACCAACAGGATTGTAGGGAGTATGTACCTAGCATTGATTTCCATGATATCGTAACCAGCATGGCGTGCCACGACGTGAGCAAGGGTAGTCTTGCCCAAGCCTGGGGGTCCCGACAGAAGCAGAATCTGTACAACTGTTAGCATACTTAGACATACACCACCTGTACCTCACCTTCTCGCGCGGTCGTTGATACTCGTCGTCGACATTCTCATCAACATTTCGTTGCCGCTTTTTGCCTTTCGTTTTTCCAAACACACAATAATCCCATTGTTTTACCCAAATCATGGTCTCACGTGCAACACGATCGTTTCCTATAAGATCTGTAAAACAGGTTGGGCGATACCGGTCTACCCAGAGTGTATCCTCGATGGAATTTGTGGCAAAGCTATCAGACGGTCGCAACTGGAGACTGGAATCGAATTTTAGATGCCAAGTTTTCAACTGACGGCCGCGCCACGTACTTCTGTAATTTTCTTATATCATCAAGAAGTCGGTGTACTGGTATATCGAGGAGGCTGGAAAAAGGAGAAGTCGTGGTTTCCACTGTGCTTATGAATGGAGTCTATAAAACGCTCATCAATAAGGACATTCCAGCATCTTCGAACCAACGCACAACCAGCTTCGCAGAGCGTTTCCTCTTTTTCAGAGATATCACGCTCCCGTTGAACGTAGTCGCTTGAACATAGTTAGAGGACTTTGTAGTCCAGGACGACCTTTCATCATCGTCAAGAACAGGAGAATGTAAGGATGTCGAACTTGACGGTGAAAATGCTGTTGCTGCTTCAGATGATATTCAAAGTGGTTGGATTTTTATAATTACCTTGACGGGTGCCAGAAGTTCCCTGCTCTCCATGAACGGAGGTTAGATTAGGACTTGACATTGAGTCTCTAGAGCTGACGTTCTGTGGGTTTGTGTCTTCAGAGTTAACTATTCGCGAGTTTGAATCTTCCTTAGGTCTCTTCGTCTTTGAGAGTAGGCTTGTCAAAGTGAAGGACGCAGCATCTATCCAATGAACTCCAGGTCCCGCTAACCTTCCAGAAACTGGCGCTTACGAATTTTGCTATTATCAATTTGAAATATTCCTCCATTTGTTTCGTTGGTACAG
>Ga0153993_100890_pt1 | contig 10777 bp, 16 predicted proteins | sample TSNC077MetaG_FD_104706 | JGI IMG/M metagenome (GOLD analysis project Ga0153993, IMG submission 104706) | Attine ant fungus gardens microbial communities from North Carolina, USA - TSNC077 MetaG | ecosystem: Host-associated > Fungi > Mycelium > Unclassified | place: USA: North Carolina, Lumber...
ACAGTTTTGCCGGAAATATTCCCGTAAACCGTGCTGGTCACCCAAACAATACCCTTTTCTTCGTTGGCTTTGAAAAATCCTCAGGATCCTTGACGAGTGATGATAATACTGAACCCTGGAGCATTTGGTTAAACGGAGGGTGAGTTCTTCATTCTCATTGACCCGTGTCATGTACTTACGTTTTGTCTAGTCCCGGATCCTCGAGCATGTATGGGATGCTTTTCGAGGTACGAATGTTGCAAATGTTGCTGGCTGGTGTTGTGGCATTCTCACGTCGTTTTCCTGCTAGAATGGACCCATACGAATACAAGACGATTATTCTGCAGTGCAGAACAATTACACATGGTCACAGCTGACTGATTATTTTTATGTCGATAATCCCGTGTAACATAACTTTTCTCTATTGCCCATGAGAAATTGGTTGACACGTTACGCCCTCCTCTTTACAGTGGCGTAGGATTTTCGACAGCTGATGCTGATGGTTACGGTGCGGTCTATTGCTACTCTCAGTATCCCAGTAGGAACTCAGTCCCATTTTATGTAGTGCACGACGAAGACCAAATGGCAGCAGACTTCGTACGCTTATCCCATCAGTACCCTGAGCTGATATTGATTTCGACATTTGCATTCAGATGGGGTTCTTAACAAACCTTGTGAAAGTGTTCCCTGGTCTTCAGAAACGCCCGTTGTACCTCACAGGCGAAAGCTATGCCGGAATGTATATTGTAAGTTCCATTTCTGCCGACCAGGGGAACTCTGAATGAAATACATGGGTGTCATGTCTAGCCATACATCATGAAGGCCTATTTTAACACGCCTAACCCCCCTGTTAAAGTCGGCAAGATCGTTATTGGTGACGGATCAGTAGCTACAGCTCAAGTTTATCAGTACTTGCCCACTGTGGGTCCTATCATACCTCATCTGAACTACACTTGACACAATGATTCTAGGTCCAAATTTTGCAAACATATCCTCAACTTATTGGATACGACCCACAAGTCTTCAAATACTTTGAGGCTCAGTAAGCTTGATCTTTGTCGCACTCCGTCATCTTCTCACATCCTGAAAACTACCAGGTCGCATTTGTGTCAATACGATGTGAACCTCACATACCCACAAACTTCACTATTACCCTCAATACCTTTGATAAATCCAGCCGAACGCGATAACCCGTTCTTAGCATATAGATCCAATGCTCGCGCTTTTTTACGACAATTATATCGACGTGGTGCAGAACAACAATCTGAATTGACGAGACGCGGAGAAAGTAATTTTGTGAAGCGGGACTCGAGTCAATTTTTCGAGAATAGACCATTTGATCAATTGGATCCTTGGGTGCGTACTCCTGTCTTCGAATGGAATGGAATGATTAATGAAATGATAATCCCTGATAACTTAGTACGGATGCAGTTTGTTGTCGATGTATATTGATTACGCAGTGAATTATACATTCCCTTGGAGTATGTCTAACCTTTTACAGTGCTATATGAATCTCTACTAACAACCCTCCCTAAAGACATCAACATAAATAATGACGACTTTGAGTTTGATTATTATGATATTCCTGATGCTCGCGGTCTAGATATTAGCACCGTTGGAGATGGTTCTTTTTTCATGAACGACCCGCGCACGAGAACAGCATTACATGCGCCCACAAGTAAAGATTGGGTTATGACATTCATTTATGTTTTTGGTGACCCTGATGGTACGTGTTTGATCTTTCAGAATCATCATGTGGGAGTGATGTGAGCACCTCTCTTGTGCAGCTATTGATCTTAGTGAGTTTCGCTACTTTACCGTATCTTCATGGTGTTGTATGAGTTTGGTATTGATCATGAATCCGGTGGTTATTGTATGAACAGGTGTTGAGTGAGCATTTCCATCTGACATAAATATTTATGCCACTAATGCATTACATCTTCAGGCCAATGGCATTCCTTTCCGAACTGGCAACAAATGCTTCTAAACAAGATATTGGTGTCGTATTTTATGAAGGAAATGATGATGCCCTTATTGCGCATCGTGGAATCGAAGTCACCATTCAGGTAGTTGTTTATATATCATACCACTGAGCATGACTGACTATCATCTGTTTTGCGCATTTTTTTCACAACAGAATACTACATTTGGCGGCATCCAAGGTTTCACACGCAAACCCGCCACACCATGGCACGACGATTCTGGCAAATTTGCCGGTATAGTCCACCAAGAACGAAATTGGACCTACGTTCTGTTCAATGACGGTTCTCATACGGTCCCGAAAGATGTCCCAGCAGCGGTAAGCAATCTTTTCCCTCGATACTAGCTCGTCGTATAACACAAACAAAATAAAAGGCATACACATTTTTTAAGGATTTTGTCCTGGGCCACAACGAAACAGGTCTTGTTATCAACACGCCCAACGGTGGGGTCACTGTTGTTGGAGGTGAAAACTCAACATTCATCGAAGATGATGGGATCCTCCCAGGTCGTGATGAAGTCATATACTATCCTTCACCAAGTCAAACACATGATGTGTCGACATATGTGTTCCCAGAGGCAACGAGAGCGGCATGGAAAAAGTTCATAAAATCCGAAATGCTGAAATCAACAGACACTAGTACTTTGAAGACGGATTCAAGTGGGCAAAGTAATGCTGCTCTACGAAGCGGGGTTCTGCGGTCATCCATATCATCCATAATTGTTATTGTATTTTTAGGGTTATTTACGGGCTGTAGATGTATCTTCTAAGGGTATACCATACATGTATTAAAGCGTGGATTGACTCTGGTATTTGAGAGATATAGAGCTGAGCTAAAATATAGTGAGAATCATTAAGACGGTGATATAAATTGTCTGATGGAGGATCGACTTTGTTTGACAATGGAGGGGGGAAAAATATAGGGCCTGACCGGGAATTGAACCCGGGACCTCCTCGATACTGCCTAAACGGCCCTAACAAGGAATCATACTACTAGACCATCAGGCCGATATTGGCTCTTTTATACTAACGTATGTATCAAGAAATTATCCAGCACTGGCGACGCGTCATTGCGCGCGTTCAAACTAATCTGGCATTCTCTGCATCACCTCATCCACCATGGACATCCATGCCTCAACATCAACAGGTACAATGGACCAACGCAGAAAAGATGCTCTCAAAGCTTACCGTGAGGTATTTTCTCCATAATTTCAAATGTTAGCTACCGGTTAAACTGATGTCATTTATTTTGGAACAGAAAATGCGGCAGCACGAAAAGCAATCTGAGAGTCTCAAAAATCGTACACCCGAAGCTTATGTAGACTAACATACCGCTTACTAAACATATAGTTCGTTTTTCACTGAAGGACCTTGAGAAGACATACGAGAAGACCGAGGATGATATTAAAGCCGTACAGTCTGTAGGCCAGATCATCGGAGAGGTTATGAAGCAATTGGACGATGACCGCTGTATGTGGCTATCTATTGTCTTTGTATAACTCAACATAATTCCGCTATAGTTATTGTGAAAGCCTCATCAGGACCCAGATATGTCGTCTCCTATCGCCCAGCACTACCAGTCGCAAAACTGAAAGCGAGTACTCGAGTATCACTCGACATGACCACCCTTACTATCATGCGGATCCTTCCTCGTGAAGTTGATCCACTGGTCTATAAGATGAGCATGGAAGATCCCGGAGATGCCTCCTTTGCAGGCATAGGTGGCTTGGGCGAGCAAGTACGTGAGCTCCGAGAGGTGTGTGGCTACATACTATATATCCCTATTTACCAGCAATTCATATCATCGACATAGATTATAGAACTTCCTCTCCACAGTCCAGAACTTTTCCAACGGGTTGGCATCAAACCACCAAAGGGTGTTCTTCTATACGGTCCTCCAGGAACAGGCAAAACTCTCCTCGCTCGAGCAGTTGCAGCTACTCTCCAAACCAACTTCCTCAAAGTTGTGTCATCTGCCATCGTTGACAAATATATTGGTGAATCTGCCCGCGTCGTTCGCGAAATGTTTGGCTACGCTCGTGACCATGAACCATGTGTTATCTTTATGGATGAAATTGATGCTATAGGTGGTAGAAGATTCTCAGAGGGTACGAGTGCTGATCGTGAAATTCAACGAACGTTGATGGAAGTACGTGGATCTGCATATTTTTTGAATCTCATGTGTTGAAGCCTCGAATAGCTACTGAATCAAATGGACGGCTTCGATGCACTCGGCCGAACGAAATTAATTATGGCTACAAATCGACCAGACACACTCGATCCTGCACTTCTCAGACCAGGTCGTCTGGATCGAAAGATTGAAGTTCCCCTTCCCAACGAACAAGCTCGACTGGAGATCCTTAAAATACATGCCAAGCCCGTCAACAAAGCCTCCGAGATTGATATGGAAGCCATTGTCAAGCTCTCCGATGGATTCAATGGCGCTGATCTTCGTAACGTCATCACAGAAGCTGGCATGTTCGCCATTCGTGATGACAGGGAGTTCGTCAACCAAGAAGATCTTACCAAAGCTGCACGTAAAGTTGGGGAGGCTAAGAAACACGAGAGTAAGGGATTCTGTCATTTACAACTATTATCACAGGCACTGATCTTCTCTTACAGCTAAGATGGAGTATTCCATGTAGATGTATTGTAGTATAGTATATCATTCCTCCTAATTGTTCCTTGCTATACATCCCATCTCGGATTCTGCGTCCATTACCATGGTGTCTGTCAAGTATGCCATACAAGATATACATGACAAAGCAATTCGTTTAAGTGAAGGATCATCAATTAAAATCGGAACAGTCCTTTCTTTTTCTTCTTTTCCTTCTCCTGGGAAACGTCTGAGAGAATGCTGGAGAATGATTGAGTAGGTGAAGGTTGTATGATCTTGCTGTGATTGGAGTGCTTTGGCACAGTGAGCTTATCGGGTTGATGACGTTGAGCTGGCTGTTGTGGTGGCGGGGCATCCTGTAAATAATATCTGTCATCGTAGTATTCCTGGTATGTCCTTTGCCCTTCACGAGCTTCTCGTAGGCCATTGGGGATAGCTTTTGAGCCTACTCCAGACAGATCGAGAACTTTGAGATCGTCGACAAATTGTTTAGGGGTGATCACATGAGTAGAACCTACAGATGACACTGAGCGGACTGTTCAGAGGAGAGATAACAAATTAACCAATGATGATATCTCTGTTCAGTGGTGCAGATAATTGGTAGGCCTCCCGGATTTCAGAATAGGTCATCCCACCAGCAACGAATACAATCAAGCACTGTTTGTCGTCACGGACTGTTGAAGCAGTCCGAGGTGCTTTATGCCATGAAGGTTTCGAACTACGTAGTGAAGCGGTCGGTGGTGGCGAGCGGAGAGAAGGTGCCTGTGTTTTGAGGGGCGAATCCTTCACATAAGGAAATAGGAACTCGTCAAGTTTGCCCGCCACATTATCCTATCAAAGAGCCGAAATGTGTGCAGCTGATACCAGATGGGTCGTGAGCCTACCTCAATAACTGTCCTCAACGCTGGTTTAAACCGAGATAGCTCGTATTCATCTTCTGAGCATGGTTTTTGCTTGATTTTCTTCTTTGTATCTTTGTCATTGACTCCCTGTTTCATTTCTTGTCAGAACAGGGAACCGTAATCTCACGCTCAGACCGCACTTTCGAAATCTTAACACCAAGACGGACCATCGCATTGACAGCATCTTGCTCAGGTATCGTCAGCCTCGCATGCTGATACAGTCTACGACGATCTTCCTCCGGGACACCGTCACGGTGTTGGATGTATAGCGCAATAATTCTGACTTTATTCACATTACTTCCAAGATAGTCAATATAGTGTCAACGGACAAGAGACATAAGTATACCTTACCTGACATCCTGGCTATCTAGAAGAGGGACCATCTCTTCGACAAGACTTTTCGGTGTCTTCCCTTCGGCTGTCAAGCCAGTTGCACAGCACTAGGGTAGCATTGACTGAACGCTGATGCAAATCTCAGAATTCCACCAACCTGCTCAACGTTACCGATCGATGGTAGACTGGCACGTTCGAAAATGGTCATACAATCTTGAGCCATGGTCGTATGCAAAGAGAACTGCACAACAAAGAACATAAAAAAGAGAAAGAAAAAACTGATGGTAAGAAATATACCGCTTCACGTTGTTCTTGATATTGGGGCAAACTGGCAAGCATGTCTTTCATATCATTTAGAGTGACCGCCCCTTCTCTGTGAACCATAATTTCAAATGCGTCCTTGAGAGGACTTTACTTACCCTTGGAAGACTGCGTGCTCTTCTGTGAACTTGTTAAAGTCACTCATAATCTTGTCAATCGCCTCTCGCATATGCAAATGTCGGAGCTCAACCCATAATTTGTCATTGTCAGATATGGTAGCTGTCTTGTCCTCGTAAGCTCCTACGGCCGCCTGAAACTTATACCTGAGAGGAAAACGTTTTTTGGTTTCAAGACAAAAGTCTGAAGAAGAACGGTCACATACGCAAACTTCGTCCCATTCTCGATTGGAAGCAAATCATTTGCCATGGCTTGATACGTGAACTCATGAACGAATGGTGCAATCATATCCATTGTTCGGTCTGTGATAATCAGCGTTGCTCTCCCCTTGCTCATATCAGCTTTCTTATATCAATGAAATACCATGTAATGAACCTTCAGGTTAGCATCCGCGTCATAGCCACTAACCAGGACATACCCCAAAATCCGAATTGGTCTTCTTATACTCGTCCAGATCTTTCTGGACCATGAACGCCAACACCTTCGTCACAAATTCAGATTCAACTGCTTCATATGCACGAGCTTCAGCACCTCTTGCGAGATTCGTTCGCCAACGACCAGTGTTCTCTGGAGGTGGAGGTGGGCGTATCGTATTGTGTGGCTTCAGTGGGCCTAGAGGCTGATGGTTTGTCGGCATGTAGTATCGAATGTATGGAAATTCATTTAGTGTTATGCAGACGTTTGTTATCTTTGTGTCCTCGAGATCAAAATTGTAGAAGATTATGGAAATGAATGGGGACATACCATCTTACTAGTAAACCGCATATCTTCCAGCAATCGGTCCCTTGCACCTCTATACTGACCTTCGGAACGTGGAGGACTATACATGCTATAGAAGAAACTTGGTTCATTGATCGTGAATGTCTGCGCTTCAATTACTTACCACACCACACATTAGCACCTGCGCCACAACATGATCAGACCATGACTCACCCCAGAAGTTAATGAAGAGTTCTTTCAAAGCTTGTAAATGTGGTTCTGCCGGCGACGACGTCAACCTTTGGAATAACGGTTCCGCAAGTCCTATGTAAACCCAGATATAGCCCTATCTCCTTGACAAAAGAACACTGACATGAGACAGACCTTCAATGAAGAATAAGTGCGCTGCAGCATATTGCTTCTTCTCCGTAAAATCTCGAATGATGCGATCCACATTCTGGTTTGTGGGCATCAACAAATACATGGCCTCAAATTCAGGCTGAAGTTCACGATGACTTGTGATAGATTCGATGACTTGCATTCATAGAGTCGACCGCACAACAGACAATCACAAACATTTCAGGAGAACAATGATGAGGCAATACATACGAGTGACATTCTCTTGAAGGATATCGAACTGCTTCAACACCGACCCAAGCAGTTTCTGCGCAAACTCATCCACGACAAGGATCTTCCACCGTCCCGGAGGATTTACCGATCGGATAGCTTCCAGAAATTCTGTTGATCAGAACAGCCGAAAGTGGTGACACCGCGCCGCCATCAGTTCCCAACGACCTCTCAAGCTGACCAATGCACCTACTGTTCTTGACGATGTTAATTAGGGATGGCATTTGATCACTAGTGTACTGGAAAAGATGTTGATGGAGGAAATAAAGGAGTAGGCGGCGTGAAGATGGCCTTAAGATCTCAAGTCAGACGACATAAAAGATCCTTGGCGCAAGTGGCAACACAGCTTCTTTCTGCGGCTATCTCCGTTGACAACAATATGACTATGACAACACTCTATTTAACAAATAACAAGTCCAACTAAGGAATAATTTCATTATTTTCGTAATGGGTTTACGAGGAACATATGCATCATACGTCGATGGAATGCGGGTGATCCAAGTCCGTGCGGCTTCCTAGATAGAAAATATGACATGACGAAAAATTAAGGTAAACTAGAATCGATGAAAAATTAGAAGAGCGTTAGGGTACTCGTCGCTGCAGCCGCAGCCAGCAGAACAGCAAGTACTGAGCTTTGTATGAACAATGCGCTACTCGTTTCTCCGGTTCCTCTGTTAACCTCGGTCTTGCCGTCTCCATTAACATTGACCTGCGTCCTATTGGGGTATGGGAATGTCGAATTCTGAGTTGTCTCAAGATACAAATCGACGGCAGGAGTTTTTGTACATTCACCAATAGCCTTGAGGGTGTAAGGGGGATTGTGATTTAGAGCAGCATCAAGGGTATATCCAACAGCAAGATCAACGGTGGCTTCATGAACATCGTGTTGTAAAACAATGAAACTACGAGGCTCATCAGAATTTCTTCCCCTGTAAACAAAAACAACTACACAGCCTGTGTCAATATTACTAGCGTTGTTCAAGATGGTCTGAAAAGTCTGGAAGGACTGAACACCCGTCACTTCGCCAGCAGCAACGCGCCAATCTTTGGATACCTCCCATTAGCTCACTCGCAGGTAATGAGAACGACTGTCACTTGCCATTTGTATCAAAGACACCACCGCTGGGAGTACGCGTCCACAAGATTGGGACCATGCCCATCGCAAGAGCGAGAGCGCGGATGCGATCATCTGCGATTACTGAATATATACAAGCTCTGACATGGTCCACTACATACCAATATCCCCATAAGGTGGACGCATAGTTGTTGGAGTAACATTGAGAACTTGTTTGATAGCCTTACGAGTCCAACCCAGCTCAGCAACAACCTCAGCATTGGTGAGCGACGTAAGGGGCTGAGTTACGCCTGATCTAAGTAACATGAACCTGTAGTCCCAGACGATAAAAATACCTTGTGGGACCAAGTATGCACACTGATTTCATGACCGGCCATATATTCTTCAATCAACACTCCAGGTCGCTCAATAACGCGAGAACCGACCACGAAGAAAGTAGCATGGATGTCTTTGCTGTTGAGAAAGTTAAGCACATTCTGAGCTGGAAAGCGGGTCATTTTACATGTTGCAGTCAGCGGATATACTGGCAACTTACTATACGGTCCAGGGCCATCGTCAAAACTGACACCCCAAGTACCTTTATCAGGACACGCAGTGATATCTGACAAAAGTAGGCAATACAAATCATCAAGCCAAAGCAACGCACCAGTAGAACGAGTGTGACCACCACAAGTCCACCAGCCACGCTGTGCAGCCTGTGCAGCGGCTTCTATATCACCGGCACACGAACCGTCAGTAGTAGGTGGGATGTCAGGAATGTAGAAACCCTCCAACTCTTTCATCCACTCTTGAACTTCGGGAGAATCTGATCGGTTGCATTGACTTCAGCTGAGGCTTTCTCACTGTCAAGAAAGTACTCACTTGTGTCGGGAATACGATCTTGAGGAGGCCACTGCTTTGACTGGAAAACGACTACAAAATTCAACCTCCACACACGCACACATAGATTTGACTCACAAGGCGTAGGAAGACCAGGAGCACTAGGTACAGGAGGGGTAGCGCCGTGCTCGTAGGTGGCGCTGACCGCAAGGGTAGCTGCCGACGGCATACCGAACATAATACTAGCAAGAGGGGGAGCATTGGTAGCAGCTTGTGGCGTAGCGAAAGAAACTGGAGGAGAAGCAGCACTGGGAGCCACAGTCGAGGATGACAAGGAAGAGGAGGACAGGGCAAGATTTTGACGCCTATACAAAACCTTTCCATGTCCAGCAGCCAATGCAAAAGAGAGCTGAGCGATATAAAGAAAGACAAGGACGGAAAACTCCATGAACGAGGTGTTCAAATAATATGTGGTTGACAAAGGAGGGTGGGTGGGTGACAGCGCTGTAAGACAAGCAAAGAAGAAAAAGCCAATAGGGGGAAACAGAGAAAGAACAGTCGGCTTCCCAGACGCTCAAGAAATCAATAGACCCAGCGGTTCATGTGTCATTAATAAAGTTGAACCCTGCAAGTGGTCGCCAAGTCAGAATTACGACAAGTTATACACATAGGCCAAGCCTCCTTCCATTTCAAAGTCCCAATGTCAATGTAAAGGGACAAACAAAAAAAACCCTTCGCAGCATTGAGAAAAGTCCTGACGGGAACCCATGGATGAGTGGATTTCTTGTCTTCCCTGCCCCCAAGACATAAATTAGGCCCGATCTCGAGGTACTGGCGGATCATTCTCCTAGATATGTGAAAGGATGCAATTGACGCCAAATATCGACTTGCCCACGCACAAAAGCAGAGAAACAACATACCATTGTCAAAACACGCGACCGACTTTCCTCGGGCAACCTCTGGCCAAAACAAACAAACAAACGATTGATGTTGCCACATCTGTCGATATGCTTTGAAATTTCGTAAGATAAAGTAACGCTCACCACAAAAAAAAAGATCAACAAACGTATACCGCTCTTGGGCTTAAGCGTGCTGCCGTCCATTAGAACTTTTCCATTCAAACGAGCAGAATCAGGCACAGCCCTACACTTCCAAGCACACAGTCCCAAAAAAAACCCATCTGTACACGACAAAAAAAAAAAGCCATGACCCAGAAATACCATTGCATATGGACAAATAGTTATGGAATGTAAACTAAAACAAAAAAAGAAAAAAAAAACCACACACACAAAAAAAACAGCAAGAAA